>Ga0070698_100000025_pt1 | contig 101563 bp, 65 predicted proteins | sample KBSK1502metaG_FD_65477 | JGI IMG/M metagenome (GOLD analysis project Ga0070698, IMG submission 65477) | Corn, switchgrass and miscanthus rhizosphere microbial communities from Kellogg Biological Station, Michigan, USA - KBS K1-50-2 metaG | ecosystem: Host-associated > Plants > Roots >... | reverse complement strand
CCCGCTCACCGACGAAGAGCGCGCCGTGGTGCAGCTGCACCCGATTTGGGGAATCGAGTTGCTAGCGAACGTCGACTTCCCCTGGGACCTGAAGCCGATCATCCGCTGGCACCACGAGAAATACGACGGTAGCGGCTATCCCGACCGGCTCACGGGAGACGAAATCCCGCTCGCCGCCCAGATCGTCGGGATCGTGGACGTCTACGATGCCCTGACCAACCCGCGGGCCCATGCCCCGGCGCTGCGGGCCGCACAGGCGCTCGCGGAGATGACCGTCCACCGGTCCTGGTGGTGTGACCGGGTCTTCGAGGCGTTCCGGCGCGTCGTGGCCCAGGAACGAGCGCCCGACGCGACGCGCTAGGCCGAGCCGCCGTGTTGCGGACCGAGGTTCAATCTCCCGAGCAGTGCCTGGAATCGCGGGTGCGTCCGCAACGGCCCGAACAGGAACGAGCCCTTGATCCCGTAGACCGCGCCGGCACGCGCCTCGAAGGCGCGCTCCAGCAGGTCCATGGCCCGCTCGTGCTCGCCGAGCCCCGTGTAGACGTAGGCGAAGTGGTAGGGTGAGACGTAGTGCTCGCGGGCGCGCTGCTCCAGTTGCCGCAGCACGTCCCGCGCCCGGTCGACTTTGCCCGCCAGCGCGTACGCCTGGCCCAGCTGCGCCAACCATTGCGTATTCCCCGGTGTGAGTGCGACCGCGCGCTCCAGGTCGGCCACCCCCTCGTCCGTCATTCCCTGCTTGAACAGCGCCCACCCCAGCGTGGCCAGGGCCCGTTCATGGTCGGGATCGAACTCCAACGTCCGCGCAGCCCCGCGAGCCGCTTCGGCATACCGCCCCGCTCGGAGCTGCGTCGTCGCCACATCGAGACGGTGCGCCAACGGGTCCAGCTCTTGCGCGCGCTGTTGCAGCGTGATGGCCTCGTCGTAGCGCTCGACGGCCGAGCACATCCGGCCGTACAGATCGTACGTGTCGGCGCCATTGGGGCTCAACTCGAGGGCCCGCTTGAACTCCGCCTCGGCGCCTGGCCAATCGAAATCCCAGATGGCCTTGAGGTACGCCACCGTACAGTGGGCCTCGCCCAGCTCGGGATCGATGCGGACCGCGTTCGCCGCGGCTTCTTTGGCCTCCCGCGCCGCCGTGTCCGGCGCCATCGCCCCGCTCTCCGCCAGTTCCGCGTAGGCCATGGCCAGGGACGCGTACGCCAGGGCGTACGCCGGGTCTCTCGCGATAGCGCCCCGAAAATGCTCGATGGCCCGCCGCAACGCCGCCGGCGTATAGCGCACCAGCCAATGCCGGCCCAGGAGATAGAGTTGATAGGCCCGGAGGTCGCTCGTCGGCTCCTTGCGGATGCGCGTCCGCTCGTCGACGGACAGCTCGGCCTTGAGCGCCTCCGCGATGTGCAGCGCCACGTCGGTCTGGATCCCGAAGATGTCGGTCAGCTGCCGGTCGTACGTCTCGGCCCAGAGGTGCCGGTCGGTCTCGGCATCGACGAGCTGCGCGACGATACGCACGCGATCGCCCGACCGCCGCACGCTTCCATCCAGCAGGGTCGCGGCCTCGAGCCGCGCCGCGATCTCCTTGAGGCTCTGCTCGCGCCGCTTGAACGGCATCACCGACGTGCGGGAGATCACCTTGAGCGCGCGGATCTTCGACAGGTGCGCGATGACGTCCTCGGTGATCCCGTCGGCGAAGTACTCGTTCTCCGGGTCGGCGCTCAGGTTCCGGAACGGTAGGACGGCCACGGATGCAGGTCGGGACGGCGCCGGCGCGGCGAGGGCATCCGTGAACGCCGCCATCGACGCGAAGCGGTCGGCGGGGGCCTTAGCGAGGGCCTTGCTAAGCGCCTGGTCGACCCCCGGCGGCACGGTGGGGCGCAGCCGGCGCACGGCCGGCACCGGATCGACCATCACTTTGGCGATCAGCGCCTGGGCGGTGGGCCCCGTGTAGGGCGGCTCGCCGGCGAGCATTTCGTAGAGCACGCACGCGAGGCTGTACACGTCGCTCCGGGCATCGAGCGTCCGTTCCGCCGCTCCCTGCTCCGGGCTCATGTACTCGGGGGTCCCCACGGCGAATCCCGTGTGGGTGAGGCGCTCGTCCGCCGCCGCGTTGACCGCGAGGGCGATCCCGAAGTCGGCCACCATCGCCTCCCCCTCGTGCAGCAGGATGTTCTCCGGCTTGATGTCGCGATGGACCACGTGGTGGGCGTGCGCGTGGCTCAGGGCGGAAGCGACCTGGCGGACGATGGCGAGGGCCTCATCCACCGGCAGCTGCTTCTCGCGCTCGAGCTTGACGCGCAGCGACTCACCCTTGACGTGAGGCATGACGTAAAACAGGAAGCCGTCGGCCTCACCCGAGTCGTACAGCGCGAGGATGTGCGGATGGTTGAGCCGCGCCGCGATCTCCACCTCGCGCAGGAAGCGCTCGGGACCGAGCGACGCGGCCAATTCGGGCCGCAGCACTTTGACCGCCACGACGCGATGATGCCTGACGTCGTCGGCGAGGTAGACCGTGGCCATGCCGCCGCGCCCCAGCTCGCGCTCGATCGCATAGCGACCCGCGAGCGCCGCCTTGAGGCGCGCATCGGCATCGGCCACCACACGCTCCTGAACTCGCCCGTTCAGCTGGGCCAGATTTCTCTGAACAGCTTCAGCATCGCCGCCCACGACTCCCGGTCGGCCGCGGCATCGTAGGCGAGCTGAGGCATGCCGTACTTTGCCGCGTCGGGGTTGGTGAACCCGTGCTTGGCGCCCGGGTAGGTGGTCACCTCGAACCCCGCGCCGGCCGCCTGCATCTCCCGCTTGAACGCCTCCACCTGGTCGGGCGGAACGAACGGATCGGCGCCGCCCGCGAGCACGAGAACGCGCGCTTTGACCTTCCCGGGCTGCGCGGGAGCGGCGGTGGCGAGCGCGCCGTGGAACGTCACGACCGCCGCGAGGTCCGCACCGGCGCGCGCCATGCCGAGCACCACCCCCCCGCCGAAGCAGTACCCGATCGCGGCGATGCGCGTCGTGTCCACGTGCGGGTCGCGCTTCAGCTGCTCCAGCGCGGCGTTGAACCGCGCCGCCAGCACCGCCGGATCCTTGGTCGCCTCGCTCGCGAACGCCTGCGCATCCTGCGGGTGCGTGGTGACTTTGCCCTTGCCGTACATGTCGAGCGCGAACCCGACGTAGCCCGCCTCGGCCAGGCGCCGCGCCTGGTTGCGCGCGTGCTCGTTGAGACCCCACCACTCGTGGACGACCAGCACGCCGGGCCGGCGGCCGCGCGCGGCGTCGTCCCAGGCCACGAATCCCTGCAACGCGGTCTCGCCCGCTCGGTACTCGAGCTCCCGCGTCTTGACGGTGGCGGTCTTCGGCATGTTGGGCGAGAGGGAAAGCAGCACGACGGCCGTGGTGAGTCCGTACCAGGTGCGCATGAGTCGATCTCCTGAGACCCGAGTCGGTGGTGTCGACAACGTCCCGCAACCGCTAGAACGCTAGATCGACGGGAAACACGCCGCCAGGGCTGCGAGCTGGGTGCGCGGGAACTTCCGGCGCGACGCCGTGGTTTGGGCTATGTTCTTCTCACGTTCGGGAGGTGTTGTGTCCATCCGGCCGATCAAGCGGGTCGTGCAGTCCCAACCCACCCTCGAAGGCGCGGGCGTCAAGCTGCGCCGGGCGTTTGGGTTCGGGAATACGGGCGACTTCGATCCTTTCCTCTTACTAGACGACTTTCGCAACGAGCACCCGCAGGATTATCTCGCGGGCTTCCCCTGGCATCCGCACCGTGGCATTGAGACTATCACGTATGTCCTCGCGGGGAGCGTCAACCACGGCGACAGCCTGGGCAACCGAGGCACCCTGGGCTCGGGCGACGTGCAGTGGATGACCGCGGGGAGCGGCATCCTGCACCAGGAGATGCCGCAGGGAGACCCGCGCGGACGGATGCACGGGTTCCAGCTGTGGGCCAATCTGCCGTCCTCCCTGAAGATGACCCGGCCCCGTTACCAGGACATCGCGGCCGCCGACATCCCGGAAGTGGTGGACGACGACGGCACGCGGGTGCGTGTGGTGTGCGGCGACTTCTGGGGCAAGGCCGGTCCGGTGGACGGCGTTGCCGCCAATCCCCGTTACCTCGACGTATCGGTGCCGCCGCGGGTACGCAAGACGCTGCCGGTCGAGGCGTCGGCCCACGCCTTCGCCTACGTGTTCGAGGGCAGCGGCACCTTCCGCGACGCGTCCGCACCGCGCGCGGTCCGGACCGAATGGGTCGGGGACGCGGAGGGGACGCCGGAGCTCACCGGTAATCGCTCGCTCGTGTTATTCGATTCAGGGGACGAAATCACGGTACAGGCGGGTGAGGACGGCATCCGTTTTCTGCTCGTTTCCGGCCGGCCGATCGCCGAGCCCGTGGCGTGGCAGGGGCCGATCGTCATGAACACCGAGGCGGAGCTGCGGCGCGCCTACGCCGAGCTGCGCGACGGCACCTTCATCAAGCAGCGCTGATCACACTCTTAGACTGGAGCTCCCCATGGCTGGCGCCACGCACGCAACTCTCAACGATCTTCCCGAATCCACCCGCAACCAGGTGATCGACCTCTTGAACCAGCGGCTGGCCGACGCCATCGACCTCGAGTTGCAGACCAAGCAGGCCCACTGGAACGTGAAGGGCCCGCAGTTCATCGCCCTGCACAAGCTGTTCGACGAGATCCACGCCGCCGCCGACGAGTACGGCGACCTGCTCGCGGAGCGCATCGTGCAGCTCGGCGGTATCGCCGAAGGCATCACCGCGATCGTGGCCGAGCGCTCCGAGCTGCCGCAGTACCCGATCAACATCTCGAGCGGCGAAGAGCACGTGTGGGCGCTGTCCAACGCGCTGGCGAGCTTCGGCGAGCGCATCCGTCGGGCGATCGACGAGACGGACGAGCTCGGGGACACCGACGCGACCGACATCTGCACCGAGATCTCACGCGGCGTCGACAAATGGTTGTGGTTCGTCGAAGCCCACGCCGATGGCGCGACGGCCGCGGCGGCGACCGCCGGGACGCGTCAGAGCTCCAAGGCCAGATAGCCGAGCATGCGCACCCCGTTTCCCGCCCTGCTGCGATTGGGCGACGTGGGGTTGCTGCTGTTACGGCTGATGGTCGCGCTGGTGTTTTTCGACAGCGGGCGCCATCATCTCGCGAACCCCGCCGAGCGGTCCAAGAGCATCGGGGCGAGCACCGGGTTCACGGTGTTTCTCGGCACGGCGGAGGTGCTCGGGAGCGTGGGCCTGGCGCTCGGCGTCCTCACGCAGCTCGCCGCGATCGGGCTGATCCTCATCATGCTCGGCGCCATCCAGAAGAAGATCTTCGTGTGGAAAATCGGGTTTTGGGGCGGGCGAGCGTACGGCTGGCATTACGACCTGATGCTCCTCGTGATGAACCTCGTCATCGTGACGACGGGCGGCGGCAGGCTCGTGCTCTTGTAGGAGGGTCGATGCTCTTCGTCCCCGTAGCCCAGGCGCAGCAGCCGCCGCCGCAGCCCGCGTTCACGTTCCAGGAAGTCATGATCCCGATGCGGGACGGCGCGCGCCTCCAGACCGTGATCCTGACGCCCACCGACAAGCCGGGACCGCTGCCCATCCTGTTCCGCCGCACCCCCTACGGCGTCCCCGAAGGGCCGATCACCCAGGTACCGGCGAGCCTCAAAGAGCTGGCTCAGGACGGCTACATCCTGGTGATCCAGAACCTGCGGGGACGGTTCAAGTCGGAAGGCGTGTTCAAGCTGACCTCGCAGGTCGACCTGACGGACTCGACGGCCACGAACGAGACGACGGACGCGTACGACAGCATCGACTGGCTCGTGCAGCATGTACCGAGCAACGGCAAGGTCGGCATGTTCGGTGTCTCGTACGACGGACTGACGACGGCGCTGGCCCTGTTGCACCCGCACCCCGCCCTCAAGGCGATGAGCGAGCAGGCGGCGCCGGTGGACCAGTGGATGAACGACGACGACCACCGCTACGGCGCTTTGCGCGAGAGCTACGCCTTCGAGTATGCCGTGCTGGAGCAAGCCGACAAGTACAAGAACACCCACTTCACCTTCGAGACGTACGACAGCTATTCCTGGTACCTGGCGCTGGGCCCCCTCTCGAACATCAACACGAGATACCTGCACGGCTCCATCCCCTATTGGAACGACGTCGTCGCACACGCCGACTACGACGAGTTCTGGAAGCGGGAAGCCTGGGTCAGCCAGCTCCACGCTTCGACCGTGCCCAACCTGAACGTCGCCGGGTTCTGGGATCAGGAGGATCCGTGGGGACCGTGGCAGATCTTTCGCCATGCCGCAGAGCACGACCCCGACCACACGAACTTCATGGTGGCGGGTCCGTGGTACCACGGGCAGTGGCGTGCACCCAAGGGGGACAGCATCGGGTTGATCGCCCTGGGCGGCCACGAAACGGCGCGCGAATACCGCGAGACCATCGAAGCGCCCTTCTTCCGCTATTACCTGCACGGGCGGGGAGAGAAGCCCACGTGGCAGGCGACCACGTTCCAGTCAGGCGCGAACCGCTGGCGGACCTACCCCGTCTGGCCCCCCAAAGACGCCCAGCCGACGAACCTGTATCTGCACGCCGACGGTACGCTGTCATTCGAGCGCCCGCCCGCCGGAGGGAGCGCGTACCGCGAGTATGTCTCGGATCCGGCGAATCCAGTGCCGTACCGACAACGGCCGATCTCGCCCACCTACCCCGGCGGCGATTGGCGAACCTGGGAGGTCCAGGACCAGCGGTTCATCGACGGACGACCCGACGTGCTCACGTTCGTGAGCACTCCCCTCGACCACGATCTCACGATCACCGGGGAAGTGTCGGCCGATCTGTTCGCGTCCACGTCGGGCAGCGACGCCGACTTCGTGGTCAAGCTGATCGACGTGTATCCCGACGCTCAGGCGAACGGCTGGGATCCCGAGGCGGGCCCCCGGCCCGGTGCCTACGCGCAATCGATCAACGGCTACGAGCTGCCGATCGCGATGGAGGTGCGCCGCGGCCGCTACCTCGCGAGCTACGAGCACCCGCGGCCGGTCGCCCCCAATACGCCCGTCGAGTGGCGGATCCCGTTACGCGACCGCGACCACGTCTTTCCGAAGGGGCACCGCTTGATGGTCCAGGTGCAGTCGAGCTGGTTCCCGTTGATCGACCGCAATCCCCAAAGATTCGTGCCCAGCATCTATCAGGCGACGGCGACGGATTTCGTGAGGGCCACCCAGCGCGTGTACTGCTCCCCGGCGCTGGCGTCGCACCTCGTGCTCCCCGTAGTGAGGTAGCAGCGACCGCCGGGAGCTGCTGCCGAACAAGCACCCGCTTCGGTGGACACGCCGAGGACGCTAAGATTTCACAAAGGATGCCTTGCGCGACCGCCGATCGCTCCCATTGTATCCGGGAAGGTCTACGATGGGCGCGACACATTTGAAGGACGACGCCATGACCACCCCGGCGGTCCGGGCACGGGCGCTGCTGATCATCGAAGACGACGCGCCCATTCGGCGCGCACTCCGCAACGCGCTCGGCGACCTCGCCGAGCGGCTGTTGGAGGCGCCGACCGGTCGAGAGGGAGTCGATCTCACCGCGACGGAGCGCCCCGATCTGGTCGTATTGGACCTGGGGCTCCCTGATCGCCCGGGAGTCGAGGTGTGTCGCGAGATCCGCACCTGGTCCCGGGTGCCGATCGTCGTGCTGTCGGCGCGACACTCCGACAGCGAGAAGGTGCAGCTGCTCAACGCGGGCGCCGACGACTACGTCACGAAGCCGTTCAGCACGACGGAATTCGCGGCCCGCGTGCGCGCCCTGTTGCGGCGCGCGCGGCTGCCCGCCGAGGACGTCCCGACGGTGGTGGAGGCATACGGGCTCACCATCGACCTGCTGCACCGCCGGGTGGCCCGCGGACCGACGCCGATCCGGCTCACGCCGACCGAATGGGACATCCTCCGCGCGCTGGTGTCTAATGCCGGGCGCACGTTGACGCATCAACAGTTGTTCGACGCCGTGTGGGGAGATGCGGCGGGCAATCCCCAGCAGTACCTCCGGGTGCATATCACCAACCTGCGGCGCAAGGTCGAGGCGAACCCGGCTCGTCCCGAGCTGGTCGTGACGGAGCCCGGGGTCGGGTATCGAGCGGAGCTGCCCGGGTAGCGCGTCATGCCACGGTTACGTGTCTGGCCCTGGCTGAGCTGGGTCGCCGTATTCGTGGTCGCGACGGGCGTCTTGCGTGCCGGCCGCGACACGGTGGACACGGTACACGCGCTGATCGCGTATCTGCTGGTGATCCTGGGCGGGAGTGTGAGCGGCGGACGTCCGCTGGGCCTCACGCTGACGGTGGCCGGGTTCCTGTCGATCGACTACTTCTTCCAGCTGCCGTACGACACCCTGACCGTGAGCAAGCCGCTCGACGGGTTGGTGCTGTTGAGCTTCCTCACGACGGCCGTCGTCACCACGCACTTGCTGATGCAGGAGCGGGCCCTGGCCGCGGAGGCCGAGCGCCGGGCCGGCGAGGTGGCGTCGCTGGGCCGCCTCGGCGCGGAGATCCTCAGCACCGGCCGCGCGGAGGATGCCTTGGCCAGTATTGCCGACCGGATCCGCACGTCTCTCGAGGTCGCGCACTGCCAGATCTACGACTGGGACGGCGAGGTCGTGCGATTGCTAACGTCGTCGACGGACGGTGCGGGAGTCCGGCCGGCACCCGACCTCGACGAGCTGCGCCGCTTCGCCCAGACCGGCGAGGACCGCGCCCGGGAACAGCACACCATCCTCGCGGCCTTGCGGGCGCATGGGCGCAGTCTCGGCGTCCTGTGCCTGAAGGATGCGCGGCCGATCGCGCTCGATTCCGCCCAGCAACGCTTCCTCGAGGCGCTCGCCTACTATGCGGCGCTGGCCATCGAGCGTAGCCGGCTCGTCGCGGAAGCAGAGCGAGCCGAGGCCCTGCGGGAAGCAGACCGCCTGAAGGACAGTGTGCTGGCGTCCGTGTCGCATGATCTCCGGACGCCGTTGACCACCATCAAGGCGCTCGCCCAGGAGGGCGCGCTCCGCGGTGAAACGAACGCGCTGGCGATCGAAGAGCAGGCGGACCGCCTGGGGCGCCTGGTGGCCAACCTGCTGGATCTTTCGCGCCTGAAGGGCGGCGCCCTGCCCGTGAACTTGGAGCTCAACACGGCGGAGGACCTGGTCGGCGCCGCCATCAGGCAGATGGCCGGACTGTTGCAGGACCGCACGGTCGACACGAGGGTCGATTTCACCGAGCCGGCTCTGGTGGGCCGCTTCGACTTCGTGCAGTCGCTCCGCATCTTGACCAACCTGTTGGGCAACGCGCTCCAGTACACTCCAGCCTCGTCGCCGATCGAGCTGTCGGTCCAGCGGGAGGGCGCGCTCTTGGTGTTCGCCGTCGCGGATCGTGGCCCCGGGATTCCCGTCGCCGAGCGGGACCGGATCTTCGAGCCGTTCTACCGCCCGCCGGGCGGTCCGGCGGACGTGGGGGGGTCGGGCCTCGGGCTCGCGATCGCGCGACGCCTGGCGGAGCTGCAAGGCGGCACGCTCGAGTATGCCGCGCGGCCGGGCGGCGGCAGCATCTTCGCGTTGCGACTCCCAGCGGACGGCGCCCCCCCTGCGCCTTTGTGAAATCTTAGCGGTCGTCGGCCTCCTCTCTCGTTGATTCTTAGCGGGCCGTCCGGATACGTTGCGCGCGTGTCCCGACAGGCTCACGCGCCATGACGGAAATCCCAGCGGCAGTCGCCGCGATGCGGGACCGCGCCGCGGAGCGGTTGCCAGTCGTGGTGCGCGCGCTGCTCGATGCGCGGGACGAAGAAGTGGTCATCTTCGGGCTCCATGGCGATACGGTGTACCTGAACGCGGCTGCCGAGGCGTCGCTGCCGACGGGGAGCCCGACGCCCTTCGTCGAGAGTCGGCGGTTCCGAGCGGAACTGGCGGCCCGCGGCGGCCGCGTCGTGCCGCTGCGATTGGCTGCGAAGACAGTGGGTGAGATGATCGTCGTGCCACGGCGCGCGCGGACCTGGGCCGAGCAGGAGCGCGAGGCCATCCGCCAGACCCTCCGCCAGACGGGTGGCCGACGCGCGGAGGCCGCTCGTCGGCTGGGCGTCAGCCGGACGACGCTGTGGCGACGTCTGCGGGCCGAGCGGAGATGAAGCCGCGACGGTCGTGAGTCGCCTCGGCTGGACGATCGTGCTGCTGTTGTCCGCCGGGTCGACGCGCGCGCAGCAGCCCGCGGGATGGACGCTGGACCGTGTTCTCGCGACCGCCCTGCGACAGAACCCCGACCTCATTCTCGCGCAGCTGGAGGTCGACTCGGCGCGCGCCGAGCAGGGCATCGCGCGGGCGCTTCCCAATCCGACGTACTCGGTCATCCCCGGCACACCGTTCCAGCAGGCCGTGGCGGCGACCATCGACCTCGGACCACAGCGTGTCTTTCGCACGCGGGCGGCCGGGCGGGGCACGACGGCGACTCGACTGGTCCTCGCGGACGTCACCCGGCAGGTCGTCTTCCGCGTCCGTCAGGGGTTCTATGAGGTCTTGCTCGCGGACTCGCTGCGGGCCATCGCGTTGGAACGGCGCGATATCTTCCGCGGTCTCCTGGCGGCGGATTCCGTCCGCTGGCGGAGCGGCGACATCCCAGAACGCAACGTCACCAAGAGCGAGCTCGACTTGGCAGGGGCGGAGGCCGATCTCGACCGGGCCAACGCCCAAGCGCACGGCACGCGCCTCACACTGCAGACCCTGCTCGGCAGCCCGGCCCCGGACCCGGGCTTCGCGATCACGGGGAGCCTTGGATACCAGCCCGTCGACTTTCCCCTCGACTCGCTCGCATCCCTCGCCCAGCAGAGCCGGCCCGACGTCGCCGCCGCCCGGGCCCGGATCGGGCAAACGCAATCGCTCCGCGCGCTCGCGACCGCTGACCTGTTCCCCACGCCTACGATCAGTCTGGTCTACCAGTCGGGCCCGCCGTTTTCCAGTGGCTCAGCCTATGCTCTCGGAGTCTCGTTCGCCGTGCCGCTGCTCTACTGGAACGGCGGGGAGCGGGCGCGGGCGGCCGCGGGCGTCGCGTCCGCGGAGGCCGCCCATCGGTCGGTCAGGACGCAGGCGGCGGCCGAGCTCGCGATGGCAGTCGATTCGTTTCGTGTCGCGCGCGACCTGGCCGAGCGCTATCAGAGCGGTCTGGTCGCGAAGGCGACGGCCGCGCTCGAGGCCGCCCGGCTCGCGTACCAGTCCGGCGCCACGTCCCAGCTCGACCTGCTCGACGCGGTGCGAACCTACAGCGACACGCGCGCCGCCTACTACGCCGCGCTGCGCGACTACTGGGTCAGCATCTACGCGCTGGACCGCGCCGTGGGGAAGGATGTAGTGCCATGAGGCTCGAGCGGATCGCCTTGATGGGCGCCGTCGTAGGGATCGCGACCACGGGATGCGGGCGTCCGGGCAGCGGGCAGTCGGCGGCGGCCGAGGCCGCCGCGGCACCGGCGGCGACGTCTGGGGCAGCGGACGCCTTTGTGCTGCCCGCAGGAGCCCGCGGGATCACGACCGCGCCGGCGCGCAGCACCGAGCTCCCCGACTATCTCGACATCACCGCCCGCATCCAGGCCGATCCCACTCGTGTGGTCCGCGTCTACGCCCCCGTGAGCGGCCGCTTGCTCTCAGTCGACGTGCGGCCGGCGGACTACGTGCAACAGGGACAAGTACTCGCGACGCTAGCGAGCGCCGATCTGGCGCAGGCGCGTGCGTCGTACCGGCAGGCACAGGCCGACGACCAGGTCAAGCAGCGAGCGCTCGAGCGCTCACGCGTGCTGTACGAGAACCACGTGATCGCGCTGCGGGACTACGAGCAGGCGCAGGCAGATGCCCTGAGCGCCGCCGCGGCGCTCGAAGGCGCCCGCGCGCGTTTGGACCTGCTCCGCGCCGATCCCGACAGCGCGTCCGATCAGCTCTCGGTCCGGGCACCGCGCTCGGGCGTCGTCATCGAATTGGGCGCGGCGCCGGGCGAGTTTGCCAAGTCGCTCGACAACTCCAACCCTCTGTGCGTCATCGCGGACCTGTCGACGGTTTGGGCGGTCGGCGACGTGTATGAACGGGACGTCGCCGGCTTTCGCGTCGGCGATGCGGCCGCGGTGACCGCCACCGCCTATCCGGGCGAGACCAGGCGCGGCACAATCACCGCCATCGGCAGCGCGCTCGACACGACGACTCGCACGCTCAAGGTGCGCGTGGTGCTGGCGAATCCGGGCCTGCGACTCAAGCCCGAGATGTTCGCGACGATCCGCGCCGAGCGCACCGTGCGCACGTCGGTAGTCGTGCCGGAGGCGGCGGTGCTGCGCGAAGGATCGTCCGCGTTCGTCTACCTGCAGAGCGTACCGGGCCACTTTGTGCGTCGTGGCGTGACGCTGGGCCGCGACACGGATCACCATCAGCTGGAGGTGCTGTCCGGCTTGATCCCCGGCGATACGGTCGTCGTGGACGGAGCGGAGTTGCTGCGGGCGCTCGCGGGACCTTCCTGACGCGGCGTGAAGGCCTTCGTCCTGCTGCTGCTACGCTACCGCGCGTTACTGCTCGTAGCGCTGGGAGCCTGGCTGGCGGCAGGCATCTACGCCTTCGCTCGGCTCGACGTGGAAGCGTACCCCGACCCGTCTCCGCCGCTCATCGAGTTCATCACGCAGAATCCCGCGTGGTCCGCCGAGGAAATGGAGCGGCAGGTCACGCTGCCGATCGAGACGGCGCTGTTCGGTATGCCGGGCCTCGAGTACACGCGATCCATCAGTCTGTTCGGCTTGAGCGACGTCAAGCTCTACTTCGCGTACGGCACCGACTATTTCGCGGACCGGCAGGAAGCCTTGGACCGCATGCAGTTCGTCAGCCTGCCGAACAACCTCACGCCGCAGCTCTCGCCCTGGTCGCCCATCGGAGAGATCTACCGCTACCGGCTCGACGGGCCCGGCTATTCCCTGAACGAGTTGAAGGCGATCCAGGACTGGTACGCCCGTCGCGAGATCAAGCAGGTCCCCGGAATCATCGACGTCGTGACGTTCGGCGGCACGACGCGCCAGTACCAGGCCGACGTCGATCCCCAGAAACTGCTCGACTACCGGGTCACGTTGGCCCAGGTGCTCACCGCGGTCAACGCCAGCAACGCCAATGTCGGCGGCAACTACCTGACCCTCGGCAGCCAGAGCATCAACGTGCGAGGCGTGGGGCTGCTGCAGACGCTCGACGACATGCAGGACGTCATCGTCGCCGAGCGCAACGGCGTGCCGGTGTTCCTGAAGGACGTCGCGGCCGTGCACGAGGGGTTTCAGCCGCGGCTGGGCCGCGTGGGGATGGATGCCGACAGCGACATCGTCGAAGGCATCGTCCTGCTCCAGCGCGGCGAGCAGTCGCTGCCCGCACTGCGGCTGCTGCGCCAGCACGTGGCGGCCCTTAACAGTGGACGACTCCCGCCGGGGATGCGGTTGCACACCATCTACGATCGCACCGACTTGATTCACGTGACCACCCGCACCGTGGGGCACCTCGTACTGCTCGGGCTGGCGTTCGTGACCGGCTTGCTCCTGGTGTTTCTGGGAGACGTGCGCATGTCTCTCATTACCGCGCTCACGATCCCGCTGTCGGTCCTGTTCGCCTTCGGACTGATGGTCGCGACGGGGAATTCGGCCAACCTCATCTCGATCGGCGCGATCGACTTCGGCATTCTGGTCGACGCCGCGGTCGTGGTCGTGGAAAACATCCACCGCCGACTGGCCGACCGGTCTCACGGCGAGCCGGCCTTCGACGTGATCGCCGAGGCCACGGCCGAAGCGGCCAAGCCCGTGCTCTTCTCGACCCTGGTGATCCTGGTCGCCTTTCTGCCCCTGTTCACGATGCGGGGCGTGCCCGGCAGGATCTTCGCGCCGATGTCCCTGACGTACGGGTTCGCCTTGACCGGCGCGTTGCTGTTCGCGCTCGTGTTCGCGCCCGTACTCACGTCGTGGGTGGGCGAGCGTGCCGGGTCCACCCCGGCACCACCACGTGTCACGACCTGGCTGTCCGGCGGCTACGCGCGCCTGTTGCCCAACATCCTGCATCACCGGCGCGCCGTGCTCGCGGGCGCCGGTGGGGCGCTTGCCCTCGGGCTCTTGCTGATGAAGCTGATGGGCGGCGAATTCATGCCGAAGCTGGAGGAAGGCAACCTGTGGGTGCGGGCCACGCTGCCCGTGGACATCTCGTTCGAGGCGTCGTCCAAGCTGGCGGACGAGATCCGCCAGGCGCTGCGAGGCTTTCCCGTTGTGACCCACGTCATCTCGCAACTGGGGCGTCCCGACGACGGCACGGACGTCACGACGTTCAACAACGTCGAGTTCTTCGTGCAGCTGAAACCCGAGACGGAGTGGCCCGGCGGACTCACAAAGACAAAGCTCATCCGGCAGCTTGACGCCACGCTCAGCCGGTTTCCGGGCGTGAGCTTCGCCTTCTCGCAGAACATCCAAGACAACGTCGAGGAGGCGATGTCGGGCGTCAAAGGCGAAAACTCGCTCAAGCTGTCCGGCGAAGACATCGACGTGCTGGCGCAGCAGGCCGCCCAGATCCGCGACGTGATGGCTCAGGTGCGCGGCATCCGCGACCTCGCCGTGCTACAGGAGACGGGTCAGCCCGAACTCCTCGTTTCGATCGACCGCGAGGCCGGCGCCCGCTACGGATTGGCGGCCGCCGACGTGGACGTCGCCGTGCAGGCCGCCGTCGGGGGGCAAGCCGCGACCCAGGTGCTGCAGGGCGACCGCCGGTTCGACTTCACCGTCCGCTATGCGCCGCCCTATCGCGCAAACCCGGAGGCGATTCGCAACATCCTGCTGCCCACGCCGGATGGAGGGCGGGTGCCGCTGGGCCAGGTGGCGCGAGTGGCGCTGCAGCAAGGCGCCTTCATGATTTATCGCGAGAACGGCCAACGCTACATCCCCATCAAGTTCAGCGTGCGCGGACGCGACCTCGCGAGCACGATCCACGAAGCGCAAGCGCGCCTCGCGGCGTCGGTCCACCTCCCTACCGGCTATTACTACGAGTGGGCCGGCGAGTACGAGAGCTTGCGGCGGGAACAACAGCGACTCGCCGTCGTGATTCCGATCAGCCTGGTGGTGATCCTGGCACTCCTCTACACGCTGTTCAACTCGTGGCGCGACGCGGGCGTCGTCCTCGCGGTCCTGCCCTTTGGAGCCATCGGCGGCGTGCTCGCGCTCCTGGTCACCGGAACGCCGTTCAGCATTTCCGCGGCCGTGGGCTTCACGTCGGCCCTCGGGGTCGGCACGCTCGGGGGCTGCGTGTTTCTGTCGGGGATCCGACGGGTGGAGCGAATGACGCCGCATGCGCTCAGCGAGGCCGTGCAGCAGGGCGCCCTGCTCGAACTGCGCCCCATCCTGATGGCCTGCCTCGCCGCCGGCCTCGGCCTGCTCCCAGCGGCGATCTCAACGGGCATCGGCGCTCAAGCCCAGCAACCGCTCGCCCGCGTGCTGGTCGGGGCGATGATCACCACCGCGCTGGCGATCCTCGTGCTCGTGCCGATCCTTGCGAGCCTCGGGAACGGCGCGACGTTGCGCGCTCCCGGCTAGTAGCCCACGTGCAGGCGTACCGAGATCACGCTGGCCGGGCCCCGGTCGCGGTTGTAACCGGGATTCCGAATCCACTGTAGATCGGGGCCCAGCTGAACGTACCGACCGCACTGGACCCGGTAGTACGCTTCCAAGATGCCCTCCGCTCCATATCGTAAGCGGCCATCCCCCAGCAGGAATCCCGAGCCGCCCGCCGCCAGATACGCGCGGTGGTCCGGGGACAGTCCGTGCAGCACGTACGCGACGGCGACGCGATCCGCGGACCTGCCCCAGTGCGCGCCGACGAGCTGCAACCCCGCACTCAGGTGGCGGTCCACTTCGGTGAACGCGAAGTCTTCGTTCCTGCCGTCGCTCCAACCGGCGCGCGCGAACAGGCCGGTCTCCTCACCGTCGGCGAGCGGCTGCTCGATGTTCATGCCCAGCCCGACCTTGGTCCGTCCCGGAAGGTCATCCGCCGCGATGTCGGGGACGCTGTGCGCGGCCGCGGCGCGGGTAAGCGCCTCGGCGTAGCTCCCCATCCGCGCGTGGTTCTCGTACGCCAGCAGCCGGACCACCGTCCCGCCGCTGCCGGGGTGGACCGCAAGCTCGATGTTGTCGCCCCGGGCGCGAGGGAAGCCGTCGAACGCGTTGCCGTTGGCCATGGTCGGCATCGCGAAGGTGCCCAGATGAACGCTCCACCGCGGGTGCACCCAGGCGACCATCGCTCCCCAGGTATACCCACGCGTGTCCGCCGCGAAATCCCATGCGGTGTTCTGAAACAGCCCCCAGTTCATGAACTGCGTGCGGGTCGAGTTGGCGTAGCGGTTCTGATCGAAGGCGTCGGACGCGGCGAGCTTCCCGACGCTCACTTCGAGCCCCGTGCTCGGCTCCAGACCCGGAAGCTGGTCCATCCCGCGCGCCAGCGTGTCCCGCCCGGACCCGAACGGGATGAGGTATCGGACGAACAGGCGCGCCACGTAGGGACCTTGGCCGAGGTTGGCGCTCCCCTGGCGAATGACGTCGCCGTTCGTGATCCCGCCCAGGCCCATCGCATTGCCGACCCCCGCCCCGCGCGCCATCTCGATGTCCATATAGACGTGAAGGCGGGTAGCCAACCGCGCGCCGAGATACGCGCCGTAGGTATCGGTGGCTTTGGTGTCCCCGACGCTATCCAGGCTGCGGGGGCCGCTGTAGAGGGCGTGAAACCGCGCAAGGTGCTGATCGATAAAGGTCGCCTGGGCGCCGAGCAGTTGGGGAGTCTGCGCGACGGCCGTGGCTACCGGGCAGAGGGTCGCCACGAGCCCGAGCAAGGCGGCGGACGTCACGCGTCGACGAGAGCTAGCGGTCCGCCTTGCGCCGCCCCTTCTTTTCCCCCTCCGGCGCCGGGCCGCCCACCGCAACCATCACACGGTCCCGGCCATCGCTCTTGGCCCGGTACATCGCGGCGTCGGCGCTCGCGATCAGCTCTTCCGGCGTGTCGCCGTGCGCCGGGTACTCCGCGGCGCCGATGCTCACCGACATCTTGCCGCCCTCGAACGCTTCGGCCGCCACCCGCGCGCGGATGCGCTCGGCCACCGTGGCCGCGATCGCGATCGGCGCTTCGATCAGCATCACGACGAACTCCTCTCCGCCGTAGCGCGCCACCGAGTCCACGGCGCGGGTCATCTTCCGGAAGATTTCCGCGACCTTCACGAGCACGGCATCTCCGGCGAGGTGGCCGTGCGCATCGTTGTACTGCTTGAAGTGGTCGACGTCCGCCAGCAGCACGGAAAACGTGCGCCGGAGCCGCCGCGACCGCTGCACCTCGTTGGCGAGCGTGCCCATCAGGTGCCGTCGGTTGTACAGCCCGGTGAGGGCGTCGGTGACGGAGAGACGCTCCAGCTCCCCTTGCGCCTCACGCTCCCGCAGCCGAACGACCATGTTGTTGAACACGCGCATCAAGTCGCCGACTTCGCCGCCCGTGCCGGCTGGCAACTCCACAGACAAATCGCCGGCGGCCACCTTGGTCGCGGCGCGCGTGAGGCGCCCGAGCGGGCGCACCACCAGCAGGCCCACGCCGCTGGCCACTACGACCACTCCCGCGAGCAGGGCCGTGAGGAGCAGCCCGGCGCCGTGACGCGGCTGGCCAACCGGACGGATCGCGGCCGCCCGAGACAGCTCCGCCACCGCCGCCACCCGCAGCTGCGGCGCCCGCCGCAGCGTCCCGACGGCGTCCTGCCCGTCTGGGCGCTTGTACTCGACCACCTGCCCTTCCTTATCGAGCAGCGTCTGCACCATCGCCTTGGGCAGCCGCGTCCGCATGAGCTCGGCCGAGCTGCCGCGGGTGCCGATGACCAGCTTGCCCTCGTCGGTCATCAGATAGACGTTCTTCGGGTCGTCGGCGGCGAGCCGCTGCAGCATGTCGCCCACCGAGCGCAGGTTCACCTTGGCGACCAGGGCGCCGAGGAACCGCCCGTCCGCCTCGCGCACCGGCACCGCCAGCACGACCGCGGCCTTGCCCACCCCCGCGTCCCAGTACGCGTCGCCCACGAACGCGTCGCCGGTGCGGAGCCCGTTCAGCCGATCCGGCGGGACCTGCATGGCGGTGGTCCGGCCGACGCTCGTCGCTCCCGTGCGTCCCCGCGCGTCCGCAACCAGCAGGGCCTCGCACCCGGTGCAGCGCTCGCGCACCGAGTTGAGATAGTCGCGCAACCGGGCCAACGCCTGGCCGCCCGTCGCCCCCGGCCGGACCTTGGCGAGATTCTCGGACAAGACAAAGGAGCCCGCGGCCACGCGCAGATCGGACAGGCGCTCGTCCAGCCACACGTCCGCCTGGCGCGCCGCCTCGGAGCTCACGCTGCGGAGCTCCTGCGCCACCGTGTCGCTGAGCGACGGCTGCTCGTGGCGGAACGAGGAGAGGATCGCGACCGTCGGGATCAGGGTCGCGAGCAAGGCGAGCGCCAGGAGCCTGCTGCGCAGGCTGTTCAGATGCAGGGCGCGGAGCGAGCGTGCGAGGGTCTCTTGCCAGGGGCTCACGGTCTGGGCCGGTTTTTGAGTACTGCAAGATTCACCTGTGGCGGCCACACCACGCAAGTGAGGCAGCCAACGGGCCCCCCCTTCGTGTGACGCCGCCCACGCCCCTCAGGGTATTCGTCTTTAAAGGCTGCGGTATGCCTTCCTCATGTCTCAAGCGAGGTGCCCGATGACCGTCCTCGGCCCGCTTGCCCTGTCGGCGCTCTTTCTTATCACCGCTCAGCCGCTCGGAGCCCAGCTCATTTCCATCAAGACGCTCCCCGTCGCCCAGGGCGATCAGTTCGACGTGTTCCCGTCGCTGAATCAGGGCATGGGAGGCGTCGCGATCGCACTCCCCGACACGCTGCTCGATCCGTTCCGCAACCCCGCCAAGGGGGGCCGCCTCTCGATCGCGCGCTTCTTAGGGTCGCCCATCGTCTACGGGGTCTCGAACAACGCTGGCGGCGGGCGCACGCTGCCCGTCGCGGCCATCGCGCCCCTGGGCTCCTGGTTCGGCGCGCTGTCGCTCGCGGTCCAGGAGGTCGACCCGAGCACGCCGCCGGGGTCGGTGCTGATGGGGCCCCCGCCGCCGGGGGTGGTGGTGCGGGGTCCGCTTCCCATCGTAGTGACGCCGCCTGCGCCCGAGTCACACGGCAATGCGTACGTCTTCGCCCTCATTGGCAAGACGCTACCGCAGGAGAAGGTCTCGCTGGCGGCGAGCTTCTCCTGGGCGCGGCTCAACGCGATGGACGGCGTCGACCTCCTCTACCCCGGCAGTCAGAGCATCAACCAGTTCGGGCACGAGGTGGACATGCGGGCGGGGCTGCTCAAGGAATGGGCGGGCGACCGCGCGCTCGACGCGGTGGTGCTCCATAACCACTTTGGCATGTCGCAGGACGTGAGCTATCTCGACCTGTTCTGGGATCCCGGGACGCAGAGCGTGCAGCAGCGTCCGCGCGTCGACCACGAGCTGGATCGCACCGACACTTGGGGACTCGCGCTGCAGTATACACGCCCGCTCACAGCGTCGGGGTGGCGCATCGGCTGGCTCGCGACCGGGAACCTGATGTCACACCCGAAAATCCCGAACTACGCGCTGATGAACATCCCCCGCGACCCCGGACACTCGCATGCCTACCAGGTCGGCGTCGGCGTGGCACGCGTCAGCGGCCCCGCGACGTTCGGGCTCGACGCCGTGTACGAGCCGATCTGGAGCGACACCTGGGCGGCCGCAGCGGCGCCGACCGCGACCAGCGCGGGCGACACGATCCCGGTGGGCGGCAGGACGATCGAGAACCGGTTCCACTTCTCCAATTTCCAGTTTCGCATGGGGATCGGTCGTGACATCGTGCTGAGCGGCCGGCCGCGGGGGGCGACGTGGCAGCTGGGTCTCGCCGCGCGCACGGTGCACTACTGGCTGGTCCAGAGCGACTTCGTGCAGAGCGCCGTCCGCCCGCAAGAGGAGTGGTGGGTCGAATGGACGCCTACCTGGGGCCTCACCCTGCGGTTTCCGGAGCTGGAGCTGCACTACTACGGGCGGGTCACCAAGGGCACCGGGCGTCCCGGCACCCAGAGCACGCCGACGTTCCTAGCGGACGCGGCGGGTGTGCGCTCCGGCGAGTTGTTGGTCGCGCCGGACGGCCCCATCACGCTGCAGGGCGTGAGCGTCGTCACGCACCAGATCTCGCTCTCCCTGCCGCTGCACTGAGCGAGCACGTCGAGGAGGGACTCGTGCCACGGACCATCGTTGCAATCTGCTGCGGCCTGCTCGCGCTGGGCGCGGGGTGCGAGCGGACGGGAGCCCCGACCGGGCCAGCGCTCGACGCACAGCTGCGCCAGGATATCGCGCGCTGGGGAGTGATCCCGATCGGGCAGATGCCGGCCCAGCCGGCGGCGCTCGTCGACCTCGGTCAAGCGCTCATGTTCGACAAGATCCTGAGTGGCAATCGCGACGTGGCGTGCGCCACCTGCCACCACCCGTCGACCCATGAGGGCGATGGCCTGTCGCTGTCCATCGGGACCGGGGGCACAGGTCTGGGACCCTCGCGCACCCTGGGCCCGGGACGCCAGTTCGTGCGGCGCAACGCGCCGTCGCTGCTCAACGACGGGCTCGGGTTGTCGTACCTGTTCTGGGACGGCCGGATTACGCGCTTTGGTAACAGCTTCAACGGAGGGCCACCCCAGGGGCTCCCGGGAGGCCAGCCGGACGTCCTCAGCGCGCAGGCCATGCTGCCGGTGCTGGACCGCCGCGAGATGCGCGGCGAGCCGGGGGACCACGACGTGTTCGGCGCGCCGAACGAGCTGGCCGCGATCGCCGACAGCGATTCGGCGGCCGTGTGGCGGGCGATCATGCAGCGCGTCCTCGCCATCCCCGAGTACGCCGCCATGTTCCACCGCGCGTTCCCGGATTTTCCGACGATCGGGCTCCCCGAGCTCCGCTTCCAGCAGGCGGCACAGGCGTTGGCGGCGTTCCAGATGTCGGCGCTCACCAAGACCGACTCGCCCTTCGATCGCTACCTGGACCACGACGACGCGGCGTTGACTGTCCAGGAGAAGCGGGGGGCGAGCCTGTTTTTCGGCAAGGCGTTGTGCTCGACATGCCACAACGGGCCGCTACTGGGCGGGACGGGCTTCGCGAACGCCGGCGTGCCGCAGCTCGGGCCCGGGACCCCCGAGTCTCCGCCGCTCGACCGCGGCCGCGGCGACCTCCCGACTCAGAACTTCTATCAGTTCGCGTTCCGCGTGGCGCCGCTGCGCAACGTCGAGCTCACGGCCCCGTACATGCACGACGGCGCGTTCCCGACGCTCGAAGCCGTGCTACGCCACTACAATGACGTGCCGCTCGCGCTCCAGACGTACGACGCCTCGCAGCTCGAGCCGACGCTGCGCGCCAGCTACCACGGCGACGCCGCCACCATCGATTCCGTGATCGGGGCGCTGGATTTCCGGTTGCGTACACCGCTCCACCTCACGGACGACGAATTGAGCGACCTCGTGGCATTTCTCAAGTCGCTCACGGATCCGTCGGCCCGGGACTTGAGCGCCCTCGTTCCGGCCGCGGTGCCGAGCGGGCTGCCGGTGCCGCGATGAGCCGGCCTCAGTGCCAGAGGTGCCAGACCGTGTAGATCAGCAGCCCGACCAGCCCACCGACGAGCGTGCCGTTGATGCGCACGAACTGCAGGTCCCGCCCGACGGCCAGCTCGAACCGCCGCGCCGTCGCCTCCGGGTCCCAGCCGGCGACGGTCTGGGCGATCAGGTCGCCGATTTCGTGTCGGTAGCGCTCCACCACGGAGGCCGTGAGGTCGATGACCAGGTCGTCGAGCTCGGCGAGGAGGGCGTCGTTCGCGAGCAGGGCCGCGCCGAACTCGCTGAGGCCGCGCTCCAGCGGTCCGGGCGCCGCGCCGTCCGCCCTCGTAGCGTAGGCGACGATGGCGCGCCGCATCGCCTCCCACAGCCGGGCGGACAGGTCGGCGATCGCGGGATCGGCGAGCCATTCCTGCTTGAGCGCTTCCGCCCGCGCGATGACGTCGGGTGCGTGCTGCAGGCGGTCGACGAAGTCCCGTAGCGCGGTATCGAACGCCGCGCGCAGCGGGTGATCCGGCCGGGCGCCGATGTCCCGCAACAGTCCCTCGACGGTCACGATGATGCGCTGGTAGATCTGGTCGTCCACCACGCCCGGCACCCACCACGGACTCTCGGCCCGCACCTTTTCGCGGATCACGTCGCGGTTGTCGTGCACCGCTTGGGCGGCGAACCGCACGGCCTCGTCGAGCAAGCCCTGGTGGCGGTCGTCGGACAGCACCAGCGCCAGCGTCTTGCCGAGGGCGGGCGCCACGCGCGTGGCCTGGAGGCGCGCGCTCACGACCTGGTGCACCAGGGCGCGGACGTCGGCGTCGGGCAGGGTGTCGAGCGTCTTCGCGACGCCGCTCGCGACCTGGCGCGCGATCCGCCGGCCGTGCTCCGGGTCGGCGAGCCACCGGGCGGCGCGCTCCGCGGGACGCACCGCACGCAGGTTGGCGGCGACCACCTCGCGCGACAGGAAGTGACTCTGCACGAAGGTCCCCAGGATCCGGCCGATCCGCTCCTTGCGGGTGGCCACGATGGCGGTGTGCGGGATCGGGAGCCCCAGGGGATGGCGAAACAAGGCGGTGACGGCGAACCAGTCCGCGAGACCGCCGACCAGCGACGCTTCCGCCGTGGCGCGCACGTACCCGAGCCACGGGTACCGTCCCTCGTACAGGCTCGCCCCGACGAACACCACCGCCGCGAGCGCGAGCAGGCCCGTGGCCTGTCGCTTCATGGCGTCGAGCTGCGCCTGCCGGACCGCATCGTCCGGCCGCGACCACGGGGAGGGGGACGGGGACGCCGTCATGTCACCGACTAAGATAGCGCTGACGCCCGCGTGACTTTTCCCCGAGGGTCACAGCTCGAGCTCCCAGGTCTCCGAGACGAGCGCCTTGCCGAAACTGTGGTTCCGCTCCTTGCGCACCACCCGAAAGCCGGCCGCCTGATACAGCCGCCGCGCGGCGCGCAGCTCGCTCTGGGTCCAGAGCATGAGCTTGCGGTAGCCCGCCCGGCGGGCGAAGCGCACGCACTCGTCGACCAGGCGGGTCCCGAGGCCCGACCCGCGGGCCTGTGGCTCGACCAGCAGCAAGCGCAGTTGGGCGACCGTGCCCGATCGCGCCACGAGGAACACCGATCCCACGACCGCGCCGTCCCGTTCCGCGATCCAACAGCGCTCCCGCGTCGGGTCGAAGCGTTGAACGAACCGCGCCACGATCTCCGCGACCAGGGCCTCGAACTGTGCGTCGTAGCCGTACTCGCGTGCGTACACCGCGCCGTGGCGGTGCACCACCCAGCCCATGTCGCCCGGCTGCGGGGGGCGGAGCAGATACGCGGCGGCGGGCGGCGGGCCGTCGCGGCGCAGCAGCCGCTCGATCGTATCCATCGCGGCGATGACGCGGGCCTGCGCGGCGGGGGCCAGGCGGGCGAGCATCGCGGCCACCTCGTCGTGCGAGCGGGCGTCGAGTGGGGCGAACGCCTTGCGCCCCGTCGCCGTGAGGGCGAGGTGGCTCCGGCGCCCGTCCGCCGCGGACCGCGTCCGGGTGACCAGGGCGCGCTTCTCGAAGCCGCGCAGGATGCGGCTCAGGTAGCCCGCATCGAGAGCCAGGTCGCGGCCCAGCTCGGTGGCCGTCGGCTGCTCGCGGTGCGCCAGCTCGTAGAGGACGCGCACCTCCGTCAGCGACATCGGACTATCGTACGCCCCGCGCCGCAGCAGGCCGATCTGCCGCGTGTAGAACCGGTTGAAGCGGCGCGCCGCCTCCACCCGCCGCTCCAGCTCCCGCGACCCCATGCCGCCAATGTCCGGTCAATAGTTGACGCTGTCAAGTACTTCCCTCGTTCCCCGCCCTGCGTAGATTCCGGTCACGTCCATGGCCGCTTCCCCAACACCCGACACCCGACCGCCCAAGAAGACCATCACGCCGGGCGCCTGGCAGGAAGCGCGCGGTCTCATCTACGCGCACCGCGGCCGCCTCGGCCTCGGGCTCGCGCTGCTGCTCGTGAATCGCCTCGCCGGTCTCGTCCTGCCCGCGTCGTCCAAGTGGGTGATCGACCGGGTCATCGGGCAACACCACCCCGAGCTGCTCCTCCCCCTCGCCCTCGCCGCCGGCGCCGCCACCCTCGTGCAGGCGCTGACCGGGTTCGCCCTGTCGCAGGTGCTCGGCGTCGCCGCGCAGCGCGCGATCACCGACATGCGGCGCACGGTGCAGGCGTACGTCCTGCGCTTGCCCATCAGCTACTTCGACTCGACCAAGAGCGGCATCCTCATCTCCCGCATCATGAGCGACGCCGAGGGCATCCGGAATCTGGTCGGCACCGGCCTGGTGCAGCTCGTGGGCGGCCTGGTGACGGGGGCGATGGCGCTGGGCGTCCTGTTCTACCTGAACTGGCGGCTCACCCTGATCGCGATCCTCATCCTGGCCTGCTTCGGCGGCGGGATGGCGTACGCGTTCACCAAGCTGCGTCCCCTGTTCCGCGAGCGCGGCAAGCTCAACGCCGACGTGACCGGGCGGCTGGGGGAAACGCTCGGCGGCATCCGCATCGTCAAGGCCTACCGGGCCGAGCGCGGCGAGCGTCTCGTGTTCACGCGCGGGGCGCACACCCTGTTCCGCAACATCGCCGCCACCATGACCGGGGTCTCCGGGGTCGGCGCGTTCGCGACGCTCATCGTGGGGGCGATCGGCATCCTCATGATCCTCGAGGGCGGGCACGCCATTCTCTCCGGCACGATGACGCTGGGCGACTTCTTCATGTACGGCGTGTTCATCGGCCTGGTGGCGCTGCCGCTCATCAACATCGCGTCGATCGGCACGCAGATCACGGAGGCGTTCGCGGGCCTGGACCGGATCCGCGAGATCCGGCGGCTCACCACCGAGGACGCCGGGGACGGCGCCCGCCCGCCCCTGGGCGAGGTGGTGGGCGACGTCCGGTTCGAGGACGTGAGCTTCGAGTACGTCCCCGGCCGGGACGTGCTCAAGCACGTGTCGTTCCACGCGCCCGCCGGCTCCACCACGGCCCTCGTCGGGTCCTCGGGCGCTGGCAAGAGCACGCTCATCAGTCTGGTGCTCACCTTCAGCCGACCACGGGCGGGACGCATTCTCGTGGACGGGCGGGATCTCGACCACGTGCGACTCGCCGACTACCGGCGCCAGCTGGGCGTCGTGCTGCAGGACAACTTCCTGTTCGACGGCACGATCGCGGAGAATATCGCCTTCGCCCGTCCGCACGCCACGCGCGAGGAGATCGAGGAGGCGGCGCGGATCGCCCACTGCGACGAGTTCGTGCGCCGCTTCGAGCACGGCTACGACACGGTGGTGGGCGAGCGGGGGGTGAAGCTCTCGGGCGGGGAGCGCCAGCGCGTGTCGATCGCCCGCGCGATCCTCGCCGATCCCCGCATCCTCATCCTCGACGAAGCCACCTCCAGCCTGGATTCGGAGAGCGAAGCCTCGATCCAGGACGGGCTGCGCACCCTGCGGCGCGGCCGGACCACGTTCGTGATCGCCCACCGCCTCTCCACGATCCGCAGCGCGGACCAGATCCTGGTGATGGAAGGCGGTGAGATCGTCGAGCGCGGCACCCATCCCGAGCTGCTCGCCAAGCACGGGCGCTATCGCCAGCTGTACGACAAGCAGTACCGGTTCGAGCAGGACCGGTTCGTCAACCCCGGCGAGGACTTCACGCCCGAGCCCGAGGCGCCGGTGGCCGCTCCTCCGCTCGGTCCGCCCACCCGGCTCTGAGCCGGCGCCATCTGGCGCCCGCGCCCGGACGGTCCTACACTAGCGCATGCCCCTGATCGACACGAATCATCAGCGCGCCGCCCTGCTGGTGCTGCTGCTCGGCCTCGCCCTGGTCATCGCGCTCACGCCGTACGCCACGGGCCTCCTGGGAATTCCCGTGTTGTACGCCGTGTTCGCTCCCCTGCACGACTGGCTGGGGATGCGCGTCCGCCCCCGCCTCGCGGCCAGCCTCGTCGTCGCGCTCGCGCTGTTCCTGATCGTCGTGCCCGGCGTGTCGTTCGCCGGTCTCATTGTGAGCCAGGCACAGGAGATCGCCGCCGGCGTCATACGGAACCCGCTGCTCGGTCGCCTCCGGGAGCTCCGGCTGGGCGGCATCGATCTCGGGCCCCGCCTCGCAGACCTGGGCACGACCGTCGTCGGCTGGGTCGGCTCGTCCGCGTTCGGACTGGTCGGCACCGCGGCGCGGCTCGCGCTCAATCTCACCATCTCGCTGTTCGGCCTGTTCTACCTGCTGCTGCAACCGGACCAGACGTGGGAGGCCGTGCGGCCCTACATCCCCTTCTCGGCGAAGAACACCGAGAAGCTGCGCCAGCGCTTCCGCGACGTCACCACCGCCACGATCGTCGGGACCGGGCTCACGGCGGCGATCCAGGGAAGCCTCGTGGGGCTGGGGTTCTGGCTGACCGGACTGCCGAATGCCGTATTCTGGGGGGTGGTCACGATGGTGTTCGCCATCCTGCCGGTCGTGGGTAGCGGCCTGGTCTGGGGGCCGGGCGCGCTCGCGCTGATGATCGGTGGCCACGCCCTGGCCGCGGTGCTGCTGGCGCTGGGCGGCTTCGTCATCGCCGGGAACGTGGACTACGTGATCCGGCCGCGCGTGTTCCGCCGCTGGGCCAACATCCACCCCCTCGTCACGCTGATGGGCGCGCTCGCCGGCGTGCCGTACTTCGGCATCCTCGGGCTGTTGATCGGACCGCTCGCCCTGTCGTACTTCTTCGAGTTGATCAAGATGTATGGGGAGGAGTATCTCGGGTAAGCGGGGGAACGACAGTCAAGGCTGCTGTGCCGCAAGCGCCAGCGCCACCCCGTTGGTCCACCCGAAGCCGTCCTGCGTGGGATACTCGCCGCCGCCGGCCCGCCGCTGCAGGTCGACGACATCGTATTTCTCCGTCATCTTGCCCGTCGCCTGATACGTGCGCCGGTTGAGGGCGAGCCAACGGTCGCGCGCTCGATCGGCCAGGTCGGCCCGCCCGCAGCGGCGTACCCCCTCGATCGCCAGCCACTCCAGGGGCGCCCACCCGTTCGGGGCGTCCCATTGCTGCCCCGAGGCGATCAGCGTCGGCACGAACCCGCCCGGCTTCAGGAAATCCCGCTCCAGCCGCGCCGCCACCGCGCGTCCCTGCTCGGGGGTGGCGAGCCCGAAGTACAGCGGAGCCGCGGCCGCGATGGTGGGGCGATCCGTCACGCGCGCGCCGCTCTGCCACCGGACGTCGTAAAAAAAACCTGCGCCTGGGTCGTACGTGGCGGTGACGAGCGCACGGCGCCGGTCCTCGGCGGCTCCGGCGAACCGGTCCGCGACCTCCCGGTCGCCCGGCCGCCCGCGCACCCGGCGCAGTGCCGCGATGGTCACTTCGGCGTGATAGAGGAGACTGTTCAAGTCCACCGGGACGAGCTCGGTCGTTTCGAGCGTCCGCAGATCCTTCGGATCGCGCATCCAGCGGCTCGAGAAGTCCCAGCCGCTTTCGGCCGTGGCCCGCACGTTCCGATACAGCGCCTCGCGTTGCCCCTCGGGCAGCGTCTGTGCCAACTCGTAGTCGGGGCGATACGACTCGGGCCGCGGCTCGGCGCGATCGTCCCAGTAGCGATTCAAGAGCGATCCATCGGCCAGCCGGACCACCCGGCGATATGCCCCAGCCGGCGCGAGGCGCTCCGCGCCATCCATCCAGAAGGCGTGCTCCGCCTCCAGCGCGTCGAGGTAGCGCAGTGCCTGAGCGGTATCGGTGGCCGTCGCGTACAGCCCGACCATGGCGGCGAAGAACGGCGGCTGGCTGCGGCTGAGATAGTACGTCCGGTTGCCGTTGGGGATGTGACCGATCGTCTCGACCAAGTGGGCAAAGTTGTCGAGCATGCTGCGCACCAGGTCGGTGCGGCCGCTCGCGACCAGCCCCAGCATCGTGAAGTAGGAGTCCCAGTAGTAGATCTCGCGGAACCGGCCGCCGGGGACAATGTACGGGCGCGGCAGCGGGATCAGCGACGAGCGCGCGTCCGCCGTGTCGGGCGGCCGCGTGAGCACCGGCCACAGCGCCCGGATGTGGTCTTCCATGGTCCGGGCGCGGGTGGTGTCGACCGCGACGCCTTCCCCGACCGGCCGGGGCAGCTGGAACTGCCGCTCCACGAACGCCCGCAGGTCGAATCCCGCGACGCCGCGGGCGGAGTCGTAGCGGGCGGCGATCACGCTGGGTGGGAAGAGCGGCCGGGCGTCGACGAACGTCTTCGAGTCCGGGAAGATGCCCGACAGCTGGACCGCGTGGAACAGGGACCCGAGGTCGTGAGACGGATCGTAGAACGAAGGTCGGTGAAGGTCGGTGGAGGTTGTGCAGGTTGTGGAGGTGGTGGCAATGCACGCGGCCGCCAGCAGGTGTACCCACGTCCACCGACCTCCACAACCTCCACCAACCTCCACCAACCTCCCGAGCCGGCTCATCGGAAAATGAACCACAAGACGCCGATCGCGCCGGCGAGGGCCACCGAGAGCCCGATTTCAAACCTCCGTGCGCTAGCCGGCTCTCCCACGGCCGGCTTGCCGTAGGTGTAGGTCAGGCCTTCCGTCTTCTCGGGGCTCGGCGGCGGCGTCATCAGGCTCACGACGAACAGCACGACGGTGCAGATGACGAACAGCAGCACCGCGAAGTGGAGGAAGTTGATCGTCGCGATCCAGTGCCATAGCGTGCCGGGCTCGAGCCCGCCCGACGCCTTGTTCGTCAGCTCGAGCACGAGTCGCAGGACGCCGAGCACGAGACCGGTCAGGAGCGACGCTATTGCGCCCGAGCCGTTGAGCCGCCGATAGAACAGACCGAGCAGGAAGCAGGCGGCGATCGGCGGAGCGATGTACGCCTGCACGCTTTGCAGGTAGATGTAGATCTGCGACGAGACGTACTTCATGAAGGGAATCCACAGCAGTCCCAGGAACACCATCACGGCCGCGGACATCCGGCCGACGCGCACGAGCTGCTGCTCGCTCGCGGTGGGCCGCATCTTTCGATACACGTCCCACGTGAGGAGCGTCGAGCACGCGTTGAACGCCGAGGCGAGCGAGCTCATCAACGCCGCGAGCATTCCCGCCAGCACCAGCCCCTTGGCTCCGTCCGGCAAGAGCCGCGTCACGAGCGTGGGATACGCCGAGTCCGGGTTCGAGTGGATGTCGGTGAACAGCGCCGCTGCGACCACGCCGGGCAGGACGAAAATGAACACGGGAAGAATCTTGAGATAACCGGCGAAGATCGTTCCGGTGCGCGCCTGGGAGATGCTCTGCGCCGCCAGCACACGCTGAACGATGTGCTGGTCGGTACACCAATACCAGATGCCGAGGATCGGCGCGCCGAACACGATGCCGGTCCACGGGAAGTCCGGGTGGTTGATCGGCTTCCACATCGAGAAGAAGCCGGCGGGGACTTTCGCCTCGAGTCCCGAGAACCCCCCAACGCGCGAGAGGCCGATCGCCATCAGTGTGATGGAGCCGAGGATGAGCACGATCGCCTGCAGCACCTCGGTGTAGACGACGGCGCGCAGTCCGCCGAAGATCGTGTACAGTCCCGTAACGACGATGAGCACGATCGCCGCCGTGTAGAAATCCCATCCGGTGACGGCGCGGATCACGACGCCGCCGGCGTACAGCGTCACGCTGATCTTCGTGAGTACGTAGCCGATCACCGAGACCCACGTGAAGTACGTGCGTGCGGCCGGGTTGAAGCGGCGCTCCAGAAACTCGGGCATGGTGTACACGCCGCTGCGCAGATAGAACGGCACGAACAGCCAGCCCAGGAGCAGCAGGATGAGGCAGGCGAGCCACTCGAAGTGCCCGACCGCGAGCCCGCTCGCGGCGCCGGTGCCCGCGAGGCCGACGAGATGCTCGCTGCCGATGTTGGACGCGAACAGGCTGGCCCCGACGGCGAACCAGCCCACGTCCCGGCTCGCGAGGAAGTAGTCGGCGCTCACGTTCTTTTCGCGCCGCGCGGCCCAGTACCCGATCCCGAGCAAGATGAGGAAGTACCCGGAGATGACGACGATATCGAAAGCGTGCAGGTTGCTCATGGTGTTGGGGGGTTGAGGAGGTATTGGACAGCGAGGTCGGTCAGGCTCCACAGCTGCACGTCCGAGCTGGTGCCGTAGCGGATCGGCGCCAGCCTCCCATTGTCGATCCGGTAGCTCCACAGCTCCGCGTGTCGCAGGCCGGAGCGGTCCACGGCGGTGGCGATCCGCTGCACCGCGTCCTTGAGAAAGCCGACGTCCGATCCCGGCGCAGCGACGCGTATCTGACGCGCCATCCCCGCCAGGAGGATGTTCACGTCACGCCCCCAGACGACGGTCGGGGAGTGATAGCGATCCGCGCGAAACGCGTCCCACACCGGACGCGTCGCGTAGGCATCGTTGGCTACCAGGGGGCCAAGGTCGTTCACGAACAGGCCGACGGGATATTTCACCATGATCGGGGCGATCAGCTCGCTCACCCGCTTCGTGGTGAGGGAATCGACCAGCAGCAGCATGGCGGGATCGGTGTTCACGATAGGAATTGGCTGCCCGGCCGCGTCGAGCGACAGGGCGAGAAACCGCACGGTGTCCCGCGGGGACAACGTCGTAAACCACGAAACGCCCTCCCAGTACCCGCGCTCAACCTCGGGCAGAGCTTCCACCCTGGCCCTGATGCGCGCCGCCGCGTCCTGTCCGGGGAGCGCGACCCGAAAATACCGTTCAGCGTCGCGCCACACCGCTACCGCCCGCGCGAGCGCCACCCGATCGCGGGCGAATCGCGCCAGGGCTGCGTCACGGATCGTTGGAGTGACGCCGAGTCCTTTGAGCGCGTCAAGAATCGTCCCCGCCGCTTCGAGAGCGCGCGGCATCCAGATGACGTTCACGTCCATGGCGAAGCGACCGCCGCCGTACCCCACGCGGCTGTCGCGCCAGCTTGCGGACCGCCAGCTCCCATCGGATGCGCGGGAGAAACTCACCAGATTGGTCGCCACTGGATTGCGGGCGTACGGCGCCGCCCGGCGCGCCACCAGCGCCAGATTGGCGAGCAGCCGCTCCAGCCGATGCTCCTCGCTCAGGAAGCGGCGCTTCTCGGCCGCCGGCACGCGCGGGTCCGCGAGGTAGTCGGCGGCGACGAGCGGCAGCTGGACGTCGTCGTCCACCATGGAGTGGTTCTCGCGGGTGGCGGCGAGGTTGGCGAGCTCCGCGCGCCCGCGGGCGAGCTGGCCCGCGGCCATCAGCCGGTTGTACTCGGCGGCGTGCTCGCGGATCGCCTGGCCGCCGAGCGCCTCCTCGTGGCTCACGTCGCCGTCGGGCGCGAGCTTGCCGAGCGCGCTGGCGATCACGTGCTCCGCCATCTCCGGCGACCACACCGGCCGCATGAGCAGCGCCGCCATTAACATGTCGCGGCCGAAGTAGGTGGCGAAATTGGGCAACCCGGCCATCATCTTCTCGCGATAGCACAGCAACTCGAAGCCGCGCACCTCGCGCTCGAGCCGCCGGAAGCGCTCGGGATGCGCCGTGTCGGCCCGGACCCGGGCATAGAACCGCTGAAACTCGTCGTTGAAGATTTCCTGGCGCGTGAGGGGGGTCAGCGCGTGGGCGTCCGTGGTGACTCGAACGCTCCAGCGGACCTCGCCTCCCGCGGGACGGCTGATGGTCACGGTGCCGCCGGACACGGCCGGTACGGTCTCCCGCGCGTCGCCCTCGAGGGTGAGCCAGAGGTGGCTCTTGCCGTCGAAGCTCGGCTGCTCGACCTCGACCGTCCAGGCCGTGTCGGACCTCACCCCCTCGCTCCCCCTCTCTGCATCGCGGAGAGGGGGCCGGGGGGTGAGGGTGATCCGCGGGGAGAGCCGGGCGCGCAGCGCGCCGACCGTGCGTACGCCGAGCAATGCCAGGTGACGCTCGCGCTCGGCCGCCTTCAGCTTCCCGATGTGCTCGATCAGCTGCGACAGCTCGGGCTGAATGAACGCCGGCGCGTCCAGGGACAGCGAATCGTGCTGCGCGTAGCCAAAGTCTCGTTCCACGCGCATCGAGCCGAGCAGGAAGAGACCGATCCGGACCGCGGACGGCGCCTCCAGACCGTACGACAGCGACCGCGTGGGGCCCTCGGGCGACGGCGACACGGCAGCGCCGGAGGAACCCCAGGCGAGCTCGGCGGGCTTGCCCGTCGAATCACGCACGCTGAAGCCGACACTCTCATTGGCCGCATCGGCCCACAGGTTGACCACCCGTCCGGTGCTCTTCAGGTAGACCTGGAAGGCGTTGCCGCTCGCATCCTGGTACACGCGGGTCTGGTAGCCTTCATACGCGGCCGGGTCGTCGAGCCCCGGCTCCGGGAACGCGAGGTAGGGGGGCACCGTGTCGGCACTCGAGATTCCCACGCTGAAGGGTGGGCCCGATAGAGCACTGCCCTTAAGGGCGGTGGCATTTCGGGCCCAGGCTTCAGCCTGGGAACTCGAAGCCGGCACGCTTCGGACCCCAAGCATCACGAGCAGCAATGCGAGTGCGCTCATGCGCGGCGGGAATCGTACGCCCCGCAGGGTCGTTGCGCTACCCTGCCGCCCTCTTGACGGGATATCGTTCCCCCGCCATGCTAGCCGCCCCCGAACCCCGCGGAGCGAGCATGGGTGAAGCCCTGACCGTTCGTGCCATGCGCTTCGCCCTCCTGGTTGCTCTTCCCCTGTCGCAAGGCTGCGGTACCGACCGAGCGCAGCACCCGCTGTTCAAGCTGCTTCCCCCGGCCCGCACGGGCGTCAGGTTCGCGAACACCATCACGACCAACGATTCGGTGAACGTGCAAACCGACCCTTACATCTACAACGGTGCGGGCGTGGCGGTCGGGGATATCGACAACGACGGATTACCCGACCTGTTCTTCTCCGGCAACATGGTCTCGAGCCGCCTGTATCTGAACAAGGGCGCCTTCCGCTTCGAAGACATCACGCAGTCCGCCGGCGTGACGACAACCCGCTGGGCCACCGGCGCGACCATGGTGGACATCAATAACGATGGGTATCTGGACATCTACGTCTCCGTCTCGGGCGCCGAGGGCTCCAAGGGGAAAGATCGGGCCAACCTGTTGTTCATCAACAACGGCAATCACACGTTCACGGAGGCCGCGGCCCGGTACGGCATCGCCGATACGGGCTTCACCACCCACGCGGTGTTCCTTGATTACAACCGAGATGGCTGCCTCGACCTCTTCTTGCTCAACAATTCACCCACGGACTTTGCCCGCGGCGCCGCGGACACGCACCCGCTCGGCGTCCGCAGTAGCAGCCCGCAAGGCTACAACAAGCTGTATCGAAACAACTGCGATGGGACCTTTACGGATGTATCCCGGCAAGCAGGGATACTGGAGCAGGTCGGCTACGGACTCGGGGTAGTGGTGGCGGACGTGAACGGGGACGGATGGCCCGACATCTATATCTCCAACGACGTCGCACCCAATGATGTCCTCTACATCAACAACGGGGATGGGACGTTTACCGATAAGGCCGGCGCGTGGCTCAAGCATACGAGTTTCGCAGGGATGGGGGTCGATATCGCCGATTTCAATAACGATGGCCGGCCCGACATTCTGCAGATGGACATGTGGCCGGCCACCCTGGAGCGACAGAAACGCATGAGCGGCTATCTCACGTATGGCGGTCGCCTCGATCTGCGTCGCAGGGGGTTTCGCGACGCATACGACGTCAACTCGCTGCAATTGAACAACGGCGTCACGCAGAACGGTGACGTCGTCTTCAGCGACATCGCCGGTCTCGCAGGCGTGGCTCACACGGACTGGAGCTGGAGCGCCCTGTTCGGTGATTTCGACAACGATGGATACAAAGACATCTTCGTCACCAACGGCTATCCCAAAGCGGCCAACGATCTCGATTACCAGACGGCGATGTTCGGTGCGCGGCGAGCCGGAGACCGCCAGAGAGCGTTGCGACTCCTCAAGGAGCTACACAGCTACCGGCTGTCCAACTATGTGTTCCGAAACAACGGCGACTTGACGTTCACCGACGAGACCAAAGAATGGGGAATGGACCAGCCGGGCTTTGCGAACGGCGCGGCGTACGCCGATCTCAACAACGACGGCAGGCTCGATCTCGTGGTCAATAACCTGGATGCGCCCGCGTCCATCTACCAGAATATCCTGCCCCAAGACGACGCTCACCACTATCTGCAGGTCAAGCTGGACGGGGAGCCGCCCAACAGACGAGGGATCGGCTCGACCCTGATCCTCACGGCCGGCGGCCAGAAGCAATACATCTATCACTCCCCGTATCGGGGGTACATGTCCACGATGGACGACCGGGCGCATTTCGGGCTGGGCCGAGCTGCGCGCGCGGACAGTCTGGAGGTGATCTGGCCCGATGGGCGCTCTCAACTCCTGACTGGTCTCGCCGTCGACCGGATGGTGACGGTGCGACAGAGAGACGCAACGGAAGGGGCTCGGGCTTCGGGACTCGGGGCTCGGAAATCCCGGACCCCGAGCCCCGAGGCCCGAGCCCCGTTCCAGCCCATGGATCCGCGCCGGTCTTTGAAATACAAGCAACCCGCGCGCACGACCGTCGATTACGATGTGCAACCGCTCTTGCCGTATGAGCCTTCCCGGCAGGGGCCGCCCCTGGCCGTGGCCGACGTGAACGGCGACGGCCTGGATGACGTCTTCATCGGCGGGGGAAACGGCGTCCCGGGCAAATTGTTCCTGCAACGAAAGGACGGCAGCTTCGTCGAATCCGTGCGGGGTCAACCCTGGGTGGCCGACAAGGACTACGACGATTGGGGCGCCCTGTTCTTCGACGCGAATGGCGACGGTCTGCCCGACTTGTACGTGGCGAGCTGTGGATATCAGCACGCGCCGGGGTCGCGTCTGCTACAGGACCGTCTCTATATCAATCACGGAGGCGGGCGGTTCGTGCGAGATACCCAGGCGTTGCCGACGATGCTCACGTGCACGGCGAGTGTGGCGGCCGGAGACTTTACCGGCGATGGCCGGCTGGATCTGTTCGTCGGCGGGCGGCTCACACCCCGTAATTACCCGTACCCGACCCGCAGCTATCTCCTGCGCAACGACGGCGGCCATTTCACCGACGTCACGGAAGCGGTCGCGCCGGAGCTCGTTCAGCCGGGAGGAATGATCACCGCCGCGGTCTGGATGGACTTCGACGGCGACGGGCGCATGGATCTCGTCACGGCCGGCGAGTGGATGCCGCTCCAGTTCTATCACAATGACGGCAAGCAGCTGCGCAATGTCACGGCCTCGATGGGCCTGCCGCCGCTGCGGGGATGGTGGTACAGCCTAGCGGTCGGAGACTTCAACCACGATGGCCACCCCGATCTGGTGGCGGGCAATCTGGGGCTGAACTTCGCCTACACGACGTCGCCGCAGAGCAGGTTCGGGGTGTATGCGGCTGACTTCACGGGCAATCGGAGCACCGACATCGTCCTGACGCAGGAAATCGCCGGCACGGAGTATCCCCTCTTCGGGCGGGCTAGATTGGGACCGACCATCTATCCCGTTGCGCTGCGATTCCCGAGCTACGGGTCGTTTGCGGCGGCTTCGGTCGAGCAGCTGTTCGGCGCCGCACAATTGCGGCGCGCCCTCCACTATCAGACGGACACGTTCGGCAGCGTCTATCTGCAGAACAACGGCGACGGCACGTTCACATCGCTACCCCTGCCGAATCTCGCACAAATCTCGCCCATCCGCGGCATCATCGTCGACGACGTGGACGGCGATGGCAACCTCGACCTGATCGTGGCCGGAAACCTGTTTGATACCGAGCCGAACACGCCCCCGGCGGACGCGGGGAACGGCCTATGGCTGAAAGGGGACGGTCGGGGCCACTTCACTCCGGTCCCGCCGGTGGAGAGCGGCTACCTCGCGCCTCGCGACGTCACGGGGCTGGCGCTGATCCGAACGCCTGCAGGGAAGGCCGTGCTGGTCGCGAACCACGGCGATTCCCTGCGGGCGTTTACGATCGTAAAGCGTTGAAGCGCGCGCCTTGTTCCCCTCTCCCGAAGGGAGAGGGGGACAAGGGGGTGAGGCTTACCACCCCGGATTCTGCACCAGCATGTCCTGACTCCCGACCCTGCTCAATTCGATCTGGACTTCCGGGATGGGATACAGTGAATCCCTCGCGGCGTACGTGACGCCCGCGAGGTAGGGAATCCGTGCCTTCTCGACCGTGATGTAGTTGTTGATGTCCGTCGCAGCGGTGCCCCAGCGCCGCAGGTCGAAGAAGTGCTGGCCCTCCATCGCGAGCTCGAGCCGCCGCTCGTACTGTATGGCGGTGCGCGCGTAGGCCGCGGACGGGAAGGACGGATACAGGCCAATGCGGTACAGGGCCCAGGGCGTCCGCAACGAATCGATTGTCGCAGTCTGGACCAGCGTGTCAACCATACGCGCATCGGTCTTACAGGTGGCATACGTCGCCTTCAATATGCTGTCCGATTTGGCATCGAACCCCTTCCCGCACCCCTGCGCGACCTGCCCCGCCCGCGCTCTGATCTGATTCACGATCGCAAGAGCATTCGCGAGCGAGCCGTTGGGGGATTCGACCTCCGCCTCGGCGAGCAGCAGCAGCAGGTCGGCGTACCGGAAGATGTGAATGTTCACATCGTTCGTCTGCGTCGTCTGCCAGCCGACGTTGTTTTCGGCGTTGGCGGCATTTTCCTGGACGTTTTTCTTGGGGCTGAACGGCCCGCTGTACGAGGCATCCCGAATCCACGATCGATTGTGGAGACCCCAGTCCTTGTAGGGCACGTTATCCCGACCGACCGTCCAGTCGAGCCTGGGATCGACCGCCTTGAGATTCCCTCCGGCGAAATTCGTGTCGCCCAATCCCGACGTGGTGTTCCAGTTGGGGTCCGTCAACGCCAAGGGCAACCCGTTCGCATCGACCTGGTAGAAATTGACCAGATTCATGGACGGCTGATGGAAGCCGCAGCAGCCGAAGTGGCTGCCCGAGTGGGGGAAGTTCAGCCGCTCGCCCCAGTTCGAGTTCCAGCCGCTCGGCTCGCCGTCTCGGACCGACGCCTGGAACGCGAGGATCGTTTCCGGGCCATTCATAAACTGAGTAAAGCCGGTCCAGACGTGATCGAAGCTCGTTTCCAGGCTATACACACCGCTACCGCGAACGGCGCGCAGCGTCACTAACGCCGAGTCCCAGTCCGCGGGGGTCCTGGCCGCTGCGTAGGCGAACACCCGCCCTTTGTACGCCAGCGCCGTGAACTTCGTCGCCCGGCCGACCTCGCCATTGCGCGGCGTCTGACTCAGCAGGCCCGCGGCGGTGTTCAAGTCGGCGACGATGAGCTTCACAATCGAATCGAGGGGCAGGTCGTTCGGCTTGCGGAAGCCGCCCTGAGCCACCGGCGTCGTATCGGTTTCGAAGTAGTAAGGAATGTGTCCCCACAGCCGATACGCCTCGAAGTGATAGTGGGCCCGGAGGAAGAGCGCCTCGCCCCGGATGCCGGCCGCCGTCGCGTCGTCGATCTCTGTTGGCTTCTCGGCGCGGACCTTCGCCAGCAGGCGCAACGTGACATTGGAGCGGAACACGCCCTCGTAGGCTTGGCTCCACTTCTGGTTCAAATAGTCCTGCACATCTCCCGCGGACCAGAGGTAGGTCTCGATCTCGAATATGGGCGCCTGGTCGCCCAGGTTGGACCCCTTGTGGGCGTCACCGCTCGTGACGCTGCCCCACACCCAGTTCGAGGCCGCGCAGCCCCACGACCCGGCGGAGCTGCTGCTACAGTCGAGCGAGCGGTAGGCGGCGATCAGCGAGCCTTCGACCCCCGCCCTGGTCAACAGGACCTCCTCTTTGAGAACGCCCTGAGGCGCGGTGTTCAAGAAATCCTTACAGGCGTACGTGACGCCGATCGCCACAGCCACGATCGCCATCCCGATAAGCAGCTTCTTCGAATTTCGCGTGTTCATCGTCTTCCCGTCCTTCAGAGTTTAAAGACGAGTCGCTAAAACGTGGTCGAGATTCCGATCGTGATGATCCGGTTGCTGGGATACGTCCCCTGGTCGATCCCGCGGTACGAGTCCCGCACGTCGCCGGCCGCGCCAGTGACGTCCGCCGCCGGCAGGGACGGATCGAGCCCCGAGTACCCCGTAATGGTAAAGAGATTCTCCGCCTGCAGGTAGATGCGGGCGGCCGGGATCCAGCGAACCAGGGCGGGCGGCACGTTATACCCGATCTGGATATTGCGCAGCCGCAGGTACGACCCGCTCTCGACCCAGTAACTCGAGAACTGCCGGCTGAAGGCATCCTGAGAGTCCAATCTCGGATACTTGGCGCCCGGGTTCGTCACCTTCCCGGGGCAGATGCCGGCGACGTCGTTGCACACCCCGTCCAGCACCACGGAATTGGCCAGCCGGTCGCTGACAACGTTGGTATCGAAGTACCGGAACACGTACCAGTACTTCTCTTCGTTGAAGATCTTGCCGCCGAGCGACGCGAACAGCGTCGCGCTCACGTCCCAGTTGCCGTGCCGGATCCCGAGGTCCAGGCCGCCGGTGAAGTCCGGGTGGGGACTGCCGATGATCGCCCGGTCGGCGGACGTGATGTGGCCGTCCCCGTTCAGATCCAAGTACTTGATCCGGCCCGGACGGGCGCCGTCGGCCCAGTACGGAGCGGCATCCGCCGAGTCTTTGTAGTACCCATTCGCGACCAGGCCAAAGAAGGCGCCGATCGGCGCTCCCACCGAGTCGATCACGGGGTTCTGATCCCGGATGATGTTTGCCGGGAAGAAGAACGTCGACGTGCCGTCGATCTGGACGATCTTGTTGTTGTAGTGGGCGCCGTTCAACGTCGCGGTCCAGAGGGTCGACCCGCCGATGGTGCCCTTGTACCCGATGGCGAACTCGATGCCCCGGTTCCGCATCTTCCCGATGTTCACGATCGGCGGATCGGCGCTCCCGGCCGTGGCCGGGGTGCGGGGATCGAACAGCAGGTTGTTCGAGTTGCGCTGATACACGTCGACGCTGAACGACCCCCTGCTCTGGTTGAACTCGAGGTCCAGGCCGGCGTTCGCCGAGCGGTTTTCTTCCCACTTGAGTTCCGTATTACCGAGCGCGGTGAACTTGAATCCCGGGGTGATCGTCGTCTTCGATCCGCCGCCGATGTCGTAGAAGGTGTCGCCGCGGTCGCCGCCCAGCTTGCTGACGATGCGGTCCGGCGGGATCTGCTGGTTGCCGGTGACCCCGTAGCCGAACCGCAGCATCGCGTTGTTGAAGAACCCGCCGCTCGGGAAGAACGGCTCGTTGGACAAGCGCCATCCCACCGCGACCGCCGGGAACGTGCCCCACCGATGTGTCGGCCCGAGCCTCGAGGAACCATCGCGCCGCACCGTCAGGCTGAGAAAGTAGCGTTCGGCGAAGTTGTAATCGGCCTTGCCGAAGAAGGACAACAGGGCCGAGACGGTACCGACGCTGCTGACGTTCTTGGTGGTCGGGTCACACAGGGCATCCTGAATGAATCGCTCGCTCACGTCGTCATTGAGAAGGTTCGCACAACTCCCGGCTTCGAACCGGGTATTGATCTTGTTCGCCTCCTGACCCACCAGCACCGTGAGACTGTGGCGGTCGAACGTCCGCACGTAGTTCAGCGTGTTGCTCCAGGTCCAGTCCGTGCTCACGAAGTAGTTCTCGTTGATGCCGTTGACCCCCGTCACCTCGGAATTCTCCGGGGTCGTGGGGCTGAACCCGTGGAACGAGCCCTGCTGGAGATTGAACCCGAACCGGGTCTTCAGGGAGATCCCGTGGCCCGCGTCGAAACCGGCGAACGCGTTTCCGAACATCCGATCGTTGGTGTTGATGTCGTGCTGATGCGAGAACGCGATCTTGAGCGGATTGGTGAGGTTGGAGAGCCCCACCGCCTTGCCGGAGGCGAAGTACCCCGCGATGTCGTAGACCGGAACGACCGGCTGCTGGAAGATGTTCTTGCCGACGATGTTGTCTTCGCCCAGCCCGTTGTCATCGAGCCCGCCGTAGCCCTGCTCACGCGAGATCGAGAGGTTCTCCCCGACGTTGACCCGGTTCAGGTTGAAGGTGGTGTTGACGCGAACGCCACCGCGCTGGAACCGATTGTACGCCGCGGTGCCTTCCTGATTCAAGTAATTGAACGACACGTTGTACGCGTTGTCCTCGCCGCCGCCCGCAACCGAGAGATTGGCGTTGCGCACCTGCCCCGAGCCGAACACGGCCTTCCACCAGTTGGTGCCGGGGCTGCCCGGCATGATCAGCTTCGTGCCGTCGGAAGTGAGGGCATACGAGGCCGGATCGACGACCAACGAACAGGTGCTCGTGGAGTCGGCGGCTGTACAACTCTGGCCCTTGTTGTTGTTCGGCCAGATGTAGTCGGGCACCGTTGGGTTATTGACATCGCCGTAGATGTTCTTCGGGACCGCTTGTCCCCCATTCTGGAAGGCAGTCTTCAGGACCTGGAAGTAATCGAGCGAATTCGTGATCAGCATATTGTCATAGCCGTTGACCGGCGTGGCCACACCGCTCGTGACGTCCAAGGTGACCTTGCGGTGTCCGGGCCGTCCCCGCTTGGTTTCGATGAGGACGACGCCGTTGCTGGCACGTGAGCCGTAAATTGACGCCGCCGTCGCGTCCTTCAGCACCTCCATCGAGGCGATGTCGTTCGGGTTCAGCCAGTTCAGGTACGTGTCCTGCACCGGCGTGCCGTCCACCACGTATAGCGGATCGTTGTTCTGGAATGAGCTGACGCCGCGGATCCGCACCGTGGTGCGCGAACCGGGAGAGCCGCCGTTATCGATGGTCACGCCTGCCACCCGGCCATCCAGCCGTTGCAGCGCGCTCGCCCCCGACTGCCGTTCGATACTCTGAGCGTCCACGGACGACGCCGCGGTCGGGAGGTCCCGCCGCAGCTGCTCCTGGTACCCGGTCACGACGACGTCCGGCAATACCGAGATAGCCTGCTCGAGGGTCAAGTTGATTGTCGAGCGCCCGCCGACGCTCTGCGCGGTGCCGCGGTACCCGATGAGGCTGAACACCAGGACGGCGTCCGGAGGGGCCGCGAGCGAATACTTCCCCTGCGCGTCGGTCACCGTGTTGCTGCTGCTCCCGCGAACGCGCACGGTGACGCCTTGAATCGGTGTCCCGGCGGCGGCGGAAGTCACTGTGCCGGACACCTCGCCCGGCTGCTGGGCGAACGCCGGCACGCACACCAGCAGTGCCAGCACGAGAGTCATCCCCACTGCGCGAAGCAAACGCGTACCCTGGAACATGTGGTTCATGGCGCGATCCTCATCCTGCGGGTCTTCGCATGGCCTGGAGGCCCTGCTTGGCGATCAGTTCGCGATACGTCATGAGGTGGACGTGGTGAGGCTCGAGGGCTACGGTGAATCTTTTGTGACGTGGCGGAGAACGGCGAGTGCGCGCCAACGAGCGGGACGGCACAACCCGCACTACGGATGTGCGCGGCAACGAGGTGACGGCTCAGTGCCATGCGCCTGCCCTCCTACACGTGACCGTACACCCGCACGAACCTACCGAAGCATTGCGCGCGATTGAAATACGCGTCGGAGCGCAACCCCGCAAGGGGTCCACCCCTCTTGACGGGCGCGACAACCGCGGCCATGCTACCGGGCTCCAAAGTCCTATCTGGCTCGAAAAGTCTCATATGGAAACGATGGACAATCCGGCCGGCCGCTACGCCGCCTTTACGGCGCGAGTCGTCGACGGCGTGCTGACGAAGCCCGGACAGGCGCCGGTCGAGCTGCGGCGTGCCGTGTTCGCGCGGGCGGCTCGGCTGGGCGGATCGGGGCCTGAGGATGTCCCTCCCGCGCTCGCCGCCTACGTCGACAAGGTCGCCCGGCACGCCTACCGGGTGACCGACGAGGATCTCGCCACCCTGCAGCGCGCCGGCCACTCCGACGACGCCCTCTTCGAAGTGACGGTCTCGGCGGCGCTGGGCGCGGCCCTGGGACGGCTGGAGCGCGGGCTCGCCGCGCTGTCCTCACCCCCTGACCCCCTCTCCGCGATGCGGAGAGGGGGAACGCAAGAGTAGCGTCGGTGCGCCTCCGCGCGGTCGAGCACCGGCATCGCCTGCCTGAGCGGCTGAAGCTCACCCTCATCCGCCTGGTGAGCGGGCGTCGCGTGCCCGACGTCGTGAAGACGCTGCTCTACCGGCCGGAGTTCTTCGGCCGGGCCATGTGCGATTGGACGCAGGCGGTGATGCGCGGGCCCTCGGCGTGGAGCGTGGGCGAGCGGGAGCTGTTCGCCGCGTTCACGTCCCGCCTCAACCAGTGCGTGTTCTGAACAGGCGCGCACGGCGCGGTCGCGTCGCTGGCCCTGAAACACGAGAACAAAGACGACACATTGGTCGCGGCGGTGCTGCAAGATTGGCGCACCGCGCCGCTCGACCCGAAGCTGCGCGCGACACTCGGTTTCCTCGAGAAGCTCACCCTCACGCCCGGCGAGGTGCGTCCCGCCGACATCGCCCCACTGCGCGCCGCCGGCGTGAGCGATGACGCCATCGAAGATGCGATTCACGCCTGCGTGCTGTTCAACATCTACGACCGGCTGGCCGACTCCTTCAGCTTCCACCTGCCCGGCCCGGACGGCTACGCGGCCTCGGGGCGCTCCCTCATGAAGCGAGGCTATCGGCTCTAACCGGTCCTCACCCCCTGAGCCCCTCTCCGTTCCGGAGAGGGGGAACTCAAGGCATCCTTCGCGCCCCCTCTCCCGAAGGGAGAGGGGGACGGGGGGTGAGGACCCGCCGCGTGTTGTAAGTCTCGACGAACCGCCGATGGGCGGAGTCGCCGGGGAACGCTTCGTCGGCACCGTAGGGGTAGCGCGACATCGCATGGAACGGCAGCGGCTCCACCCTGCCGCCGCCTGCCGTGTTCAAATCCGCGTCCTTGAGCCAGGCGTCCGTATAAATGATGAAGTCGCGCGTCCAACCCGCAGGCACGGGAGGCGCGGCGGCGCTGTCGAACTCGAGCGCAAGCTCGTCCCCGGGGCCGAAGATGACGTAGCGGTCGTCCGCCCCGGCGACCAGCGGCAGCACGTCCCCGTAACGCGTGAACGCGCCCACGATCGGCGCCCAGGCCGGCTGGCGCGAGACGACGTCGTAGTCGTACCACTGGGGCCCGTACCGCCCGCCCTTCCGGTACATCCGGGAGAAGCCGTGGTAGCGCAGATCGGCGGCCACCGGACGCAGGGTGGTCACGGTCACGGGGCTCGCCGACGCCGTGGCGGCCACGAACGCCCGGTCCCAGTAGATCTCCATGTTGGTGCGGATCCGTACCCGCCGGTCGGCGCTCAAGAACTTTCCCGTGAGATCCGCGATGACGGTCTTGTTCTTCCCCGCCGGGAAGCCGAGATCGGGAATCACGGTGCGCCACTGGCCAGCCGGGTCCTTTACCTGCACCTGCAGCGGGACGACCTGCAGCGCGGGTGACTGGGCGAGCGCGAAGTTGATGCTCGCGTCCGTGGGGTAGATCCACCCGGTGAGAAAGAGAAACACGCTGTCCATCCCCGCGAGGCTGCCGAAGTCGAGCACGAGATCGTGCAGCTCGGTCAGGCCCTGGTAGCGCGCCGGGCGCAGGGTCGCCGCGTAGACATCGTCCTGAGCGCGCAGCGCCCGCAGGAGATCGTTGCCGAGCTCGTCGGTGGCGGCGAGGGGCGGGCGTGGCCGCGCCACCTGGTAGAGCCGCAGCGACGCGGACCCCGCCGGCACGAAGCGCTCGTTCACGTAGACCTGTACCGACTCGGGATGGTCCACCGCCAAGAGCCTCGCCTCGTCCAAGTAGCCCGTTTCCCACAACTCCTCGGTGAGTCGCAGCTGGTAGCGTCCGTCCCGAGGCCGCAGCAGGCCGCCCGGCAGCCGCAGGTATTCCTGCGACGCGTGCGGTGAGGCGGACATGATGCCGCCCTCTCGCGTCATGATGCCGAGCGGCATGCCGAGCGCGCTGTTCCACATGGCGTCCGTGGCGAACGTGAAGGCGCGGCCGTCCCACGCGTACAGGAACGGGCACGACCCCTTGAGCTGCTGCTGCTCCAGCACGTCCGCTTCCGTCCCCGGATAGTAGACCGTTTGGGAGACGCCGTTGGTCCAGCGCACGCGCAGCACGTCGGCCTTGAGTCGGCGCCCGAGGCCGAAATGGATCACGCGATCGGTCGCGAGCCGCAGCTGGTACAGGTCACGCGCGCGCAGCTCGACGGCCGCGCCGAGCCCGAAGCCGTTGTTCTTCCCGCTGCCCTGACGCAGCGCGACGAGGCGCACGTCCACGTACTGATTCACGTTGCCGCCGTCGTTGCGGAGCACGCGGGGCCGCCCGTCCCAGCCGATGACGATCAGGTCCAGGTCGCCGTCCTGGTCGACGTCCGCTACGGCGACGGCCCGGCCGGCCCGCAAGCTGTCGGGCGGGGGCAGGATCGAGGAGTAATCCTCGAAACCTCTCGCGGCGTCGTTGCGAAACAAGAACACACCGCGCCCGTGCGGCGTCGCGGCCTTCCCCACCACGACGAGATCGAGCCGGCCGTCGTTGTCGAAGTCGAAGAATGCGGCGTCCAGACCCGCGACGCCGGCGAGCTTGCGGCGCACCACGTCGCTGCGCCCGTCGCGCTCGAACGTGCCGTCGCCGCGGTTCAAGTACAACGCGGGGTCGGTGCCGTCGAGCGACGTCAAGAACAGGTCGAGGAACCCGTCGTTGTCGTAGTCGCCGACGGCGACCGCGCCGGCCCGCCGCACGGCGGCGAGGCCGCTCCCCGCCGTGACGTCCTCGAACCGCCCCTGGCCGAGGTTGTGAAATAAGCGCGCACGCCCGTCGGCGGCGATGACCACCAGATCGGTGCGGCCGTCGCCGTCGAAGTCGCCCGCGGCGGCGTCGCGGCTGCTTTCCATGGCCAGGCCCATCGGCGCGGCCATCTCGCGGAACGTGCCGTCGAGGTTGTTGCGATAGGCCCGGTTCCCCCTGGGCGTGGCGAGAAAGAGATCGAGGTCGCCGTCATGGTCGAGGTCCGAGAACAGGGCCCTTCCGACCGCCCCGGAATCGGCCGGGCCCTCGGGGGCCGCGACGTCGCGAAACTTGCCACCGCCCTCATTCCGGAGCAGGACGCCCCGCCCCGTGGTCGCGACGTACAGGTCGAGCCGGCCGTCGTTGTCGAAATCGCCGAACGCCGCCGCGACGGACCGATCCGGCAGCGCGAGCCCCGCGCCGGCGCTGGCCTCGACGAAGCGCCCGAGATTGCCGCGGAACAAGTGCCCCGCGACGAACAGATCTTGGGTCTCGTCGTCGTCGAAGTCCCCCACCGCCAGCGCCACCGCGCGCTCGAGCGAGCTCGCCACGCTCTCGGGGAGCGCCGGCACGACCTCGAGCCCGCTCCCCGCCGTCACATCCGTGAAGCGGATCGCCGCCGCGACCGCGCGCGGGTCGTCCGAGGGCACGGCCATGTTGGGGTTGAACGTCAGGACCGGATAGCCGGCGGCCGCGCCGCTCGACCCGCTCGAGCCTCCCAGGCGCTCGAGACCGACCTGATACGCGGCGGTCACTTCCATCGCGTGGTGGAACTGCGTCGCCTGAGCCGCCGCCTCGGCGGGGCGACCGGTGCGCGCCAGCACGAGGGCACGCTGAAAAAAACGCGCGGCCTCCCGCGGCAACTGCGGCAGCTGACGTTGCAACGCCTCGAGCTCGGCGGCCGCGGCCCCGGCCGATCCGCGCGCCAGGAGCAGGTCCACCAGCTCGAGCCGGGCGACGAGATTCGCGGGAGCGCGGGCCAGCACGTGCCGCAGCAAGGTTTCCCGGCGTTGCCGCTCCACGGGATCGGCGGACCGGGCGGCGAGCTGCGCGAGTGCGTACAGGGCCCGAAGGTCGGTGGAATCGCGCCGCAGCACGCCGTCGACTTCGCGGCGCGCGTCGGCCGCCCGCCCGGTCAGCCGGTACACCTCGGCCAGCATCAGCCTGATGTCGCTGCCGCTCGAGTCCAGCGCGGCGGCGCGTCGAAGCTGCGCTTCCGCGTCGCGGAGGCGGCCCTCGCGCAGATAGACAAGACCCAGGTCGGCGTAGCCGAGCGCCTGATCGGGCGCGAGCGCCACGACCTTCTCGAATTCCGCTTCGGCGCGTGGGAGCTGCTGTTGTTGCAGGTAGGCGAGGCCCCAGGTCCGGGCCGTGAGCGCCGAGTCACTCCTCGCCTGGTCTGCGCCCGGCGCCGGTCCCCGACATGCGGCCATCAGCAGCACTCCGATGCCGCCCAGAGTTCTCATTCGCACGGGCGTGAAGATGACCAGGGCCGGGCACGCGGACAAGTGCGTTACTTGTGTCGCGGACACGGCGGGTGATAAAGTTCACGCCGTGATTCCCCCGCCTCGCTCGTGGCGCCGCATCGCCGTCGCTGTGTCGTTCCTGGCCGCCATCGTCCTCGTGATTTTTCTGAACCGCCGCGCAGACCGCGCCGGGGGCGATGACGCCGTCCCACAGTTTCACTTCACGGACGTCACCGCCCAGGTGGGTATCAACTTCGTGCATCACGGGCCGACCTTGGACCCGAAGCTCGATAACATCGCCCCCCTCATAGGGTCGTTGGGTGCCGCCGTGTCGGTCACCGACGTGAACAACGACGGATGGCCCGATCTCTATTTCACGAACAGCCGGTTCGGATATCCCAATGCGCTGTACCTGAACCGCGGCGACGGCACATTCACGGACGTCGCCCGCGCGGCCGGCCTGGCGGATGTGAACCGCCCGGGCGAGGGCGTGTCGATGGGAGCGGTGTGGGGCGACTTCGACAACGACGGTCTCGAGGACGTCCTGATCTACAAGTGGGGCTACCTCCAGCTCTTCAAGAACATGGGCAACCTCCACTTCAAGGACGTGACCGCCAGCGCCGGGTTGCGCCAGTGGATGAACGCGAACGGGGCCGTGTGGCTCGACTACGATCGGGATGGGCTGCTCGACCTGTACGTGGCAGGCTACTACCGCTCAGACATCGACTTCTGGCACCTGAAGACCACGCGCATCATGGAGAACAGCTTCGAGTTCGCCACCAACGGAGGTAAGAACCGCCTGTTCCACAATCTGGGCCACGGGCGCTTCGAGGACGTGACGGATCGCATGGGCGTGGGCAGCACGCGCTGGACCCTCGCGGTCGCCGCGGCGGACTTCAACGGCGACGGCTGGCCCGATCTGTTCCTGGCAAACGACTACGGCCCCGAGGAGCTGTACCTGAACGACCACGGCCGGCGCTTCATTCTCAGCCGCGTGGGCCTGGAGAGCGATTCCAAGAGCGGCATGTCGGCCACGCTCGGCGACGTGCTGAATCGCGGACGCGTGGACGCCTTCGTGACCAACATCTCGGAGCGGGGCTACTTGTTTCACGGGAACAACCTGCGCCTCAACTTTCTCCCGGAACTCGGCCGGTTCCAGCAGGCCGCCGAAGGGGTCGTGGCCGACGCGGGATGGGCCTGGGGCGCGCAGCTCGGCGATCTCGACAACGACGGCCGTAACGAGCTGTTCATCGTCAACGGCTACGTGTCGGGCGACCGCGATCGCAGTTACTGGTACGCCATGTCGAAGGTCGCCGGCGCGAATGGCAACCTGTTCGAGGACGCGCGCACTTGGCCCGCCATCGGCACCGCGAGCCTGTCCGGGTACGAGCGCTCGCGCGTGCTCGTGAACCGCGGCCTGGCGGGCTGGAGCGATGTCGCCTCCCAAGTCGGCGTGACCGACGAGTACGACGGCCGTGCCGTCGTGCTGGTCGACCTGTTCAACCGCGGTGTGCTCGATGTGGTGGTCGCGAACCAGAAGCAGCCGGCGCTGGTCTACAAGAACGGCGTGCCGCCCGGCAACCACTGGATCGCGTTCAAGCTCGTGGGCACCCGGTCGAATCGCAGCGCCATCGGTGCCGAGGTAACCCTCGAAGCCGGGGCGGTGCACCAGTTGCAGACCGTGAACGGGGGCATGGGATTCGCGAGCCAGAACGACCGCCGGCTGCACTTCGGGCTAGGACCGACGGGGCGCGCGGACCGCGTCGTGATTCGCTGGCCCTCGGGCACCGTGCAGACGATCGAACACCCTGCCGTGGACCGCTTACATGTCGTCACCGAGCCTGATCGCTAGTCGAGCGTTGTGGGCCCGGCTGGGCCGGCTGGACCCCCGCTACCCGGTCTCGTTCCTCATCACGCTCATCCTGGTGCTGGGCGAAGCGCGCTACGGCATCCTGGGCGGCTACGCCCCGCTCGTCACGGCCCTGGGCGTCTGCACGGCGACGGAGCTCGTGCTGTCACGCTGGCTCCGGGGACGCGTCGCGAACCTGCAGAGCGCCTATATCACGGGGATCAGTCTCGCCCTATTGATCAAGCCGCCCGCCCACCTGCTCTGGCCCTTCGCCCTGGGCGGCTTTCTCGCAATCGCATCGAAGTACGTGCTGCAATACCGTGGCCGGCACTTGTGGAACCCCAGCAACTTCGCCATCAGCCTGCTCGTGCTGGTGGCGCCGGGGAGCGTCGCCATCCTGAGTCGTCAGTGGGGGAACGACCTGGCGACCAACGCGGTCATCTGGTGCTTCGGGCTCCTGATCGCTTCGCGAGTGCGCATGCTTCACGTGACGGTCACGTACGTCGGGTGCTTCGTCGCGCTGGCCGTGGCGCGAAGCGTGATCACGGGCGGCCCGCTGCTTGCGGAAATCGCACCGCTCACCGGGCCGATGTACCAGCTGTTCGTCTTCTTCATGATCACGGATCCCAAGACGACTGTGAGCTCGGTCCGGGGCCGGATCAGCGTGGCTGCCGCCGTGGCGGTGGCGGAGGCCGCCATCCGGCTGGCCGGTGATTTTCACGTGGCCGCGCTCAACCTGCTCTATCCGGCGCCGCCGATCCTCGCGCTGGCGTTCGTCGGACCGCTCGCCAAGGCGATCGACCTCTATCGTGAGGCGCGGACCTCACCCCTTTGATCCCCTCTCCCTTCGGGAGAGGGGAAACGCACGCCCGACTATCGTGCCCCCTCTCCCGAAGGGAGAGGGGGACAGGGGGTGAGGACTATCGACTCCACCTCGACGCCGTAACTGCCGGGCCGGATGTCGACGCCTTGCTCGCGCCGCAGCGACAGCTGCAGCCGCTCGACCCGGTCGAGCCGGAGCCGGTCTCCGCTACCGCCCCGCCCAGCCGCGGGTCCCACCCAGTAATTCCACTCGCCGGGGAATCCCTCCGGGAGCAGGACGCCACGGCCCGGGGTCAGGGCCGCGATGGGGATCGCCTGCTCGCTCCAGGTACTATCGACGGCGACCGCCGTGCTCCAGCTGGTACCGTCGTCCTCCATCAATGTGAGGTGCAGCACCTGCCGGCGCCCGAGGCCGCGCAGTCGCACCCGCAGCGCATCGCCGCCGGTGATCCCCTCCTGGCGGGCGCGAATGCGATCCTTGATGACCAGCGACGCCGTGTAGTCGGCCGGGGCCGCGCCGCTCGCGTCCACGGGCAACTCGAAGTGGAACACTGGCTGACTCGTGACCTGGGAGAGAGCCAAGTGGAACAGCCCGCGCCGTCCCGCGTCGCCCAGGCGGGTAAAAGCCAACTGTGCGGCGTCCGCGGCAGGGTCGAACAGCCGCAGCGGCGTCTGCGGGCCGACGACATCGACTTTCCAGGATGCCCGACCGTAGTAGTCCCAGTCCGTCGGCTTCCGAGACAGGCCGTCGGGGAAGGTGAGCCCCGAGTCCCCATGGAAGAGCGTGATCACGAATTCGTGTGGTCCTTCCGCCAGGACCGCCACCGGAACAGACGCAGCGTACTCGTACCCGCCCGCGGGGCGCATCGCGAGGCCGCGGTAGAACCCTCCGGCCACGGACCGGATGAAGAGCGTGATCGAGTCGGGCGCCCTCTGATCGACGACCCGAGCCCGGATCACGGCCGCACGCCCCGCGAGGTATTCGGGGGCGGCGAGCGGCTGGACCGAGGTCGGGAGGGAGTCAGTGGGAGGGGCGTGGTACTCCGTGAACCCGATCTGGCCCACGCGTGCGGGGAGCGTAGCGGGATCCACCGGACCGCTCGCGCTCAAGACGTACACGCCCGGAGCGACGACAAACCGAGCGGCCTCGGACCGCCGGACGGCTTGACTGCCGCCGTTGATCTGTTGCACCGTGAACTCGCCCCCCAGGTCCGGGAGCCTGACCGTCATGGGCCAGGCGCGGCCGATCGCGCGCGTCACGACCTTGTCGGGACTGGGTGGTTCGAACGGGTCGCGGACGGGCACTGCATCGGGGTATACCTCGAGACGCCAAACGCCCGGACGCACTTTGTCGAGGAAATAGATCCCCTCCCCCTCGTACGTCACCGTGGATGAGGAGCCGTAGCCCGCGATGCGGCGTAGTGCCGCCAGATCCGGGGGCGTGGCGCGCGTCGAGCCCGCGTACAGCAGCGCGTCGCGGGCGACCAGCTCGCCCAAGTCGTCGTCGTAGGAAACGTGGAAGCCGCCGAAGTGCGTATTCTGAGGATAGGAGCCGTACGAGCGCATACGCGGCAGGCGGCGCATCGCTTCGGCCGCGATGATGGCGCTCATCGCCTTGCGCGGCGTATACACGAGGCTCAGGTAGTGCGTTTGCCAGCCGAGGTTGCGCGAGGCGGTGCGGAGCATGTCGTAGGCGAACATGGCGACGAACTGCGCTCCCACGGCGCGGAACGTCCGTGCCATCGCCGGATACATGTAACCGGTGCGCAAGTCGGGGCTGTCGAACTCGTACACGATCCGCGGAAGGCGAGCGAGCTCGGGGCGCAGCATGTCCGGGTAGGCGTCGGTGCCGCGAAGGTAGTTCCCCACGAGCTCGCGCCCCGAGTTCAGGCCCGTGGGGTACCAGCCGAACGTGACCCCCTGTGCCTGGCTGCGCCGGATCGCCTCGCCGATCCTGAAGTCCTGGCTGACGTTGTAGAACACGAGCTTGGTGCAGCCCGTGCTGCGCACCGCGGCGGTGAGAGCGTTGATGTAGCGGATCGAGCCCGCGAGGTCCTCGGGGTGATGCCACGGCTCGTTCACCAGCTCAATGAACAAGATGGCCGGCTCGTCTTTCAGTGCGGCGCGCGTGTAAGGGTTGACGTGATTGAGAATCTGGCGCAGGTAGTTCACCTGCGCGGCAATGGCTGCCGGGTCGGTGCCCATGCGGGCCTTGCCGAAGTGCCGACCGAATCCGGGATCCGTCGTGTCCCCAAGGGCGTCCGGCCAGTTGGCCCCATACAGCTGAATGGGACTGAAGAGCATGTAGATGCCGCGCTCGCGCGCGCGGGCGATGAGATAGTCCAGCAGGTCGAGATGGTCGTTGGCGATCAGGTTGCCGACCGAGTCGGAGGCCTCCCAGTCGCCCCAAAAGGTGAGCCGCAGGCCGTCCCAGCCCATGCGGGCGAACTGCGCCATGTCCTCATCGATCATCTGCTTGCGATCGGCATGGAGGTACCCAGCCGCGCGGTAGTCGGAGGCAGTGGGAAGCACGTAGTTCGCGCCGAAGAGGCTGACTTCCTGCTTATCGTCGCGCCAGCGGATCACGCCCTGATCGTCGAGGTAGACCGCCCTGCTCGCGTGCTGCGCGTGTGACGCTGCGCTGCCAACGGCCAGCCATCCGAGGGCCAGGACCAGGACGCGGTTCAAGCGCGCGAGCGCAAGATCACTGTCGCGTGAGCTCCAAGACGACGCTGCCATGCGGAGCGATCGACCCTCTCACGGGCAAGTAGCCCTTTACCTGTCCGTCGGCGCCCACAGCGAGGGCGGCGCTGCCCGCGCTCCCCAGCAGGTCGCGAACGCCGTACCGACCGGCCGGCAGCGCACCGGCTTCGGAGCTAACCGCGATACGGGTGGCTGGCGTGTCGCCGAGGTTCGCGACCACCAGCACGACGTCTCTGTCGGTGCGACGCAGATACGCGGTGACATGCGGGCTCGTCGCCGTGAGCGGCACCAGCTTTCCCGTCGCGAGCGCCTCATTCTGCTTGCGTAGGTGAATGAGCCGGCGGTACAGGTTCAGCAACGACCCGGAGTCGGCGTCTTGCGCCGCGACGGTGGTGGTCAACGAGTCCGGTTGCGCGCTCTCCCAGGCCGTGCCGGACGTGAAGCCCAATCCGGGACCCGCGCTCCATTGCATCGGCGTGCGCAGCCGGGGATCGGGCTTGTCTCCGGTCATGCCGATTTCTTCACCGTAATAGATGAAAGGCGTGCCCGGCAGCGTGAGCAGCAGTGTAGCCGCGAGCCGCGCCCGAGCGACGTCGCCCTTGAGCTGCGTGAGGGTGCGGGTCTGGTCGTGGTTACTCAGGAACGGCGCCCAGCGATACGCGGGCAGCGTGTCCTGCAGACGGAGGTAGCCCGTCAACAGACCCGCCGCCCAGCCGCTGCGCACCGCCGCAAGGAGTGAATCGGACAGCTCGAAGCCGAAGTAGGACGTGAGCTGGTCCGGGTAATAGGGCAGCATCTTGGCGATGCTGCCCCACGCCTCGCCGACCGTGTATGCACTGGGCTTCACACTGTCGATGTGCTGGGCGTACTCGTGCAGGAACGTATGGGTCCCGGGACACCCCATGACGCAGTCGCCTTGCTCCACGAGATACGGCACCGCATCGAGCCGGAAACCGTCCACGCCCATGTCGCGCAGCCAGAAAGTGGCGATCTTTTTCGCTTCTTGCCGCACGGCGGGCGTCTCGTAGTTCAAGTCCGGCATGCCGGACCAGAAGAGCCCGTAGTAGTACTCGTCGCGCACGGGGGAATGGTGCCAGTCCTTCCCCGGCGACGTGGGCGCGAACCGGTACCACGCGCGATAGGGCGACGTCGTGTCGTGCAGGGCCGCCTGGAAGTACGGATGCTCGCTCGAGCTGTGGTTCAGGACCATGTCCACGAGCACCGCGATGCCGCGGCGATGCGCGTCGGCCACCAGCCGCTGGAAGTCGTCGTTGCTGCCATAGGCGGGCTCGATGCGGTAGTAGTCGGTGACGTCGTAGCCGTGGTAGCTGGGCGACGCGGCCACCGGCATGAGCCAGATGCAGTTGACGCCCAGTCCCGCGACGTAGTCGAGCTTCTGGATCAGGCCGTTCAGGTCGCCGATGCCGTCGCCGTTCGAATCGGAGAACGACCGGACGAAGATCTCGTAGCACACGCCGCCGTGCGTCCAGGCGGGAACCGCCGTCTGTGGCGCCGCGTCCAGGAACAGCCACCGGTAGGCCGCCGGGAACTCGCGTCGCCAGAACCACTCGGCGTGCTTGCCGTCGGGCCTGATCGCACTGCGCACGTCGCGATCGATCACGAAGCCCGCCCGCCGCAGCGTGTCGATCATGCGCTGGTGATCGTGGACGTACACCTCCGGCGTGTCGCCTTCCTGTCCCCCCGTCACGATGTAGATGCGCGTCCCAGGACGAGGGGTGGCGTTGCGCGCGACCGTGTAGATGGACGGCGCCACCCAGAACGCCGGTGAGAACACGCCGACGCGGCCGAACACGTCGGGGTACTTGAGTGCGGCATAGAGCGAGATGAGGCCGCCCATGCTGGAGCCCGCGATGCCCGTGTGGAGCCGGTCGGGCAGCGTGCGGTAATGCTGATCGATGTAGGGCTTGAGCGTCTGCACCAGGAAATCGACGTACCCATCGCCCTGGCCGCCGCCGTACTGCGGGTTGGGCCAGGGGGAATACTCGTCGAAGCGCCGTTGTTGACCGTTATCGACGGCGACGACCATGACGCCGGCATCGCCCAGCGCGCGCAGGCTATCGAGCGTCTCGTCGACGCCCCACTCGCCCGCGAAGCTCGTGCGCGCGTCGAACACGTTCTCCCCGTCGTGCATGTAGAGCGCCGGGTAGCGCTGCCGCGACGTCGCGTAGCCGGGCGGCAGGTAGAGCCAGACGCGCCGCGTGCGCCCGAGCTGCGGCATGGCAAAGCTGTCGGAGAGAACCGAGACCGACGCCGTGGCCGACGCCGGCGCGAGCGGCCGCGGGCTACCGTCGCGCCAGCGCGCGACGGTGGCGGCGTAGGACGCCGTGCCGGCGGTGGGCACGGTGAAGGCTCGGTTGGGCACGTCGCGGCCGGCACTGTCCTGCTCGACCACATCCCACGACCCCAGCGTGAATTTGAATTCGATGGGACCGCGCACCGACGGCGGCAGCGTGATGGCGTATCGCCCGGCCGCTTGCGCCGTCAGACGATACTCGGCCGCGCCGGGATTCCATTGGTTGAAGGACCCGGCCACGAAGATGGGCGTGGTGGCCAGCGTGTTCGCGGGCACGGTCACGCGCAGCGTCACCTGCGCGCGCCCGAGCAGCGGCAGGACCGCCAGCGTAATCGCGAGCCGCAGCGCGCGCGGGATTGACACGGCCCGCGTTCTTGTGGTACAACTCGGCGAGGACAAGGGAGGTAGTATGGCCGACGATATGGGCACGTTTCGCGTCACCGTCGAGATCGAGAATCCGGTGCGCGCCGGAGCACGGCGCGCGCTCGAGTCCGTGCTGGTCGATACGGGAGCTGCGCTGTCGTGGTTCCCCGCCACTGTCCTCGAGTCGCTCGGCATCGAGCGCATCAAGACGTTGCGTTTCCGGCAAGCCGATGAGTCGGCTCTGACTCGTTGGACCGGCGGCGAGATCGTGCGAGTGGCCGGGGTCGAGACCTGGGACGAGGTGGTCTTCGGCGAGCGCGGCGACTTGACGCTGCTCGGCGCGAGGTCGCTCGAAGGATTGAATCTGCGGGTCGACCCGGTCACGATGCGGCTCATCGATGCCGGGCCTGCCCCCGCCGCCGCTGCGGCGACGGGCGCGGCGTAATCCTTGAACCTCACGGCAGCTTGGTCGCGGCGTCGATCGCGAGCGCCGTATTGGAGGCGAGGTGGACGTGCACCGCGCCGGTCGAATCCACCGCCACGGCGGTGCCGGCGCACGCCGCAGCGACGAGCCCACCGGTGAGGATGTCGCAGTAGGTGCCGGGCGGCATGCTCGTGGTGAGCGTGGTGTCGACCACGGTGCTCTCCCGGCTGATCGCCACGAACCCCTTGTTGCCGCGCGAGAACGCGATGGCGTTGGCGCCGTCGTCCCACCAGTCGTTTACATCCGTGCCGGCGACCAGTTTCCGGAACGCGACCATGCCGCGAAGGTACGGATCGCGGTGCTCGCAGACCCATTCGCCGTCGGTGGCGGTCTCGAGACTGGACGCGCAGGTCACGGCGACGGTCCAGCCGTTCGCGTCCGAGGGCGGGCCCATGGAGTTCTCGGCGGGACAGCTGAACGCGTAGCTCGAGAGAATCGACGGGTACCCATAGGGCTGTGCCAGCATCCACACGTTGGCGACGCGGAACACGTTGCCGTCGCGATAACTGATGCCGCAGTCGTGCTGCGTGTCGTGGTTTTGCAGGAAGACCACCGCTTTGTCCGCGGGCATGAGCCCCCAGGCGGTTGGCGAGAACTGGTTGCCGGGCGAGCCGTTGGGGTTGAGCTGCGAGATGTGCTGTCCGCCGATCTGCCGGAATTTGTCGCCGACGCCGACGAAGGTGAACTCGGTGATGTCGGCGGCGCCGCCGGATGCGTAGGCCTCGCCGAAGTAGTCGCGCGGCGACAGCGCCTCGCCCGCTCCGCTGCTCACCTCGAGGAAATAGTACGGAATGGGGCGCCCGTCAGCGGTCATCGTGGAATCCACGACCGTGAGAATGTCGTCCAATTCGACCTGTTGGATGTGCTTGGCGGCGTCGATGCGAAAGCCCGCGACGCCGATCCGCGCGAGCATGATCAGGTACGCCGCGATCTTGCGACGCACCGAATCCTTGCCCGTGTTCAAGTCCGGCAGCCCGAACAATTCGCAATCCTGCACGTTTGCCGCGTCCGCGTAGTTAGTGACCGTACACGGCGGATGGAAGTCGGCCGAGGTATAGAGGCCGGGATAGTCGTACTTCGAATAGGGCGAGCTGTCCGAGCCGATCCCCGGGCTCGGGAAGTTGGTCATGTGATTGATCACGGCGTCCACGTAGATGCCGACGCCGACGGCCGCGCAGCGCGACACCATGTCGGTGAATTCGGCTTGGGTCCCGGAGCGGCTCCTGGCGATGTTGTAGCGCACCGGCTGGTAGCGCTCGCTCCAGTCGTGCGTCGGGACGATGCTGTGCTCCTCGGGCGGTGAGACCTGCACCGCCGTGAAGCCCGCCGGGCCGAGCACGGTCTCACACTCGGTGGCGATGTCCGTCCATTTCCACTCGAACAGGTGGACGAACACGTCGCCCGCGGCCATGTGGCCGCTGGGGCGGTACGTCGGGGAGAGCAGGGGCCGCGGGGGCGGCGGGTTGCCGGTGATAGGCGGGCCGGTGGACCCGCCGGAGCAGGCCGCGGCCCAGGTCGGGAGCGCCAGGAGTGCCGCAAGCGCAACCCGGCTCCGCCGCGCGAGCGACGGAGCCGTGGTGAAGTGTCGAGCAGTGCCGCGCAGCGCTAGTAGCCCGGATTCTGCTTCAAATTTGGATTGGCGATCAGCTCGTTCGCCGGAATCGGATAGAGATTCAGGTGCGAATCGGTCGCGACGCCCGTGGAATCCGAGCCGTAGGCATTCGCGCCCTTCCAAGCCCAGAGGTAGCCGGGACCGGTGAAGAGGCCATACCGCACCAGGTCGGTGCGGCGGTGCGCCTCCCAGTTCAGCTCGCGCCCCCGCTCGTCGAGAATGGCCTGCAACGTAAACGCGCTGTCCGGGATGCCGTGTACCGTATCGCCGAACGCTCGAGCCCGCAGGGCGTTGACGTAGGCGAGCGCCTGCGCTCGCGCGCCGCCGCCGCCGCGCAAGCTCGCCTCGGCGTAAATCAAGTACGCCTCTCCCAGGCGGAACATCGGGAAGTCGGTGTCCGCGAACGAGGGGTTCGAGCCCGTGGCGCCGGTCGACGTCTTGTTGGTGAACTTCGGATTGGGAATCCCGTTGCTGAAGTTTGAGATGCTGGCCACTGCCACGGTCTGGCTGGTGGTAAAGAAGTGGGATGCCCGCGTGTCGCCCGCGGCGTAGAGGTCATGGGCCGAGGGCTTGAGGCGCAGCCCCCACCAGCAGCCGTCGACGCCGTAGGTGGCATTGCTCATCGCGTTCCCGCAGGACGCGTGAATGATGAAGTTGGTCGAGCCGTACGTCTGCGTGTGAATGCCATCCTCGGGGATGGCGAAAATCATCTCCGGCGACGTGTTGTTGTCGGCCTCGAAGTTATTGAAGTAGTTCGGCGCGAGAGAGTAGCCCGCTCCGATCACCGCAGTCGCCTCGTTCAACGCACCGGCGTAGTTCGCTGTGCTGGTATAGACGCCGGCGTTGAGATACAGTTCCGCGAGCAGCATATCCGCCGCCGGACCTGTCGCGCGACCGTAGGTGCCGGCACCCGGCGCAGGCAAGGAATCCCTGATCGCCGTGAGCTCGCCCACGACGTAGCTGTAGACGGCGGCGCGCGTGCTCTGCTTGGGAATCGTGCCGAGGGGGTCGTTTTCCGTCAGTAGCGGAATGTCCCCGAAGAAATCGAGGCCGTGCCAGTACGACAGCGCCCGAAGGAACCGAGCCTCGGCGCGGTAGGTGTGGATCGTGGTCTTGAGCTGCGCGCTCACGCCCCGCTGCGCGAGCAGGGCGTCGGTGGTCTGGCGCAGGAACTCATTCGCCATGCCGACTTGGAAGAACACCCGGTAGTACATCGCGTTGACGAAGGTGTTGGACGCATTCCAGCCCTGGGTGTTCAACTCCGGGAGGGTCTGATCACCCCAGGCGATGACGGCCTCGTCCGTCGGCAGCTCCTCCATCTCCCAATAGAGCCGCATGTACTGGGAGAAGCCGCCGTCAATCCCCTGGATGTCGGTCGACCCATCTCCCCCGCTCTGACCGCCGACCGCGAGGCCGGCGTAGACCTTCGCCAGGAATGCCTGGTAGGAGCCTAGGTCGTTGTAGAAATTGGCTCCGGTGACGGTGCTGGTCGGCGCCACGGTCGGGTCGGTGCACGCGGCCGCGCCGAGGGCAATGAGCGTGGCCGCGACTCCGAGCGCCGTCCGACGAGTGGTGTGCATAGAGCCGCTCCCTTTACGCGAGGTGCGAGCCATGATCGGCGTCTCAGAATTGGACATTGAGGCCGCCAGTAACTATACGTGAACGGGGATAGATGTTGTTGTCAATGCCGTTCACACCCGCCGTCGGGTCCACGCCGCTGTATCCCGTGATGGTGAACGCGCTCTGCACGTTGACATACACGCGCAGCTGCTGGGCTTGCCACGGAAACGTGTAGCCCAGCGCGATGTTGTCCATTCGCAAAAACGACCCGTTCTCGACGTAGAAGTCCGAGAGCAGCTGCTGGGTCGTGAACCCACTCGCGAGCACCGAGGTGCTCAGGTTGTACGGCGAGCTGCCGGCCTTGAGTTCTCGGTAATCGCCCAGGTTGGAGGCGACGTTGTTGTACACGTAATTGCCGAGCCAGGCGCGCAGGGTGAAGCTCAGGTCGAAGTGGCGATAGGTCATGTCCGACGTAAACCCGAACATCCAGTGCGGTGCGGGGTCATGGAACGCCTGGGTGTTCGTGCCGCGGGCGCATCCGGTCGTGTCGGCGCCCGCCAGCGTCTTGTAGCGGCCCTCGATCGGCTTGCCGCCGCTGTAGACCTGCTGGCACACAAAGAACGAGTTGATGGGCACGCCCGGCTCGAGCACTTGGACGGTGCTCCCCACACCGCCCGCGATGCCCCCCGTGAGGATCCGGCTGCCCGTGACGCCGACCGCGTTGGGATTGATGACTAGCAGCGTATTGGTATTGTGGGACACGTTGAAGCTGGTGCTCCAGGAAAGACCGCCGGTCGGCGACGGGTCACGAAGACGAGCGGTCAAACCCAGGTCGAAGCCGGTGTTCTTCACGCTTCCGATGTTCCTGGTGACGAAGTTCGAGAGGAACTGACCTGCCGCCGCTGGCTCGTTGAACAGCAGGTCAACGGTGTGCTTGTTGTACCAGTCGATCGACCCCGCGACCCGCTGCCCCAGGAGGGTGAAATCCGCGCCCACGTCCCAGGTGCGGGTGGACTCCCACTTGATGTTGGGATCGACGCCGCTGGGGCGCGCGGGGCAGATGAACTGGTTCCCGAACTGCACTTGCGCCTGCGAGTTGCAGAACTGATACGTGGGCACATACAGGTAGTTGGGGAAGGCCTGATTGCCCGTCTTGCCCCACGAGGCCCGCAGCTTCAGGTCCGAGATGGCGGAGACACCCCTGAGGAACGGTTCCTGCGAGATGCGCCAGCCGACCGACACGGCGGGGAAATTCCCCCACTGGTTCCCGGCCCCGAAGCGCGACGACCCGTCGCGCCGGATGCTCGCCGACACGAGGTAGCGGTCGTTGATATTGTATCCCGCCCGCCCGAAGAACGAAATGAGCTTCGAGTCCTGGACGTCGAAGGAGGGGACGGGAGGGGTCGCCGTCTGTGGGATCCCGGCGTCGCGCAGCAGATTGCTCTGGAGCTGGTTCGCGAAGATCGCCGGGTAGTTGCCGTGCGACTGGGTGTACGAATAGCCGCCCGTGAAGTCGAGGTTGCCCGGCCCGACGCTCACCGGGGGCGCGTAGTCGGCGTACGCGTCGAGCACCGTGTTCACTTGCGTGTTCTGCGAGCGAAAGTAGCTGCCGTTGGTGCCGTTTTTCGTTTCGAGGTGGATGTTGTTCGGATAGAAGTTTACGCGGTCGGCATACGTCACGTCGTAGCCCAGGTTGACCGTGCCGGTGAGGCCGCGGAGCGAGAGCAACCTGGAGAAGTCGTACTTGGCCTGGAGGTTGCCGACGCTGCGGTAGGTCGTGCCGTGATCCACCGCGCCATTCAAGACTTCAACGGGGTTGTCCGCCGACGTGAGGGAATTGCCGGGCCAGTTGTAAAAGCCGGTCCCGCTGGTCGGATCAAACACCGGCTGGGTCGGCCCCATCTGGGCGGCGTTGTAGAGCACGCCGTTGGGGGAGAACTGGTCGTAGGCGCGCGAGCCTTTGAGGCTGGCCTGCAAGTCGAGGCGATCGTCGTATAGCCGCTGGTTGTAATTGACGTTCAGGGAAACGCGCTGGGTGGACGACGCCTTGAGAATACCGTTCTGGTCGAAATACCCGACGGACAGACGATAGTTGTTGGTCGCTCCCGCTCCCGACACCGCGACGTTGTGCTGTTGGCCCATCCCGGTCTGGTCCACCATGCCGAACCAGTCGGTGTTGGCCGTGCCCAGCTGCGCCACACCCGCGGTGTCGTACTGCGCCACCGCCGCCCGGAATTGCGCCGCGTTCAGCATGGACGGAAGCCGGGAGACCGAGGCGGCGGAGAACGCGCTGCCGTACTCCACCCGTGCCCTCCCCCGACCCGACTTCGTCGTGATCAGCACCACGCCATTCGACGCGTTGGTGCCGTAGATCGCGGCGGAGGCAGCATCCTTGAGCACCGTGATGCTGGCGATGTCGTTCGGGTTGAGGAAGTTCAGCGGATCGCGGCCCGCCGAGAGTCCCCCGCCCGAGCCGGTGCCCAGCGGCACGCCGTCCACGATATAGAGGGGCTCGCTCGACGCCGTCACCGACGCGGTGCCGCGGACGCGAATCGAGAGCCCACCGCCGGGCTCGTTGTTGTCCACCACCTGCACCCCGGGGATTTTGTTCTCGATCAATTGCTGGGGGCTGGTGATGGTGCCGGTGTTGAAGTCGTCGGCGCTCAGCTGGCTCGCGGAGGTCGTAAGGTCGCCGGCCCGTTGGGTCCCGTACCCGACGACCACGACCGACGCCAGGCTGACCGCCCGGGCCGTCATCGCGAGATCGACCGTGACCGTGTCGCCACCCGCCACCGTGACCGGCTGCTTCGCCGGCGCGTACCCGATGAGCCGCGCGCGCACAGTGTCCGTACCCGCGGGTACGTCGTTCAGCAGATAGCCACCGTCCGCCCGGGTGACCGCGGCACGCCTCCCGACCGTCACTGAGACACCCGCCAGTGGCTGCTGCGTGGCGGCGTTGGTGACGCGCCCCCGGATCGTCCCGCTGGCCTGCTGCGCGCGAAGCGGCGCCACCCAGAGCACCGCCAAGAGCGCAGCCATCACGCACCCTGCTCGTCTCATACGCGTCCTCTCACGCTGAAGGTGTCGCTCGCCTGGGAAACTCCATTCTTCCCCTGCAGGCGGAGTTGTCAAGGACGCGGCGGACGGAACACCTGAAGCTGGTCGTTGTTTCGCGCTGCGACGATCAGGTGGCTGCCGTCCGCCCGCCGCAGCGGCTGCATATGACGCACCTGCCCGTCGATCACCATGCCGCTCCGCTCCATGTCCACCGCTTCGAAGTGCCCGTCTCCCGTCCCGGGCAACAGCAGGCCGTAGCTGGCGTCCTGGCGCCCCAGGACAGGCGGGAAGCCGTAATCGTTCCCGGCAACGAGGAGATCGGGCCGCCCGTCACCGTCGAAATCGCCCGCCACCACGGCACGGATCGGAGCGAACTGGGCCTCGACGGGAAGCGGCGCGAGCGCGAACGTGCCGTTCCCGTTGTTGAGCGCCACCGAGCTCGCGAACACGCGGGCCTCTCGCACGGTTGCCTGGCCGAGCTCCGCGGCGGTGAACACGTCCTCGATGCGGCTGGCGCCGAACGAGGCATATGTCGGGAACCGGTTCCGCAGGGTGGGGACGACACTCAGCAGCTCGTCCCGCCCGGCCACCGGGTAACTCACGCCGTGTTTGTAGACGGTGAGCACCTGCTCCAGTGTGCCGTTGTGCCCGAAGTCGGCCACGTACATCCGCGCGGGGTCCGCCGGCGACGCCCGGAGATAGGAGTTGAGCCCGAGGTTCCCGAGCACCAGGTCCGGGCGCCCGTCCCCGTTCAGGTCCGCCACGGTGACGCTGTTCCACCACCCTTCCGTTCCCTTGAGCCCGGCCTCGGCCGTCCGGTCGACCAGTCGGCCATTCTCGTTGTGGAACACGCGCACCGCCATCCACTCCCCGGTGACGATCAAGTCGAGCCGACCGTCGTGGTCGTAATCGACCCAGGCTGCCGCGGTGACCATCCCGATTTGGGCGAGGCCCGGGGCTTTGTCGCGCGTGACGTCACGAAAGTGCCCCGTCCCGTCGTTCTCGAGCAGGTAGCTGCGCGGCGTCATGCCGTAGCGGCGAGCCACGGCCCGCCGTCCCACGAACAGATCGAGATGGCCGTCGCCGTTGAAGTCACCCGGCACGACGCACGACCCGCTTTCCGAGAACCGCGGCAGCGCCAGCGTGTCGCGGTGGAACCGACCGTGGCCGTCGTTCACGTACAGACGGTCTTGGAGCGCTGGGTCGTCTCCCCAGAACTCGTTGCCGCCGCTCACGACGTACAGGTCGGGCCGCCCGTCGCCGTTGGCATCGAAGAACACCGCGTCGACGTCCTCGCTCAGACTGTCCGCCTGGAACACGCGCTCCAGTGCCGCGCTCGTTCGGAACGTCCCGTCCCGCTGCTGCAGAAAGAGCCGTCCGGCCTGCCACTTGGCCCCGCCCACGTAGATGTCGTCCAACCCGTCGCCGTCCACGTCGCCGACGGCAAGGGCGGGCCCCTCGGCGGACAAGAGGTGCGGAATCAGCGGCTCGCGATGGAAGTCGTAAAAGGCGTTCTCCCGGTGCTTGAAGTCGATGCCGACGCGATCGGTGACGTCGGTGAAACGGGCGGGGGTGGGGGGCGCCGCTCCGGCAGCCCAGCGGGCACCCGCCGTCGCGGCGCCCCCCACCCCCGCCCGCGTAGCATCCCGCTGCGACAGCGTTAGCGTGCGATCGACCGCGACATCGGTCAGCACCTGAGTGCGACGATCCGGCCAGGTCACGATCAGCGAGTCGATTCGTGTGGACGCTCCCAGCCCGAAATGCAAGCGTGGATCGACCGATGACTGGAACCCGCGCGTCGGATACTGCTCCAACATCTGCACCCTGCCGCCCTGCTTGACGACCACCTTCGCGCCGATGCCGGCGGTGTTCGCCCCGGTGCCCCGCAGCACCACCTGGAGATAGTGGTTCCGCGTCAGCTCACGCGCGCGGTTGCGGTAGATCGCAGCGGGAGCGTCGAGCCGGTTGACCACGAGGTCGAGCGCGCCCGAATTGTTCAAGTCGACGTACGCGGCGCCGTTCGAGAAACCCGGCTCCCCGAGTCCCCAGGCCCGGGCCTCGTTCGTGAACGTCAGGTCTCCGTTGTTGCGATACGCGTAGTTTGGAGTCGGGACCTGGGGCATTTTCCTAATGAGGGTCCGCGCGAGCCCGCCCATCCCCTGCCGCAGCGAGGCCTGGACGGTCGGGTTGCCCACATACGTGAGGTAGTCCAGGTCGTTGGGCCGGCGATAGATCCCGGTGGTGATGAACAGGTCCTTGTAGCCGTCGTTGTCCAGGTCGGCAAACAGCGGGGCCCAGCTCCAATCGGTCGCAGAGACGCCCGCCAGATAGCCGATCTCACTGAAGCGCACCGGCCCCCCCCCACCCCCCCCGGCGCCACGGTTGAGCTGCAGCGTGTTGCGGGCGTACTGCGGATGGTACCCGGCCGCGAGTTTCTCGAGGTAGACGTCGAAGCTTTCGGCATTGGCGGAGGTCTTGAGGATCTTCTCTTGATCAGGCAGCATGTCGAGCACCACGAGGTCCGGCCGCCCGTCGTTGTTGAAGTCGGCGGCGTCCACACCCATCGCGGCATGGCTGGTGTGTCCCAACGCGGTGGCGCCGGACTCGGTGAACGTGCCGTCGCAATTATTGATGTAGAGGAAGTCGTCTTCCTGGAAGTCGTTGGCCACGTATAGGTCGGGACAGCCGTCTCCGTTCAGGTCGCTCGCCACGACCCCCAGGCCGTAGCGCGGGGCCCCTCCGTAGAGGCCGGCGCGCTCGCTCACGTCCACAAAGTGACCCCCGTCGTTCCGATAGAGGCGGTCGCCGACGCCCGGAGGACGAGGGCCGTGTACGACGTGCGAGGGTGATGCGCGCTCCGGGTGGGGTGAGTGCGTCAGGAGGTACATGTCCAGATCGCCGTCGCCGTCGTAGTCGAAGAAGAGGGCCTGCGTGGCGAATCCGGCGAAGTCGAGACCGTACTCCTTGGTCCGGTCGGTGAAGGTGCCGTCGCCGTTATTGATGTAGAGCACATTGTGCCCGTGCATTCCGAGATAGTCGACACCCGAGACGTAGATGTCGACAAACCCGTCCCCGTTGACGTCGGCCATCGTGACGCCGGTCTTCCACGGCCCCGAGTCCGCGACACCGGCGCGCTCGGTGACGTCCTCGAAGCGGTAATTGCCCTTGTTCAAGTAGAGCCGGTTGGGACCGACGTTCGAGGTGAAGTAGAGGTCCGGCAGCCCGTCGTTGTTGACGTCGCCCACCGCCACGCCGCCGCCGTCGTAGTAGTACAAGTAGCTGAGGATGTCGAATGTGGTGTCGTCGGGCAATCGATTGGCGAACGTGACGCCGGTGCGCTCCGGGGGTAGCCGCTCGAAGAGCTGCGGCTCCCGAGCACGGCCGCAGCCCGCCAGCGCCAGCGCTGCGAGCAGGAGCACGCATGGGTCGGCGGTCGGCTCCGGTCGCCGAAGTGCGGCCGACGCCGAGGGGCGGTCCCGAAGGCGAAGACGCAAGGGGTCGGGTGGGGTGGCTGTCAGGCGTCCCGAGCCGGAGGGACCGCCCCCTGGCGTCGGCTGCACGCCGTTGGGCGTCCTGTGGTGTATATTGAAACGTCGCGCGCGAATGCGCGGGGCGGTCAGACCTCCAAGCACTGGAGGACGCCTATGACATGGGTTTCGACCCGCACCCTCCCTCCGATCGGGCTCCTCGTGAGCCTTGGCGCCGGCTGCGTCCATCGACACGACACGAACCCTCCCACGGCACCTCCCAGCTCGGTGGTGACGGCCGAGGACTTGGACCGCCAGCCCGGCCAGCCGATCGAGCAGGTGCTGATGGGGCGGTTCCCCGGCGTGACGGTGACCCGTGCCCCAGACGGTGGCGTGTCGGTGCGCATTCGCGGCACCACGTCGATCCGCGGCAGCAACGAGCCACTGTACGTCATCGACGGCGTCGAGATCGAGCCCGGACCGGGCGGCAGCCTTACGGGGATCAATCCGCGTGATATCGCGACCATCGAGGTGGTGAAAGACCCCGTGGGTGAGGCGATGTACGGCGTGCGCGGCGCCAACGGCGTGATCATCATAAAAACGAAGCGTCCCGATCAGTAAGGTTACCCATGCGTTCAGCCCATGCCCACCGACTCGTCGGATTGCTGCTTGGCGGCGTCACCGCCTGCTCCCTCGGGCAAAACGCCGCACGCAAGAGCACCGGGATCGCGCCCGCGACCGCGATTCCCCGTTCGGTGCTGACGGAGGAGGACGTGCAGCGCGAGCCCGGCGAGCCCATCGAGCAATTGCTGACGCGGCGCTTTCCCGGCGTGCTGGTGTCGCGCACGTCCGACGGCGGGCTCTCCGTTCGCATCCGCGGCGTGGGCTCGTTCCTCTCGAGCAACGAGGCCCTGTTTGTGATCGACGACGTGCCGATGGACGTCGGCAAGGGCCCGACCCTTCGGGCCATCAATACGCGCGACATCGCCTCCATCGAGGTCATTAAGGACCCCGCCGGTCTAGCGATGTACGGGGTGCGCGGCGCCAACGGGGTGATCCTCATCAGCACGAAGCGCCGCTAGCGCCCGCTTGCCCTCGGACGCCCGAAACATCAGCGGGCGATCGTTGTTGCGCGTCACGACGTACAGATCACCGCGCCGGGTCCGCACGCGCTGGATGTCGCGCGCCTGGCCCGGCACGAAGAAGCCGCTCTCCGCCGCGCGCACGGGCGCGAAATGTCCGCTGCCGTCTCCCCGTAACATCAGCCCGTAGCTCGCGCTCATGCGGCCGATCTCCGGCTGCACGCCGTCGAAGTTCCCGGCGAGGAGCAGATCGGTCTTTCCGTCCCCGTCCACGTCGCGAGCCAGGATGCCGTACACCGGCGCGAGCTGCGCCTCGCGCGGCAACGGGACGAGCGTGAACGACCCGTCGCCGTTGTTCCGCGCCAGCGCGGTCGCGAAGGTGCGCGCCTGCTTGAACACTGCGCCCTGGAGATCGGCCGACGAGAAGATGTCGGTCACGGTCTGGCGGGCGTAGTCTTCATAGCGGGGATAGCGGGTCTTCAGGTACGGAAGCGCTTTGATCAGCTCGTCCCGCATCGCGAGCGGATAGCTCGTGCCGTGATTGTAAACCGACAGGATCTGGTCGGTCACACCGTTCCCGGCGAAGTCCTTCACATACATGGTCACGGGCTCTGCCTCGCTGGCCTGCAGGCGGGTGTTCAGCCCCAGGTTGCCGACGATGAAGTCGACCCGGCCGTGGCCGGTGAAATCGCCGGCCACGATCCGGTTCCACCAGCCCTCGCTCTTTTCGAGGCCCGGTGTCTTCACGCGGACGAGCTTCCCGCCGCCTGCATTGTGAAACACGGTGATCGGCATCCATTCACCGACAACGATCAAATCGAGCCGCCCGTCGCCGTCCACGTCGCGCCATACGGCATCGGTGACCATGCCCACGTGCTCGAGCTCGGGGGCGAGCCGTTTGGTCACGTCGCTGAAATGGCCGTGCCCGTCGTTCTGTAGCAGCATGCTGCGCGGGTCGGTGCCGTAGTGCCACGGCACCACCCGGCCGCCCACGAACAGATCGATGCCCCCGTTCCCGTCGTAGTCCGCCGCCGCCACGCGCGAGCCGCTCACGTCCTCGCCGGGCAGACTCCCCACGGCCTTCCGGAAGTTGCCCCGCCCGTCGTTCAAATACAGCCGGTCCTGAAGCGCCGGCGACATCGGAGAGAATTCGTTGCCGCCGCTGACGACGTATAAGTCGAGGTGTCCGTCACCGTCCGCGTCGAAGAACACGGCGCCCAGGTCCTCCGATGTGGCGTCCGCCTCGAACAGCTTCTCGTTGGTGCTCACGAATCGGCCGTCCGGCTGCTGAATCAGCAGCTTGCCGGCCTGACCCTTCGCGCCCCCGATGAACATGTCGTCCAGCCCGTCGCCGTTGACGTCGCCGACCGCCAGCATCGGCCCTTCGGTCGAGAGCAGCTTCGGGATCAAGGGCTCGCGGTCGAAGTCGACGAACTCGTTTTCGTGGTGCGTGTAGGGCAGCGCGATCGCTTCGGTCACATCGCTGAGGATCGCTGGCGCGCGCTGCCGGGGCTCGAGGCTCGGGGCTCGGGACTCGGACTGCCGCAGAGTCACGCGTTGGTTCGTCGCGACGCGGGTCAGGACCGACACCCGCCCCTCCCGATCCGGCCACTCGACCTTCACCGAATCGACCGTGTCGCGCAGCCCCACGCCGAACGTGAGGGTGTAGTCCACGCTCGACTGGAATCCACGCGTGGGCTCGAGTTCCTGGAAGAACTGCTGCGTCCCACTCCACAGCGTGACCTTGGCGCCGATGGCGAACCGATTGGCGCCGGTTCCCTCGAGCCGCACCTGCAAGAACCGGTTCTGCGTGAGCGTCCGGGCGTTGTTCCGGTAGACGAATGCCTCCTGGTTGACGTTGTTCACGACCAGGTCGAGCGTCCCGTCGCCGTCCAGATCCCCGTACGCCGCGCCGTTGGAGAAGCTCGGCGTGTCGAGGCCCCAGGTCGCGCTCTCGTTCGCGAAGGTCAGGTCGCCCCGGTTACGAAACGCGTAGTGCGGCATTTTGGTCGAGGTCATCGCGTCGACCAGACGCTGGAAATCCACACGTGCACCGCGCGTGGCCTGGACCATGGTCGCCCGGCTCGCGAGAAACGCGATGTAGTCCTGGGACGTGACGTCCTTGGCGAGGCCGTTCGTCACGTAGATGTCCTTGTAGCCGTCGAGATCGAGATCCGCGATGAGGGGGCTCCAGCTCCAGTCGGTCCGCGCCACGCCCGCCAGCTGGCCGATGTCCGAGAACGTGCCGTTGCCGTTGTTGAGATGGAGCATGTTGCGCGTGAACTGGTAATGGAAGCCGTTCTTCACCTCGTTCTGGAGCCGGTTCCAGTCCTCGAACGAGGTGGTCGTCTTGAGCCGGTGCTCATCGTCCGGCAGCATGTCCACCACGTAGATGTCGGGCCAGCCGTCGTTGTTCAGGTCCGCGATGTCGAGCCCCATCGACGACAGGCTGATGTATGGCATCTCCTGCTCGAGCCGCTCGGTGAACGTGCCGTCGCCCTTGTTGATGTACAGATAGTCCCGCTCGAAGAAGTCGTTGGCGACGTAGATGTCGGGCCAGCCATCGCGGTTCAGGTCGCTCACGCCGACCCCCAGACCCAAACCGATCTCGCTGCCGTAGATGCCGGCCTGCGCGCTCACATCGACGAAGTGCCCCCCGTCGTTGCGATACAGCTTCGCGCCTCCCAGGGGATCCCGGACGTTGCGCGTGTTTTTCAGGTCGAAGCTCGCGACCGGCCGTGGCGAATTGTTGATCACGAAGAGATCGAGATCGCCGTCGCGGTCGTAGTCGAAGAACACCGCTTGGGTCGAGTAGCCCGTGTCGGCCACACCGTAGGCGGCCGCTTGCTCGACGAAGGTGGGGACGCCGTGCGCGTTGAGGCCCTGGTTGATGTACAGCTCGTTGGCCCGGAGCTTCGGGTCGAGACCGGCGTGACAGACGTAGATGTCGAGCAGCCCGTCGCCGTTCACGTCGGCCAGCGTAACGCCGGTGGTCCATCCCTTGCTGTGCAGGCCGGCCTCGGCCGTGACGTCCCGAAAGCGGAACTTTCCTTCGTTCAGGTACAGCCGGGTGCCGCCCTGATTCGAGGTGAGCACGATCTCCGGGAGGCCGTCGCCGGTCAAGTCACCGAGGGCGACGCCGCCGCCGTTGTAGTAATTGCGGTAGGTGAAGACGTTCAGGTCATGCGTGTCCGTGAGACGATTCTCGAAGCGGACGCCGGTATAACTCGATGGCATGAGGGTGAACAACTGCCGGCCCGGGGGCGGCGGCGTGGGATGGGCGGCCGCCGAGCAGCCGGCGACGAACCACAGCATGGGCACAAAACGATGTAGGGGCGCAGCACGCTGCGCCCCTACTCGATCGCTCGCAACCTCCAGAACCTTCAGAACCTTCAGAGCCTTCCCGCTCAGTACCCGGGATTCTGGGTCAACAGGGGGTTGGCGTCGATCTGCGACTGTGGAACCGGCATCAGGACGTAGTAATCCGCCCTGGGCTGCTTGCCGCCGACCAACGACGGGTCATCCGCCCGGTTGGTGTAACCGCCGAACCGGATCAGGTCCTGGCGCCGCTTGCTTTCGCCCAGCAATTCGAACAGCCGCTCTTTGAGGATCATCGCGTCACTCACCGCCCCGACGAGCGGAGGCGCGACGGTATCCCGCCGGGCCCGCAGCGAGTCGAGCAGTGCCAGCGCAAGGGCATCGTTCCCCAGCACGTGCTCCACCTCGGCCTTGATCAGATAGATCTCGCCGAGGCGGAACCAGGCGAAGTCGTTGCCGCTGTTCTGCGCCACGTGGTTCGGGTCGGCCGGCCACTTGTAGATCCGCCCCCCCTCCCCTTCCGTCGCCGAGCGGATGTTGTGAATCGTATCGGTGAAGATCAGGCGGTGAGTGCTCTCCCAAATGGGACCGTAGTTATCGGGGGCGCCCCCGGCGCACCCGGGTCGTACACAAGCCGGCGCGCCGTTCAGCACGTCGCTCTGCGGCCCGATCAGCACCACCCGCCGCCGCTTGTCGGTCGAGTCGAAGGCGTTGTAGGTCTGCGCTTGGATCGCGAACCCGTTCCAGGGCGTGAGCGGGGCGTACTGGTTGTAGTGGAGAATCGCCATCGCGTAGTCCATCCCGAGCCCGTCCGCTGCGATGAACTTCACAACAAAGATGTTTTCGGGCGAATTGTTGTTGTCGGCGCGGAAGTTCTGGGGGAACGAGTCGGCCAGCCGGTAGTGGCCGGAATTCAGCAGGCGATCGGACGCGGCGATAGCGGCCTGGCACGCATCCCCGCCGGTCACTGCAATGCCCGAGCAGGAGTTGTACCCGTTGGCGTTGATCCCGCCGCTGCCGGCGCCTTCCTTCGTGAACACGCCGGCGTTCACGTACATGTTGGCCAGAATCGCATCGGCGCCGCCCTGGGTGAAGCGCCCGTTCTCATCTACGGGACGCGTGGCGGGGAGCCCCGAGTCGCGCGCCGCGATCAGCTCCTTCTCGATGAAGTTGAACACTTCCCGGCGCGTGTTGCGTGGGTGCTTGCCGAGCTCGGTCGTGGTGACGATCGGCACGCCGCCGAAGAAGTCCATCAGGAGGTAGTAGTAGAAGGCGCGGAGCGCCCTAACCTCCGCGATGATCGCCGCTTTGTTCGCGAAGGTCGTGTTCTGCACCGCGCTGAGGAATAGGTTGGCGCGCGCGATGCCCTGGTAGGGGTTGTTCCAATCCCCGTTGAAGAAGTTGCTGGTCGCGATGCTGGTCGGCGTCCAGGTCATGTTGTGCAGGTCGATCCACTGGCCGTTGTCGTTCCAGTCCTGGCCGCGGATCGGCGTGACCATCTCGTCCGTGGTGATCTCGTTCACGTCGTACAGGCCGCCTTCCGGCGTCGTGGTCCGCAGCTGCGCGTACACGCCGGAGAGGGCCGCCAGCACCTCGGCCTCGTTGGTGAAGAAGTTGCTGGTCGAGATGAGACTGGGCGGCGTCTCATCCAGGTTCGTGCACCCCTGCAGCGGCAGCAGCAACGCCACCAGCCCCGCCGCTCCGATCGACGCCTTCACAAAGAATCGCTTCATGGGACCAGAGCCTCCTCAGAACATGAGACGCAGGCCACCCGTCACCGTGCGGGGCCGCGGATACGTGAGATAGTCGATGCCACGCACTGCCGTTCCGGTGCCGGAGAACACCTCGGGGTCGAGGCCCGAATACCCAGTCAGGAGCACCAGGTTGTCGGCCGAAACGTACAGCCGCGCGCTGCGCGCCGAGCGCGTCAACACTGGCAGGTCGAGATCGTACGACACCGTGATGTTCTGCAGGCGCGCGTAGGTGCCGCTCTCGATCCAGCGCGACGAGAAGATCGCCGGCTCGTGGATTCCGGTCGGATCGGTCACGGCGTCCCGCAGGAAGTTCTTGCCCTGGAGCGCGTTCCCCTGCGTGGCGTACACCAGCGCGGTGTTGTTGAACACCTTCGCGCCCACCGACGCCCGCACCAGGAAGGAGACGTCAAACTTGCCCCAGTTGACCTGATTGTGGAACCCCAGGGTGAAGTCGGGATTGGCATTGCCGATCTCGCGGTAGTCCGTAGCGTTCGGCCCGAGCCCTGTCGTGGTGCGCCCGTTGACGCACGACGGCGTCGCCGAGGTGCAGAAGAACACCTGTTTCCCGGCACTGTCGACGCCCAGGAAGACGGGGCCGAAGAACGTGCCGAGCGGAGAGCCTGGGAAGAGGCGCTCGGCGTTCTGACCGCTCTGCCCCTGACCGCTGACGGGTCCCGTCGCGAACCCCGAGGAGGTGGCCAGCTCGGTCACCTTGTTCCGCTCCGCCGCGAAGACGACGCCGGACCGCCACACCAGACCGGGGTGCGAGACGAGAACGGCGTCCAGCGAGACCTCGAGGCCGTTGTTGTGCAGCCTGCCCACGTTGATGAGCTGCTGGGCCGCGAGCGCCGGCTGGGGCACGTCGATCGTCAGCAGCAGGTCCTTGGTGTTCTTGACGTAGTACTCGACGCTCCCCGAGAGCCGGTTGCTCAAGAGGCCGAAGTCGACCGCCGCGTTGACCTGCGATGTCTGCTCCCACTTGAGATTCGGGTTGCCGTTGCTGTTCGGCGTGACTCCGGCGTGCGGCACGTCGCCCCACGGGTAGGCAGCGCCGCTGCCACTCGTGAGCGTGATCAGCGACGTGTACGGATTGACGCCCGGGTTGCCCTGCAGCCCCCAGCCGACCCGCAGCCGCAGGTCGGAGAACGGGCCGCCCTGCAGGAACTTCTCCTGGCTGAGACGCCACGACGCGGACAGCGCCGGGAACAGCCCCCACTTGTGCCCGACCGCGAACTTGGACGAGCCATCGTAGCGCACCACGCCCGTCAGGAAGTAGCGGTCCTTGAACCCGACGTTGGCCCGCCCGAAAAAGGACGCGAGCCGAAACTCGTAGGCGCTGTCGCTGGCGTTTCTGGTGATGGCGGCACTGAGATTGTTGAAGCCGTACGTGTCGGTGAAGAACCCGATTCCCTCGGCCTGCACCCAGTTGCTCCTGAACTTGCTGTACTCGTACCCGCCCACGACGTCGAGGCTGTTGGCGTCGCCGAACTGACGCTGGTACGTGAGCTGCGTCTGGATCGTCTGGGTGGCGTTGTCGAGGTTCTGCTGCTGCGCGAGCCCGTTCCCCAACGATACACCCACCGGGTTCGCGTTGGGGTAGTACTCCTGCCGGTCACCGCTCGAGTGGTCCAGCCCGACGTTGACGCGCGCCGTCAGGCCGGACGCCACATCGAAATCGGCGCTGGCGTTGGCCAGGGTGCGGGTCGAGTGGCCGACGTCGATGAGCTGATTCGCCATCGCCACCGGGTTGTGCACCGAGCCCACGGGATCGTAGTAGTGCGTCCCGAGCGAATCGGTGAACGTGATCGGCTGGGTCGGGTTGAAGACGGCCATTTGCTGGAACACGCCGCCCTGGAAGCCACCCTGGTTCTCGTAGGTGAGGTAGGTGTTGTTGACGCGCGAGGTCGTCACGTTGACCCCGATGCGCAGCCGGCCGTTCAGGTCCGAGTGGTTCGCGGTGAGCCGGCCTTGAATCCGCTCAAGACCGGTGGACAGCGTCACGCCCTCCTCCTTCGCGTAATTCATGGAGGCGCGATAGCGCGTCGTTTCGTTCCCGCCCGAGAACGCGAGGTCGTGATTGTGCGTCACGCTGGTCCGCGTGATCGCGGACGCCCAGTCGGTGTTGGCCGGGCCCAGTGAGACGAGCGAGGGATCCAGGGCGTTGAAGGTGGCCGCCGAGTCCGCGAAGTGAAGTGTGTAGACGGTGTCCGCACCCGGATGTCTCGTCCTGAAGGCGGTCGAGTCGTTGCGCCAATCGGTAACCCTGCGCGCGACGAACGAGCGGAACTCCGTGCCGTTGAGCAAGGGCAGGCGCTTCGCGGGACTAGCCGCCGCCACGTAGCCGTCGTACTCGAAGGTCGGGCCGCCGCTCGTTTGCCCGCGCTTCGTCTCGATCAGGATCACGCCGTTCGAAGCGCGGCTGCCGTAGATCGCCGACGCCGCCGCGTCCTTGAGCACCGTGATCGACGCGATGTCGGCCGGATTGAGCAGGTTCAGCGGGTTGCGGGCGAGCATCGGGTCGCCGAACACCCCCATGGCCTGCGGCTCGGTCGACACGTTGTTGATCGGTACACCGTCGACCACGTAGAGCGGCTCGTTGGTCGCGCCGCCCACGCCGATCGAACTGCCGCCGCGGATCAGCACCTGCCGCCCGGCGCCGGGCTCGCCGTTGTCCGCGGTGATGTCGACGCCAGCTGCCCGGCCCTGGATCATCTGGTCGACGTTGGTCTGCACGCCGACATTCGCCGCGGCGGCGTCGACCGTCGAGACCGATCCGGTGATCGCCTCCCGGCGCTGCGTGCCGTACCCCGTCACCACCACCGGCTCCAGAATCGCGGCCGCCGGAAGCAGGGCGAGATCCAACGTGGCCGCGCCACCCACGGCGACGGTCACGTCCTGGAATTGAGACCCGTACCCGATCCGGGTCGCGCGCACGCGGTGCGCGCCCGCGCGAATGCCGACCAGCCGGAACGTGCCGTCGCTCTTCGAGAGCTCTCGATTCGGCGTTCCGGCGATCGCCACTTCGACGTTGGCGAGAGGCTGCTGGGTGGTGGCGTCGGTGACCTTCCCAGCGATGCTGCCCGTGGAATCCTGCGCGCTGAGTGGCACCGCCAGGAACAGACCAGCGACCAGCGCTAGAGCGAGGTGACGGACAAGTGTCATACGTCTGTGCCCTCTACCGGTGGAAGTGGAAGTACCGCCGTCGCTTGATTTCCCCCTCTATCCTTCCCCTGAACCGGGCGTTGTCAAGGACCCCTCAGGTGGCGTCGTACCCGGCGAATTCCCCCCGCTGGTACACGTTGCCTTTGTACTGCTCGTCGGCGTGGATACCGACCTTGGAGGTGTAATACGCCCGCACCGTCCAGCCCTTGAGCTGCTGGAAGAAGTGCTCAGCGGGAGTCTTGGGATCGTGTTCCCCCGCCGCCATCCGAGTCAGCACCGCCACGCGTTGGTCTGGCGTGGCCTCGAGCAACGGCTTCCCGTGCAGCTCCTTCGACAGCGCGTCCACGGCCGCGAGCCCGGAGCGCCACGACGCTTGCTGCTCGGGCTCGGGCGACTCGGACAGCCGAAAATCGATGTAGGTCGCCACACCCGCGACGCGCGCGCCGGGAGAATGGGCGTCGGTGGGGATGATCAAGTCCGAAAGCTCATCGAGCAGCGCGAACTCGGGCCCCGTGAAAAATTTCGGGGCGCCCTGAAGGATGGGTGTGGCGGGCGGCGCCGCCGTCGGCCCGAGATGGAGCAACGGAGTGGCGAGCGCCGCCGCGGTCACCTCGAGCATCTCGCGGCGCGAGAGTCCCTCTTGCGGATCGACGCGGTGGTCGCTCATAGGTTCCCCTTTTTGAATTCGCCCGCCAGGTACTCACAGGAGCGCCACGCCAGCGCCATGATGGTCCACGTCGGGTTCTGGCACGACGCGCTTACGTGACTGGACCCGTCGACGACAAACAAATTCTTCACGTCGTGCGACTGCTGGAACTGATTCAGCACCGACGTCTTGGGGTCGCTCCCCATCCGCGCCGTGCCCAGCTCGTGAATCGACCACCCCTCGGTGAGCATCTTTTCGTCCGTGCCCACGACCTCGATCCCCGCCGCCTCGAGCATCTCGCGCCCGGCGACCACCATATCCTCGCACATCTTCTTCTCGTTGTCGCCGAACTGATAGTGGAAGCGCAAGGTGGGGATCCCCCAGGCGTCCTTCGCGTCGGGATCCAGGTCGACGTAATTCTCGTAGCGCGACAACACCTCTCCGAAGCCGCCCATCCCAATGAACGCACCGGCGTGGTCGCGCACATCTTTCTTGAACTGCGCGCCGAATCCCGGGGTCCCGAAGGCGTTCCCCGGGAAGATCGAAAAGCCTCCGCTGCCCTCGAAGCCGTAGCCGCGCACGAATCCCGGCTGACGGTCCTTGAGGTTACGGAACCGCGGGATGTAAAACCCGCCGGGCCGGCCGTCGTCGAGGGTGGGCGGCTTGCCGACGAGGTCTTTCACGAGTCCGGTGACGCCGGGCCCCATCACGTGCTCGCAGAAGTTGTGGCCCACGTGCCCGCTCGAGTTGCCGATCCCGTTGGGATGCTGCGGCGAGCGCGACAGCAACAAGAGGCGGGCCGATTCGAGGGTGGACGCACCCACGATCACGACCTTCGCCTTGGCTTCGTAGGACTTGCGCGTGCCGCTGTCGACGAACGCCACGCCGCGCGCCTTCCCGCTGTTCGGGTCGACGAGCACCTCGTGCGCGATCGAGTTGGTGCGGATCGTCAGGTGCCCGGTGTCCATGGCCGGGTAGATCAAGCCGGTCGGTGAATCGAACGCAGCGTGGATGTCGCACCCGCCCGGCCGCCGGTCGCACGCCCCGCGGCCGTAGCACTTGCTGCGATACTTATTGTGCTTCAAGCCGTCGGTGGTGACGCCGGCGCGATACGGCGTCAGGACGCGTCCCATCTTCTTCAGGCTCTCGCGCAGCTTCACCTCGCCGAACGAGAGCTTGTTGGGACGCTGAAACAAGCTGTCCGGCAGGTGCGGCAGGTTTTCCTTCACGCCGGAGATGCCAAGGTAGCGGTCGACCCTATCGTAATAAGGCTCGATGTCGGCGTAGGAGATCGGCCAGTCGTCGCCATACCCGTCGTGCGTTTTCCCCTTGAAGTCGTAATCGGAGAGGCGCAGCGCCAGACGGCCCCAGATGTTGGTCTTGCCGCCGAGCGCGCGCGCACGCACCCAGGCGTACTTCGTGCCGGTGTAGGGATGATCCTTCTCGTCGACGAGGATGTTCTTGACGTAGTCGGACCCGCCCCACCCGCCGACGTAGGACATGACGTGCTTGAACGTGCTCCCCTTCGCATAGGGAGGCGTCCGGATGGTGTACTCGTTGAACGACAGGGAATGGTATCCCGGCGGCGCGTCGCCCCGGCGGGGGTGATCGTAGGGCCACTGCATCGAGCGCAGCTCCTGCTCGATCGGCAGCTTCTTGCCGGCCTCGAGCAGGAGCACGTCCATACCTTGCTCGGTGAGGACGTGGGCGGCCATGCCGCCGGCCGCGCCCGAGCCCACGATCACGGCGTCGTAGGTCTTGGACAGGTCGACGTCCTGGGAGAGCGGCGGGGGGGTCTTCACCAAGGTCATCTGAGCCTTCCTTCTGTCTCTGTCTGGAGGCGTGTCGGATGGTGCCCAAACTGCGGGCGATAGGCGCACCAGCGCAAGTCCAGTGCGCCGCGTAGTTTTTGAGCGATATGAAACGCCCGACCCTCGCCGCCTTCCTCTTGTTGTGCGCCCCCATCCGGCTCCCCGCGCAGACCCGCACGTTCACCCACGCCGATACCCTGCGCGGCTCCTACACGACCGCCGGACGGGCGTGGTGGGACGTGACCTTCTACGACCTCCGCGTCGCCATCAGCCCGACCGACTCGAGCATCCGGGGATCGAACGGCGTCTCGTACCGTGTGCTTCAACCCTCGAGCGTCATGCAGATCGACCTCATGATCCCGCTCGAGGTCGACAGCATGGTGCAGGACGGCCGGGCCGTGCCGTTCCGGCGCGACGGGAACGCGTTCTTCGCCCAGCTCGAGGCGCCGCAGACTCAGGGGTCCACTAAGACCATCACGGTTTTCTATCACGGGAAGCCCCAGCCCGCCCGCCGACCGCCCTGGGACGGCGGATTCACCTGGACCTCGGACAGCCTGGGTCGCACCTGGGTCGTGACCACCGACCAGGGGCTCGGCGCGAGCGTGTGGTGGCCCAACAAGGACACGCAGGCCGATGAGCCGGACAGCCAGCGTATCGCCCTCACAGTGCCAGCGGCCCTGATCGACGTGTCGAATGGGCGTCTGCGTCAGACCATTCCCAACGCCGACGGCACGACGACGTACGAGTGGTTCGTGGTGAATCCGATCAATAACTACGCGATCGCCGTGGCCGCCGGGAGCTATGCGCACTTCAGCGACACGCTCCAGGGGGAGCGGGGGCCGCTGACGCTCGACTTCTGGCCGCTCGACTATCACGTAGAGGCGGCGCGACGCCAGTTCGTCCAGGCCCAGTCGATGCTGCAATGCTTCGAGCACTGGTTCGGGCCGTATCCCTGGTACGAGGATGGCTACAAGCTCATCGAGGTGCCGCACTCAGGGATGGAGCATCAGAGCGCGGTGGCGTACGGCAACTGGTACGCCAATGGCTATCGCGGGCGCGACTTGTCGGGGACGGGCCTGGGACTCAAGTGGGACTTCATCATCGTGCACGAGAGCGCCCACGAATGGTTCGGCAACAGCATCACGGCGAAGGACGAGGCCGACATCTGGGTGCACGAGGGCTTCGCGAACTACGCCGAGAACCTCTATACCGAGTGTCTGTTCGGCCGCGACTCGGGAGCCGCGTACGTGATCGGGACCCGGCGCGGCATCAAGAACGACATCCCCATCATCGGCCCCTACGGCGTGAACGCCGACGGCTCGGGCGACCGCTACCCCAAGGGTGGCAACCTGCTCCACACGATCCGCCAGATCGTGGGCGACGACGAGAAGTGGCGCGGCATCCTGCGCGGGCTGAATAAGACCTTCTGGCACCAGACGGTGACGAGCGCCCAGATCGAGACCTACATCTCCCGGCACGCCGGCACGGACTTGACGGGGGTGTTCGATCAGTACCTGCGCTCGACGATGGTTCCCGTGTTCGAGTACTGGATCGCCGGGAGCACGCTTCACTATCACTGGAGCAACGTCGTCCCCGGATTCGCCATGCCGGTTCGGGTCACGCTCTCCGGGTCGGGCTTCAGGGTGATTGGGCCGAAGGAGGCGTGGCAAACGGCGCGGCTGAGGCTTGCAGGCCCCGCCGCGTTCCGAGTGGATTCGAATTACTACGTGAGCGTGCGCGACGTCGGTGGGCCTCCGCCAGCCTCGACGGGTCCAGAGTCGCCGTAGGTCGTACCTCGAATCGATGGGGAACGCACTCCAGTCAGCGGGGGACGAAGCGGGCCGAATCGCCCTCCACCACCACGTCGTAACGCCGGCCGCGCGAAGCGATCTTTCGCAACACGAGCCGGGTGATCCGCGACGGCAGCACGGGCCGGAACGCGGATCGCAGGCCCTCACGTCCGAGTCGCAGTCCAGACCAGCCGAACACGACCTGCTGCAGGAACGCTCCCGCACCCGTCAGGAAGTGTACCGCCTGGTTGGTAGGCGTTTCGGCGAGCGCCTCGAACGGCGGTCGCAGATGATCGCGGTAGGAAAGGGGCAGCAGCGTATCGACCAGCGCCCGGTCGCCCAGCTCGGCGGCAATCGCCGGGTAGAGGCTCGTGGTCATCATCGCGCCGGAGCCATGTTTCAGGAGTAGTCCGATCGCTGCCTCCAGGTCGTTGCGCTTCGTCTCCTCGCTCATTGGGATGCCGAGCGGATAGGCGAGCAGCGGCACCACCGAGCCGCGCTTGTCCGGCGGTGCACCTTCGTACGTCGGGTGATACTTGCCGGCGGAATCGAACGGGATGGACAGCCCCGCCGCCACCCGGCTCCATGTGGGGTGGGGTGCGCGGCCCAAGCGGCGGCTCGCGAGCACCGCGAACTCGAGGGTCTGGCGCGCGATGGCGTTGGTGTAGGTGTCGTTGCCGATGCCGATCAGGCCTTCGTCCACCGACACGACGTGATGGATGTCGTAGCGGCGCGTGCTCGAGTCGAACGTCACCCGGCTCGCCCAGAAGTCCGCCGTCGCGGCTAGCACCGGGTAGCCGTACCGCGCCAGCCAGGCCGAGTCGCCCGTGGCAAGGTAGTACTGCCACTGGGCAAGGGCGACGTCTCCGGTCACGTGATTCTCGTACAGCGCGTTCTGCCACGCGAAGCGGGGTGTCGTTTCCTCGCCGAGCTCGTCCGACTCCCACGGATACATCGCGCCGCGGTACCCGTGGCGGGCGGCGTTGCGGCGCGCTGCGCCCAGCGCCCGGAAGCGGAACCCCACCATCGAGCCGGCGATCGCCGGATGGAGCACGAGCAGGGACGGAAACATCCAGGTATCCGCGTCCCAGAACACGTGCCCGTAGTAGCCCGCGCTCGAGAGTCCCATCGGCGGGATGCTCTCGTCCGTGCCCTCGCGCGCGCTGGCGAGCAGGTAGAACAGCATCGCGTGAATGACGCGCTGCAGCTCGGGGTCTCCTTGCACGACGACGTCCGTCTGCCACAGGCGGTGCCAGGCGGCGGTGTGGTCGGCGACGAGGGCGCGGTACCCCCGTGCCGCGGCGCGTCGCACTACCGCGCGCGCCCGCGTCAGCGGATCGGATCGGTCGCGCGACCATGCGACGCCCACGAGCTTCGTGAATGTGACGGACTCGCCCGGCGCGGCGTCAAACGAGACTTCGGTCTCGCTGTGTCGCGGGTTCCGGAGCCGGGCCGACCACGTCAGCTGCTGCGCCACGCCCACGCGGGTCGTCCCGCCCTCGGTGCGTGCCAGGATCGACAGCGAGTCGGCGGCGGTCGCCACCAGGTGTCCGGGATACCAGACCGAGTCGAGCGTCCACTCCGGCTCGGAGCGCTCCAGGCGCGCGAGCGCGAGTCGCCGGGGCGGCGGCCATTCCCGCAGCGCGAACCGCAGCGTGACGCGCCCGGCGTACTGCGGCACGAGGCGCACCCGGATCACGGCGAGGTTCGCGTCGGCGCGCGACACGAACGTGGTGACCTCGACGGCGGTGCGCTTCGCGCCATGCACCCACTCGTAGCTCGTCGAGAGGGTGCCGTCGTACAGATCGAGTGTCTGGCGGTAGTTCTCAAGCGCGCTCGTGTCGGGTCGGGTCTCGTTCAACCAGCCGTCGCCGTCCGACATGTCGAGCTCGTTCCACGCGGGGAGCGCGGCGATGCGGGGCACGTCGCCCGGCGCGTGATCGTACACCCCGGCAGCGAACGAAAGCGACGGCGTGGTGCCGAGCGGCGCGCCGACCAGGCTGAACGCGCCGTTGCCAATGAAGGCCGGGGCGCGGTACATGGGGTTGGTCGTCGTGAGGACGAAGGTCGAGTCCTGGGCGGCTAGCGACCCCGTGAAGCACACCAGTGCTGCGGCCGAGCGCAGGAGAACTTGGTTGCGTCGTGCGACACGGTACACCGGTAGGCCGAGCGCCAGCAGCCCGGTCCCGATCAGGGCGTTCCGCGGATTGGCGATAACCGAGCTTACCACGACATACGCCGCCGCGAGCACGAAGAGCGCGGGCGTCCATGGATAGGCCGGCACCCGGGCCTCACCCCCTGACCCCCTCTCCACTACGTGGAGAGGGGGAACGCGGGTGAGGTCCCGTCTCCTATAGATGAATAGCGTCGCCACCGTCAGCCCGAAGAAGATCCAGTCCCCAAACACGACATAGTCGAGCAGCTGCGCATAGGTCCCCGACAGCGCCAGCGCGATCGACCAGGCGCCCATGAACACGATCGCCCCGGTGGGCGTGCGGTGGGTTGGATGCAGCCGGGCCAGGCGGTCGAGAAACACGCCGTCGGCCGCCATCGCTTGGAACACGCGCGGCGTCACGAGAATCACCAGGTTCAGAAACCCGAAGGTCGATATTGCGATGCCGGCGCTGATCAGGCGGCGCCCGACGGGGCCGAGCACCCGCCCCATCACGTCGGCCGCCGGAGCTGTGCTCGCCGCGAGCCCGCCCGCGCCGAGCACCCGCAGGTAGGCGACGTTGGCGAGCAGGTACACCACCACAACGCCCACGACGCCCAGCACCAGCGCGCGCGGCAGGTTCCGCTCCGGCTCGATGATCTCCTCGGCGATGAAGTTGGTCTGCTGCCACCCCCCGTAGGCGAATAGCACCGGCACGAGGGCGGCACCGAGAGACAGGGCGGTAGAAGACGGTAGAGGACGGTAGAAGTCGGTAGAGGTGGGTCCCAAGAGAAGCCCCGCCGCAATGAGCGCCGCGACGGCGGCGAGCTTCAGGAGCGTGAAGACATTCTGCGTGATGGCGGCCGGCTTCACTCCCACGTAATTGACGGCGGAGACGAACACGATGCCGCCGATCGCGAGCGGGAGCGTGGCTCGGAGCGGCAGGCCGACGAGCGCGACGGTGTAGCTCGCGAACGTGACCGCGACTGCCGCGGTGGCTCCGGTCGCCATCACCAGGAGCAAGGCCCACCCGTACAGGAACGCCGGGAGCGGGCCGAAGGCGTCGCGCAAATACACGTAGCCACCGCCGGCCCGCGGTCGCCGTGCCCCCAGCTCCCCGAAGCACAACGCCCCGGCGAGGGCGATGACACCGCCCACCACCCAAGCCGCGAGCGTGAGGCCCGCCGTCTTCACGCGCGCGGCCACGATCTCCGGCCCGAGAAACACGCCCGACCCGATGATCCCGCCCATCACCGCCATGGTGGCGGAGAAGAGGCCGAGGCGGCGGGCGTAGGTGGTCACAGCTGGGAAACGGGAAAGGGGAATGGGGAAAGGGGCAGCATGGCGCGAGAAAATGATGCGGCCCGCTCAGTTCGGATAGCCGGGGGGAAAACCCTCCGGCTCTCTCATTTCCCAGTCCAGTCGCCGAGGCGTCGCTGCAACAGGAAACCGGGAATCGGCCTGACCGTTTCCGCGCAAGACGCCGGCGGCATCCCCCCCTTCCCTCTCGCGGGACGCCCGTGCACGTTGTTCACCATTCCCCTTAGAGGAAGACTCGTCATGTCCCCGATTTCCTTTACCGTCAACGGCAAGCGTGAAACGGTCGACGTCGCGCCCGACACGCCGCTCCTCTGGGTGCTGCGCGACACGCTCGGACTCACGGGCACGAAGTTCGGCTGCGGCATCGCCCAGTGCGGCGCCTGCACCGTGCATCTGGAGGGCGTCGCGACGCGCACCTGCGTGCTGCCCGTCTCCGCGGTCGCCAACAAGCGCGTCACCACGATCGAAGGCCTGTCCAAGAGCCGCACGCACGCGGTGCAACGCGCCTGGATCGCGGAAGACGTGCCGCAGTGCGGCTACTGCCAGTCGGGGCAGATCATGGCCGCGGCGGCGCTGCTCGCCCAGAAGCCGCACCCCACGGACGCCGACATCGACACCGCCATGACGAACATCTGTCGCTGCGGCACCTATCAGCGCATCCGGGCGGCCATCCACCGGGCCGCGCAAGGAGCGTGACATGAGCGCGCCCTCCCCAGTCTCGCGACGCGACTTTCTCGAGACGACCGCGGCGGCCGGCGCCGGGCTCGTCATCGGATTCCATCTCCCCGCCGGCGGACGGTTCGCCCCTGCAGCGGTTGCTCCCTTCGCCCCCAACGCCTGGCTGCGGATCAGTCCGGACAACAACGTGCTCATCGTAGTGGACCGCTCCGAGATGGGTCAGGGCGTGACCACCTCCCTCCCCATGCTCGTCGCCGAGGAGCTGGACGCCGACTGGACCAAGGTCAAGATCGAGTCCGCGCCGGCGGACAAGGCGTACATCAACCCGATGTTCGGCTTGCAAGGCACCGGCGGCAGCACCAGCATCCGCGCCGCCTACACGCCGCTCCGCAAGGCCGGCGCCGCCGCGCGCGAGATGCTCGTCGCGGCCGCGTGCCAGACGTGGGCGGTGGACCGGGTCGATTGCCGCACCGAGCGGGGCGCCGTGATCCACACCGGGAGCAAGCGGCGGCTGACGTACGGCCAGCTCGCCGCCAAGGCCGCGTCGCTCCCCGTCCCCGAGAATCCCACGCTCAAAGAGCCCAAAGACTGGAAGATCCTCGGCACCCGGGTGAAGCGGCTCGACACGCCGGCCAAGGTGGACGGCTCGGCCCAGTTCGGCATCGACGTCAAGCAGCCCGGCATGCTCGTGGCCGTGGTGGCGCGCTGCCCCACCATCGGCGGCAAGGTCGCGAGCTTCGACGCCACCAAGGCGAAGGCCGTCCCCGGCGTGAAGGACGTGGTGCAGATCTCGTCCGGCGTGGCCGTGATCGCTGACGGCTACTGGAACGCCAAGAAAGGACGCGACGCGCTCGACGTGCAGTGGGACGACGGGCCTAACGCCCAGGTGTCGAGCGCCAGCATCTCGCAGCTCTTGAGCGAGGCGGCCGCCAAGCCCAGCGCCCAGGCGCGCCACGACGGCGATCCCGACGGCGCGCTCGCGAGTGCGGCGAGCAAGGTCGAGGCCGCCTACGAGCTGCCGTTGCTGGCCCACGCGACCATGGAGCCGATGAATTGCACTGCACACGTGCGCGCCGACGGCGTGGACATCTGGGCGCCGACGCAGTTCCAGACCGGCGCGCAAGGCCTCGGCGCCAAGATCGGCGGCGTCCCACCTGAGAAGGTGCAGGTGCATACGACCTACTTGGGGGGCGGATTCGGCCGGCGCTTCGAGCTCGATTTCATTCAGGAGGCGCTCGAGGCGTCCAAGGCGGCCGGCGCGCCCGTGAAAGTCGTGTGGTCGCGCGAGGACGACATGCAGCACGACCAATACCGGCCGGCGAGCGCGCATCTGTTCCGTGCTGGCCTCGATGCCTCGGGTCAGCCAGTGGCCTGGACGCACGCCTTCGCGGCACCATCGATCATCGCGCGCGTGTTCGGGCCCGGCGCGATCAAGAACGGCATCGACGACGAAACCGTGGAAGGTGCCGTCGGGATGCCGTACACCATCCCGAACGTGCACGTGCAGTTCGCCCTCACGGACCTGGGAATCCCGGTGGGATTCTGGCGCTCGGTGAACAACACTTTCAACGCGTTCGTGGTCGAAAGCTTCATCGACGAGCTAGCGCACGCCGCCAAGAAGGACCCCTATGAATACCGGCGCGACCTGCTGGGCAAGGCGCCGCGTCACCTCGGCGTTTTGAACCTCGCCGCCAGCAAGGCGGGCTGGAGCACGCCGCTCGCGACGGGGCGCTCAAGGGGGATCGCGGTGTGGAAATCGTTCGACAGCTACGTAGCCGAGGTCGCGGAGATCTCGATGCAGCCCGACGGCTCGCCGCGCGTGCACCGCGTGGTGTGCGCGGTGGACTGCGGGCCGGTGGTGAACCCCAGCATCGTCGAAGCCCAGATGGAGAGCGCCATCGTGTACGGGCTCACAGCGGCGCTGTGGGGAGAGATCACGATCGACAAGGGGCGCGCCCAGCAGAGCAACTTCCATCAATACCTCATGCTCCGCATGGGCGACATGCCGCACATAGAGGTGCACATCGTGCCCTCGACCGACTCGCAGGGCGGCGTGGGCGAGCCCGGCACGCCCCCCATCGCGCCGGCGGTTGCGAACGCGATCTTCGCGCTCAACGGAAAGCGGATCAGAAAGCTGCCGATAGGAAAGCTGGCATAGTCCTCACCCCCTGACCCCCTCTCCACCATGTGGAGAGGGGGAACGGAGGCTCCTATGAGCCCTGCTATATCCCGCCGGGATTTCGTCGCCACGAGCGGCGGTCTCGTCATCGCGTTCTACCTGCCGTCCCGGTCACTCCCGACCGAGCTCGACGATGCGACGTTCTCCCCCAACGCCTGGATCCGGATCGCGACCGACGGCTCCGTCACCCTCACCGTCGACAAATCCGAAATGGGCCAGGGCTCGCAGACCGGCCTGGCGATGATGCTCGCCGAAGAGCTCGAGGCCGACTGGTCCCAGGTCCGGCTCGGGCCCGTACCGGAAAACCCGGCTGCGTGGTCGCGCCGTATGTCGACGGGCGGCAGCACGGCGATTCGTACCTCATGGGAGCCGCTGCGTAAAGCGGGCGCCGCGGCGCGCGAGATGCTGATCGACGCGGCGGCGGCGACATGGAAGGTCGATCGCGCCTCGTGCCACGCGGAGCGGGGTGCGGTGGTGCACGCTCCGAGCAAACGACGGCTCACGTACGGCAAGCTCGTCGCGCAAGCAGCGCAGCTGCCGGTCCCGAAAGATCCGCCCCTCAAGGACCCGAAGGACTTCCGCCTGCTCGGCACCCGCCTGCCGCGGCTCGACACGCCCGCCAAAGTCGACGGCAGCGCGGTGTTCGGGATCGACGTGAAGGTCCCGGGCATGCTCGTCGCCTCGATCGAGCGCTGCCCGGTGTTCGGCGGCACGCTCAAGTCGTACGACGCCACCAAGGCCAAGGCCGTGCCGGGAGTGCGGGCTGTCGTCGCCCTCGAGCCGAGCCCCTGGACGGGGACCACCGGCGCGTGGGCGGCGGGCTGCGCCGCCGGTGTCGCGGTCGTCGCCGACACATACTGGCAGGCCGTCACCGGGCGACGGGCGCTCGAGATCCAATGGGACGAGGGCGACGCCGGCTCGCTCGACTCGGACGGCATCCGGGCGCAATTCGTCAAGCTGGCGGAGCAGTCCGGTGTCGAAGCCCGTAAGGACGGTGACGCGGTAGCCGCGCTCGCCGGCGCGGCCAAGCGTGTCGAGGCCGTGTACGAAGTGCCGTTCCTGCACCACGCCACCATGGAGCCGATGACCTGCACCGCCCACGTCCGCGCCGACGGGTGCGACGTGTGGGTACCCACGCAGAATCAGACTCGGGCGCAGGAGGTGGCCGCCGAGCTCACGGGGTTGCCGAAGGAGCAAGTGCGGGTGCACACCACGTTCTTGGGCGGCGGCTTCGGGCGGCGGCTCGAGTCCGATTTCGTGTCCGAAGCGGTGCGCGTGTCCAAGGCGGCAGGCGCCCCGGTGAAGGTGATCTGGTCGCGTGAAGACGATGTGCAGCACGGCTTCTACCGGCCCGCGACCTACAACCGGTTCGCCGCGGCGCTCGACGCCGCGGGCACCCCGCTCGCCTGGACGCACCGGATCGTAGCGCCGCCGATCCTCCTCAAGTTCGGGCCGCTCGAGAAGGGCATCGACCGCACCCTCATCGATGGGGCGTCGAACCTGCCGTACGCCATCCCCAACGTGCTGGTGGACCAGGTGGCGGTCGACCTGCTGCCGGTGCCCCGCGGCTTCTGGCGCTCGGTCGGGATTTCCCAGAATGCGTTTGTGACCGAGTGCTTCTTCGACGAAGTGGCGGTGGCGGCGGGGAAAGACCCGTACGAGCTGCGGCGCCAACTGCTCGGTGACAAGCCGCGGCACCTGCGCACGCTCGAGCTCGCGGCCCAGAAGGCCGGCTGGGGCACGCCGCTCCCGGCCGGTCGCGGCCGGGGCATCGCCCTCGCCGAGTGGGCGCCGACCACCTGCGCGCAGGTGGCGGAGGTGTCGGTGCGGCCCGATGGGAGCGTGCGCGTGCACCGGGTGGTGTGCGCCGTCGACTGCGGGCCCACCGTGAACGTGGGGCAGATCGAAGCCCAGCTGCAAGGCGGCATCGTGTACGGCTTGACGGCTGCGCTGTACGGCGAGATCACCATCGACAAGGGCCGCGTGAAGCAAAGCAATTTCACCGACTACCCGATGCTGCACATCGAGGAAATGCCGGTGGTGGAGGTCCACGTGGTGCCGAGCGATGACAAGCAGGGTGGCATCGGTGAGCCCTCGGTCGGGCCGGTTGCGCCCGCGGTGTGTAACGCGATCTTCGCGGCGACGGGCAAGCGCATCAGAAGGCTGCCGATCGGGAAGGTGACCTAGTCCTCACCCCCTGACCCCCTCTCCACCATGTGGAGAGGGGGAACGGAGGCTCCCCATGAGCTCGACAGTATCCCGCCGTGACTTCGTCGCCACGAGCGCCGGTCTCGTCATCGCGTTACACCTTCCCCGCGCCACCGCCGGCCGGGTGACGGAAGCGAGCTTCTCCCCCAACGCCTGGCTGCGCATCGGTTCCGACGGAATCGTCACTCTCACCGTCGACAAGTCTGAAATGGGGCAGGGCTCGCAGACCGGCCTTGCCATGATCCTCGCCGAGGAGCTCGAGGCCGATTGGACGAGCGTGCGGCTCGGCCCCGTGCCGGAGAATCCCGCGAGCTGGTCGCGCACCATGCGCACCGGCGGCAGCGCCGCGATCCGCAGCTCGTGGGAGCCGCTGCGCAAGGCGGGCGCCGCGGCGCGTGAGATGCTGATCGACGCAGCGGCGTCCACCTGGCGGGTCGATCGCGCGGCGTGCCGTGCGGAACGCGGCGCGGTGGTGCACGGCCCGAGCAAGCGACGCATCGCGTACGGCAAGCTCGTCGCGAAAGCGGCGCAGCTGCCGGTCCCGAAAGATCCGCCCCTCAAGGACCCGAAGGACTTCCGCCTGGTGGGCACGCGGATGCGCCGGCTCGATACGCCGTCGAAGGTGGACGGCAGCGCCCAATTCGGCATCGACGTGAAGGCCCCGGGCATGCTCGTCGCCTCGATCGAGCGCGCCCCGGTGCTCGGCGGCAGGATCAAGCGCGTGAACGCCGAGGCGGCGAAGGCATTACCAGGGGTGCGTCACGTGCTCGAGCTCGAGCCGAGCTCGTGGATGGGGCCGAAGGGTGGATGGGCGGCGGGGTGTGCCGCCGGCGTGGCTGTGGTGGCGGACACCTACTGGCAAGCGGTGGTGGGGCGACGCGCGCTCCAGATCGAGTGGGACGAAGGCGACGCTGGCGCCCTCAACTCGGAAAGCGTACGGTCGCAGCTCGCGGCACTCGCCGCCCAGCCCGCCGTCGTAGCGCAAAGTATCGGCGACGCGGGCTCGGCTCTCGCCGGCGCCGCCAAGCGCATCGAGGCCGTGTACGAGGTGCCCTTCGTGCATCACGCGACCATGGAGCCGATGAACTGCACCGCCCACGTGCGCGCCGACGGTGCCGACATCTGGGCGCCAACGCAGAACCAGGAGCACGCCCAGAAAGTGGCGGCCCAGGTGACGGGACTCCCGGTCGAGCAGGTGCGGATTCACACCACGCTTTCGGGGGGCGGGTTTGGGCGCCGGCTCGAGCCGGATTTCGTCTCGGAAGCGGCGCGCGTCTCGAAGGCGGTGGGCGCGCCGGTGAAAGTGATCTGGTCGCGCGAAGATGACATGCGGAACGGCTTCTACCGTCCCACGAGCGTCAACCGCTTCGCGGCGGGACTGGACGCCGGTGGGCGGCTGGTGGCGTGGACCCATCGTATCGCCGGCACGCCGCTGCGGCTCAAGTTCGGGCCGCTCGAGAAGGGGATCGACGACAGTCTGGTCGACGGTGCGGTCGACCTGCCTTACACCATTCCCAACCTACTCGTGGACCAGGCGACGCTCGAGCTGGCGGCCGTCCCGCGCGGCCCGTGGCGCTCGGTGGGTGTGTCGCACAACGGCTTCGTGACCGAAGCGTTCCTGGACGAGGTGGCGGCCGCCGCCGGACGGGACCCGTTCGAGCTGCGGCGCGAGCTGCTCCACGACAAGCCGCGCCACCGGCGAACGCTCGAGCTCGCGGCGGACAAGGCCGGCTGGGGCACCCCGCTCCCGGCCGGCCGGGGGCGTGGCATCGCGCTCGCCGAGTGGGGGCCCACGACGTGTGCCGAGGTCGCCGAGGTATCCGTGGGAGACGACGGAGCCGTCACGGTGCATCGCGTCGTGTGCGCGGTGGATTGCGGTCAGCCCGTCAACGTCGGTCAGGTCGAGGCCCAGATTCAGGGCGGAGTCGTGTACGGGCTGAGCGCGGCTCTGTACGGCGAAATCACCCTCGATGCCGGCCGCGTCGTGCAGGGGAATTTCGACACCTATCGGGTGGTGCGCCTGCCCGAGTCGCCGCCAGTGGAAGTGCACATCGTGCCGAACAGCGACCCGATTGGGGGCACCGGCGAGCCCGGCGTGCCGCCGATCGCGCCCGCGGTGTGCAACGCGATCTTCGCGGCGACCGCGAAACGGATCAGAAGGCTGCCGATCGGGAAGGTCGCGGCGACCTGAGGTGCGGGGAACGGTGCCCTCAGTGCACCACTATCACCGACCCCGTCATCGTCGGGTGAATCGTGCAATGATAGCCGTAGGCCCCGACCGTCGTGAACGTCGGTGCGAACGTGCCACTGGCCTTCGTCGGCGAATCGGGCGGCCGCGCGGGACCGCTCGTGAACGTGACGTTGTGCTGCGTCGCGCCGTCGTTCCAGGTCCAGGTGACCGTCCCCCCCGACTGCACGACGACGCTGTCGGGGTTGAACGCGAGGTTCTGCAGGCTCACCGCTGCCGACGTCGGCGGCGTGGTGGCAACCTCGGTGAAGTTGGCCGCGCTGGGCACGCTGGTCACGGTTGCGCTGACCCGCTGGATCGTGGCGGAGCCCACCGAATCCGTCGTGCTCGCCTCACCGCTCACATCGGTCGTGCTCTGCACGGGGCTCACCGCACCCGAGCCCGACGACACGGCCCACATCACCACCACGCCGGGCACCGGCCGACCGCTTAAGTCCACCACAGTCACCCTCAAGGGCGTCGGCAGCGGATTGTTGAAGTACCAGTTCTGTCCGTCCCCGCCGCTCGGCATCACGTCCGATGGCGGTCCGGGTGGCTGGGTTCCGTCGCCGCTGCAACCCGATGCCCAGAGGATAACCACCAGCACCCCCCACCGCGCCCACTGCCGGCGTGTCATCCCGTCATCTCCTCGAGAGTTCACCGGAATCTAGTGGGCTGGTGTGTGTGACAAGAGGAGCGGTACCCGCCGTTGCCCCGGTGGGTACCGCTCCCCGCTCCCCTTTTGTTTCAGTGCACTACGTTCAGCGTGCCACTCATGCCCGAGTGGATCGTACAGTGATAGCCGTAGGTACCCGGCGTATTGAAGGTGATGGTCCTTGTCCCGGTCATCTGAGCCGCCGTCTCGGTCGGAAGGGGCGGGGGTCCGCTGGTGAACGTCAGCGTGTGACTACTGACGCCGGCCCAAGTCCACGTGACCGAACCTCCTGCCTGGACCGTCAGGGCGTTGGGGTCGAAGAAATTGTCCTTGACGTTGACGGCGGCCGAGGTCGGCGCCGCGGACGCCGTCGCGGAAAACGTCAGCGTCGGCAGGCTCGTGAGGGCGGGTGTCGCGTGCACCGTTTGCGGCGTCGACGATCCGATGCTGTCGGTCGCGCTCGCCACCCCGTTTGTGCCGGTGGTGCTCTGCGCGGGGCTCACGCCTCCACCACCCGACGCGACCGTCCAGTTCACGACGACGCCGGGAACCGCACAATTGTTGGCATCCAGCGCCTTGACGCTCAGCCCGGCGGGAAGCGGGTTGTTGAAGTACCACGCCTGTCCGTCCCCGCCGGTCTTCACGAGCTGGGTCGCGGCGCCGGGCGTGCAGGGCCCCGTGCCGCTTCCGCTGCCACCGCCCCCGCATGCGGCAACGAGCCACGCGGCAGCGAGCGCCGTCAAACGACTCGCCCGGCTCATTGCTTCACCACCTGTCCGCGAATCTCGCCGGCGGGATGGGCTCGGGTGTGCACGTTTACGTAGGCGTTACCGTTGCGCATCAGCACGAGCAGGGAATCCAGCGTCATGCCGGCCGGCGCACCTTGGTCTCCACCCACTCCTTGCGCGAGTGTGCCCGTAAACCCCGGACCCTTCACGGGGCCCAACCACAGGTTCAGCGCCACGCCCGCGGTCTGACCTGTGTCCGCCGGTCCGTGAATATGTGCGAGAAATACGCTATCGATGCTTGCCACGTCGATCCGGTAGAACAGCGTCTTGATGTCACTCACGTACGTAAACGACGCGGTGCCGCTCGCGCTACTCGTGATCGCGGTCGGTCGTGAATTGGCCCCTGATAGTGTTGCCGCGAACCGCTCACTCACCGTGATCCCCACGTTGTCCGTACAGCTGCCGAGTGCCAGCAGAGCGACGATGTTCAGACCTCCCAACAGTGGTGCTCGCATGACGGCCTCCTGTTCATTACGTATACGACAGGAACTCATCCTGCAGATGTTGAAGCCACGTCAGCCGGCGCGGGTGTGTCAACGGCGGGATGTGTTAGAGACGCGTCAGGGACGCGGGCGCGAAAGCCCCGACCGGCGAAGCCGGTCGGGGCCTCCGCGGCGAGGTTACGACTGTCGTGCCAGCGCGCCGGCGCGCGCCCGCAACGCCGCATCGACGTCGCCGAGCGACACGGGCGCCGGGACGGTCCACTGGCCGCGCTGCATCGTGGGCACTCGCACCGCCGCTACCGCTCCGTCCGGCCCGAGATCCACCACGGCGGTGGCCGCATCATCGGGACCCTGGTTCGCCTTGATCACGAGCGTCCACGTGCCCTCCGTCGGCCAGGTCTGCCGCAGCGCGTACACGCCTTCCCGCCCCGTCCCCGCGAACTCGAGCTTGACGGTGCGGCGTTCCCCCTTCACGATCCCCTCCGCCGTCCCGGTGACGATATAACCCATCGCCGTACCGTGGTGGAACGAGTGCACCAGCAGGAACGCGCCGCGTTGGGACTGGTCGTACGGGTTGACCGGTAGCTCGATCGAGATCCAGGGCGGGCCCTTGGCGAGGGCCGGGGCGACGACGCAAGCGCTCATTACGCCTGCGAGCGCGAGACTGCGAATCCGACTGTGCATGGCAACCTCATCTGTATAGGTTGCCTGTGGGATGCCGCTCGGGCGCAGAAGGTTTATGGCGCCGAGATCCCGAAGACCGTCCCGTTGCTCGACAGGACGTACAGCTCGCCGCGGGCGTCCTCCCCGAACGACAGCACGCTCCCGAGGTTGACCTTCAGGGTCCAGCTCGTCCGGCCGGTCACCGCACCGCCCGCATACGTGAAGCTTCGCACCCATGCCGCGCAGAGGTCCGCGTAGAAGTACTGGCCCGCGAGGGCGGGAAAGCGGGTGCCGCGGTACACGAAGCCGCCGATGACGGCGCATTGACCGTTGGAGTGGTCGTATTCGACCGCGGGGAGCACCAACCCCGCGCTGCTGCAGGTCCCGCTGCCGTAGCAGTGGTTCCCCTCCATGATGTTCCATCCATAGTTCAAACCCGCGCTGCCCGCGGGGGCGACGTCCACCTCTTCCCACAGGTTCTGCCCGACGTCCGCGATGTACAGCAGACCGGCCGAGCGATCGAACGAGTAGCGCCAGGGGTTCCGCAACCCGAGCGCCCAGATCTCCTTCGCGCCGCCGCTCGTCGCGAACGGATTGTCCGCCGGGATCGCATACGGATCGCCCCCGTCCACGTCGATCCGCAGCAGCTTGCCGAGTAGCGAGTCAGGGTTCTGCGCGCGGTTCTGCGGGTCGCCGCCCGAGCCGCCGTCACCCATGCCGATGTAGAGCATGCCGTCGGGCCCGAACATCACGAGCCCGCCGTTGTGGTTCGCGTAGGGTTGCTTGACGAACAGGATCAGTTTGTGGGAAGCGCTGTCCGCGACATTCGAATCCGCGCTCACGGTATAGCGCTCGACCCGCGTATCGCCGTTCACGTCGGTATAGTCGACGTAGAAATATCCGTTGCCGGCATAGTTGGGGTGGAATGCAATGCTGAAGAGCCCCTGCTCGCCCCCGTAGCTGACGCGGCTCGCGATGTCGAGAAACGGCGTTTGCAAGGGCTGCCCGTTCTGGATCACCTGGATCCGTCCCGGCTGGTCCACTACGAACAGGCGATTGACGTCGCCCGGCGGTGCGTTGAGATAGACCGGAGCAGTGAAACCGCTCGCGACCGACGTGAGCTGCAGCGTGTCATTGGTCGGCGGTGGTCCGCCGCCGGTGGGCGATTGCTCGCCGCAGGCGACGAGCGCCAGAGCGCAGCCGTGCGCGACGATCACTCGAGCGATGGTCACTTGGCCTCGACGGAGATACTACCTTTGAAGCTGCGCGCGGTCACCTGGGCCCCCCCCGCCCCGGTCGAGAACCGCAGCGCACCCCGCTGCGCGATGTCCGCCGTCAGGCGGTTCGTGACGGACCCGCCGATGGTGAGCAGATCGAAGTCGGCCACGGTCGTCCCGGGTACTCGCAGCGCGATCGCGCCACTCTGGCTCTCGAGCTCGACGATGCCGCCGCGCCCCAGCTCGCCGTCGAACCGCACATCCCCCGTCACCGATTCGAACTTGCCGCGCTGCACCCCCGTGCCGCCACGCTGCCATCCGGCCGCCCGCACGACGATCGTGCCGCTCAGTGTGGACGCACCCAGGTCCACGCTCGCCCCTCGCAGCAGGATTCCGCCGCTCACTGTTTTCACGCGGGCCCGTCCGGTGCCGCCGGCGAGCTCGACTGGCCCGCCCATCGTTTCAGCCGTCACATCGGCCGGCGTCCCTACCACGTGGATCGCGCCCGTCACGCTGTTCAAGTCGAGCGTCCCATCCACACCCACCACATCGATGTCGGCCGAAACGGACTTCACCCACACGCGGGCCCCACGCGGCACGCGCACCTCGAGCTCCGCCCGGCCGGTGACGACGAGCGTGCGCACGCCGGCAGTGCCGGCGGCGGCCAAGCGCCCCGGTCCTCGGGCCCCCACGGCCAGACTGTCCACGTCCCACCCGATGACGCGGATCCGGCCCAACGGATTGACGATGCGCACCGACCCATCGGCGGCGAACGGCCAGCGTTCGCCGATCGTATTGACGCGACTCGGTGGTGCCTGGGCGGTGCTCCGGGTGCTCAGCGCCAGCACCAGCCCGAGCCAAGCGATGTGTCGGGTCACGTCGCCGCCCGCGTCGCCCAGCGGAGCAGCTCGACTTTTTGCCGAGCCGCCGCCGCAAACAGCGCGCGCAGCTCGACGTTGCCAGGATCACGGGTCAACGCGTCGCGCGACTCGCGCAGCGCCGCGTCGATCACGCCCAGATTGCGCTCCAGCAGCGCGACCGTGGAGGGCTCGAGCCGGTCGCGTTCGAGGGCGAGGGCTCCGGCGAGCTCGTCCGTCGCACGCGCGTAGTCGATTTGTGCGGCCGCCCACCCGTCCACCTCCGGACCGTAGAAGACGGCAGAAGACGGTAGAAGACGGTAGATGGCGAAGCCCATGATGAGCGCGGCCGCGGCAGCTAGTGCGCCCCTCCACCACCGTTTCCCCTTTCCCCTTTCCCCTTTCCCGATACGTCCAGCGATGCCGGTCCACAATTCGGACGTCGGCTCGATCGCCCGCGGCAATCCCCGCGCTCCGTCCACCAACGCGCGCAGCTCCGCCACCGCCTCGCGGCAGCCCGCGCACACCGCCAGGTGCGTCTCGACGAGCGCCCGCGCTTCGGCCGCGAGCATGCCGTCCACGTACTCGTTCAGCTGCGCTTCCCTCTCGCTGCACATCATCTGCTCAACGCCTCCCGCAGCAGTCGCCGCGCCCGGAACAGCTGTGCTTTCGAAGTCCCAACCGCGATCCCCGTGAGACCGGCGATCTCATGGTGCCGATAGCCCTCCACGTCGTGCAACACGAACACCTCCCGTGCGCCCGGGGGGAGAGCTGCGATGGCCCGCTCCAGGTCCAGCTGCACTCCCGCCGTGCCCGATCCGTCCGCTGGTCGCTCCAATGCCGCCGGGTCGTCGGTGGTGAACAGCCGCAGCGCGCGCCGCCGCCCCGCCCGCTGGCTCAAGAACACCACGTTCACCGTGAGCCGGTACAGCCAGGACGAAAACGCGCTCTCGCCCCTGAAGCTCGCGAGCCGCTCCCACGCCCGCACGAACGCGTCCTGCGTGAGCTCCTCGGCGCGCACGGCATCGGCCGTGAGGCGGAGGCAGAGCGCGTACACGCGACCCACGTGCGCGCGGTACAACGCCTCGAACGCGGCCTGGTCGCCCTGCTGCGCACGCTGGATGAGATCGCTCGGGTCCGCCTGCATCGGGTCGCCAGGGCCGGGGGGCCGGGGGCCGGGGGCCGGGGGCCGGCACGCTGCTAAGATGCCACCGGGCCGTGGTTGGTTGAGAGCCCCGCCGGCGGCGCCTAGGGAAGGACGGGCCGCATCAGCAATCCGGTGGTCGACACCCGCACTTCGTACCGCGCAGGTCTCGCGCCCGTGACGAAGGCGGCCGATCCGTACTCGGCGTCCACCAGGGGGCCGAGTACGTGGCTTCGCGCGATCCAGAAGAGATCGATCCCGGCTGGCCAGGCCGGCCGCGCCAGCTCAAAGGCCGTGTGCGGCTTGCCGCGCTCGTCCGACACGGCGTTGTAGCGGCCGGCCACCCGGTCCAGCTCATAGGAGGTGTGGAGCCCCAGCAGGTTCACCCAGGGGTGCCACTTGAGAATGTGCGCATCCATGTACAGGGCGTCCCCCGCCAGGTCGTACATGGCCAGGCGCTTGTCGGGGAGGAGGATCGTCGCCCGGAAGTGCTGTGGGCCCAGGGGTTCGGTTGTGACCGTGGCCGCCAGCACCTCGAGCGTCAACGCATGGTATTCCCGCAGGCCGACGCTGATCGCGGCGGCGAGACCCGCCAGCGCCAGAAACAGGAGTCCCGCGAGCCCGCGCAGCCCGCCGCTGGCCCACCGTCTAATGCGCAGGGCCGCCAGCCCCGAGCGACACAGCGCCACCCCCAGGACGAGCAGGCCGAGACCAGCGATGATCAGACGACTGGACATAACGGTCGTCTAAGCTACGCCGGGCGGTTAGTGTTAGGTTAGCCCCCGGAGTCCCGACATGCCGGCGCTCGACTCGACCATTCATCTGCTCAAGCCCCCGCCCTCCGGCTGCGACGACGTGCTCGGCGCCGGCGCGCTCGACTTTCTCGCGGCCCTGGCGCACCGCTTCGAGCCGCGGCGCCGTGAGCTGCTCGAGCGCCGCCGCCAGCGGCAGGCGGAGCTCGACGCGGGTCGCCTGCCCGACTTCCTGCCCGAGACCAGAAAGCTGCGCGAAGACGCGTGGACGGTCGCGCCGATCCCGCCGGATCTGCGCGACCGACGGGTGGAGATCACGGGCCCGGTGGACCGCAAGATGATGATCAACGGGCTCAACTCGGGCGCGAACGTCTTCATGGCCGATTTCGAGGACGCGAACGCGCCGACCTGGGAGAACAACGTCGTCGGCCAACGGAACCTGAAGGATGCCGTCGCCGGGACGATCTCCTACCTGAGCCCCGAGGGAAAGCGCTACGCGCTCGGCGCGACGACGGCCACACTGGTCGTGCGGCCCCGCGGGTGGCATCTGGTCGAGAAGCACGTGAACGTGGACGGCGCCCCGATCTCGGCATCACTGTTCGATTTCGGGCTGGCCTTCTATCACAATGCGGCGGCGCTGATCGCGAAGGGCAGCGGTCCGTATTTCTACCTGCCCAAACTCGAGAGTCACCTCGAGGCGAGGGTTTGGAACGACGTCTTCAACTTCGCGCAAGACGCGCTCGGGATTGCCCGCGGCACCATCCGCGCGACCGTGCTGATCGAGACCATTCTCGCGGTGTTCGAGACCGACGAAATCCTGTGGGAGCTGCGCGACCACTCGAGCGGCCTCAACTGCGGGCGCTGGGACTACATCTTCAGCTACATCAAGAAGCTGCGCCGCTATCCCGAGCGCGTGCTCCCCGACCGCGCCCGCGTTACGATGGAGCAGCCGTTCCTCAAGAGCTACGCCGACCTGGTGATCCGCACCTGCCACCGCCGCCGCATCCACGCGCTCGGCGGCATGGCCGCGCAGATCCCGGTGAAACGCGATCCGGCTCGGAACGCCGAGGCGCTCGAGAAGGTGCGCCAGGACAAGCTGCGCGAGGTGCGGCAGGGCCATGACGGCACCTGGGTCGCGCATCCCGCCCTGGTCCCGCTGGCGCGCGAGGTGTTCGACGCCCACATGCCGGGGCCGAACCAGATCGAGCGACAGCGCGACGACGTGCGCGTCGCCGCCCAGGACCTCCTGGCCACCCCGCCGGGGGCGATCACCTTCGACGGATTGCGCACCAACCTGGACGTGGCGGTCCGTTATCTCGCGGCGTGGCTGGGTGGCCTGGGGTGCGTGCCCCTCAACGATCTGATGGAAGACGCGGCCACCGCGGAGATCTCCCGCGCGCAAGTGTGGCAGTGGCAGCGCCACGGGGCGCGGTTGCAGGACGGGCGTTACGTGAATGCCGCTCTGATACAACAGACGCTCTCCGAAGTGGTGGCCTCCCTACCCGAAAGGGTGGGTGCGGAGGCCGCGGGCGCCGATCCGTTTTCGCTGGCGGCGCGGATTCTGGCCGCCCTGACCACTGGCGCGGAGTTTGCGGAGTTCCTGACGACGGTGGCGTACGACTATCTGGAATGATTCACTGGACGGGGCGGCCATGGACAAGCACGCGGTGATCACGGCACTGGAGCGGGCCTGGGCGAAGGACGCGCGCTGGGACGGCATCAACCGACCCTACAACGCCGGCGACGTCTACCGGCTGCGCGGCTCGATCGGCATCGAATACACGCTGGCGCGCTACGGCGCGGCGCGGCTGTGGGAGCTGTTGCGGGACGAGGATTACGTCGCCGTCCTGTCGGCCATCACGGGGAACCAGGCGATCCAGCAGGTCCAGGCCGGACTGAAGGCGATCTACGTGAGCGGTTGGCAGGTGGCCGCGGACGCCAATCACGCCCTCGAGATGTACCCCGACCAGAGCCTGTACCCGTCCGATTCCGTTCCCGCCCTGCTACGACGCATCAATAACGCCCTCAAGCGCGCCGACGAGATCGCGCACCTGAAGGACGACCACTCGACCTACTGGTTCGCCCCACTGGTGGCCGATGCGGAAGCGGGATTCGGCGGCCCGTTGCATGCCTTCGAGATCATGAAAAACATGATCGACGCGGGAGCGGCGGGCGTGCACTTCGAGGATCAGCTCGCGTCGGTCAAGAAGTGCGGCCATCTGGGCGGAAAGGTGCTCGTTCCCACGAGCGAGTTCATCACCAAGCTGGTCGCGGCGCGCCTCGCGTCGGACGTGTGCGGTGTGGACACGATCCTGATCGCCCGCACCGACGCGAACAGCGCCACCCTGCTCACGAGCGATTCGGACGAGTACGATCGGCGCTTCGTGACCGGAGAGCGCACTGCCGAAGGGTTCTTCCGGGTGCGCGACGGCGTCGACGCGGCCATCGCCCGGGCGCTCGCCTACGCGCCCTACGCCGACTTGCTCTGGTTCGAAACGTCGAAACCGGACTTGGCGGAGGCGACGAAGTTCGCCGAGGCCATCCACGCGAAGTACCCGCGCAAGCTGCTGGCGTACAACTGCTCGCCCTCTTTCAACTGGCGCAAGCACCTGAGCGACGCCCAGATCGCCGCGTTCCAGCGGGAGCTCGGCGCCCTGGACTACAAGTTCCAGTTCGTCACCCTGTCCGCGTTCCACGCGTTGAACCACAGCATGTTCACCCTGGCGCGGGACTATAAGGCGCGGGGGATGGCGGCCTACGCCGACCTCCAGGACAGCGAGTTCGCCTCCGAGAAAGACGGCTACGCGGCGGTGCGGCACCAGGAGTTCGTCGGCGTGGGGTACTTCGACGAGATCACCCAGATCGCGACCGGCGGAACGTCGTCGGTCACGGCGATGCAGGGCTCGACGGAGCAGCAGCAGTTCCACGAGCCCGGGCGCAAGAAGGCCGCCGCGGGACGCTAGCGGACGGCGCCGGGCGTTTCATTTCACAAGGGGGGCCGGGTAGCGACACGCTGCCCGGCCCCCTACGTTGTGGGACATGAAGCGCTCGACTCTCTACGGCCTGGCCGCCGTGCTCGCCGTCGCGGCGCTGTTTTTCGTGATGACCACGGCCCGCGCCAAGGTGCGGTGCCGCGTGTGCGTGGAGTTCCGCGGCCGGACGAACTGCGCCACGGCGGCCGGCGCCACCGAGCGGGCCGCGCGGGAGGGAGCCCAGACCACCGCGTGCGGGCCGGTCGCCAGCGGGATGGACGAGCAAATCGGGTGCGGTAGAACCGTACCTGTTTCGGCGCAGTGTCAATCCCGTTGACGTAACCGAAGAACGTCGAGAACAGGCGTCGCGGGGAGGCGTCGCGAAGAGACGTCGAGCAGAGACGCCCTTCCTAGACGTCGTTCCGAGACGTCGTTCCTAGACGTTTCTCCGTGACGTCTTTAGCTTTTGTTCGTGTCTGACCTGTCCCTGCCCCGCACTCCCATCCCCGCCCGCCTGCTCCTCACGCAGGGCGTCTCGCGCCCCGGACAGATCTACGTGATGGAGCGCGTGCCGCACCACGACGGGCCGGAAACCGTGCTCGAGCTGCTGAATCGCCCTGAGGGCTTCTTCGCGTTCCGGCCCGCCGAGGACGACGAGATCCTGCTGGTGTCGAAGGTGCAGACCGTGTCGTTGTCGGTCGACCGCCAGGCGCCGATCGCCGACCCGGCGCGTCTCTCGGCGGCGCGGACGCTGGGCCTGGAGGTGGTGCTGGCGGGCGGCGCCACGCTGGGTGGCTGGGCGAGCGTGGAGCTGCCGGAGCAGCACGCACGCCTGCTCGATTACTTGAACGCGTCCGAGGAAGCCTTCTTCGCGGTGTGGAGTCACGCCGCGACTCATTACGTGAACCGCGCGTACGTCCTGTTCGCGCGCCCCCTGAGTTGAGATCGACCTGACATGGCCGCCCGCATCGATCCGTTCGTCGACGTCCTGCTCCGCGAGCGCGGGGATCAGCTCTATCTGCTCCCGGACGAGCCCGTCACCATGGTCAAGGACGGCAAGCCGCGGAAAGTGAGCCGGCAGCCGCTCACCGACCAGCACATTTACGCCCTCCTGGTCGAGGTGGCCCCCTCCGAGGCGGCGGACCACATCGACAAGATGGCGGAGACGGAGTTCGAGTACATCGCGGACCGCGGCATGGTGCGGGTGCGGATCGTGCCCGAGATGGGTCGCCTGACCGCGGTCGTGGCGCCGGCCGGGAACTCCAGCGCCGAGCCGCCGGTCGCCGCTGCCGCCGCGGGGCCTGCCAGGGCCGCTGCCGCAGGGGCTCCCGCGACGGCGGGTGCCCGCGGGGCTGCCGGAGCGGGAGCCCCTGCGGTGGCGGCCCAGCGAGAGCCCGCCGTCGCGGGAGGCCCCGCGGCGCCCCCGACAGCCAGCGCGTCACCGCCTGCCGGCCTGCCCATGGATTTCGCCGCCGCCCAGTACCAGGGAGCCGAGCGCGCGCTGGGCGAGCTGCTCAAGGCCCTGGTCAATTCCGCGTCGTCCGATCTGCACCTGCGCGTGGGAGAGCCGCCGGTGTTCCGCACGCACGGCGAGATGAAGCGCCAGAATACGCCGCCGCTGTCGTCGGAGCAGCTCGAGCTCATGCTCCTGTCGGTCATGCCGGAGCGTAATCGCGCCGAGTGGAAGGAGACCGGCGATTCGGATTTCGCCTACGAGATCCGCGGTCTGGCGCGCTTCCGGGTGAATGCGGCGCGCGACCGCAAGGGCCCGATAGCCGTATTCCGGGTGATCCCGGCGCAGGTGGTGACGGTCGAGCAGCTGAGCATCTCAAAGGAAGTCCAGCAGCTCTGCTACCTGACCAAGGGCCTCGTGCTGGTCACTGGACCGACCGGATCGGGCAAGTCCACCACGCTGTGCTCGCTCGTCGACCTGATCAACCGCACGCGCACCGATCACATCATCACGATCGAAGACCCGATCGAGTTCGCGCACGAGAACAAGAAATGCGTCATCACGCAGCGCCAGGTTGGCGTGCACACCGACAGCTTCAAGCGGGCGCTCCGGTCGGCGCTGCGTGAAGACCCGGATATCGTGCTGGTAGGCGAGATGCGGGACCTCGAAACCATCGCGATCGCGATCGAGACGGCGGAGACGGGGCACCTCGTGTTCGGTACGCTCCACACCACGACGGCCGCGTCCACCGTGGATCGCATCATCGACCAGTTCCCCGCGGACCGGCAATCGCAGATCCGGGTGATGCTGTCGGAGTCGCTCAAAGGCGTGATCGCGCAAACGCTATGCAAGAAGCTGGGCGGCGGGCGGGTGGCCGCGCGCGAGATCCTGCTCACGACGCCTGCCATCTCGAACCTGATCCGCGAGGGGAAGACGTTCCAAATCCCCTCGATCATCCAGACCTCGAAGCAGCTCGGCATGCTCACGCTGAACGACGCCCTGCTCGAGCTGGTCGAGAAGAAGGAGGTCAGCCCCGACGAGGCCTACATGAAGTCGGTCGAGAAGGCGGGCCTGGCTGCCTCTCTCAAGGCGAAGGGGCATAAACTCACGTTGACGGCCTAAGTGCTCACGGACGGGTTCACTACGTCACGGAAAGAACGTCGCGGAGAGGCGTCTCGGAGTACCGTCGACAACGGCTCTGAGACACGCCTTCCTACAGCGGCTGCAACGTCCCGAACGCGATCCATCAATCCCCGAAACCCATCCAACGACAGCGACTGATCCCCGTCCGAGCGGGCGTGGTCGGGGTCGGGGTGGACCTCGATCAGCAGCCCGTCGGCGCCGGCAGCGACGGCCGCGAGCGCGAGCGCCGGCACGAGATCGCGCCGCCCCGCGGCGTGGCTCGGATCCACCAGCACCGGCAGGTGCGTCTCGCGTTTCAGGTACGGCACGGCGCCGATGTCGAGCGTGTTGCGCAGCGCCCGCTCGAACGTGCGGATGCCGCGCTCGCACAGCATCACCTGGGTGTTGCCGCGGGCCAGCACGTATTCGGCGGCGAGCAGCAGGTCCTCGAGCGTGGCCGACATGCCCCGCTTCAGCAGCACCGGCTTGCCGCTCTCCCCCACTTCCGTGAGCAGCGCGAAGTTCTGCATGTTGCGCGCCCCCACCTGGAGGCAGTCGGCCTTGTCCGCCACCAGGGCCACGTGGCGGGTGTCGAGC
>Ga0070698_100000024_pt1 | contig 102551 bp, 91 predicted proteins | sample KBSK1502metaG_FD_65477 | JGI IMG/M metagenome (GOLD analysis project Ga0070698, IMG submission 65477) | Corn, switchgrass and miscanthus rhizosphere microbial communities from Kellogg Biological Station, Michigan, USA - KBS K1-50-2 metaG | ecosystem: Host-associated > Plants > Roots >... | reverse complement strand
GCCACGGCCTCATTGGCCGCCAGCATGAACTCTTCGATCAAGCGGTGCGCCACGTTGCGCGCTTCGGGCACGATGCCAACGACCAGTCCCTCGTCGTCCAGAACCACGTCGGCGTCGGGCAGATCGAAGTCGATCGAGCCGCGCGCGTCCCGGCGGCGATGCAGAAGAGCCGCGAGCTCGCCCATCGTACGGAAGTCGTCGAGAAGCGGCCCGTAGCGCATCCGGTCGGGCTCGGTACCGGAGCCCTCCAGCAGGCGCGCGACCTCGGTGTAGGTCATGCGCTCGCGGCTGCGGATGACGCCCCTGCAAAAACTCGCCGATGTCACGCGCCCGTGCGCGTCGATGTCGAGGAACGCCGACACCACCAGGCGGTCGACGCGAGGGTTCAAGGAGCAAAGGCCGTTGGAGAGCCGTTCGGGGAGCATCGGAAGAACGCGCCCCGGGAAGTAGACGGACGTCGCGCGGCTGCGACCCTCGTCATCGAGCGCGGTTCCGTCGCGCACGTAGTGAGAGACGTCGGCGATATGGACGCCCAGCCTGTATCCCTCGGGCGTGCGCTCGACCTCCACCGCATCGTCGAAGTCCTTGGCGGTCTCTCCGTCGATCGTCACGATTCGACGCTCACGGAAATCTTTGCGGCCGAGCAGGTCCTCTTCGGTCACTTCCTCCGGATACTTGTCCGCCTCGGCGAGGACGGGCTCAGGAAAGCGCGTCGGCAAACCGTGCGATCGAAGCACGATCTCGATGTCGACACCGGGCTCTCCGAGAAAACCGATCCGTTCTTCGACGATCCCGTGGGCCACCCGGCGCGCGTCCGGAAAGGCCGTCAGGCGGACCTCCACGATCTCCCCATCGCGAGCACCCCGCGTCTTCCCTTCCGGTATCCGGACCACCGCGTCGATCCGCGGATCGTAAGGAAGGACGATGGACTTGCCCTCCTTGCGTTCGAACCTTCCGACGACGCGCTCGCGGGCCCGATCGAGGACCTTGACCACGGTCCCCGAAATCTTCTCGGGACCTCGAGTCTTGCCCCGGGACCGGGGCCGCTCCTCGCGGGCCAGCACCGTGTCTCCGTCCATGGCGCCATGCATCCCTGCCCGGGGAACGAAGAGGTCCGGCCCACCGTCGACCAGCACGAAGCCGAACCCCTCCGGGTGAACCGTCAGCCGGCCGGCCAGGGAATTGGAATGTTCGATGGCGGAGTACTTCTCGCCCCGAACCTGGACGATCTCCCCTTTGCGCTCGAGTCCGTCGAGGACCTCCCGGAACCCGTCTTCTTCCTCGGGGCCGACACGGAAAGCCCGGGCGAGATCCCGAAAGGACAGTATTCGCGAGCCTTTCTCGCGCAGTTTCTCGACGATCTCGGAGGGGCGGGGCAGCACGCGCGGCAGTGTATCCGACGGGTTCGGACTCGTCCCCTTGTCGGTCACCGGATGCCCCGAAGCTGGCGCGCCGTTTGCAGTAAACCGCCCGATCTGAACGTGTGCGCCTACACCAGACCTAAATATCCGCTCGGCGGGCGCCCGGACGCGTTCGACCGGAGCCGTCCTCGAATTTTCACGTTGCCCCCCGCCCGCCCCGCATTCGTCCTTGTTGAAATGATTCATTCCGGAAAGGAACATCTATGAGAGCGGAGTCTTTGCGTTCGGCTTCTCCGCCGCGGGCGCGATCACGGGTGCGCCAGCGGGCGGGCAACGGGAGCGGGGGCGAAACCGGTTCGGAGTCGGTCGAGAGCTTCGACCGCCGCCACCTGCTCTCCGCGCTCACGCGGCTGAAGAAGGGAGATTTCACCGTCCGTCTGTCCCCCCGTTTGCGGGGCACCGACGAACGCATCGCCGAGGCCTTCAACGACGTCGTCGAGCTCAACCAGCAGATGAGCCTGGAGCTCGCCCGGTTGAGTCAGCTCGTCGGCAAGGAAGGCCGGATCGCGGAACGCGCTTCTCTGGGAGACGTCCAGGGCTCCTGGGCGGCCTCCGTCCGATCCGTGAACACGCTCATCACCGACCTCGCGCGCCCCACGATCGAGACCGCCCGCGTCATCGGCGCGGTCGCCAAAGGCGATCTCTCGCAGAAGATGGACCTCGAGGCTGCCGGCCGGCCGCTCCAGGGCGAGTTCCTGAGAACGGCGCGAACGCTCAACACAATGGTTCATCAGCTTTCCTCCTTCGCCTCGGAGGTCACGCGCGTGGCCCGCGAGGTCGGAACGGAAGGAAAGCTCGGCGGCCAGGCTAAGGTCAAAGGCGTCGCCGGGACCTGGAAGGATCTGACGGAAAACGTCAACCTCATGGCGGGCAACCTGACCGGCCAGGTGCGCAACATCGCGGCCGTCACGACGGCCGTCGCCAAGGGGGACCTGGCCAAGAAGATCACCGTCGACGTCAAGGGAGAGTTCCAGGAGCTCAAGGCCACGATCAATACGATGGTGGATCAACTGCGCTCCTTCGCCTCGGAAGTCACGCGCGTCGCGCGGGAAGTCGGCACGGAAGGCAAGCTCGGTGGCCAGGCGCGGGTCGAAGGCGTTTCGGGAACCTGGAAGGACCTGACCGACAGCGTCAACTCGATGGCCGGCAACTTGACGTCCCAGGTGCGCAACATCGCCGACGTCACGAAGGCCGTGGCGAAGGGAGACCTGTCCAAGAAGATCACGGTCGACGTCAAGGGCGAGATCCTGGAGCTCAAAGCCACGGTCAATACGATGGTCGACCAGCTCTCTTCCTTCGCTGCGGAAGTCACGCGCGTCGCTCGCGAGGTCGGCACGGAAGGAAAGCTGGGAGGCCAGGCGAGCGTGCCCGGGGTCGCCGGAACCTGGAAGGACCTGACCGACAGCGTCAACTTCATGGCGGGCAACCTGACTTCCCAGGTCCGAAACATCGCCGACGTCACGACCGCTGTCGCCAACGGAGACCTCTCCAAGAAGATCACGGTCGACGTGCGTGGAGAGATCCTGGAGCTCAAGGACACGATCAACACGATGGTCGATCAGCTGCGCTCCTTCGCCTCGGAAGTCACGCGCGTGGCCCGCGAGGTCGGAACGGAAGGCAAGCTGGGAGGTCAGGCCGACGTGCGCGGCGTCGCCGGAACCTGGAAGGACTTGACCGACAGCGTCAACTCGATGGCCGGCAACCTCACGGCCCAGGTGCGCAACATCGCCGACGTCACGACCGCCGTCGCCACCGGCAATCTGTCCAAAAAGATCACGGTCGACGTCAAGGGCGAAATCCTGGAGCTCAAGGACACGATCAATACGATGGTCGATCAGCTCTCTTCCTTCGCCGCGGAGGTGACGCGCGTCGCCCGCGAGGTCGGCACCGAAGGGAAGCTGGGAGGCCAGGCGCAGGTCGAAGGCGTCTCCGGCACGTGGAAGGACCTGACCGACAGCGTCAACTCGATGGCCGGCAACCTGACGGCTCAGGTGCGCAACATCGCCGACGTCACGACCGCCGTCGCCAACGGAAATCTCTCCAAGAAGATCACCGTCGACGTGCGCGGCGAGATTCTAGAGCTCAAGGACACGATCAACACGATGGTCGATCAGCTCCGGTCCTTCGCCTCGGAGGTCACGCGCGTGGCGCGCGAGGTCGGCACGGAAGGAAAGCTCGGGGGCCAGGCGAGCGTGCCCGGGGTCGCCGGAACCTGGAAGGACCTGACCGACAACGTCAACTTCATGGCGGGAAACCTCACGTCTCAAGTGCGAAACATCGCGGAAGTCACGACGGCCGTCGCCAAGGGGGACCTCTCCAAAAAGATCACGGTCGACGTCAAGGGCGAGATCCTGGAGCTCAAGAACACGGTCAACACGATGGTCGACCAGCTCTCCTCCTTTGCCGCCGAGGTGACGCGTGTGGCCCGCGAGGTCGGAACGGAAGGAAAGCTCGGTGGTCAGGCCGACGTCCGCGGCGTCGCCGGGACCTGGAAAGACCTGACCGACAGCGTCAACTTCATGGCCGGCAACCTGACTTCCCAGGTCCGCAACATCGCCGACGTCACCACGGCGGTCGCCACGGGGAACCTCTCCAAGAAGATCACCGTCAACGTCAAGGGCGAGATCCTGGAGCTCAAAGACACGATCAACACGATGGTGGACCAGCTCTCCTCCTTCGCCGCCGAGGTCACCCGCGTGGCCCGCGAGGTCGGCACGGAAGGAAAGCTCGGCGGTCAGGCGACGGTGCCGGGTGTCTCCGGAACGTGGAAGGACCTGACGGACAACGTCAACTCCATGGCGAGCAACCTGACCTCGCAGGTGCGCGGCATCGCGCGAGTCGTCACAGCCGTCGCCAACGGCGACCTGAAGCGCAATCTGACGCTCGAAGCCAAGGGAGAGATCGCCGCGCTGGCCGACACCATCAACGGGATGATCGACACGCTGGCCACGTTCGCGGCCCAGGTGACGACGGTTGCCCGCGAGGTCGGCGTCGAGGGCGAGCTGGGAGGCCAGGCGAGCGTGCCCGGAGCAGCCGGAACCTGGAAGGACCTGACGGACAACGTCAACCAGCTGGCCGCAAACCTGACGACGCAGGTCCGCGCGATCGCGGAAGTCGCTACCGCCGTGACGAAGGGCGACCTGACCCGGTCGATCAAGGTCCAGGCTTCCGGAGAGGTCGCGGCGCTCAAGGACAACATCAACGAGATGATCCGCAACCTCAAGGACACGACGTTAAAGAACAGCGAGCAGGACTGGTTGAAGACCAACCTCGCGAAGTTCTCCCGGATGCTCCAGGGTCAGCGGGATCTGCTCGCCGTCGGGCGCCTCATCCTCTCGGAGCTCGCCCCGGTCGTGTCGGCGCAGCAGGGGGTCTTCTACACCCTCGACTCGGCGAGCGACGAGCCTCAATTGAAGCTTCTCGCGAGCTACGCCTGCAAGGCCCGTGCGCTGCCGAAGTATTTGAAGCTCGGCGAGGCCTTGATCGGCCAGTGCGCGAGCGAGAGGCAGAAGATCCTGATGACTCAGGTGCCCGGCGATTACCTGGCGATCTCCTCGGGGCTGGGTCAGGCAACGCCGGCCAACATCATCGTCCTTCCCGTTCTCTTCGAGGGACAGGTCAAGGGGGTGCTCGAGCTGGCCTCCTTCGAGCGGTTCAGCCCCGCCCACCAGGCGTTGCTCGACCAGTTGACCGAAAGTATCGGCATCGTGCTCCACACGATCGAGTCCAATACGAGAACAGAAGATCTCTTGAAGCAGTCGCAGTCTCTCGCCCGCGAGCTCCAGACCCAGCAGGAAGAGCTGCGGCAGACCAACCAGCAGCTGGAGGAGAAGGCCGCGCTGCTTGCCGAGCGCAACGTGGAAGTCGAGCGGAAAAACCAGGAGGTCGAGCAGGCCCGCCTCGCCCTCGAGGAGAAGGCGCGCCAGCTGGCTTTGACCTCCAAGTACAAGTCCGAGTTCCTCGCGAACATGTCGCACGAGCTGCGCACACCCTTGAACAGCCTCTTGATCCTCTCCGACCAGCTCTCCCGCAACCCGGACGGCAACTTGAGCTCCAGACAGACCGAGTTCGCCAAGACGATCCACGCCTCCGGCAAGGACCTTCTGGCCCTGATCAACGACATCCTGGATCTCTCCAAGATCGAATCCGGAACGGTCATCGTGGACGTCGGCGAGCTGCGTTTGAACGACCTGCTCGACTATGTCGATCGCTCGTTCCGGCACGTGGCCGAGGCCAAGAAGCTCGAGTTCCAGATCGAGACCGGACACCAGACGCCTCGGTCGATCGTCACCGACTCCAAGCGGCTCCAGCAGGTCATCAAGAACCTGCTTTCCAACGCGTTCAAGTTCACCGACCGCGGGCGCGTCGCGCTGCGGGTCGAGACCGCTTCCGGTGGCTGGAACCCGGACCTCGAGTCGCTGAACAGGGCCAACTCGGTCGTGGCGATCTCGGTGACGGACACCGGAATCGGGATTCCCGGAGACAAGCAGCAAATCATCTTCGAGGCCTTTCAGCAGGCGGACGGAAGCACGAGCCGGAAGTATGGAGGCACGGGTCTGGGCCTGGCCATCAGCCGCGAGATTGCACGCCTTCTGGGAGGCGAGATCCGATTGACGAGCGTGCCCGGACACGGGAGCACATTCACCCTCTTTCTCCCCGAGGTCTATTCCGCCGCGCCGGCCTCCCGAAGCACGGTGGAGCCGCAGTCACGGATCGTCTCGGTCATGTCCGACGTCGATGCCATGCACGTGGCCCCGCAGGCGCCGCTGGAGGTCTGCGAGGTCCCCGATGACCGTGCGAACCTGGGTCTCGACGACCGGGTTCTGCTCATCATCGAAAACGACGAGAACTTCGCGCGTTTCCTGGTGGACCTGGCGCACGAGAACGGATTCAAAGCGCTCGTCGCCACGCAGGGCGCCGAAGGCATCACCCTCGTCGAGCAGCAGCCGCGCATCGACGCGATCACGCTGGACATCCAGCTCCCGGTCATCGACGGATGGCGCGTTCTGGACCGTCTCAAGAGCGACTTGAAGAGCCGCCACATCCCCGTCTACATCATCACGACGGAAGAGGACACGGGCCGAGCCTTTCCCCTGGGAGCCCTCGGTGTTCTGCAGAAGCCGATCAAGACCAAAGAAGATCTCGACCGCGTCTTCGCTAACATCCGAGGCTCTCTGGAACGTTCCTTCCGGCAGCTTCTCGTGGTCTGTCCCGACTCCGAGAAGCGGCAGCGAATCCTGAAGGCCATCGGAAACGGGAGGGTGCGGTCGCTGCCCGTCGCCACGCCCGTCGAAGGGCTCGGAGTGCTCGACGAGCACAGCGTCGACTGCGTCGTGCTCGACTTGACGGCGATGCCCCCGGAATCGCTCGAGTCCGCGGTCGAGATCGTGCGGCAGTCACAGACGAGGGCCATTCCGGTCGTTCTCTCCGCGTCGGAGAATTGGACGCCCCCGGAAACCGAGCCGCACTGGCTCGACCGGCTGTGGCGGGGCGCCGCCTTGAAGCCGGTCCATTCGGTCGAGCGGCTTCTCGATCAGACGCTGCTCCATCTCCACCAGCCGGTCTCGGCGCTCGAACCCGAGCAGCGCGAGATGATCGAACGCCTCTACGCCACGGATCAGGTCCTGGCAGGCAAAAAGGCCCTCATCGTCGACGACGACATCCGCAACATCTTCGCCTTGACGAGCGTGCTCGAGCGGCAGCACATGCAAGTCATCGCGGCGGAGACCGGCAAGGAGGCGATCGAGAAGCTCCAGGAGACCCCCGGCATCGACGTCGTCCTGATGGACATCATGATGCCCGACATGGACGGCTACGACACCATGCAGGCGATCCGTAAGATCGGGAAGTACAAAGATCTTCCGATCATCGCGGTGACCGCCAAGGCGATGAAGGGAGACCGGGAGAAGACTCTCCAGGCCGGCGCCTGGGACTATCTCGCCAAGCCGGTGGACACCGACCAGATGCTCTCCGTCCTGCGCGCCTGGCTGTACCGGTAAAAGGAACATCGCGACGGCATGAAACCCGAAGAGCCCGTCAGCATCCTCGCGGTCGATGACAACCCCGCCAAGCTCCTGGCGTTGACGGCCGTTCTCGCCGAGCTCAACCAGAACGTCGTCACCGCCTCTTCCGGAAGAGAGGCGCTGCGTTTCCTCCTCCAACAGGAGTTCGCCGTCGTTCTGCTGGATGTCCACATGCCGACGATGGATGGGTTCGAGACGGCCGCTCTGATCCGCCAGCGCAAGAGCTCGGAGCACACCCCCATCATCTTCGTCACTTCCTACCCGGACGACACGCACGCCGCGCGCGGATACTCCCTGGGCGCCGTCGATTACATCCTGGCCCCGGTCGACCCGGAAGTGCTCAAGACCAAGGTCTCGGTTTTCGTCGAGCTCTTTCGCAAGGCAGCGCAGGTCCGGTCCCAGGCCGAATCCCTCGAGCAGCGTGCCCGGCAGCTCCAACGCTTGACGCAGGCCTCTCTCGCCATCAACTCGGCCCTCTCTCCCGACCAGATGCTCCAGGTCGTTTCGGAACTGGCGCGCGACATTCTGGGCGCGCATCAGGCAGTCGCCATTGCGGCTCCGGATCAGAAGTGGTCGGCGCCCCGCGTGAGCGCCTCGCTCTCCGCGCGGTATCAGGCAAGCGGCGAACGCCCCGTCTTGCGCGATCGGGCGGCGGTCCTCTCCTTCCTCTCCGGCATCCGGGCGCCCGTGCGCCTCGCGCGAAACCAGGGAGTCTCTCCGTGGACGGACCTGCTGGCCAATGACCGCCCCGAAAAGCTCGGCTGGCTGGCAGCGCCTCTGACCTGCCGGGACGGCCGCAACATGGGCCTGCTCCATCTGCTCGAGAAGATCGATGGGGACTTCACCGAGGAGGACGAGGCCATTCTCACTCAGCTCGCGCAGATGAGCTCGATCGCCATCGAGAACGCCGTCAACGCGGAGGCCCGCGAGGCCAACCGGATGAAGGACGAGTTCTTGACGACCCTGTCGCACGAGCTGCGCACTCCCCTCTCGGCCATCCTGGGTTGGACGCGATTGCTGCGCTCGGGCCGGCTGGAAGGGCGCCGAAAAAACCACGCCGTCGAGGTCATCGAGCGCAATGTCCTTGCCCAGACGAAGCTCATCGACGATCTGCTCGACGTCTCGCGCATCATCACCGGCAAGCTTCGCCTTCAGTTGCGGGCCGCCGTTCTCTCCGACGTGATCGACGCCGCCATCGAAGCGATGCGGCCGGCTGCCGAGGCCAAAGAGATCCAGGTTCGGTCGGAAAAGCGCCTGCGTCCGGGAGAGGACCGCATCGTCGGCGACCCGGATCGCCTGCAACAGATCATCTGGAATCTGATCTCCAACGCGATCAAGTTCACGCCGGTGCGGGGGCGCGTCTCCGTCGAGCTCTCGCGCGAAGATTGCGATTTCGAGATCACCGTCACCGACACGGGCAGAGGAATGGCCCCTGACTTTCTCGAACAAGCGTTCGACCGGTTCCGCCAGGCGGACAGCTCCACGACGAGGGCGCAGGGTGGGTTGGGCATCGGTCTCGCGATCGCTCGTCACTTAGTCGAGCTTCACGGCGGATCGATCTCTGCCGAGAGCGCGGGTCCCGGCCGCGGCTGCCGATTCCGAGTCCTGCTCCCGGCCGTCGCGATCGGGCTGGGCTCGGGCGAGCGCAAGGAAACCGGAACCGTCGTCGCGGCCGGCGATCCGAGCCAGGTCCTCCCCGATCTGGGCGGCGTTCGGATCCTCCTCGTCGAGGACGAGAAAGACAGCCGGGATCTGATCGCCGAGATCCTCCGCGGGGCTGGCGGCGAGGTGAAGGCGGTCGCCTCCGCCGGGGAGGCTATGGCGGAAATACCTGTCTACCGCCCGGAGATCCTCATCAGCGACATCGGCATGCCCGACGAGGATGGCTATTCCCTGATCCGCCGGATTCGGGACCGCTCGCCCGAGGAGGGAGGGCTGATCCCAGCGATCGCCGTTTCCGCCTATGCTCGGGAAGAGGATCGCATCCGCTCTCTTTCGGCGGGCTTTCAAATGCACGTGGCCAAGCCTTTCGAACCGATCGACCTCACGGCGGCGATCGGGAGGCTCGCTCGCAGCAATCCCCGCGCGATGACCCCGGACCCGGCGTCGAGGACTTCGTCGCGCCAGAAAGATCCGTCCCCCGCCTCCGCCCCTCCCGAGGCGTCGTCGCCGCGAATTCTGATCATCGAGGACGACCCGGACTCCCGAGAAGGCCTCCGCGAGCTTCTCGAAGCCAGCGGGCACATCGTGGACGTCGCCGACAGCGGGCTCACCGGGATCGAGCGCGCGCTCGACAGTTCCCCGAGCGTCGCGCTGATCGACATCGGTCTGCCCGATGTGGACGGTTACGAGGTCGCCCAGCGGCTCCGGCGGCACCTCGGCAAGGAGGAGATCTTCCTCGTCGCCCTGACCGGGCACGTCGGCCCGCATCACGAGCGTCAGGCTCTCGCGTCCGGTTTCGATGCCCATCTGACCAAGCCCATCAACTTCGACAAGCTCGGTTCACTGCTCGCGTCGCGGGCCTCTCGCGTCGCTCCCGCTCGCCCGGCCTGATCCTTCCGGCCGCGTCCCGCCCCGGGCGGCGCCTCGAGCGGAGGCCCTTGACTTTATGCGGGGCTGTCTAGTAACCGGTGCCGGGCGTGGGAGTCGGCGCGCCCATCGGAGTCGGGGTGCCGCCGAAGCTCGCCGGCGCCGTGGGCGAACTGGATCCGCCACCACACGCCAGGTGTCCGAACGCGAGCAGAAGAAATACGAACACCGCGGTGAGAAGGCGCACCGCAAATGTTTTCTTCATGTGAACCTCCTTTTGATTTCGCAGGCGACCAATCGCCTTCGCCGTCAAAAGAAGCAACCCGGTTGCCATGCGATCGCGCGCGGCGCCGAGACATCGTGAGAGGCAGCCGCAAGGGACTGAGAGAGAGAGACCTGCGCGTCTCTCAGAAAAGCGTTAAGAGAAAGTCCGATGCGCGCTTCAAGAATTCGTTAAAACGAAGGACGTTGCGCGCGATCTTTTCTCGGCTCCGCTCGCGTCTTCGCAGCCTGACCTGTTCCTGCCTCTACAGTCCCATGCCTCGCAAGAGCTTGCGGAACTGCGGCTGAGTTCCCACAGCTTCCGCGATGGGAAGGTTGTGAATGAGCAGCAGCCCGAACGAGCGTTCGTCGAGGGCCTTCTCGAGCCACGCCAAAGCTTTGGCTGTATCCGGGATGCCGCAGTACCCGAGGCCGATGATGAAGGCGGAGACGTACCGGCTCTGGGAAGCAATCTCGAGCTCTTTGAGCGCGGCCGCTGCCTCGGCCTTGCGGCCCAGTTTCCCGAGAATGAAGGCGCGTACGGCGATCACCGTCGAGTTCTCTCCGACCTGCTGGCGAGCCCGGTCCAAATCCGCCAGCGCTTGCGCGTACTGCTTCTTGCGCTCGTGGCAGAGACCGAGAACCAGGTGCGCCCCGCCGAAGCCCGGCTCGAGCTCCACGGTCTCTTCGCACATCTCGATCGCTTTGTCGTAACGGCCGGCGACGTACCAGAGCCACGCGAGGTTGATGTTGATCGCGTTGGAGAGCGGATCGAGCTCGAGGGCGGCGACGAGCTGCTCCTCCGCCTCCTCCAGGCGGCCGAGCGCGGTCAGCAGGAAACCGTAGACCTGCCGCGCCATGACGCACTGCGGATTCAGGCTGACCGCCCGCAGCAGCGCCCGCTCCGCCGCGCGCCACTTCCACTCGTGCCAGAAGAGGTAGCTCCCGCGCATGACGTAGGCCTCCGGCAGCGCCGGATCGAGCTCGAGCGCTTTCGAGGTCGCCGTTTCCATCGCAGGGCGGACGTCGGCGGGCGCCAGCGTCCCCACCCAGACCCAGGACAAGGTCGAGTACGCCATCCCGACGCCGACGTGAGCCAGCGCCAGGTGCGGATCGGCCTCCAGCGCGCGCTGGAAGAATTCTCCGCTCTTCAAGATGGCGGCCGGCGTCCGTTTGTTGTACTCGTGAAGCCCCTTCAGGTAGAGGTGGTAGGCCTTCGAGGTCGCGTCCTTGGGGCTCGAGGTCGCGACCGCGGTCGGCGTCCAATTGCGTTCAAGGGCAGAGGCGATGTCGCGGGCCAGCTCATGGTCCCAGGCGGGCAGCTCCGCCCGCGACCGCTGATAAGTCTGCCCCCACAGCCGCGTCCCCGTTTTGTCGCAGAGCTCCATGGAGAGCTCGAGGCGGCGCGCGCGCCCGGTCAAACGCCCGCAGAGCACGGCGTCGACTCCCAACTCCTGCGCGACCCGCCGGGGATCGACGTCGTTGCCGCGGAACTGAAAGACGGTGCTGCTCGCCATCACCTTGAGATCGGAGAGTCGGGAGAGCAGCGCGATCAAGCTGTCGGTCAGACCTTCGCCGATGTAGTCGAGCTTCTCGTCGGCGCTGCGGAAGGGCAGCATCGCGACGGAGTTCACCGCTCGTTGCGGCTCCGCCTCCTCTCCCGGCAGCTCCTGGAAGGGACCCGCGAACCGGTAGCCCCGCCGCGAAGAAGTTTCGATGTAGCGGCGGCTTCCGAGCGCCTTGCGCAAAAAGGAGATGTTCTTCGACAGGGTCCCGTCCTGAACGAAAGTGCCGGGCCAGACCGACTCCAGCAATTGTTCCTTGCGCACCACTCCGCCGCGGGCGGCCAACAGCGCCGCGAGCAGCTCGACCGCCTTCGGGAAAAGGGGAACCGGCTTTCCCGAGCGGCGCAGCACGCCCTCCCGCGGGTCGAGCCGGAAGGGGCCGAACACGAAAACGGAGTGGGAAACCGAGGCGGCGCCCATTTTCCGATTTTTTTCAGAAAACTTTCCAGGAACCGAAAGGACTTGGGAGGGTGCCATCGCCCAGTCTCTACACCATGCTCTTGGTGCTTCCGCCACAGACGCGGTCCCTGACTGTCCAGACCCGATCCCTCTGGAGGCTCATTTGTGCCAAAGATTGTAGCAATAGCCCCTATCCAGGGGCTGAAACCGGAGGGTTTTTCCCTCCCGAAACCCCTTCTCTAGGCGCGCGGCCGTCCGTGGGAACCCACCTCCCCGGGCGGCCGCGCGTTGATTCGCAGCCTGGCCGGGCGGCGCCGAGCGATGCCCGCAAAACCACGGAGGCATCTGATGTTTGACAAGCATTTCGAGGCATTCCTCGCCGATTCCGAGGAGGCGAGAGACCTCCACTTCCGGCTGCGCTACCAGGTGTACTGCACGGAGACAGGCTGGGAGGACCCGTCACGCTTTCCCGACGGACGGGAGATCGATGAGTACGACGAAGCCTCTGCCGCCTTCCTCGTGCGCCGCAAGAAGAAGCTCGACTGGATGGCCACGATGCGGCTCGTCGTGGGATCCATCGACGAGCTCCCCGTTTCTCGGCACGCTCCGATCGAGATCGACCGGATGCCCGAGGCTGCCCGCAGGCGGATCGCGGAGTTTTCCCGCCTCTGCCTCCTCGGAAAGTACCGGCGCCAGACCGGCCGCACAACGGACGAGGGCGTGCTGAAGCCCGGGCGCTTCACGGACGAGGCCGTGCCGATCACGCGCGACCTGGACGACTCCTTCCTGCAGAGCGCGTCCCGCCTGAGCGAGTCGTGGATCATGCTCGGCCTGATCCGGGCGGCCTACGCTTATAGCCGGGTCAATGCGATCGACTACTGGATCTTTCTGATCGCCGACGGCCTGGCGCGCATCATCCGGCGCTCCGGATTCGATATCGAACCCATCGGCGAGGCGGTCGAGCACCGCGGCCTGCGCCGCCCCTATCTCTTCGACGTCGTCCACGGCGCGGATCACATGAGCGAGCGCGCGCCGCACGCGGATGAGATGTTCTGGCGCCGCCCCGCGTATTACTTTTTTTCAGACTTTCGGCAACACGCGATTGCTTAAGGTCGCGGACATCCCTGCCGAAGTGATGGGCGTCGCGTCGGCGGCGACTCTCGAATCGCTCGTGGCGGCTGCCCTGCGCGCTCCCTCCGGAGACAACACGCAGCCCTGGCGCTTTCAGATCGATCCGCGAACCGGTCGCGTCTCGTTGTTCCTGGACGAATCGCGGGACCCGTCGCCGATGAACGCGGGCCAGCGGATGGCGCGGATCGCCCTGGGCGCGGCGTTCGAGAACCTGCTGCGCGCCGCCGGATCGCTCGGTCTCGAGATTGCCGTCGAGACGCCCACCCCTCCGGCTGTCGCGGCCGTCCGGGTGGCCGGTTCTCCTGTCGGACGCGTCGAGGACGGGATTCGAGCACGCGTGACCAATCGCCGCCCTTACGACGACGAGCCCCTCTCGGCGCCGCTGCTCGCGAAACTGCGCCGGCAGACGCCGCCGCGGCAAGGAGTCGCGACTCATTGGATCGTCGGCTCGGAGCGGCTGCGCTCCTTTGGCCGCCTCATCCGCCGCTCAGACGAGATCATGCTCGGAGAACCCGCGTTCTACGACGCGTTCCTCCACAACGTGAGATTCGATGCGCCGGCGGCGGCGGAAGTCGAGGAAGGCTTGTCGCTCGCCTCGCTCGAGCTCAAGTCCGTCGATCGATTCGGTCTCCGCCTCCTCCCGCGCCTGCCCCTCCCTCTTCGGCGTCTGGGCCTGAAACCGCTGGCCGCTCACTCGCAGATGCTGGTCGAGAGCGCCGGGGGACTCTGTCTCTTCGTGGCGGCGAGCTCCCGGGAAGAGACCGACCTGGCTGTCGGGCAGGCGGTCCAGTCCGCGTGGCTCGCGCTGACTGACGAAAACCTGTCCGCTCAGCCGATGATGTCGCTTGTCATTCTGGGCAACGTGCTCGACCACGGCTCGGCGGAGACGGTGGCATCGTTTGGAAAGGCTAAGCTCGAAGACCTGCGTGCCGAGCTTCTTGGCCTGGCGCCGGAGATCGGAAGCGGACGACCTGCTTTCCTCTTGCGCGTCGGCTTCGGCCCGCCCCCGACCGGGCGCGTCGGCCGGCTTCCGTTACGATCGGTGACCTTCGAGTCACCCCTCGGCCCCCCGCCCCGCTCCCGAGTCTGATTCCCTTCGAGGCTTTCGGCGCGGGCGGTCGCCGCGCGACGGGCGCCGAGAGAGTTCAACAAGAAAGCCGAAACGTGACCCCGCCTGCTCCCGGTTTTGACTCTCTCGGCCGCCGTTGGCGTAGCCAATGTCGCGGCTAAAAGCCGCAGGACCCATCGGCCCGGCTTTGTCCAACCGCTCGTAGGGCAGCTAGCTCCTGCCGCCTTCGCCGGAGAACGCGGGACCGCGGAAACGGTGCCGAGACAGCAGCAGCCAGTACGCGGCAAGAGTCAGCGCCACGAGCAACAGCGTCCAGAGCACGAGCTCATTGGGCGGCAGGCTGAAGAGGATGCTGATCACCAGCACCCAGGCGAGCGCGATCAGTCCAATCGGCTGCGCGAGCCGCCCGAGGCTCCACGGAGCGGTCGCCGGAGTCGTGAACTCGCCCCGGCCCCGCGCGCGATTGCGCACGTTCAGATAGATCGGAATCGCGTAGGCGAGATAGAGGGCGATGGTGCTGATCGACGTGATCACGGTAAACGCCGCGGCGTAGATCGATATCCCGACGGCCAGGATGCTCGTCACGAGAATCGCGGTGACGGGCGCCTGGGTCCGCGCGCTGACCCGGCGGATCCATCGCGAGCCCGGCATCCCGCCGTCGCGGGCGAAGGCGTACCACATCCGCGCCATCGAGCTGACCGATGAGCAGCCGCACAGCCACATCGCCGCGCCGATCGCCACCGCGATCAGATGCGATGCCCATGGGGCCACGTTGCGATCGACGATGAAGAGGACCGGGTAGGCGTCGGCGGCCGCCGCCGCGACCGAGCCCGGGGGAATCGCCGCCGTCAGGATGAGAAGCAGCGCGTAGCCGACGACCGCGGAGACCGCGACGGAGAGGAAGATGCCCCAGGCCGAGTTCTTCCGCGCCATCAGCGTTTCCTCGGCCATGTGCGCCGACGCGTCGTAACCGGTGTAGGTCCACTGCGCCTGAAGAAACGCGAGGCCGAGCGCGAAGAAGAGAGGCGGCGCCTGAAAGAGCGGCGCGAGGCCCGGAAAGAGTCGGAAGAAAGGAGATGACATGCGATAGTCGCCGAAAACGAGGGCGGGCCCGACGCTTCCGTCCGACAACTTCGCCGAGGCGGCTTCCCACGGCGTTACCGAAGGCTCGAATCGAAAGAGGAAGGCGAGACTTTGATGGTGCCGCCCGAAAATGAGAAGAAGCCCCACGATCGCGGCGACTCCCGCGATATGCCACCAGACGGAGAAGTCGTTCAACCGCGCCGTCGCCCGGATTCCGAAGATGTTGATCAGCACCTGCGGAATCATGAGAAGAACCATCACCAGAATCTGAAACGGCCAGCCCGTCAGGGGACCGAAGAGAGGCACGCTCGCCGACTCCGGCAAGTGGAAGATCCGGGTTGCAGCGCCGATCAGGTAGATCGCGGCGGCGACGTTGATTCCGGCGGTGATCGTGACCTGGCCGATCATGTTCAGCCACGCCGTCCACCAGGCCCAGCCTCGCCCGCCCAGACGGAACGCCCAGAAGTACAGACCGCCCGCTGTGGGGTATGCGGAAGCGAGCTCGGCCATCGAGGCCGCAATCGCCAGCGTGAAGAGGCTGACGATCGGCCACCCGACGGAGTTCACGATCGGGCCCGCAAGCTTCAGCCCGTAGCCGAAGAGCAGGATCGCGCCGGTCAGGACCGAAATGATCGAAAAGCTGATCGCGAAGTTGGAGAAGCCTCCCATCTCGCGCAGGAGCTGCTGGCCATAGCCCAGTTGCCGCAGGTCCTCGGCATCGCGGCGGAGAATGTCTTCGCGGTCTGTCATCGATAAGTGCCGTCATTCCGGAAGAGCCGGGCGGGGCCGAACCGAGCGTCGTCGGCCGCGACAGCGGTCGAGGGGCGCGACATGCGACGGTCCGCCGCCGCAAACCCCCGCCCCTACGAACGATAAGCCGATGTTCTTCTCACGCTCCGTAGGGGCGGCCCTCGTGGTCGCCCGTCCGCCGTGTTTCGTCGTCCTCACTCCGGCGTGACGTAAGCCGCGGTGATCCCTCCGTCCACGGTGAAGATGGCACCGTTGACGTAGGAGGATTCATCGGACGCGAGAAAAAGGGCTGCCTGCGCGATCTCGGAGGCTTTCGCCAGGCGGCCGGGAGGGATGTGCACCATGCGGCGCTGTTTGCGTGCCGGGTCGCTCATCAGCTCCGCCAACAGCGGAGTGTCGACCGGGCCGGGGCAGAGCGCGTTGGCCCGGATGCCTTTGCGCGCGAACTCCACGGCGATCTCCCGCGTCATCGAGAGCACTCCCCCCTTGCTCGCCGTGTATGCGATCTGAGGGGTCGCGGCTCCCATCAGCGCGACAAACGAGGCCGTATTGATGATGCTGCCGCCGCCCGCCCGCAACAGCGCCGGAATCGCGTACTTGCAGCCCAGGAAGACTCCCTTCAGGTTGACCCGCATGACCAGGTCCCATGTCTCCTCGGCCGTGTCCGTGACCGAGCCGTCCGCGTCGGGAAAGATGCCGGCGTTGTTGAAGATCACGTTCAGGCGCCCAAAAGTTTTCTCCGCTTCCGCGATCATGGCCTGAGCATCGGCGGCGCGCGACACGTCGGCGTGGACGAAACGCGCGGCGCCGCCCGATGACGCGATCTGCTCGACCGCCGTTCTTCCAGCCTCGTCGTCGACCTCCGCGACGACGACGCGGGCTCCTTCGCGGGCGAACAGGAGCGCCGCCTCGCGGCCGATCCCGCTGCCCGCGCCCGTGATCAGCGCGACCTTGTCGGCAAGCCGCATCATCCCCTCTTACTGTCCGGCAGCGAGCTCGAAGAACCTTGTCATTCTGAGCTCCTCCTTTTGTCATCCCGAGCGTAGAGAGGGATCTGCCCCGTGTTCTTCGACGTTGCCGAGCAGATCCCTCGTCGCTTCGCTCCTCGGGATGACAAACTATCCCCTCTCGAAGAATCGAGCCCGCTCCCAGCAGGTGACGACTTCGTCGAACTTCCGCTGCTCGGTGCGGAGGAAATGAAGGTAGTGCTCCACGAACTCCTCCCCGAGAGCTTCCCGCGCGAATTCGCTCGCCTCGAAGCGCGCGATCGCGTCGCGAAGTGTGGGCGGCACGCGCGGAACGTCCTGCCCGAGGTAGGCGTTGCCCTGAACCGAATCGGGCGGCTCGACCCGCCTGCGAATGCCGTCGAGGCCGGCGGCCAGCGCTGCCGCATAGGCGAGGTAGGGGTTCGCGTCGGCGCCGGGAATGCGGCACTCGATTCTCAGAGAAGAGCCCTCCCCCACGACCCGAAAGCCGGCCGTGCGGTTGTCGAAGCTCCAGGCGATCGCCGTCGGAGCGAACGAGGCGCTTTGAAAACGCTTGTAAGAATTGACCGACGGGGCATAGCAGACGGCGAGCTCGGCCGCCCGCGCGATCCAGCCCCCGAGAAACCAGCGAAAGAGCTCGCTGTACGAGACCGAGCCGCGGCTGCCGTCGCCGGCGAAGAGATTCTTGTGGCCGCCCGGATCCCAGAGGGAAAGGTGCTGGTGCATGGAGCTCCCCGCGAGCTTTTCGTCCCATTTGGCCATGAAGGTGACGGCAAAGCCCTGACCGAAGGCAATCTCCCTGGCGGCGTGCTTGTAGAGCACGTTGCGGTCGGCCTGCTCGAGGACCTCGCAGTACTCGAGGTTGATCTCCTGCTGCCCGGGTCCCCACTCGCCTTTGGATCCTTCCATCGGAACGCCGCTCGCCTCGAGGCCCCGGACGACGGCACCGATCACGGGCTCTTTCACGGTTCCGGTGAAGACGTTGTAGTCCTCGATGTAACTGCCGAACGTCTCCAGATCGTGGTAGTTCTTCTTGCGTGCCGAGTCGTAGCTCTCGCGAAAGAGATAGAGCTCGATCTCGGAGGCGGCCTGCACGAGATATCCCATCTCGCGCGCCCGCTGAACTTGCTGGCGGAGAAGCCGGCGCGGCGCGATCTCGATCGGGCCGCCGCTGGGATCACCGACGAGGTCGCACAGCACGAGAGCCGTCTTCGGCAGCCACGCGGCCTTCCGCGCGGTCTGCCAGTCGGGCACGCATCGGAAGTCGCCGTATCCGGTCTCCCAACTGGTAAAGCGGTAGCCGGGCACGGGATCCATCTCGATGTCGCAGGCGAGCAGATAGTCGCAGGCATGCATTCCGTACTCCGCGACGCGCTCGACGAAGAAGCGGCCCACGAACCGCTTGCCCATCAGGCGTCCGTAGAGGTCCGGGAAGACGGCGAGGACCGTTTCAATCTCTCCCCCGGAGACCGAGCGTTCCAGCTCGTCGCGAGTCATCCGGCCCGGAATCGACCTCGTCGGCTTGGCCATTTCTTCCTTACTCCTCGCTGAAGAAAACGCTCTTGAGCTCGCTGTACGCCTCGAGGGCCGCCATCCCGAGCTCCCGGCCGAGGCCGCTCTGCTTGACGCCGCCGAAGGGCGCTTCCACGAAGACGCTCCGGCTGCTGTTGACCGAGAGGACTCCGGTTTCGACGGACCGCGCCACGCGCAGCGCCCGGCCGAGGTCGCGCGTCCAGAGCGAGCCCGAGAGACCGTAAGAGCTGGCGTTGGCGATCGCGATGGCTTCCTCTTCGCTGTCGAACGGGATCGCGACGACGACCGGGCCAAAGATCTCCTCCTGAGCGATGCGCATGTCGTTTCGGACACGCGCGAAAACGGCGGGCTTCAAGAAGTTACCCCGGGAGAGCGTCGGATCGGACGGCGGCGCCCCTCCGCAGAGACGCTCCGCGCCTTCGTGCCCTCCCAGCTCGACGTAGCCCACGACCTTGTCGCGATGAGCCCGAGTGATGAGCGGACCCATCTCTGTCCCGGACGCGGCTGGATCTCCGACGCGGATCGCCTCCGTTCGAGCGGCCAGATCGGCGACGAACCGGTCGTAGATCGAGCGCTGGATGAGGAAACGCGAGCGCGCGCAGCAGTCCTGACCCGCGTTGTCGAAGACGCTCCAGAGAGCCGAGGAGAGGCAGGCCTCCAGGTCCACGTCCTCGAAGACGATGCAGGCCGACTTGCCGCCGAGCTCGAGCGACACCCGCTTAATTCCGTCCGCCGCCAGACGCATGACCTCGCGCCCGGCCTCGGTCGAGCCCGTGAACGAGATTTTTCGCACGGCGGGGTGCCGGACGAGGGCCGCGCCGATCGAGCCGCCCGGGCCCGGGAGAACCTGGAGAGCGGCCGCGGGAACGCCGGCCTCCCGAGCCAGCTCTCCCAGCCGCAGAGCCGAGAGCGGTGTGTCGCTCGCAGGCTTGACGAGAACGGTGTTGCCCATCGCGAGAGCCGGCGCAACCTTCCAAGTCGTGATCGCAAACGGAAAGTTCCAGGGAACGATGGCGGTGCAGACCCCGATCGGCTCCCGAAACGTCAGGCAGGCGCCCCGCGCCGAGACGGGGATCGTTTCCCCGCCGAGCTTGGTGACCGCGCCCGCGTAATACTCGAAGCAGTCGGCGCCCGAGAGAATCTCGGACTTGGCGGCGCCGAGAGGTTTGCCGACATTGCGACTCTCGATCAGCGCGAGCTCGTCGCCGTGCTGCCGGATGAGCTCCGCGACGCGAAAGAGGATCGCCGCCCGCTCGCGCGGCATCCTGCGGCGCCAGTCCGTGCGGTAGCACTCCTCCGCGAGCCGGGCGGCCCGGTCCACGTCCTCGACTGTCGCCTGCGCCACGCGGGCGAGCGGCTCGCCATCCGCGGGATTGACAAGAAGCCGCTGCTCTCCAGACGACCCTTCCCGGCGCTCTCCACCGATGAGAAGCCCCTCGAACGGCGTTTCCGAGCGGGGCGCCGGGCTCGCGGACATCCGCCGAGGATAGCAGGGCGAGTTGGCGCTCTCACCGGTGAAGGTCGCCATCCGTTCCAGTCGGAAGCTCGTAGATCGAAGCCTATTGAGCTCGTCTACGCGGCCAAAGGCGCCGAGAGAAACCGGGTCGAAGCGGCCTGAGCCTCACTTTCAAATCTCTCACCGAAAGGGAACTGCACGGGGCTTCCGGCGTTCCGCGGGGTCGCCACTGCCCCTGAGAAAGAGGGTCGTGCTCGCCTTCTCGCTCTCGCACTCGCCGTGGGTCTCGACGACAGACAGACGGACGCCAACCTCCACACCGCCGACCAGCACAGGGCCCGACCCGGCCGTGAAAGTAACGGCATTCGACCCTTGCCCGTTCGTAATCGTGCCGTTGAAGATCGTCCAGTCGTAGTTGCTTGCCTCGCGCAGTGGCACGGTCGCGGTTAGCCCCTTTTGCCCAGGAAACGCGGAGGAAGGCGCCGTGATCGTGGGCGCGGCAGAACGCGCGACCGTGATCGTCACAAAGGCGGTGAGGAGGCAGCTCGGGTCATGAAAGCTCTTCATGGTCACTGAGTAAGTCGTGCTCACAGATGGGTGAGCCGTGGTCGTGCACGAGAACGGGTTCGTAACAGCCTCCGGCGGCGACCAGGAACAGGAGGCTCCGCCGGAGCCCTGGAGCCTCACGGACTCGCCGGCGCAAATCGTCTGGCGATCAGCCCACGCCGCCCCGAAAATCCATTCCGGCGGGCAGAGAGGGCAATAGCAGGCCCCTCGGACTCCGTCGATCCAGAAAAGACCGAAGGCGGCCACCGCCGTTAGGAAACGGAGCCTAGAACGGCGCAGACAGATTGAAACCACTCGCCCTCAAGCAGAAATTGTACGTATCGAGGACTCAATCCATCCATCCGCCGGAAAGAGGCGAAACTCTCGCGGCGGGGCGATTCGGGATCCTGCCCCGCCTGAGTCGCCGGAACCTGTGGGCCCCACAGGTTCCTTGACGGCCAGAAACCCGCTCGCTCCTCTTCTGGCCTCGTCTGGGCCGGCGAAAGTGGCGGAATTGGTAGACGCGCAGGCCGGGGGCGCGGGGGTCTCCGCCCGATCACATAAGCCGGAACCTGTGGCCCACAGGTTCCTTGACGTTCACTGACTCAATCCTGGTTCGACCGGATCAGACCCGGAACTCTTCCCGCTCGCTTTCGTTTTTGATTGGTTTCCTCCTAAGGCCGGCCCACGAAATCGGTGGGCAGCGGCGGCGCGCTCGCCGGCGGCTGCCGGTGCTTCGTCGCCTGTTCGAACGCGTAGGCGAGGCCGATCAGGCGGGGCTCGCTGAACGCGCGGCCTGAAAACGTCACGCCGGTCGGCCCTGGCTTCGCATTGAAACCATCGGGGAACGGCGGGGTGGGCGCGTTGACGAAAAAGCCGCCGGGTACGACGATGCTGGGGTACCCCGCCTTGGCCGGAGTGGCCGCGCCGCTGTTGGCGGAGAAAAGAATCGCATCAAAATCGTCGCTCGTTCCCGGTACGCCGTCGGGACCGTCGTAGACCGCATTGAGAGCGCCCCTGGAGCGTGAGAGATCCTCCGCGCGATCGGCGAGATATCGGATCGTGTCGGCACTGCCCGGAGTGATGTCGAACTTCTGGGAGAACAACGCGAGCGCCTGGCCATACTTGATCGAAGCCGGCGCGTGCGTGTTGTTGTAATCGATCACGTCCTGCAGGCTCTTGACCGGTGCGGCCGGGCTGACGTGCGCCGCGAAATACGCGTTGAGGTCGCGCTTGAAGCCGTAGTTCAGCACGGTCGAGCAGCGGAGAGTCTGCGGCGGCGTGGGACCCGGTGGAGGGGGGTACACGCTCGGATCACAGCTCGGCAGCTGCGGCGCCAGCGCGGGATTCAGCTCCACGTGGGCACCGCGGCTGCGCAAAACGTCGATCGCGGCGTTCATGACGTCCGCGCGGTTGGCCGGAAACGGAGGCACGGCGATGCGCGCACCCACCAGCGCATCCTCGTCGAGGAACTGCGTGTAGTCGCTGAAGCAGTTCCCGGCCGTGAGACACGCCGCGGTGGCGGGGTCGGCCGGATCGAAGCCGGCCAGCACACCGAGCAGGATCGCCGCATCCTTCACCGTCCGAGCCAGCGGTCCCGCGGTGTCCTGGTCCGCCGTGATCGGAATGATCCCGTCGCGACTGATCAGGCCCACCGTCGGCTTGATACCCACCAGAAAGTTGGCGGAGCCCGGACTCAGGATCGAACCGGAGGTTTCGGTGCCGACGCCGATCGCGGCCAGATTCGCAGCGACGGCGATCCCTGGCCCCGAGCTCGATCCGCCCGGAGTCAGCGCGGGCCGGCCGTCACCGTTGGGCAACGGACGCGGATCGGGGCGGGGATCATACGGGTTGAACCCGTAGCCGCCGAGCGAGCTGTACCCCGACGGCATTCCAACGGTCAGGAAGTTGGCGTATTCGGTCAGAGTTGCCTTCCCCAGGATGACCGCGCCCGCATCACGCAGCTTGCGCGTGATGAACGCGTCGGTCAGCGGAATCGATCCCGTGAGCGCGACCGAGCCGGCCGTGGTCGGAAGGTCGGCCGTGTCGATGTTGTCTTTGAGGATCATGGGCACGCCGAAGAGCGGGCTCTTGATGTTGCCGCGGTGACGATTGGCGTCGCTGGCACGTGCTTCTTCGAGCGCGAGGGGGTTTAGGTGGATGAACGAGTTCAAGTGGGGTCCGACCTGGTCGTATGCCGCAATCCGATTGAGGTACATCTGCACGAGCTGCTCGCTCGTGACGAGACGCGTCTGCAGCGCCTTCTGCAACTCGGTGGTGGTTGCCTCGACGAGCTGCAGGCGGGCGGATCCGTCGCCGCCCTTGTCTGCGGCAAGCGGGAATGCGAGGGCCACGATGGCGAAGAGGACAAGAATGGCTCGTTTCATGGTGGTACTCCTTGAGAATGGGTGAGGGCTTTGCGGACCGGACTCCGTTCGCGAAGTCGAAACGGCGACATGATCTGGCGGCCGCAGGGTCCCAGTCAAGTCAGTCTGAAACTCGCTTCGCTTCTCTTATGGGCCGGCGACAGTGGCGGAATTGGTAGACGCGCAGCCCGGGGGTTCGGGGGTGGCTTTCAGCGCAGGCGGTCGCTTCGCGACCGGCGCTGAGAGAGCTCAACACCGGCCCCCGCGAAAGTGGCGAAATTGGTAGCCGCGCAGTGGGGGGTTCGGGGGTCCTCCCCCGCCTGAGTCGCCGGAACCTGTGGGTCCCCACAGGTTCCTTGACGGTCATGAACTCGCCCGCTATTCTCAGCCTCCCGCGAAAGTGGCGAAATTGGTAGACGCGCAGCCGGGGGTTCGGGGGTGTCCCCCGCCTGAGTCGCCGGAACCTGTGGGCTCCCACAGGTTCCTTGACGGTCAAGAACTCGCCCGCTATTCTCAGCCTCCCGCGAAAGTGGCGGAATTGGTAGACGCGCAGGTTTCAGGAACCTGTGGGTAACACCGTGAGGGTTCGAGTCCCTCCTTTCGCACCACAAATTCCCTTGCAAGACCGGCTCGCGAGGGGTCCTCAGAAGCGGACGGTGCTCACTTTTCCTCTCCTCGTCCATTGCGCCAGAGCCATCTGAGGTCGACGTCGGAAGATCGGACAACGTTCGCGTTGCAGCCGCCGGGGCAGCGCCACCAGCCCCTCACGACCTCCTCACTCTCGTCCCACTTGATGCTCCATCCCTTCCGGCACGATTTGCACTTGAACTCGAGACCGGAAGCGTCGTCGCGGACGACGGAGATGCCCACCGCCTTTACTTCTTTCGCGAGCGTCTCGATGATTCTTCCTTTCACTGGCCCCATTTCTGGCGGGACTCTTCGGTTTTCCGTTGCAGACGGTCGCTGCAGATTCCGTAGGAGGAGGGTCCGAGTCTCCTTCCGCACCATCGGCGCCCGAGCCTTACTCTGCGCTCGGCTCGAAGGCCGCCCAGCGCAGCGGGCCTCAGCTGAGCTTCAGGCGCCCGAGCGACGCGAGCAGCGCCGAGCGAGTGGCCGTGACCTTGACCAGGATTCTCGTGCCGGTCTCGTTGATGAGGAGGTCCGTGGCCTTGTCGGCCGTTACCTTGTCGACGGCTCCGAACATTGCGCGAGACGAGATTTCCGCCCCTCGAAAACTGCTCATCATCGTTCGGAGCGAATCCAGGTCGGTTGCCTGGCGAGACTTCGAAAGATCGGGGTCAGCCTCCGCATCCCGAACCTCGACCTTGTAGAAAGCAGGACCGCTCTCCTCGTCTCTCTTGATCTGGACCAACCACTGACGCGACTTTTCGTCTGACAAACTGCACCTTCCAGTTGATCTGTGATTCTGTCACGGTCGGGGGTTTCTTTTCTGCCCAGGGAAATCAGAAGCTTGCGACTCCAAGCCCGTTCGCTACAACGCCGGCACGGGGAGCAGATTCGCTGGTGTAGACTCGAACATCGACCGGAGGCAACGATGAGCAGCGGACGGCCATCCAGCGGTGTCCCCCCCACGACCTCGGCGGTCGAATGTCAGTGGTGCGGCAAGATCACCGGCTACAAGGCCGAGCCCGGTTCGCCCGAAGAGCACAAGGGGTACCTGGACTGCATCGAGGCGCTCCAAAACAGGCTCGACGGCTTGCTCGCCGGCCTCTCGACATCGGCCGCCAAGGAACGTGCCACGCGGGCTTCGGTCGACGTCCCTCGCGGTTAGCCTTCGTCCAATGGCCGGGCGCTCGGGTGGTATCGATCCGAGACTGAGGGTCCCGTCCGGAGGCCGCTCGGCCTAACTTCCTTCCCGGTGCGCATTTTGCATCTCTATCCGTTTGCGCCCGAAGAAGGAGGTTGCTTCGATGCTCTTTCGGGACCGCAGAGACGCCGGCCGCTTCCTGGCGCGCCGCTTGAAGCGTTACGCGGGCCGTTCCGATGTTCTCGTTCTCGCGCTCCCCCGCGGCGGAGTTCCGGTCGCGTACGAAGTTGCCAAAGAGCTCCGCGCTCCCCTCGACCTGTTTCTCGTCCGTAAGCTCGGCATGCCGGGACACGAAGAGTACGCGATGGGCGCCATCGCGTCGGGCGGCGTGCGCGTTTTGAACGACCGGATCGTCAACCAGGGGATCCCGGCCGACGTCATCGATCGAGTTACCCGCCAGGAGCTGCAGGAGCTCGAGCGCCGCGAGCGGGCATACCGGGGGAACCGTCTTCCACCAGAGATCCGCGGCCGGACGGTCATCCTCGTCGACGACGGGCTGGCCACGGGCTCGACGATGCGCGCCGCCGCGGCCGCGTTGCGCCGTCTCGGTCCGAAGAAGATCGTGGTCGCCGTGCCGGTCGCGGCGCCGGAGACTTGCGACGAGTTTCGAAGCGAGGTCGACGAGATCGTCTGCGGCGAAACTCCCACCCCGTTCCAGGCCGTCGGGCTCTGGTACGACGATTTCTCGCAGACAACCGACGAAGAAGTGCGGGATCTGCTCGAGCGCGCCGCTCGCGAAGACGAGGCCAGCTCCCGACATACTCTTCAGGAGCAGTCGACGTGAACGACCGGACGCTTTCGTCCAGCGGACTTCCCGGACAGGGGTTCGTGCGTCCGGTCGCCGCCTCCGCCAGCGAAGACGGCCGGTTGATCGAGCGTCTGGCAAAGGCGCGCCTGGTGCTGTTGGGCGAGGCCTCGCACGGAACGCACGAGTTCTATCAGGAGCGCGCCGAGATCACCAAGCGGCTGATCGCCGCGCACGGGTTTCGCGCGGTCGCCGTCGAGGCGGACTGGCCCGACGCCTACCGAGTGAATCGCTTCGTGCGCGGCTCCGGAGATGACGCGGAAGCGGTGGACGCGCTCTCGGGCTTCAAACGCTTCCCCACCTGGATGTGGAGAAACGCGGACGTCCTGGATTTCGTCGGCTGGCTGCGCGCCCACAACGAGGGGAAGGCCGCGAAAGCGCAGGCCGGGTTCTACGGGCTCGATCTTTACAGCCTGCAGGCCTCGATGGCCGCGGTCCTGACCTACCTCGACAAGGTCGATCCGGACGCGGCCCGCCGCGCGCGGGATCGCTACGCCTGCTTCGATCACTTCCTCGAGGACACGCAAGCGTACGGCTACGCGGCGACCGTCGGCCTCTCGCCAAGCTGCGAAGCCGAGGTCGTTCGCCAGTTAATCGAGCTGCGCCGGCAGGCGGCCGAGTATGCAAGCCGGGACGGGCAGGTCGCGCGTAACGAGTATTTCTACGCGGAGCAGAACGCTCGCCTGGTCGCCAACGCCGAACGGTACTACCGGACGATGTTCCAGGGGCGGGTCTCCTCCTGGAACCTGCGCGATGCGCACATGGTCGATACTCTCGACTCTCTCGCGAAATTTCTCCAGTCCGAAGGAATCGAGCCGAAGATCGTCGTCTGGGCGCACAACTCCCACCTGGGAGACGCGCGGGCGACGGAGATGGGGCAAGCCGGCGAATGGAACGTGGGACAGCTCGTTCGACAGCGACACGGCACCGAGACACTGCTCGTCGGTTTCACGACCTACGAAGGGACTGTCACCGCGGCCACCGACTGGGACGCCCCGGCGGAGCGCGTACACGTGCGGCCGGCTTTGGCAGGCAGCTACGAGAGGCTGTTTCACGAAGTCAACGTCCCGCGGTTCTGGATCGATCTGGATCCGGCCTCCCGGGCCGCGAAGACTCTGGAGGAGCCGCGGCTCGAGCGCGCGATCGGCGTCATTTATCGGCCGGAATCCGAGCGCCAGAGCCATTACTTCCAGGCGCGGCTTCCCCAACAGTTCGACGTCGTACTCCATTACGACCAGACCCGAGCCGTCGAGCCGCTCGAACGCAATGCCGAATGGATTCCCGAGGAAGTTCCCGAAACGTTTCCCACAGGAGTTTGAGCTATGAACACAGACGAGATTCGTCCGCCGCAGTGGAGAGAGTTCTTCGATACGTTCAGCCGGGCTCACGAGGGCTGGCTGGTAACGCTCGAGGTCTTGGGGCCGATGGGAGCCCAGGAGGAGGCGCACGAGTTGCCTCTCGTCGGCATCACGGCGGATGAACCCTCACACGGAGGCTCGATCTGGATGACCGTCGGCGAGGGGGATCAGACCTTGACGCACTCGGTCGATGGGCCCACCCGCGTTCAGGTCGAGCGAACGGAAGAAGGGGCCGAAGCGGCGGTTCAGATCGAGTCCAGGTCCGGGGAGAAGACCCTCCTGCGTTTTCGGTCGGCGGTCGCGCCGGAATTGGTCGACGGAATGTTGCCGCGCGGAGCGGTTTGAGGAGCACGGTGGAGCAATCGCAGTCGAAAAGCAGCGCGGGACGGATCGCGGAACCGATCGCCGGAAAGCAGGTTCGGATTCCCGCCGGACCGGTTCTCCTCGCCGGCGATCTCGATCGGCCGGAGGGCGCGGTCGGAATCGCCCTTTTCGCCCACGGAAGCGGCTCGAGCCGGAAGAGTCCCCGCAACCGCGCCGTCGCCAGCGCTCTCGTGGAAGGCGGTCTGGCGACGCTCCTCTTCGATCTCCTGACGCCGGAGGAGGAAGAGATCGACTCGCGCACCGGGGCGCTCCGGTTCGATATCGGGCTGCTGGCGCAGCGGCTCATCGAAGCGACCGATTGGGTGGCCGACCAAAAGCTCACATCGGATCTGCCGGTCGGATACTTCGGCGCGAGCACGGGAGCGGCCGCCGCTCTCGTCGCGGCGGCGGAGCGTCCGGCGGCCGTCCGCGCGGTCGTCTCCCGCGGCGGCCGGCCCGATCTGGCCGGCCCGGCGCTGCCCCACGTTCGCGCCGCCACGCTTCTGATCGTCGGTGGCGCCGACTACAGGGTGCTCGCCTTGAACCGCGAGGCCCTGGCAAAACTCCAGACGGAAAAGGAGCTCGTCGTCGTGCGCGGCGCGACCCATCTTTTCGAAGAACCGGGAGCGCTTTCCGAGGTCGCGCGCCTCGCCGGGGCCTGGTTTCTCCGGTACCTGCGCGCGCACATTGCTCGGGCTGGCTAGCCCCGCGCCCGAAGTGTCTGGAGGCCTGCCCGAAAGGAGTTGGAGATGCCAGTTTGTGAAGTCTGCGGAAACGACTATGACAAGGCCTTCGAAATCACTCTCGCAGGACGCCATCACGTCTTCGACAGCTTCGAGTGCGCCATTCACGCCCTCGCGCCCAAGTGCGAGCACTGCCATTGCAAGATCATCGGACACGGAATCGAGGCGTCCGGTCACTACTACTGCTGCGCCCACTGCGCGCACGCCAGCGGCGTCCTGGGCGCCAAAGACCACGTCCGTTAGGTCTTCTTCTTAGTTCGCCGACCCGGCAGCAGTCCGGGTCGCGGCGCGCGAAGTCTCCCAGAGGGGAGGAGGCGCGCGCCGCGGGAGCGTGAGCGAGCGAGGGATCAGGCGCGCGGTCGAGCCCCTTTGGGCGAGCCGCGAGCCGGTGCGCCGAGAGGCGCAGATCCCGACCGAGCGGAAGCGACGTGTAGCGACGTGCTATCGGGGCACCCGGTCCGGCGCGGGAAGGGGCGTCGCCTTTGGAGGGGCAGCCGCCGGCGGCGGCTCGAGCCCGGCTGAAAAAGGAACGGGTTCGCGGCTCAAGAAGGCTTCGAGCTCGCGGCGAGCGAGTCCCGCGCGTGGATGCCCCGTCTCCTGATAGACCCGAGCTCTCATGTCGAGAAGATCGAACCGCCAGGGGAATTGGGGCTCCAACGGTTGAAGAGCCTCCACGGCCCTGGACGCCTCCAATTGCCGGCACACCGCGACGCGCGCCAGGGACCTTTCCTCATCGAGAAGCCCCACGGCGAACGGAGCCGCGAGGAGCTCACAGACTCGTCCTCTCAGACTCTCCTTGCGCGAGGGGAGTTCGGTCGCCACCGCGAGAAGCCGGTGCATCACGGCAGAGAGCGCCCACGGATCCGAGCGGTAACTTTCGAAGGCCGATGTCGTGGCGGTCAAACATCCCTCCCAGTCTTCCTGAGTCCAGAGAAAACGAGCCCGAACCGCTTCGGCCTCCGCCGGGGCGATCTCTCGAAGTCGTGCGGCGTAATCGAGCGCGCGTCGATCGGCTCCGTCCGCCAGAGCCTCGCCGATCATGGCGATCTCGAGCGTGCCCGACGCCTCAAACGGCGCCGCAAGCCACGCGGCTCGCACCTGGCCGAGCTTCCCTTCCAGATACCCCTGGTGCGCCACCTGTCGCGGCTGCTCCACCCCGAGGAACTCCGGGGGAAGCGTCCAGGCGGCTCCTTCAGCGGTCAACGTCGTCAAACGTTGCCGTTCGACGGCCGACCAGTCCAGGTCTCCACTCTGCAGGAGCGGCCGGTCTTCCCCGCGCGCCCGGGCCAACCGACGCAGGTCATCGCTCTGAAAGAGCGACGCGTGCCCGAGGCTGCGTGCAAACCCGAACTCGACGTAGTTTCGATCGTCTGTGTTGATCGAGCCCTTCTCTTCCCGGGCGACGGCGCGCGACAGAGAATCGTTCGCCATGTAGTGGGAGAGCAGGCCCTCCACGTTCTCGACATGCCACGCCGAGGCCATCGCGCTCGCAAAGGGCTCCTCTCGAAGACGGGGGCGCAGTTCGACGAGCGAATAACGGATCGGCTCGCTCGAAGCGGCCAGGAGAAGGTCGTCCTTTTTGGAGAACCAGGTCTCCACGGCCGGAAAGACGGAAGCGAGCGTGGCGTAGGTCGTGCGAACGGTTTGCGCATCCACCTCGTAGGCTTGCAGCCACTGGACGAAGAGACCGCCCGGAGTCAACCGCGAGGCGGCTGCCTGGTAGAACTCGCGCGTGAAGAGGCTGGAGATCCCCGCTCGATAGGGGTTCGAAGGCTCCGAGAAGATCAGGTCGTACTTGCCCCTAGTCGTCAGCAGCAATTCCCGGGCGTCGCCGATCAGGATGCGGATTTTCGGATTCGCCAGCACGTTGCGGTTGACCGGAGCGCATTGTCGGGCAACCTCGAGCACGGCCGGCTCGAGCTCGACGACATCGATCTGCTCGGCGGTCGGCAGAGCGGCCAGCCAACCGGCGGTGGACCCGGTTCCCAGCCCCACGACGAGAGCGCGCCGCAGACCGGGATGGAGTGCCGCTCCGACGAGGCCGCCCATCACCTGGGTGGGTGCGTCGCCGACGGAGCTGCCGTCGATCTTGCCGTTGATCGCGAACGCGTAGCCCACGGTCGTCCGAAAGAGGCCGACGCTGCTTTCGACTCCTTCGGCCTCCCACTGGAGCCTGCGCCGCTGGTCTCGAAGCCACGCCCGGAGCGCGTTGGGAGCCGCGTCTGAGAATTCCACACGGCCGGCCCCGATCGGGCTGTGCCTCCAAGCCGCCGTCGGCCCGGTCGCGTTGATGAGCCCCACACTTGCGGCCAGGGCCGCGGCGGCGGGGATGACGGGCAGCCAGCGTCCTTCCAGCCGGGTGGAGAGAAAGAGGGCCCTCGCGCCGAGAAGCACGAGCAAGAGCACGACGGCGATCCAGGTTCCTGGCGCGGACAGAATCGGCAGAAGGCCAAAGCCTCCGGCCAGCGAGCCCAGAATCGCGCCCAGAGTATTCCAGGCGTAGGCCTGGCCGACGTGGCGGCCGACATCCTGCTCTCCCCGCCCCAGAAGGCCGACCAGAAGAGGAAACTGGACTCCGGAGACGAACGCCGCGGGAAAAACCACCAGAGCGGTGACCTCCGTCCAGCTCCAGACATACCCTCCGAAGCCAAAGCTCCCGATCGGGCGCTGGAGCGCGGCGAACAGGGCAACGGAGTCTCCCAATGCGTAAGGAATGGCGAGAAAGAGGGCCTCGAGGCCGCACGTCGTGGCAAAGGCGGCGAGCGTCGCCGAGCGCTGACCACGCGTCAATCCGTACACGGCGGCTCCCACGCCGATTCCGGCCAGGGCCACCGCGAGGATCAAGCCGAACGTGTACGTCGAGCCTCCGAGCAGGGGCGCCAGCATCCGGTACCACACGAGCTCCATCAAGCCGAACGCGAAACCCACGATGGCAGCGGCGGAAATCACAAAGCGGGTCGTCGGACCAGAGGTTGGACCCGGCGAGTCCGCCGGGACCTGGCTCCCCTTCTCGGCTGGCGCAATCTCCGACTCCGACGCCTTCCACGTTCTCCCGACTCGCATCGCGACGAGAGCCACCAATGCATTGACGACACAGGCGGCCCAGAGCATCAGATGAGTTCCCAGAAGCTCCTGCAGCCAGAAGGTTGAGAGGGTCACTCCGGCGACGGCGCCCAGTGTGTTTGCCCCATAGAGGACGGCCAGGCGCCGGCGGTTGGGGTCCTCCTTCGTTTCGACCGCTCGGCTCGCGGCCGGCAGCGTTCCGCCCATCAGAACGGTCGGCACGGCGAGGACCAGTGCTGACAGCAACAGGCGCAGGGCGGTGCCGCCGACAAATCCGAGAACGAAGCTCCCGCCCATCGCCACATAGAGCTGGCGGACCAGCCAGACGAGTAAGGGAGTGGCGGCCGCCGATCCCGCGATCCCGAGCTCGAGCCGACCGTAGAAATGGAGCGGCCGCCGGACCTTGTCGGCTCGCCGGCCCAGAAGCCAGCTGCCCAGCCCCAGGCCGCCCAGAAAGATCGCGACGACGGCCCCCGAGGCCGCCGTGGAGAAGCCGAAGACCAGCCGCAGCTCCCTCATCCAGGCGACCTGATAGATGAGCGAGGTCAAGCCGGAGGCAAAGAGCAGAGGAACGATGCGAGCGACCCGCGACTTCATCGGCGAAGTCTACCTACCGCAGGCCCCCGCCGGGCCCTGCGGCGGCCCGCTATATCAGATCTGATATAGCACCGATTCAGTTCTCTTTCGACTCCGATTTCACCGTCGATTCCGTTGCGACCGTGAACTTCTTGTAATCGGAATACTCGGAGAGCGTATCCAGCCGGATCGTCTTCACGAGGAGGACGCGCGCGGCCCCGATGAACCGAGCCTCCGCCGGAAGCCAGATCTCATCGTTGACCTTGCGGCGCACGAGCTCGGCGCGCGCCCCCTTCCTCAGCTTGGCGAGGATTCCGAAGCCGAACGACAAGTCGTCCAGCAGATCTCCTTCGACGCGGACCACCTGCCGATCCCCTTCGTCGATCCAGGCACGCCCGGTGAATTTCTTCAGGATCTTGCCCGACTTCGTGGTCGGCTCGAAGTCCGCGCGCGGCTGGAAGGTGACGAGGATGGTGCGGCGGCCTGCCAGGATCTCGCGGCCGACAATCGCCATGTCGTACACCCGAAAGAGCTCCTCGACGGCCTTCTGCTCGCGGCTGCGCGCCTCGGCCTTCGCCTCGAGACGCTTCAATTGCGCCGTCCGCGTCGAATCCAGCGCCGTCTTCTCTTCCCGCTTGCGATCCTCCTTTGCCAGCTCCTTTGCGTCCAGAACCTTTCCGTCCCGCGCGACGAGACGGCGGTAGGTCTGCCCGGGCTCGGCAGAGGGATAGACCTCGTAGACCTCGGCGATCACCTTTTCGGTCCGACCCTGAGAATCCAGGTGACGCTCGGTGTGACGTTCGGTGAACGTGTACTGATCGAGGAGGTATTCGTCGGTGTGAAGGCGTTCCCGGACTTCGTTAAGAAACTGGTGAAGATCGGGCAGCGGAGCGAGATCCGGCTCGTCCCCGGCTCGCGCGGCCGACGCGAAAGCGACGAGGGCACCGACGATCAGCGCTCGGCGCTGCTTCTGGAGCATCAGAGAGAGAAACTTCCGGCTTCGCCGGTGCATTCCATTCACGGATGGCCCATCTCGTTGCGCGTCGCGAGCCCCGTTTCCCGTCACGGCTGCCTGCCCGCACGCAACAGGTCCCGGTGGGTGTTGTAGAGGGCGATGGCGTCTCGAATAACCTGAAGAGCCTCTTCCCGGTCCTGGAACTCGTCGACGGTCACTGTCTTGCGCTCCAGCACTTTGTAGTCCTCGAAGAACCGCCGCAGCTCCTCCATTCGATGCGGGGGGAGCTGGCGGATCGATTCGTAGTGGACGTACTCGGGATCGTCCGCATGGACGGCAATGATCTTGTCGTCTTCCTCTCCCTGGTCGGTCATCTTCATGACGCCGATCGGTCTCGCTCGCAGAATCGCGAGCGGCACGACCTCTTCCTGCCCCAGAACCAGGATGTCCAGAGGATCGTGATCGTCGCAGTAGGTCTGGGGTATCAGACCGTAATTGGCGGGATAGTGCACCGCCGAAAAAAGAACGCGGTCGACGCGGATCAGGCCGCTCGCCTTGTCCAACTCGTACTTGACCTTGGAGCCCTTGGGGATCTCGATGATCGACGGCACGAACTCTGGCGCGTGCGGACCGAGCGAGACGTCGTGCCAGGGATGCACCAAGGCATTCTAGTGCTTCGTTTCCACGCTTGCCCGCGACCTGCCGGAAATACGCAACTTCCGCACATTGCGGGCGTTAGAATGCCGGGCGAAGGCCGGCACCCGATGATCCTCACCAAGACGCACGATGTCCTTGTGGTCGAAGATGATCGGGAATTGCGCGAAGCGGTCGGTTCGATTCTTCAGGAAGAAGGTTGCTCCGTCCGCGCCGCAGGCAACGGCGTGGAGGCTCTGACGCTTCTCCGCGGCGAGGCGCGCCCCTGCATCATCCTGCTCGACCTGATGATGCCCGTCATGAACGGCTGGCAATTCCTGGAGCAGCGCAAGTCCGACGCACAGCTCGAAGAGATCCCCGTCGTGGTGATGTCGGCCTATCTGGACATGCCCGGGTTCGCCGCTCCCCACCTTCCGGTGGAGGCGGCGCTGAAAAAACCCCTGGACCTCAACCGGCTTCTGGATTCGGTCAACAGGCACTGTAACTGTCAGTCCAGGTAGCCGCGGCGTGGCAGGCCGTTTGAGCTGATCGACCAAACGCGGGCACAGATCGTCAACGCCGGCACGGCCGAATCGGTGCGCGTCTTGCATTAAAGCCGGCTGGAGGCCGCTATGAAGGTGAGCGAGATCATGACCCCCAACCCCGCGTGTTGTCTGCCGGATACGAACCTGCGCGAGGTCGCCCGCATGTTCATCGACCATGACTGCGGTGCGGTCCCTGTCGTCGATACTCCGGGCAGCCGGAGACCCATCGGGATCGTGACCGATCGGGACATCGCTTGTCGCGCCGTCGCGGCGGGAAAGAATGCCCTGGAGTTGACTGCTCGCGACTGCATGTCCGCGCCCGTCGTCACCGTCTCTCTCGAAGCCAGCCTCAACGAGTGCTGCGAGGCGATGGAGAAGAACAGGGTTCGCCGTGTTCTGGTCATCGACCGAACCGGAGCGTGCTGCGGCATCGTGTCGCAGGCCGACATCGCGGTGCGGGGAAAAGAGAGCAAGGCCGCGGAGGTCGTGAAGCAGGTCTCCGAGCCGACCTCATCGCCGTCGGCGATTCCGACGTAGCATCGGAACAGATCCCTCGCTTCGCTCGGGATGACAGCAGGTGTGCCCGAGCCGCGCGCAGTGATCGGTTCCCAAGATCCCGAAAGCAATACAGCTGTCATTCCGAGGAGCGCAGCGACGAGGAATCTGCCCCCGGTCGATCGCCGACGAGGGTAGATCTCTCGCTTCGCTCGGGATGACAACAGTTGTGACCGGCTCGCGTTAGCGCGGCCCTCGGGTGGAGAAGGCGGGATGCCAGAAATGGGTCGCAGACCAGGAGAAAGGCTAGACGGATTCCCGCCGCGCGCCCGGTTTCAAGGGTCCGAGGAGCTTCAAGGCCGCGCGGCAGATTGCCAGCGGCCGGGTCGGGGCTGTGACAGAGACCAGTTTCATGTAGCGGGCACGCGACCGGCCGGCAGGCAACGGGACGGGCTTTCGCCAGTGAAAGGTCCACCCATCTCCGTCCTTCAGGCTCATCCATCGAAGCGGCGGCTTGTTCAGGCGTCCGATGACCATCTCGGCCGCCGTCTCGTCGGACGAGTAGGCGGGGACCTCACCCGCGGGCTTTCGCCCGAAGACGCGCAATTCGATCAACCGGTCGAGGTAGGGGCCTGGCTCGGGCTCTCTGGGGGGCATGCGTTCCGAGTTTTCAGTTATCAGTTCTCAGTTTTCAGTTTGGAACCGAGGCGCGCAAGGCACTTCTGAACTGATAACTGAAAACTGATAACTGATCACTGATAACTCCGTCCTAAAGTCCCGCCTGAATGTCGGCCTTGGCCAGCACGATTGCCGTCTCCTTGCGCCCCTGATCGACGCATACGAAACAGGCCTTGTAAACGTTGTCGTAGCCCATCTTCAGCTCCCGGCCGGTGATGAACATCTCGCGCTTCGGGTAGGGAGCGTCGAGCCGCTTCAAGGTGAGCAGAACGCCCTCCCGGTTGCGCATTCGTTCGACGATCGCGAATCGATGCGGCGGCTCGTTCGTGCACTCAAACGCTGTCTCGACTTCGGCGCTCACGGTCGGTTACCCCTCCAGTCTTGCGTTCCAGGTCGTCGAACGCCTCGGCGATCCCGCTGTGAACGGGAAAGATGGAATCGAGCCGGGTCATCGAGAGCAGTAGCCGGACGCGCTCGTTGGGATGAACCAGGATCACCTCGCGACTGACTGCGTGCATCCTTCGAAGACATCCGACGAGAAGACCGAGGGCTGTCGAGTCGAGCGCCCTCAGGTCGGTCAGATCGATGAGGATCGCTCCGCTCTTCTCCGTCTCGGCGCGGGTCAGCGTCTCCGCCAACGCCTGCGTCGCCTCTCCGAGGGCGAACGTGCCTTTCGGGCGGATCACCACGTGGGCGCCATGTTCTTCCGTCTCTATTCGCATTGCCGTCAGGTCGTAGGTTGCAGGTGGTAGGTGATGGGTATTACTACTCTGGGCTCTCGTCCCTATCACCTAACACCTCTCACCTAACACCTTTCTTCACTAGCACCGTCCCGCGCGCGAGGACTTCACCACCGGATCGAATCTCTCCCTGGAACTTCACGATACCGCCGAAACGAGCCGCGAGCTCGACCGAGACGTCGAGCGTTTCGCCGGCCTCGGCAGGGCGCAGGCTCTGGAAGCCGTCGATTCCAGCGAGAAACCCCTGGCGCCCAATCGCGGGATCGCCCCCCTCGAGCAGCAGCGCCGCCTGCGCGATCGCCTCCACGTAGAGCATGGGAGATCCCCAGGCTCCGTCTCGGGTCGCTCGGCCGTTGGCCGAAGGCGCGGACTTCACTCTCCCCTGCCATTTTTCTTCGCCCGGCCCGCCCGCCTGCGGCCGGTCCTCCAGAATCGATTCGACGAAGCGAAAGGGGTAGGCGTGCGGCAGGGCCCTACTCATCAGGCGCTCTTCTTCTGCTCGATGAAATCACAAAGCGCGTTGACCGAGGCGAAGGCCTTGACGCCGACTTCCTCGTCCTGGACCTTGATTCCAAATTCCTGCTCCAGCCCGAGCACCAGCTCCAGGGCATCAATCGAATCCAGACCGAGCCCCTCCCCGAAAAGGGGAGCGTCGTCCTGGATCGAGGCCGGATCGATCTCGAGCTTCAAGCGGCGCACGATCAAGCCTTTCACCTTCGCCGCCAACTCCTGACGATCTGTCATTGAGTCTCCCTGGAAAGATTATAGGACGTAGGACGAAGGTCTTAGGTCGTGGGCGGCCCAACCACCTACGTCCCAAGTCCTACGTCCTCGTCTCACGCCATTCCCCCATCCACGCGCCACACCTGACCCGTGATGTACGACGCGCGGTCCGAGGCGAGGAAGGAAACGACAGCGGCGATCTCCTCGGGCGTACCGAAACGCGCCATCGGTATGCGTCCCAGGAACTCTTTGCGGGCGTCCTCCTTCAGGTGCGCGATGATCTCGGTGTCGATCAAGCCCGGTGCGACCGCGTTGGCGGTGATGCCGCGCGTCGCCAGCTCGAGGGCCAGCGCCTTGGTCATCGCGATCAGACCTCCCTTGGCCGCGGAATAATTGGCCTGGCCGGGATGTCCGGCGATTCCGGAGACCGAGACGATGTTGATGATCCGGCCCCAATTCTTGTGAAGCATCCCGCGCAGCAGCGCCTTCGTCACTCGGAACGCACCCTTCAAGTCGGTGTCGAGGACGCGGTCCCAATCCTCTTCGCGAAGAAAGGCAAAGAGCGAATCCTTGATGATCCCCGCGTTGTTGACGAGCACGTCGACGCCGCCAAACTCCTTCTCGACGCGGTCGGCAAGCTCGCGAACCTGCTCGTTCTTCGTCACGTCGGCGGCGACGGCGAGCGCTTCGCCCCCGGCCGCGCGGATCCGCTCTGCCACGTCCTCCGCCCGGCTCGTTTCCTTCAGGCACGTGACGACAACGCGATGGCCGTTGGCTGCCAGTTCCAGCGCGATCGCCCGCCCGATGCCGCGGGAGGAGCCGGTGACGAGAGCGGTTCTCATTCGTTCTACGCTCGATGTTCTACGTTCTACGGTCCTGGTTCCGCGTCGAGCTCACGGTCGGCGTTCCCAACGTAGAACGTCGCACGTCGAACATCGCATGTCTCAACGAATTCCTCATTCTCGCAATATATCCGCCACGCGAGCGATCGCCTCAATCGTGCCGGCCGGATACACCGTCACGGATCGATCGATCCAGCGCGACATGCGGCCGAGCATTTCTCCCGGACCGACCTCCAGCAGCGTCCGGAAACCATCTCGGATGAGCGACTCGAACGTCGCGTTCCAGAAGGTCGGGTGCACGAACTCCGTGCCGAGCAGGCGGCGGATCTCCTCGCCCTTGCGAGCGACTCCACCCTGCGGCGTGTAGAAAGGGACTTCGGGATCGCGCACGCTCGTCAGCGCGGCAATCCCGGGCGCCACGGCGCGCTCGACCGGCTCCATCAGCTCGCTGTGGATCGGCCAGCTCATCGTCAGCGGCAGCACCGACAGAGCGCGCGGAGCCAGCTCCTCGAGCGCCGCCCGAACCGCCTCTCGAGATCCGGTCAGAACGAACTGCGTGCTCGCATTGACGTTGCCGATCCAGACAGGAAGACCGCGCGCTCGCAGACCCCCGCAGATCTCCTCGACTGCGTCCCGCCGGGCGCCGATCACGGCGCCCATCGCGCCGGCAATTCCGAGCCGCTCCGACTCGCGCCAGACCGCGATGAGCACGTCCAGCCCTTCCTCGTACGAAATCGCGCCGGCGGCCACGAACGCGGCGTAGTTTCCGAGGCTGTAGCCCGCGGTGGCGCGAGCGACGACGCCGCGGCGGGAAAGCTCTCGGCACGCGAGGGTCGAGACCAGATAGACCCCCGCCTGAGCGGCGAGGTTCTCGTGAAGCTCCTCGGGCGAGCCCGAGAAGAGGATGCGCTCCAGGTCTCGTTTGCAACGATGAGACGTCCGCGCGAAAAGATCGCGCGCGTCGGGATCGGACTCGAAGAAGTCGCGCCCCATGCCCGTGTACTCGGACAGCTGGCCGGGGAAGAGGAAGGCGACGGGAACCGGACTCATTGGCGGAAGTTTCCTCGGTCGTCACCAAGTACTCGATCGGCGGGCGGTATGTTGTGGTCAAAGGTCAAAGGTCGACCCACGCGTGCAATTGCCTCACGGGAACGGAGACGTCCGGAGAAAGCGCTCAAGCGAGAAGCTTCCTCGCATCTTCCAGCGCAACGCACCGCTCCTCCTTGAGCCAGCGCGCGAACAGCTCCGGAAGTAAGCCTAGCCGGTAGAAGCGAATGAGTCTGGAGAGAGAGGACAGCCCTTCCATCGGAGGGTGTTCCGAGTCGAACTCCCAGGGATGGAACGTGAAGACCGCCGGCCACCCCGCGTCACGGAACGCGATCTCAGCCCGATGCACGCGCTCGGAGGAGAACATCCGGAAAGGCCAGCTTCCTCCCAGCGGAATCGTTCGAGCGAAGCCCCGCCCGGTCAGAGGAGGGATCTCGACCAGGGAGCCTCCATCGAGAGAGACGCAGTACGGGCCCGCGGGATTGTCCGAGCGACCGAGGGGCGGGACGGGGGTCACCGACGCATCACACTGGAACCCTTCGGACACCAGGACCCCGAGCGCCGGGTCGGCAGGATGACGGATGGACCACTCCGCCGCGCGATAGGCCACCGGACGCGATCCCGCCGCCGCTTCGACCCGATCGCGCGCTTTCAGGAGATCCTCCCGGAACTCGGCCGGATCCATCTCGTCCACGCGGCGGTGATGATAGCCATGGACGCCGATCTCGTGACCGTGCCGCGCCGCCTCACGCACCAGATCCGGGTGGCGGTCTGCGACCCAGCCCAGAAAAAACATCGTCGCGCGATGCCGGCCAGCGTCGAGAAGATCGAGCACTTTCGCGAAGTTCTGCTCGACCCGGGAGGCGAACGAATCCCAACGGAGCGGGTCCGAGAAGTAGTCGTCCCCGCAGACATGGAACCAGTCCTCGACGTCGATGGTCAGGACGCGCGGAGCGCGGCCGGGGGTTCGGAGGCGGGTGATTCTGAGTGGAGACACGCTGGTGGCATTGTAGCTATCGCCTGAGAGAGTTATCAGTCTTCAGTTTTCAGTTGTCAGTTTCAGGACTTGGAAAACTGAAAACTGAAAACTGACCACTGAAAACTAATCGGTCTCAAACACCTTGTAATACACCGCTCCCCACGAAATGACCCAGGTGTCTCGGAATCCGCGGTAATGGGACGGGCCCCCGTAGACCGCTCGCACGGGAACTTCGCGAAAGCGTTTCACGTAAGGAGCCGCTTTCAGGAGCATCTCCGTTTCGATCGAATAACCGCGCGCGGTCAGACGCATCCGGCGCAACAAGCCCGCGGCGACGACGCGGTAGCCCGACTGACCGTCCTGGATCTCGTGGCCCGTCATGCGGGTCAGGATCCGGCTCCCGATCTCGTTCGTCTTGTATCGGACCGGAGGAATGGCCTCGGGATCGGCCATTCTCGAGCCGATCACGAAGTCGTCTCCGTCCCGCGCCGCCGCCAGCAGAGCCGGAAGATCCTCGGGATCGTGCTGTCCGTCCGCGTCGACGAAGGCCACGTGCGTGGCATCGGACTCGAGCAGGCGGGCGAGCCCCGCGCGGACCGCGCTCCCCTTGCCTGCGTTGGATCGAAGCCGCAGGACCTCTGCTCCCGCCTCCTCGGCGACCTGGCCGGTCTCGTCGGTTGAGCCGTCGTCAACGACGAGGACTCGCGCGACGTGTCGCCGGAGACCGGAAACCACCGCCCGGACCGTCCCCGCGGCCTGATACGCGGGCACCAGCGCGACGGGATGAAACGGGGCGCCTGGCTGTCGGCGCCAGGCGCCGGACGTCGTCGTATCCACGTCTCGATCTTAAGCGGCTCGGCGATGTCTTCTTTTCGCCGGCCGACTCCGCACTTGCGCTGGCGAGAAGGCTTGTGAAAAAGTTCACAAACAGATGCCCCAAGCGTTTCTCCCGATTTTGCTCCTCATGTTCGTAGCTGCGGGACTTGGCGGCGTCATCCTCCTCGTCTCGGCGTTGCTCGGCCCGAAGTTGAAGACCCGCCGCAAGCTCGAGACCTTCGAGAGCGGCCTGCCCGTCATCGAACCCGCGCACAAGCGCCTCTCGATCCAGTTCTTCGTCATTGCCATGATCTTCATCCTGTTCGACGTCGAGATCGCGTTCCTCTATCCGTGGGCGCTCGTCTTCCGCACGGACCCGATCGCCTTGCTCGTCGAGATGGTCGTCTTTCTCGTAATCCTCGCGGTCGGATACGCCTACATCTGGAAAAAGGGAGCGTTCGACTGGTGAGCCACCGCCGGTATCGCGTCGAGTCCGCCGGAGAGCCGCGAGTCTTCCCGCCGGAGGCGCGCGCGCGCATCGACCGGATCCTGAAGCGCTATCCGACCAAGAAGGCCGCGCTCCTTCCGGTCCTCTGGGTGGCGCAGGAGACGTGGGGATGGATCTCGAAAGAGGCGGCCGAAGAGGTCGCGCGCATCCTGGAGCTCTCTCCGGCCCACATCGACGGCGTCCTCACGTTCTATACAATGTATAACCTGTCTCCAGTCGGCAAGCACCTGCTCCAGTTCTGCACCTCGATCTCGTGCCACCTGGCCGGTGCCGAAGGCCTCGCCGAGCGGTGCAAGAAGCGGCTCGGGATCGACTTCGAAGAGACCACGAAGGACGGAAAGTTCACGCTGGTCGAGGTCGAGTGCATCGCCGGCTGCGACCGCGCCCCCTCCATGATGGTCAACGACACCTACTACGAGCCGATGGACGAGAAGCAGCTCGACTCCCTTCTCGACCGGCTGGCGGCAGAGAGCTGATGGCGAGCGAGAAGGTCCTCCTCGCAAGGGTCGGACGGAAAGACTCCCGCTCGATCGAGACGTACGTCGAAGACGGCGGCTACAAGGCCCTGCGCACCGTTCTGACCGGCGGGTGGAGCCCGGAGAAGCTGACGGACGAGGTCAAGAAGTCGGGACTTCGCGGCCGCGGGGGGGCGGGATTCCCGACTGGCGTCAAATGGGGCTTCGTCCCGAAGGACACGAAGGGTAAGCCCGTCTATCTGCTACTCAACGCCGACGAATCGGAGCCGGGGACGTTCAAGGATCGCCTGCTCATGGAGGAAGACCCTCACCAGGTCATCGAGGGGATGATCCTCTCCGCCTATGCCTTGAAGTGCCGCGACGCGTACATCTACATCCGCGGCGAGTTCTACCTGGGCGCGCGCATCTTGGATGCCGCGATCGCCGAGGCTTACGACAAAGGCTTCCTCGGCGAGAACATTCTGGGCTCGGGCTATGCGCTCAACCTCACGGTTCACCGCGGAGCCGGCGCGTACATCTGCGGTGAAGAGACGGGGCTCATCGAGAGTCTCGAGGGCAAGCGCGGACAGCCGCGAATCAAGCCTCCCTTCCCCGCGGTGCACGGCGTCTTCGGCAGCCCCACGATCGTCAACAACGTGGAGACGCTCGCGTGCGTCGTCCACATCGTCAACCGCGGCGCCGAGTGGTTCGCCAAGATCGGCCGCAACGAGAAGAACACCGGGCCGAAGCTCTATTGCCTCTCCGGCCACGTCGTGCGTCCCGGCGTCTACGAGGCGCCGCTGGGCCTTCCGATGAAGGAGCTCCTGTTCGGAGCGGACTTCGGCCAGGGCATGAAGGACGGCAGGAAGGTCAAGGCGGTCATCCCAGGAGGCGCATCGGCCGCGATGCTGACCGCCGAGGAGATCGAGGACTGCCCGCTCGACTTCGACGGGCTGGTCGCCAAGGGGTCGATGCTCGGCTCGGCCGCCATCATCGTCATGAATGAAGACACCTGCATCGTCGACGCCGCGAAGAACCTCTCGAAGTTCTTTTCGCACGAGTCGTGCGGCCAGTGCACACCCTGCCGCGAGGGCACTCCATGGCTTTTGAAGGTCCTGACGCGCATCGAGGCCGGCGAGGGACGTCTGGAGGACATCGACCTGCTCGAAAAGATCTCCAATCAGATGGCCAACGGGATGACGATCTGCGTCTTCGCGGACGCCGCGATCGCGCCGGTCCTTTCCTCGGTCGGCAAGTTCCGCGAAGAGTACCGCCATCACATCGACCAGAACCGATGCCTCGTCGGGCCGCGGTCTGCGGTCCCGTCCTCGGCTCCCGACCTTCGACCTTCGACCTTCGACCTAAGACCTCCCACAGTATGAGCACCCCCGACAACAAGGCGCCCGCGGGAGCTCCTCCGGCCACGCCTCCTCCACCGCCTCCCAAGGACACGTTCACGGTCGTCTTCGACGGCGCTCCGATCGAGGTGCCGAAGAACCTCAACCTGATCGAGGCCGCGAAGCTGGCGGGCATCGAGATTCCCCACTTCTGCTTTCATCCCCGCCTTTCCGTCGTCGGGCAGTGCCGGATGTGCCTCGTCGAAGTCGAGGGTGTCCCCAAGATTCAGGCCGCCTGCACGACACCGCTCAAGGACGGCCTGCGGATCAAGACCACCACCGACAAGGTCATCCAGTCCCGCGCGGCCAACATGGAATTTCTGCTCATCAACCACCCGCTCGACTGTCCGATCTGCGACCAGGCCGGCGAGTGCAAGCTGCAGGACAACTCCTTCGGCTATGGCGACCAGCGCTCCCGTTACGACGAGAGAAAACGGCAGTACGCGGGATTCGATCGGACGATGATCGGCCCGCACGTCATCGCGGACATGACTCGCTGCATTCAGTGCACCCGCTGCATTCGCTTCTGCGAGGAGATCGCGGGAACGGCCGAGCTGACGTTCCTGGATCGCGGCGGCCGCACTCTCGTCTGGACGCACGACGGAAAACCACTGGCGAATGACTGGTCCGCCTGCGCCGCCGACGTCTGTCCGGTCGGGGCGCTGACCACCCGCGAGTTCCGCTTCCGCAAGCGCGTTTGGTACCTGCGCAAGACGCCTTCCGTCTGCCCCGGCTGCAACATCGGCTGCAACAACTCGATCGAGCACGGAGATGGGATCGTCTATCGCTTCCTGCCGCGGTTGAACCCGGAGGTCAACGACTACTGGCTCTGCGACTACGGGCGGTTCCTCTCGGAGAGCCTGAACCTCCAGGAGATCGAGAAGGCGACGATCCGCGAGAAGGAAGAGGTTCGCGACGTGCTGGTCCCCGTCGCGATCGAACGAATCGCACAGCGCATCCGCGAGACGATCGAGGGGGCCGGCCCCAAGGAACTCTTCTTCCTTGGCTCGGCCAACCTGTCGAATGAGGAGAACTTCCTGCTGCGCAAGCTCGCCGACCACCTCTCCTGCGGAAATCGGGATGTCGTCGTGGACAAGTCGCGGGTGCGCCGGATGAAGTCGAAGACGGCGTGGATCGAAGGCGACCACGCGGCAGCCAACTACGCCGGCGCGAGAGACATGGGCCTGTCACCGTCGGATGGCGGCGCGAGCCTCGAGGATGTCCTGAATGGAAAGCTCGCTCCCGAAGTAATCGTCGTGGCGGACGGCTCCTTTTCCAGCATCGGCGACGACGAGGAAAAAGTGGCGGTCCTGCGCCGGGCCAAGACCCTCGTGGTGCTCGCCCGCACGACCAACGCGCTGACCCGAGCCGCGGATATCGTGGTCCCCGCCGCCAGTCTCGCCGAGAAGGAAGGGACCTTCACCAATGTCCAGGGGCGCGTCCAGAAATTCGAGCGCGCGTTTCTACCCAAGCCTCCGGCGCGGCCGCACGGGGAGCTTTTGCTGCAGCTCGCGGTCCTGCTCGGCTTCGGAGACCGCAACTGGACGCCGACGGACATCCGGCGCCAGATTCAGTCGGAGGTCGAGGGATACGGGCAGCTGACCGAGAAGGAGCTCGAAGGCGGGATTCTAATGAAGAAAGGGGACTTCGTTCCGGTGGGAGGGCTGTGATGGCCAAGCTCCTGCGCGGCTTGAGACGAAGTCGGTCAACAGTCGACAGTCGACAGTCCACAGGTTCGGAGCCCAAGCTGTCAGCTGTCAGCTGTCAGCTGTCAGCCGATCGCAGCTGCGGCAACTCTCCCCTACTTCGTCGCGGCCTAAACCAGACCACAGCCGCGTCATGAACCTTGCGGATTGGGCCATCCTCCTCGCGCGGATCCTGGTTCCGCTGGGAGTTTTGATGACGGTCGTGCCGCTACTTTCCTGGGTGGAACGGCGCGGCGCAGGGTTGATCCAGGATCGACCCGGACCCAACCGCGTCGGTCCATTCGGCCTGCTCCAGCCGGCCGCCGATGCCCTCAAGTTTCTGTTCAAAGAGGATCTGATCCCCAACACGCCGGACAAGGTTCTGTATGTCGCGGCGCCGGCGGTCGCTCTCTTCTCGGCCTTGACGACGTTCGCCGTGATCCCCTACGGCGCGGCGCTGCCGGTGAACGGGCGCGAAATACCGCTCATCGGAGCAGACATCTCGATCGGGATCCTCTATGTCTTCGCCCTGACTTCCCTCTCGGTCTACGGGATCGTGCTCGCGGGTTGGGCCTCCGACAACAAGTTCTCCCTGATGGGCGGGATTCGTTCGGGCGCCCAGATCATCTCCTACGAGCTCGCGATGACGACCGCCGCGGCAGGAGTCATCCTCTCGACGGCGTCGTTCCGGTTGACCGACGTCGTCGCCTCCCAGGCGGCGGCGCCGTGGTTCGGGTTTCTGCCCCGCTGGAACGTGATCCCGCAGTTCATCGGCTTTCTCGTCTTCTTCATTTCGGGCTTCGCCGAGACGAATCGGGTTCCCTTCGATCTTCCGGAGACGGAGCAGGAGCTGATCGCCGGCTACCACACCGAGTACGCCTCGATGAAGTTCGCGATGTTCTTCATGGCCGAGTACATCAACATGACCGTCGCCTCCGCCTTGACGGTCACGCTCTACTTCGGAGGCTGGACGCTGCCGGGGTTTCACCCGCACGGCTTCCTGGGCGGCCTGCTTTCGATGTTGATCTTCGCGGCCAAGACCGCGTTCTTTGTCTGGGTCTTCGTCTGGGTGCGCTGGACTCTGCCCCGCTTCCGCTATGACCAGCTCATGCGGCTGGGATGGAAGGCCCTTCTGCCGCTGGCGCTGGTCAATCTCCTGTGGGTGGCCGGGCTGATCGCGATGAAGGTGATCTAGATGCCGGATCGGTGGAAGTTTTCCCCTCACCCTAACCTTCTCCCGTGGGGAGAGGGGACACTCCTTGCCGATCTCGCCGAGACGTGCACCCTCTCCCTCCGGGAGAGGGACGGGGTGAGGGCGTAGCTTGACTACCACCCGCCTCGTCTTCGACGCCGCGGCGGTCGTCGCCCTTCTCTTCGCAGCGGTGATGGTGCTTCACCGTCATCCGGCCAAGTCGGTGCTTTCGCTCGTTGTCTCCTTCTTCGCCCTCGCGACCTGCTACGTCCTGCTGACGGCGCCCTTCATCGCGGCGATCCAGGTGATCGTGTATGCCGGAGCCATCCTCGTCCTCTTTCTCTTCGTGATCATGCTGCTGAACGTCCAACAGGAGGAGCACCGGGGGGACCCGCATCCCATCCAGCGAGTCCTCTCGGGAGCCGCGCTCCTCCTCTTCGGCGCCATGCTCTTCGGCCTCTTGCGGTCGCACGGCGGAGCCGGACTTCCCTCCGACTCGAGCCCGATTCCCGATCCCGACGACCTGGCGGCGATCGCCCGACTCCTCTTCTCCGACTACCTGCTGCCGTTCGAGGCCCTGTCGGTGCTGCTGCTGGCGGCCCTGGTCGGAGCCTTCGTCCTCGCCCGCCGGGAGAAGGCTTCATGATCTCCGGGATTCCTCTTTCCGACGTCCTGCTCGTGTCCGGAGGTCTCTTCGTGATCGGGCTGGCGGGGGCCCTGCTTCGGCGCAATGCCATCACGATCTTTCTTTCGATCGAGCTGATGATGAACGGGGCGAACCTCGCGCTGCTCGGCTATGGGGCGGCGCTCCACTCGCTGGAAGGCCAGATCGTCGTCTTTTTCGTGATCGCGATCGCAGCGGCGGAGGCCTCCGTCGGGCTCGCCATCTTCGTCGCTCTTTTCCGGCACACCGAAACGATCGACGTCAACGAGATCCATCTCCTGAAATGGTAAGTGCGTGCGTGAAATGGTGAACGTGTGCCTGAGACAGTGAGCCTGTGAACGTTCCGCTTTGGCTGGTTCCGGCTCTCCCTTTGGCCGGCTTTCTCATCTGCGGCGTGCTCGGCAAGAAGCTCGGGAAGAGTTTCGTCTCCGCCGTCGGAGTCGGGTCGGTGGGCCTGGCGACGGTCGCGGCATACTCCCGTCTCCTTCCGTTCGTGTTCGGAAGCCGGGCGCCTGTGGTCGAGACCGTGGGCGGCTGGATCGCGGCCGGCTCCTTCTCGGTCGACATCGCGTTCCGGCTCGACGCGCTTTCGGCCCTGATGACCTCCTTCGTCACCTTTGTCGGCTTCTGGATCCACGTCTACTCGATCGGCTACATGCGCCACGACGAGTCGGACGCGGGTTACGCCCGTTACTTCGCGTATCTGAATCTCTTCATGTTCTCGATGCTGACGCTCGTCCTCGCCCAGAACTTCCTGCTGCTGTTCGTCGGATGGGAGGGGGTTGGGCTCTGCTCCTACCTTCTGATCGGTTACTACTACGAGCGCGAGTACGCCGCGGCTGCCGGCAAGAAGGCGTTCGTCGTCAATCGCATCGGGGACTTCGGGTTCCTGCTCGGGATGTTCGGGCTCTTCGGCTTGTTCCAGTCGCTCGACTTCGATCGCGTCTTCTCGACCGCGGCCGCGGATCCCGCCCGTTACGCGCCGTTTCTGACGGTTGTCGCGCTCTGCCTCTTCGTCGGTGCCGTCGGCAAGTCGGCGCAGGTCCCCCTCTATGTGTGGCTTCCCGACGCGATGGCCGGGCCCACGCCGGTCTCGGCCCTCATCCACGCGGCCACGATGGTGACGGCCGGCGTCTACATAGTCACGCGTTGCAACGTCCTTTTCCGGCTCGCCCCCGATGCGATGGCAGTCGTCGCCGTCATCGGGGCGATCACCGCCATCTTTGCCGCGGTGATCGCGCTGGCCCAGAACGACATCAAGAAGGTCCTCGCGTACTCGACCGTCTCGCAGCTGGGCTACATGTTCTTGGCCTGCGGAGTCGGGGCCTACGTCGCCGGGATGTTCCACGTCATGACGCACGCCTTTTTCAAGGCCTGTCTCTTTCTCGGGTCCGGGTCCGTGATCCATGCCATGGGCGGCGAGCAGGACATGCGCAAGATGGGAGGGCTGAAGTCGAAGCTCCCCCTCACCTATTGGACTTTCTTGATCGCGACTCTGGCCCTGGCCGGCATCCCGCCGCTCGCCGGGTTCTTTTCGAAGGACACGATCCTGGCGGGCGTCTTTGAGCATCAGCGCTACGTTCTGTGGGGCATCGGCATCGTGACGGCTGGCCTGACAGCGTTCTATATGTTCCGTCTCGTCTCGCTGACGTTCGAGGGGAAATTCCGGGGCACCCACGAGCAGGAGCATCACCTCCACGAATCTCCTCCCTCGATGACGACTCCCCTTCTCATCCTGGCGGCCCTCTCGGTCATCGGGGGCTTCGTCGGCGTCCCGAAAGTCATCCGGGAGGTCTTCGGGTCGGCTCGCGAGCAGAACGCGATCGAGCGGTTCCTTTCGCCCATCTTTGTGCCGCTCGAGGAGTCGGTCGAGCATGCGCTCGGCGCCGGAACCGAGTGGCTTCTGATCGCCATCTCCGTCGTGGCGGCGGTGACGGGACTCCTGCTCGGATGGAACTGGTACGCGAAACAGGACGGTCGGATTCCGGCCCGGATCGCGGCAACGTTCCCGACTCTCTACGAGCTCGTCGAGGACAAGTTCGACGTCGACGAGGCCTATGACTTCCTCTTCGTGCGCCCCTTCAACTGGCTGGCGCGGATGCTCTGGAAGGTCGTGGACGTGCTGATCATCGACGGCCTCCTGAACGCCGGCGCGTTCCTGGTGGAGCTCACCGGGGACCTTCTGCGCTTCCTTCAGACGGGAAACGTGAGGAATTACGCGCTCACGTTCTTCCTGGGAGTCGTCGGTCTGCTGTTGATCGTAATTGGGTTCACCTACTAGCTCACGCGCGCTATGAGTGCCAGGACCCGTTCCCGCGCGAATCAGGAGCTTCCGTGATCGGGACGCTACTGAGCGATCATCTCCTGTCGGTCGTGATCTTTCTTCCGACGGCGGGAGCGGTGCTCCTGCTTTTCTTTCCGCCATCGAAGCCGGCCGCGGCGAAATGGTTTGCTTTCGTGATCTCGCTCGCAGACTTTGCCCTTTCAATTCCTCTCTGGACGCGTTTCCAGGTCGGAACGGCGGACTTTCAGTTCGTCGAGCAGGCTCGCTGGTTTCCCTCGATGGGGATCACCTACACGCTCGGCATCGACGGGATCGCCCTGCTTCTGATCCTGCTGACGACGTTGTTGACGCCGGTCTCTCTGCTCTTCTCGGTTTCGCACGTCGAGAAGAGCGTGCGCGGGTTTTCGATCGCGTTCCTCGTGCTCGAAACGGGAATGCTGGGCGCCCTCGCGGCGCTGGACATCGCGCTCTTCTACGTTTTCTGGGAGGTCATGCTCGTGCCGATGTACTTCATCATCGGCATCTGGGGAGGAGCGAGGCGGATCTACGCCGCGATGAAGTTCTTCCTCTTCACGATGGCGGGGAGCCTCCTGATGTTCCTCGCGATCCTCTATCTGGCGGTGAACTACCGCAACGCGACAGGAGAGTGGTCGTTCCTGCTGGCGGACCTGACCGGGTTGGCGCTGGCCCCTTCGACACAGGCGATCCTCTTCTTCGCCTTCGCGCTGGCCTTCGCGATCAAAGTCCCGGTCTTTCCGCTCCATACGTGGCTGCCCGACGCGCACACCGAGGCGCCCACGGCTGGCTCGATCATCCTGGCGGGCGTGCTCCTGAAGCTCGGCGTCTACGGTTACCTGCGTTTTGCTCTCCCCCTCTTTCCCGACGCGGCGACTCGCTACGCCCCCTGGCTGGGAATCCTCGGCGTGATCGGGGTGATCTACGGGGCGATGGTGGCGTACGCGCAGAAGGACATGAAGAGGCTCGTGGCTTATTCATCCGTGTCCCATCTGGGACTGGTCGTCGTCGGGATCGGCGCCTTCACCGCGACCGCACTCTCGGGCGCCGTGCTCCAGATGATCAACCACGGACTGTCGACCGGAGCGCTTTTCCTTCTCGTGGGGGTTCTTTACGAGCGGCGGCACAGCCGCGAGATCGCGGCCTACGGTGGAATCGCCGGCATTGTCCCCGTCACAACCGCACTCTTTGTCGTCGCAACCCTCTCCTCGATCGGCCTGCCCGGCTTGAACGGGTTCGTCGGCGAGTTCCTGATCCTCCTGGGAACCTGGACCTCTCCTCATCGCATCTGGGCCGTTCTCGCCGCCACCGGCGTGATCCTCTCGGCGATCTACATGCTCACACTCGTCCAGCGCGTCTTCTGGAACCCGATCACCCACGACGAAAACCGCAGCCTCCCCGAGATCCGCCCGACCGAGCTGGTGGCCGCCGCGGTGCTGGTCCTTCTGATGATCTGGATCGGCGTGCGGCCGAACGACGTGCTGTCGAGGATCAACCCGACCGTCGAGGCGCTGCGGGAGCAGGTGAGCGCGAAGGTGGCGCAAGGGAACGGACGGGGGGACAGGGTGACGGGGAGACGGGGGGATAGAACTCGTCGCTTACTCCCAGTCTCCCAGTCCCCCAGTCCCCCCGTCGCAATTTCTTCGAGGGCCAGCCAGTGACCGGTACGCTGATCCAGTTCGGCCAGGCGGACTTCGAAGCCATCCGTCCCGAGATCGTGCTGGCGGCGGCGGGGTGCCTCCTCGTCCTGCTCGAAGCCTTCGCTCCGCAGCTGCACGATTGGTTTGCGACGATCGCTCTTGCCTCCGTCGCGGTCTCCCTGTCGCTTCTGGTCCGCGGCCCGGAAGGCCTCTCCTTCGGGGGCCGGTTCGAGACTTCGCCGCTCACGTCGGTTGTTGGCCTGTTTCTGGGCGCGACGGCCGCCATCACGATTCTGGTCGCCAAGCCCTATCTCGAGCGCATGGGCCAGGAGAAGGGGGAGTTCTACGCTCTGCTTCTCTGGGGCCACATGGGCGTGTCCCTCATGACGAGGGGTCTGGATCTGCTGATCATCTTCCTCGGACTCGAGACCCTCTCGCTCGCGTTCTACGTCCTGGCCGCGTTCTTCCGCACCGTTCCCGCTTCCTCCGAGGCCGGTTTGAAGTACTTCCTGACGGGCGCCTTCGGGTCCGCGTTCACCCTCTACGGGATCGTGTTCCTGTTCGGAAAGAGCGGCAGCGTCCTCCTCACGGCTCTGTCGCAGCCCGGCCTCGCCTCCGATCCTGTCGTGATGCTCGGACTCCTGCTTCTCTTGGTCGGCTTCGCCTTCAAGATGTCGCTGGCCCCCTTTCATGCCTGGGCGCCCGACGTGTATCAGGGCATGCCGACTCCCGCCGTCGCCTACCTTTCCGTCGCGCCGAAGGGAGCGAGCGTTCTCGTCCTCTACCGGGTCTTCACGGCCGTGTTCGCCGGCGGCCTGCCCGATCGTCTCCGGACGGGGGTCGCCGTTCTGGCGGTGCTCTCGATGACGCTCGGCAACGTCGTGGCGCTCGCTCAGCGAGACATCAAGCGGCTGCTGGCCTATTCGGGAATCGCCCACATGGGCTACGTGACCATTGCGCTCGCGGTCTTCGGGCATGACGCGCTGGCGGCGGTCATCGTCTATTTCTTCGCCTACCTCGTATCCAACGCGGGCGCCTTCGCCGCGGTCGCGGCTCTCTACCGCGACGAAACCAAGCCGCATCCGGTCGGTCTGCTGGCCGGCGAGGGCCGGCGAACCCCCTTCCCAGCGGCCGTGCTCGCGCTCTGCTTCTTTTCGCTGGCGGGCATCCCGGCCACGGCAGGCTTCATCGGAAAGTTCTTCGTCTTCCAGGTCGCGATCGAGCGCCAGCTCTACGCGCTCGCGATCATCGGCGTGCTCAACAGCCTGGTCTCGATCGGGTACTACCTGAAGGTCGTCTACGTCCTCTACATGCGAGACACCGTCGAGCCGGAGGGACCGCCGCGACTCGCCTGGGCCGACGGGCTTGCCCTGGGCCTTTGCGCCGCCGGGATCCTGGGACTCGGGATCTTTCCATCCACTCTCTGGGAAGTCGCGCGCCGCGCGGCCGACACCCTCCCCTTCCTCGGCTCGTGATTCCGGAGCGGCAGTCCGTATCCGAATCAGTCGCCACGCGTCTCTCGGTCTACCTTCGCTGTCTGACGCTGCTCGAGTCAGAAGAAGTGCGGCACGTCTCGTCGGAGACTCTGGCGCAGCGGTTCGACCTGAACTCCGCTCAGATCCGCAAAGACCTGGCGATCTTTGGCGAGTTCGGCGTGCGCGGCGTGGGTTACGAAGTCGACACGTTGAAACGCCACCTGCTCGGGCTCCTCGGCCTCGACCGAACCCGACGCGTGGCGATCGTGGGGGCCGGCCACCTCGGCACGGCGCTCGCGGACTACGGCGGGTTTCACTCGGGGGAATTCGAGATCGCGGCCCTGTTCGACGTGGACCCGGGAAAGATCGGCACGCGGACTCGCACGGGCGTGCGCGTGTATGACGTCTCCGAGCTCCCGGGCGTCGTGGAATCCCAGGGAATCGAGATCGGTGTCATCACCGTTCCCGGCGAAGCCGCCGCCGAGGTCGCGGAGAGATGTTTCGGAGCCGGCCTGAAGGCCATTCTGAACTTTGCTCCCGTGCGGTTGAACGTGCCGCCGGGCGTCCGCTTGAAAAATGTCGATCTCAAGATCAATCTGGAGACCCTTTCTTTCTACATCGCGAAGTAGGGATACTGAAGGACACCAGACCGAACCACAATCGACTGACCAAGGAGGAGAGCAGAATGGCCGCCAATCCGAAGCCCGTACCCCTGCCCGCCGAGAACCTGAACCCGTACGAGTTCGCGCTCCGGCAGTTCGAGCGTGCGGCCGACCAACTCGGATTGGACGCGGGCACCCGCTCGGTTCTGAGAAACCCGAAGCGGCAGCTCATCGTTTCTGTTCCGGTGAAAATGGACGACGGCTCGATCCGGGTGTTTCAGGGCTACCGCGTCCAGCATTCGATCGCGCGCGGCCCCTCCAAAGGCGGCATCCGCTACCACCCCGGCGTCACGCTGGACGAGGTCAAGGCCCTCGCGATGTGGATGACCTGGAAATGCGCGGTCGTCAACATCCCCTTCGGCGGCGCGAAAGGCGGCATCACGGTCGATCCGAAGGCCATCTCTCTCGGAGAGAACGAGAGAATGACCCGCCGCTTCACGTCCGAGATCTCGATCGTCCTCGGCCACGACCGCGACATTCCCGCCCCGGACGTCTACACGAACTCGCAGACGATGGCCTGGATGATGGATACCTACTCGATGATCAAGGGGTATTCGACGCTGGGTGTCGTCACCGGAAAGCCTCTCTCCGTCGGAGGCTCCGCCGGGCGCAACGAAGCGACCGCGGAGGGCTGCTACGTGTCGATCGAGGAAGCCGCCAAGAGACAGGGACTGTCGTTGAAGGGGGCGACGGCGGCCGTCCAGGGCTTCGGCAACGCCGGGATGCACGTCGCGCGCTTTCTGGAGGAAGCGGGAACGCGGGTCGTCGCGGTCACCGATTCCAAGGGAGGGATTCTCGACAAGAAAGGTCTGAACGTCGCCAGCGTCGTCGCGGCGAAGGAAAAGAAGGGAAGCGTCACCGCGGCTCGAGGGGAAAAGGTCGGCAACGACGAGGTGCTGGAGCTGCCGGTCGACATACTCGTACCCGCGGCCCTGGAAGGGGTCATCACCCGCCGCAACGCGGCGCGGATCAAGGCGCGGATCGTCGCGGAAGCGGCCAACGGTCCGACGACCCCCGACGCCGACGACATCCTGAATAAGAAGGGGATCGTCGTGATTCCCGACATCCTCGCCAACGCGGGAGGTGTCACGGTCTCCTACTTCGAGTGGGTGCAGGACCTCTACTCGTTCTTCTGGGACCCCGAAATGGTGCGCACGCAGCTCCAGCGGACGATCCGGAAAGCCTATGGGGACGTCGAGGAGATGGCGCGCCGGCACGAGACGGACCTGAGGACGGGAGCTCTGATCCTCGCCGTCGGACGCGTTTACGAGGCGACGAAGATTCGGGGCATTTTTCCCTGACGAGTTATCAGTGATCAGTAATCAGTTTTCAGTTCCGATGCCTCTCGTTTCATGTCCGAAAACTGAAAACTGAGAACTGAGAACTGAAAACTCTCGAAAGGAACAGGGATGCGACGCCATTTTTCTGTCTCGATCGCGTTGAGTCTCCTCTCTGCCTCGGCCCTTTCGTTGGACCGCCCGCTGCCGGTTCGCGATCCGGCGCAGCCGGTGGACGAGGAATACACGAAGAAGATCCGCGAGTACACGACCGAGCCGTTTTTCCTTTCGCCGCTGGTGGACTACCTGCCGGCCTCCGCGAAGGTTCCCTCGCCCAGGGTTGTCCTGGGCGACGTGGCCGGCGCCCCGGGCATACTCCCCTACTCTGCCGACGTCCATCGCTACTTCCGCATGCTCGCCGAGTCGAGCCCGCGCGTGAAAGTCCGGTCGATCGGGCGCAGCGAAGAGGGTCGCGAGATGATCGCGGTCACCATCGCGTCCGAAGCCATTCTCGACCGCCTCGAGGAAAACCGCGCCCGACTTTCCAAGCTCGCCGACCCGCGGACGATCCGGATGGACGAGCGCGAGGCCGAGCGCCTGATCGCCGGGTCCGTTCCGATCTACTACATCACCGGCACGATCCACTCTCCGGAGACGGGCGCGCCGACCGCCTTGATGGAGCTCGCCTACCGGCTCGCGGTGGATGAGAGCCCCTACATTCGGTTCATCCGTGAACATGTCATCACGATGATCACCCCGATCGTGGAAGTGGACGGACGCGACCGGATGGTCGATGTTTACAACTGGCACCTCGACCATCCCAACGACAACTGGCCGCCCCTGATCTATTGGGGTCATTACGTAGCCCACGACAACAATCGAGACGCGATGGGGCTCTCGCTCGCTCTGACGCGCAACGTGCTCGCGACGTTCGTGGACGAGAAGGTCCAGGTCCTCCACGATCTCCACGAGTCCGTGCCGTACCTCTACGACAATACGGCGGGCGACGGCCCGTTCAACGCCTGGCTCGACCCGATCCTGACGAACGAATGGGAGCTCCTGGCCTGGCAGAACGTGCAGGACATGACCCGCTTCGGAATGCCGGGAGTCTTCACGCACGGAACTTTCGACACGTGGTCGCCCGGATACCTCATGTTCATCGCGGCGACGCACAACGGGATTTCGCGTCTCTATGAGACGTTCGGCAACTCGGGCGCCGATACGGTCGAGCGCACGCTTCTCTCCGCCCAGTACCACCGGACGTGGTACCGGCAGAATCCCCCGCTTCCCCGAGCGAAGTGGTCGCAGCGAAACAACAACAACTACGAGCAGACAGGTCTCCTGACAGCGCTGTCTTATTTCGGGGCGAACGGACAGGAGTTCCTGCGCAACTTCTACCTGAAGGCCAGGCGCTCGATCGAGAAGCCCCGGGCGGAAGGGCCGGCGGCGTACGTTTTCGCAGCGGACGATCCCCGGCCGGGAGCGCAGGCGGAGCTGCTGCGCGTTCTGCAGCTCCAGCGCTGCGAGATCCATCGGGCCCGCGCCCCTTTCACAGTCACGGCGGAAGTCCGAAGGAAAGCGTCCAAGACCAAGAAAGATGAGGATGCGACCTCGGACGAGAAAAAGGACGGCAAGGAGGCGGACGCGTCCTCCTCGGGAAAGGACGCTGCCAAGCGGCCGAAACCCACGGTACCCGAGACGCGCACCTACCCCGCAGGCACCTACATCCTTCGCATGGACCAGCCCTACAGCCGAATCGTCGACATGCTGCTCGACTACCAGTACTGGAATCCCAAGGACCCTCAGCAGACGCCCTACGACGATACCGGCTGGACCTTCGGGGAGCTCTTCCACGTCAAGGTCGGCCGGGTCTCGGATCCCAGGGTGCTCGAGGTGCCGATGGATCCGGTCACGCAGCCGGTCGTCGCTCTCGGAGGTCTTACCGGCAGCGGGACCGTTTTTGCGATCAACCACAACGCGGACAACGCTCTGGCGACTCTGCGCTTCCGGTTTCGGGACGCGGTCTTCGACGCGGCGGAAGAGCCCTTCGACGCGGCCGGACGCAAGTTCGCTCGCGGCTCGTTCCTGATTCGAGGTGTGGCCGGCTCGGAGATGTCCCGTGCCGCGACGGAGTTGGGGCTTTCGGTCACGGCGCTGACCGTGACGCCCGGCGTCCGCCGCCATCCCGTGCGCGCGCCGCGGATCGCGCTCCTGCACACGTGGCTCTCGACGCAGGACGAGGGCTGGTGGCGTCTGGCTCTGGACTCCGCGCAGATTCCGTACGAGTCCTTGAACACGCAGCAGGTCGCCCGCATCCCGGACTTGAACGCCCGATTCGACGTGATCCTCTTTCCGCCGGTGGGACGCGACGCCGGGGCGATCGTCGCCGGAATGCCGACCTCCTGGGGCAACCCGCTCCCCTGGCAGAAGACCGATCGCACGCCCAACCTCGGAAGTATCGATTCGACCGAAGACATGCGGCCGGGCCTGGGAGCGGAGGGCATCGAGCGCCTGCGCCAGTTCGCGCGGCGCGGAGGGTTGCTGGTCGGCGTCATGGACACGGCGGAGCTCGCCGTGGGCAACGGTCTCGCTCCCGGCGTCACCGTCGCCCGGCCGGAGAAGCTGAAGCTGACGGGCAGCGTCGTGCGATCCCGCATCGTGGACTCCGCGAGCCCGATCGTTTACGGCTACGCGGAGGCGCCCTCGATCTACTCCTTTGACGGGCCGATCTTCAACGTCTCGAATCTGGCCGGCGGTCGGGCGGGACGCCGGCGCAACCCCGACGAGAAGGAACGGGCGACCGGCCGCGGCACTTCGGAGGACCTGGACCGGCCCGTCGGCCGGGCCTTCGTCGAGCCGCCGGAAGAGCCGGAGGCCGAGCCCTGGGAGGCGCTTGCCCTGACGAACGAGCAGAAACGCAACAACCCCTTCGTCATCCCCGCCGAGATGAAACCGCGAGTCATCCTGCGCTACGGCGATTCCAAGGACCTCCTCGTCTCCGGCCTGCTCGAGGGAGGAAAAGAGATCGCGCAGCATCCGGCGATCATCGACGTGCCGTTGGAGAAGGGCCACGTCGTTCTCTTCTCCAACAATCCGATCTGGAGAGGCGAGACCCGCGGGAACTACTTCTTCGTCTTCAACGCTTTTTTGAACTTCGACAATCTGAGCGCAGGCAGGAAGGATTGAGTACTCGGTCGTCGGTAGCCGAGCTGCTGTCATCCCGAGCGAAGCGAGGGATCTTCTCTCGTCGGTTCCGTCGGAACGCGGGCAGATTCCTCGTCGCTTCGCTCCTCGGAATGACAGAAGGAAGCTACGCTGCACAAAATGACTTGGAGTAGTGGTTGTCGGTTGTCGGCAGTAGTCGCCTATCAAATAAAATAAGGCGTTTGATCAAAAGAGACGATAAAGATTCGGGAACAGATGACTATCGCCTAATCAATATCGCTCGGACAGGCGAGGCGTCGAGATCCCGGAAGCGGATCGGGAGGGCCACGAGGTCGTAATCGCCGGGCGGTACGGCGGCCAGATCCAGGTTCTCCAGCAGCATCACCCCGCGGGAGAGGAGAGTGCGGTGAACGGGCAGGTCCTCCGCGTCGTCCGGATCGACGGACATCGCATCGGTCCCGATCAACAGAGCTCCCTTCTCTGCCAAACGGACCGCGGCCAAGGGCGAGAGAAACGCGCGGCCTCGGGTGCGAAGCAAGAGGCGCCGCGCGCCGAGGGTGCGCGGCGGGAGGGAATCGGGCCCGATCTCCCCGCGCCCGGGCAGCTCCACGACGCGGGCCGGGCCGACGAAGGCATCGAGCGTCAACTCGCCGATCGTCGCCCCGTTCGTCAGCACATGGAGAGGCGCGTCCACGTGAGTGCCCAGATGAGAGCTCATCGTGAAGCAGGTGGATTCGAACAGCGAACCTTCGATCAGCCGCGCGGTGGGCCGCCAGGAAAACGGGATGTCGCCTTCCCAGGGCGGCGTCTCTTCGTCGATCGGACGCGAGATGTCGAAGATCTTCAGCGCATTCTTCGAACGGTCTTGACGGGGGCGTAACGCTCCGCGATGTGCGGGTCGTACCCGCGATGCCGGGGGTGCAGCGGAACGTCCCGGTACTCGGCGTCGCATCGGTAGCAGATGGTAACCGGCCGGATGCGCGCCGCGACGATCCAATCCACGACGACCGTCGCGAGCAACGCCGGCGTGAACCAGATCCATCCCCACTTCCACCCGACAAACAGGGCCATCGCCAGCGACACCGCCAGGAACAGACAGCCGAGCCGCTGGTCGAAGTCCTTCTGGAGGAAGAAGGCGCGGTTGCCGCAGAAGGCGCAGCGCTCGACGCCCCCAGGTCCCGCGATCCCTTCGAAGCCCGCCGCGTACGTTCGCGCGCACTTCACGCACGCGAAATTGCCGGACTCCGGCGAATCGAAGTCGCGGGCCGTCAGACAGTCGGGGCAGTAGTAGCGAACGCGCATGGAGAGACTAGTATCGCGACCTCGGAAGGGTGATTTGGGGTTTGCGTAGATCCGAGGTGGCTCGGGTCCCGCTCGACAAGTCGAAGGTCGAAGGTCGAATGTGATTCTCCTGTTCCTTACCTTTGACCTTCAACCTTTGACCTTCGACCAGCTCGGCAAAGGGCCGATCTGGTTCTCTACGCAGGGAAACCTGTGGCCACGGTCAGATAGGACGACAGCAGCTCCCCGATCAGGACGAACACCAGCGCGACGTAGAGCAGCCCCGTCGCGGCCTGGTTCGACCTCATGTGGGCAGTCTTCCAGATGAAGTAGGAGAGGGCGAGCGGCCCCAGAATCCCCCAGGTCACGCGAAAGAGAAAGAACAGCGCTTCGCGCTCGAGCGAAAGCAGGGCGGCCAATCCGTCGCGGCTCGGATCCGCGACGATCGCCGCGGCCAGCAGCAGCGTGCGCAGCACGGCGAGGAGCGCGAACAGGACCGCCCCGCGCGCGAGCAGGCGAAAGGGGAGCGATCGCGAGACCAGATACCAGTGGCCGAGGTTCATGATCAAAAGGACCGCGCCGAAGAGGAGGCCGCCTAAGAAAGCACCGGCGACGGTCCAGGCGTCCCCGGTTCCCCGGGGAGCGACGAGAGCCACCCGAGCAAGGCACCAGATTCCCGCGGCGGCGGATGCGGCGAGCAGAGGGCGCGAAGCCCTCGCGCGGTCAGCGTGGGCAGCCAGGGTATAGACCCCGGCGAGCGCGGTCGCGGCGGCGGCGGCGGTCGGCAGCCCGGGGGGCTTCGCGAGGGCCGCGAAGAGAAAGAAGGCGCATGCGAGCGCACCGTGGAGGGCGAAGAATCCCTTACCCAGCACGCCTGTGGGAAAAAAGAGCAGCAGCAACGCGGTTCCCGCACCCGCTTCCAGACAAAAGAGTCCGAGACCGCCCAGCGCCATGAGGGAGGGATCTTAGTGCACGGCCAACCGGGAGCGAATCTCGGCCGCGATCCGCTCGACATGGTCGACTAACCCGTGGTCTCCGTCGGCAATCTCGACGAAACGCGAGCCGGGCCAGAGGCGTCCGCTGTCTTCCCACCGCCGCCAGACCTCGCGGACGAGATCGATGGGGACGCTCTCGTCGCGCGCGCCCATGAGAACCGATACCGGGATCTCCGGCGGTTCGCGGTCCGAATCGGAGCGCGCCATCTCCTCGAAGAAACGGCGGTGGATCGGCAGCTCGCGTTCTTCGCCGTGATGAAAGAAGCGCACGGGATCCCCTTCCGGCAGTTTCTCCGTCCAGCGATTTCCGAAGCCCAGGGCCGGCGCGATCAGAACCAGGGGAGCCTTCAAGGCGATGCGGGCCGCCTCGAGCGCGACCACGGCTCCGAGCGAGCTGCCGACGACCACCGCGGGAAGATGCCTCTTGATCTCCCAGAAGGACAGTCGGGCCATCGAGCGGAAGCTCAATCGCTCGAACGACGGGATGTTCAGGTCCGGCGCGATGATCCGAACGCCGTCCGGCGCCAGAAGCTCGCCGAGCGCGGCGATCTTTCTTCCCCGCGGCGACGAAGCAAAGCCGTGAAGGTAGAGGACGTTTTTCAGTGTCGATTCCCCGCGGGGAAGAGTGCCGGCCCCCGAAAGCGAAAGTACCTTATCCTACGAGCCTCGATGCCGGAGCCGCTTCTCATCTCGCGCCCGCCCCTGCTCGTCTAGCGGATGCGCCGGTTTCCGCGCGCGGCGTCCGGGCTCCTTCTCCTGTTGGCCTGCGCCCCCGCCCGCGCCGAGCCGCTGCGCGTGGGTCACATCACGATCCGGTCGTTGAACGTCTTCTCGCCGCAGGAGGCCGCGTCCGGGTGGTTTTACCGCGTGGCCGATGCCCTCCACATCTCGACCCGCACCTCCACCGTGAGGCGATTCCTTCTGTTCCAGGAAGGGGACGTCTATGACCCCGAACAGCTCGCGCAAACCGAAAGGAACCTGCGCGCGCTCCCCTTCATCAAGCTCGCGTCGGTCACCGCGAGCCCTCCCCACGACGGAATCGTCGACGTCGAGGTGATCACGCAGGATGGGTGGACGACCGAAATCGGCGGGAGCTTCGGCAGCAAAGGAGGCGTCACGACGTACGGCGTGAACCTCTCCGAAAAGGACTTGCTGGGAACGGGTCGGACTGTCGCGGTCGGATACGACAAGGGAACGGACCGGATCACCCGGTCGTTCGGCTTCAAGGATCCGTACCTGTTTGCCCCGTACTGGAGCGGTGATCTCCTCCTGGCGACCACCTCCGACGGCCACCAGGAGCAACTCGAGATCCGCAGACCCTTCTTCTCCTTTATCACTCCGTGGTCCGCCGATCTCGTCGTCGACAACTTTCGTCAGAACGAAAAGCTGTACCGCAACGGTGAGGTCGACCAGGAGTTCCGGCAGGATCATCGAACCGTCCGGCTGCTCTACGGCGTGGCCCTCGCGGCAACGGAAACGCGGGCGCAGCGCCTCACGGGCGGGTTCGCCGACGAGGAGGACTCCTTCGACCTTCTCCCCGGCCGACCGACCCAAGTCCTGCCGGAGAATCGAAAGTTTCGCTATCTCTCGCTCCGTTACGAGGACGTCTCCAACGACTTCCTCAAACTGAACTATGTCGACCGCGATCTGCGCTACGAGGATTTCAACCTGGGGCGGCAGTTTTCGGTACGGCTCGCCGTCTCACCGCGGGCGTTGGGAGTTGATCGGACAACGGGCCGAGTCTCCGTTACCGTCGCAGAAGGATGGCGGCTCTCGGCCGGCAGCTTTCTGCTGGGAAGCCTCTCGTACGCGACGCGCTTCGGACCGGTGAACTCCAACGCCCTTCTTTCGGCGACGGGGTTCCTCGCGATCAAGCTCGACACCAAGGTGATCCAGACATTCGTCTCGCGGCTTCAGGTGGACCTCGGCTGGGATCTCAACCGGGACTTTCAGCTCTTCGCCGATGGCCTGACGGGCCTTCGCGCCTATCGCATCCACTCGTTCGAAGGGAACAAGAGGATTATCTGGAATCTGGAGCACCGGATCTTCTCCGGCCGCGAGATCCTTCATCTGGTGGCCCCGGGTGCTGTCGCCTTCGTCGACACCGGAACCGCCGCGCCCGAGGGAACGCCCCTGACGATTCGCAGCTTCAAGACGGACGTGGGGGTGGGTCTGCGGTTCGGGATCGCTCGAGCGCCCTCCAACAACATCCTGCGCGTGGATTTCGCCTATGCCTTCAACCGGGACCCGCGCGGACGGCGGGGCTTTCTGGCGTCGTTTTCGAGCTCGCAGGCGTTCTAGCTGTCAGCTGTTAGCTATCAGCTGTCAGCCTCACGCTTCGCGGAAGCGCTCGAACACGGAAAGGATTTCCGGTGAAGCTCGGCGCGGGCGCCCCTGCATGTCGGCGAAGACATGGCGGGTGATTCCATCCGCCAGGACTGTCTCCGCGGAGTCGACGATCTCGTAGCCGAACGCCAGACCGCGGGAGGCGAGCTCTGTCATGCTCGCTCGGACGCGCAGCGCGTCGTCATAGCGCGCCGGACGGCGGTACCGGCACTCGACGGCCGTAACCAGAATGAGCAGGCCGGCATCCTCCATGCTGCGATACGGCAGCCCCGCGGCGCGGCAATACTCCGTGCGGCCGATCTCGAACCAGACGATGTAGTTGGTGTGGTAGACGATTCCCATGCGATCGGTCTCGGAGTAACGGACGCGGACATCAGTTTCGACCGTTCGCATACTGGAAGAGTCAACAGCTCACAGTCGACAGTCCACAGTCCGGGAGCTCTTCCTGTCGACTGTCGACTGTCGACTGTCGACTCTTGCCATCAAAACTTTCCTTTCAATCTGCGGCGAACCGGTTCCGGCACCAGACCCGAAACGTCCGCTCCCAATCGCCCGACCTCCTTCACCAGCCGGCTCGACACGTAGGAGTATTCCTCCTTCGCCATCAAGAACACGGTCTCGATCGCCGGCGCGAGGCGGCGGTTCATCAAGGCCATCTGCAGCTCGTACTCGTAGTCGGAGATCGCGCGCAAGCCCCGGACGATCAGCGTCGCCTTCTCCTCGCGCGCGAAGTCCACGAGGAGACCGGAGAAGGAGCGCACGGGCACCTGCGGGTCTTCGCCCACGATTTCGCGGATCATCTCGATGCGCTCGGCGACGGAGAAAAGCGGCGTCTTGGCGTCGTTTTCCAGGATCGCGACGACGACGCGGTCCGCGAAGCGGCGCGCGCGATCGAGAATGTCGCCGTGGCCGTTGGTGAAGGGATCGAAGGAGCCCGGGTACAGGGCGACGCGTTCGGTCATGTTCTCTCCGTGCTCGCGCGGCGCAGCCCTTCGGCGAGCAGATTATAGGCGGACACGGTCAGAAAGAGAGCGAGCCCGGGGAACAGAGCCATCCACCAGGCCACCTCGATGTACGCCGGAGCGGCCGACAGAATTCCGCCCCAGGACGTCGCCGGGGCGGGGAGGCCGACTCCGAGAAAGGAGAGCGCGGCCTCGGCCAGGATCGCCCACGCCACGCCGAACGCGGCGGAGACCAGCAACGGCGCGAGAACGTTGGGCAGCAGATGCCGGAAGAGGATCCGCGGCGTCGAGGCGCCGGCCGCGCGAGCGGCGCGCGTGTAGTCCAGATCCCGCGCCTTCAGGATCTCCGCCCGTGCAAGCCGCGCGTCGCCCGGCCAGGTCGTCAAGCCGATGGCAAGGATGACGGTAGCGGGCGACGGGGGAAGAAAGGCCGCCAGCGCGAGAAGCAGGAAAAGGACGGGGAAGCACAGCACGACTTCGACCAGCCGCGAAAGAACCAGATCCACGGCCCCGCCGAAGTAGCCGCCCAGGCTGCCCACGAGGAACCCGACGGCCAGAGACACGCCGGCCGCCGTCAGGCCGATCGTCAAGGAGAGCGGCGTGGCCGCGACGACCCGGGAGAACAGGTCGCGCCCGAGATCGTCCGTTCCGAAAGGGTGCGCGGCGGAGGGAGGCTGCAGGCGGTCCTCCAATCGGATCTCAGAGGCTCTCGACGAGACGAGCGGCGAGGCCGCCGACACGAGCCACAGAAAACCGACGACGGCGAGGGCCGCCCGCCCGCTGCCCGGAAGCGCCCGCCAGAGCGAAGCCGTCCCTTTTCCGATACCGGAAATCATACGAGTGTCCCATCGCGCACGCGCGGGTCGGCCAGAGCGTACGCCACGTCGGCAATGAGCGTGAAGAAGAGCGTTGCGACCGCTCCCAGCAGCGACAGCGCCAAAACGACCGGATAGTCGCGGGAGAGGATCGAATCGAAGTAGAGCCGCCCCAGGCCGGGCCAGGCGAAGATCCGCTCGATGATCACGCTGCCGGAGAGAAGCCCCGGCAGGACGAGGCCGAGCACCGTAATGAGGGGCAGCAGGGCGTTGCGGAAAGCGTGTTTCCAAAGCGCCTGGCGGGCTGAGAGTCCCCGCGCCCGGGCCGCGAGAACGAAGTCCGCCTGACGCGCCTCGGCAACGCTCGCTCGTACGAGCCGGGCGTAGAAGGCCAGAGAGGCATAGGTCAGGCACGTCACCGGCAGGGCCAGATGCGCGAGTTGATCCTGGAGCCCCGCCCAGCCGGTCGGCGCCGCGTCCGAGGCGACCCCGTAGAGGGGTAGCCACCGTAACCGGATGCAGAAGAGAGCCTGCAGAAGCAGCGCTGCCCAGAAGGAGGGCAGTGAGTAGAGCGCAAAGAGAAAGGCTCCCGACACGCGGTCGAGCGGACCTTCCGGCCGCCCTCCCGCCGCGACTCCGAGGGGAACAGCGATCAAGAGCGTCGCCGCCAGAGCCAGGCCGTTCAGCTCCAGCGTGTAGGGGAAGGCTTCGCGGAGGCGGTCGAAAACCGGACGGTGATCGACGAACGACTCACCAAAGTCCAGCCGCACCACCCGGACCACCCATTTCGCGAACCGCTCCGGCAGAGGGCGGTCCAGGCCGTAGATCTTCCGCATCTCCTCGGCCGCGCGCTGGGAGATCCGACGGGAGGACTCTCCCCCGCCCGTCACCGGACTGCCCGGCGCCAAGTGCAGGAGGAGGAAGACGAGGACCACGATTCCGAAGAGCGTCGGAACCGCGAGCAACAGGCGCCGGGAGAGATAGCGGATCAAGGCCGCGGCGCCTGCTCCTCTTCCCACCAGCCGACGGGTCCCGGCCAGATGCCGAAGAGCCCGAGCGGCGAGGTCGCCAGGCCTCGAACCCGGCGGGAGAAGAGGTATTTCAGCGAGGCGTTGGTGACGAAGACGGCCGGCGCGTCGTCACGGAAGATCCGGTGCAGCCGGTGGTAAATCTCCAGCCGCCGCCGCTCGTCCGGCTCCAAACGCGCCTGCTCCATCAGACGGTCGGCTTCGGGATTGCGATAGAAGCCGTTGTTCACCCCGGCTGGCGGCGCCTGCGAGGAGTGCCAGAACGGATACGGGTCGGGGTTGGGATCCGTCGCCGACCACGCGAGCGAGGCGGCCTCGAAGTCCCCCGCGTCGATACGCTCGATGAAAGCGGCCCATTCCATCGAACGAACCGTGGCGCGAACGCCGAGGCGCGCCAGCTCGGCGGCCAGCGTTTCATCGATCTCCCGGCCGACGGTCGTCCCCGTGGAAACCAGCAGCTCGAAGGCAAACTCCTTTCGCTCGCGGTCCCGGGTCCCGTCGCCGTTGCTGTCCTTCCAGCCCGCCTCGTCCAGGAGGCGCGCCGCGCCCGCCGGGTCGAACGGCAGCGGCGAGACCGTCGGATCGTAGGCGGGCGAATCGGGAGCCCAGGGGCCCGAGATGACGCGCGCGGACCCGTGGAAGATGTTCCGGACGATCTTTCCGCGGTCGAGCGCCATCGTCAGAGCCCGGCGGACCCGCGCGTCGGAGAAGAAAGGGGATCGGTTGTTGAGCGCGATGTAGTTGTAATCGAGATTGTAGAACTCGACCAACCGGCAGCAGGTCCGCGCCGTGGGATCGGAGAGGGCCCGCTCCCTCCCAGCCGCGTCGATGCGGGTTTCGTCCAGGTCGCCCGCCACGAGACCACGGTAGGCGACCGCGTCATCCGGCAGAATCCGGAAGATCACTCGGTCGAAGTGCCCCCGGTCCCCCCAGTACCGGGGGTTTCGCTCGAGCTGGATCGACTCCTGAGTCTTCCAGGACACGAGCCGGTACGGGCCGTTGGAGAGCGGGGAGCGGTTGTCGCGCGCCTTCAAGAAGTCCACGCCGGTAAAACGTCGCTCGGGAAGGAGCGGCAAGACGAAGGCCATCCGACGGTAGGCGTAGAAATCCCGAAAGCGGACGGTGAACGTTCGCGCGTCGACTGCCTCGACCGCCTCGAGGCCTTCGAAGACCGTCTTGAAGACCGGGGCAGGGATCTTGGGGTTTTGAATGTGCCGGATGGTGAACACCGCGTCCGCCGATGTGACCGGCGTCCCGTCTTCCCAGACCGCGTCGCGGCGCAACCAGAACCGGAAGGTCCGCCCGTCTGGCGAGGCTTCGTATTTCTCGGCCAGCCCGGGGACGAGGTTGAGCGCCGGATCGAAGTCGAGCAGGTTGCGGGAAAGATACGCGATGACCTCCTGCTCGGTCGTCGACGATTGCATCACCGCGTTCAGAGTCCCGGGCTCACCGACGAGCCGCCGTCGCAACACTCCCCCGTCGACGGGCCTTCCGAGCCGCGACTCGTCGATGTAGCCGAGGACAGGTCCACGAACGGGGGCCGGCGTAGCGACGGGAAGCGTCCGGGGAACCGCAGCGGCCCGCTCCGTTCTGCGGCAGGCGAGCAAACACAGGGCGAGAGCGAGAGACCCGAATGTCCGTTTCAAGCGGACAACATTATGCTGCGGGTGCCGCCGGGTCCTTAGTCCTGAGTCCTGAGTCCTTAGTCCGTGGTCGCACCAAGCACCAAGCACCAAGGACCAAGGACCAAGGACTCCGCTACGGAAGGGTAAAACTGGCCGAGGCGACGTTGCGGGCGGCGTCGGTGACGCGGATGAGAAGGAATGCTCCCTTCAGCTTCGGGTCGAATCGAATGAGATAAGACTCTTTCGGGGAGTCGGACAACCCGTCCTTTGGCTCGACACGCACCCATTCCTTCGCGTCGATGGAGTACTCCGCTTCCTGGATGGGCGAGGATGCGTCGGCCGCTTCGAACTCGAAAGTGCCGGCGCCGCTCGCGATCTTTCGAATGACGGGAGGAGTGTTGTCGACCCGCACCGGGGAGCTCTCCCTCTGCACCGCTCTCGGCTCTTCGGGATTGGACTCCGCGTCGGAGGCGGTGAGGCGGAAAACATAGTCCCCGTCCGGAAGTGTCGCCGTGTCGAAGGAGTAGAAGTTTTCCTTGAGAGTCTTTCTCAGCGGGAGCCATCGTTCCGACCCGACGGGGCGGAATTCCAGGTCAAACGTCAAGGGGTCTCCGTCCGGATCGGATGCCTTCCAGGTCAACGTTCGATAGCCTTTGCGCAGGAGGCGGCGGGGCGGCGCCTCCGCTTTGGATTCTTCCAGGCTCGTGAAGATCCCCTTGTCGTCCGCCGCCGTGGTCTCGAAGACATTCGGCCCCCCCGACGCGGCGCGCGCAAATACTTCGGAAGGGCCGAGCGCGAGCAGGGCGTCGATCACCGGCATCGCGTTGCGATTGCGATACGCGACCTCCACACGGCGAATCGCCGGCGAGGACGCGCCGTCGGAAGACATCTTCACCTTCCACTGCACATAGCGTCCCGGTGGGGCCTCCAGGACGGTCGCCGGACTTGCGGCCGCGTACGAAGACCACTGGCTCCAGGTGGAATCGGGAGTGGCGGATTCGCCCGACCGGAACGAGAACGCCACCCGCGATCCCGGCGCCGCGTCGCCTTCCCAGCGAAAGACGCCAAATCGACTCGTGCGGCCCGTGTCCTTTACGGCGGAGACGTACTCGCCCTCGCGGGGGCCATCGCTCAAGCGGTAGAGCGCCGCCGCGGAATTCGTTCCGATTGCATCGCCGGCGAGAACCGTGACCTGCTTCTCGTCGAACGTGCGATCGAGCGCCCAGCGGTTCGGGCCCAGGCGATAGAGCTTCCCATTGGGACCGGTTGCGGCGAAGACACTCGCCTTCTCGCCGTCCGGCTGCAACGCGAAGACCAGCTCCTCCGCGCTCGTCCAGATGGGACGTGGCGCTTCCCCCTCTTCGAAGAGAAGCACTTCGGAGGAATAACCGCCGCCCTTGCCGCCCGGCCTGGCGGGCGCCAGGCGAGGCGTGGAAACGCTGACCGTGACCTCGGGCTTGTCCTTCGCGTCGTCATCCTCACGCGCGTTGGCGGAGCGAACCGGCTTGGCGGCTGGAGCGGCGGCAGGCGCGGAGATCGGCTCGTTGCCGGGCGAAGCGATATCGGCCGAGCCGGCCGCCACCCAGACCCTGCCGTCTGAGCCCGCCGCGATCGCCGTGACCTCCGTCTTGGAGGAATCGTAGAGTGTGCGAACCGCCCCGCTCTTGTCGATGCGCAGCACGAGGCCGCTGCCCGACGTGCCGACCCAAAGGCGCCCCTCCCGGTCGACGGAAAGAGCCCGGACATGCGCATCAGGCGTGGCGTGAATTTTCTCGCCATGGGTGGCGGAAGCGACGCGGTGGATCTCGCCGGGCAGGCCCGTCCCGACGCAGAGGCTTCCGTTCCAAAAAACGAGTGCCCACACATACTGTGCCTTCGGCTGGTAGTAGAGGGAAAACTTCCCCGTCGGCTCGATCCGGTAGACGCGGGCTCCGGGCGCGGTGCCTGCATAAACGGCTCCGTCGGGACCAAGAGCCAGCGCCGTGACCTCCTTCTCCGGGAGCGTCGCGAGAATTTCCACCTTGCCGCCCGAGGCTCGAAGGACATGTCCCGCCTCCCCCGTGGCGAGGTAGATCGTCCCATCCTTGGCGCGGACTCCCGCATACAAGGCGGCCTCCGTCAGCCCGCCCAGCTGCCGCGACTGGCGGGAAAGAAGCAGCGAGCCTTCCATCGTCACGGCCACGCCGCGAGCCTCTCCCGCGGAGAAGTCCGAAGCCGAGTCGCAAACCCAGATCTTGGTTCCGGCCGCGGCCGCGACGGAGACCCATCCCCATGCGGGCAAGAGCGCCGCCACCAGGGCACGCCGGAGACGCCGGGAAACGCTCACCAGATCCTGGGCTGGACGTCGACGCGCAGCCGCACCGAACCAGAGACGGGAATCGGCTGCTCGATCGACTCGGATTGAAGTCGGAGGTAGGACAGGTCGGGAGTGGCCTGCTCGCCCGGTCCGCGGTCGCGCAGAACAGCGACGACGGATGGCGGAAGGGCCGGCAGCGGCTCTCCAACGACGATCGCGCCCGGCGACCGGCGGTACGCGAGCAGATTCAGGCTGTTGGGCGGCCGAATCCGCCCGAGGAAGTCGAGCACCTGCTCGAGCGAGTGGGGATCGGAAGGGATGAGACCCAGGTCGTATGCGGTCGCCGACGAGCCGTCGCCGACGAAGACCATGAGCGGTCCGGGCGGGGTGTCCGCGGGCACTTTCAGCGTCATCACAACCCGGCGCGAGCTGCCGCGGAAGTCGACGAGGTCCACCCAGACGGGGACCTCTTCTCCGGGGCGTACCCGCTCTTTCTGCGCTTCCACGTGGACGATCCGCGCGTTCTGCAGACGGTCCGAGTGGGCGATCTCGATATCGATCCCGGTGATCGTCAGATCCCGGAATTCGTTGGCCATCAGGTAATTCGTCAGAAGCGCGAGGGAGGTCACCGCCTCCTCGCGAGCCGCCATCCCCGAGAAGACGGAGTTCCAGTGCACGTCGCGGTCCGTCGTGTGGATCGCGGACTTCCAGACGAGCGTGCGCTCCCCGGCGCGCTTCTCCAATGTCGTGACCACGTTGTCGATCGCGATGGCCGAGAGAATCGGCGTCAGCATCGAGTTGTGCACGGCCTGGAAGTGGTAGGTCTGCAACGGAACCTGGTCGGACGAGATCCGCACGGTAATAGGCACCATCGGCGCCCGCGCGCCGAAACTTCCCAGGATGCCGGTCGAGCGATCCTGCGAGATCGAGCCGAGGACGGGGCCCGTCGCCGCGAATTTGAAGGATCGGAAGACCGAGGGGAGCACGGTCAACACTTCGGCCCGCGCCATCGGCATCGAGACGGGTCCCATGGAGAGGAAGGGATGGCCGAACGCCAGCAGCGCGTTCCCCTCCACCCACGTCACGGTGCCGGTCGCCGAGAGATCCATGTCTCCGGAGAGAAGCTGCGCGGCGACGGCCGAGCCGGGACGCAGAGCCGTTGCCTCGGCGGACGCGGCCGCGGGGGCGGCGGCCCCTGACGGCACCGCCATCCATCCGGCGCTCTCCGCCACGCGCTCGAACAGCCGGCCGGGCCCGATGGCCCCGCCGAAAGAGACCGGCAACGGCAGCGGAGTCGCGTCTCCCGCAGCCGGGGCGCTGAAGGGGCGAAGCAGCTCCGCGAAGCGCTCGGAGAAGTGCCCCCGCGCGAAGCTTGCGAGCAGCGCCGTGGTCTGCGCCGCCGATCCGCCGATGGGCACGGGAGGCGCCGCCGGAGCGTGCCGGATGTCGAGCATGCTCTGGATGGGAGTGATTCCGCAGATGGCGTCTTTCGAGAAGGGCCAGCCGTACGCCAGCGCCCCGACGAGCTTCTCATCGATGTAGATGGGGCTGCCGCTCATCCCGGCGATGATTCCGGAAGTCTCAAGCCCTGCGCCCGAGACGCGCGCGAGAATCAGATCCTGCCGCGGCGCGTACCTCTTGAGCACGCCGAGGACTTCCACTTCGAAGCGCTGGATTCCGCGTCCGTCGCCCAAATCCGAGACGCCGTAGCCCTTCATGCCCGGCGTGATCTTCTCGATGGGAAGGATCTGGATCTTCTCGATTGGGATCTGGGCAGGCTTGACTTCCGGCCGCGCCGGGGCCGCCGACCGAACGGGGGACGCGAACGCGGGCAGAGCCAGCAGCCCCCCGAGGAAGGCCGCGACGGCGACGCGCGCGGAGGCTTTCACAAACTTGCAAACGTCTGTCATGAACGTGTCCATTCCCTTTGACCCTCTCCCATGCGTATGTTACGTTCCAAACGAATGATGTTGGTCCTCTGGCAGCCCGTGCGGGGCGAGAGTCTCCCCGGCGGACAAGACTCCCTTCTCACATTCTTCAAAGAGACCGGGCCCACCGCCAAGGTCGTCCTGGCGATTCTGTTCTTCTTCTCACTGGTGTCCTGGATCATCATTTTCGCAAAATTTCTCCGGTTACGCCGGATCACGAGCCAATCCGAGAAATTTGTCGCGTTTTTCCGCAAGTCCAAGCGCTTTTCCGAGGTCAACACCATCGCCAGCCAGTTGACCGATACTCCTCTCACGACTCTCTTTAAGGCCGGTTACGCCGAGCTGGACGCCCAGGTCAAGGCCAATCGGCCCGAGGATCCCGGCGTGACGGCGTCAGGGGCGTCGGCGGGAAAACTCCTGATCAAGAACATCGCCGGGGTCGAGCGAGCCCTCGAACGCGCGATCGGTGTGGAGATGTCCCGCCTGACCAGATTCATGACGTTTCTCGCGACGACCGCATCCGCCTGCCCCTTCATCGGGCTCTTTGGAACCGTTTGGGGAATCATGGTTGCCTTTCGGGCCATCGGGCAAACGGGATCGACGTCGATCGCCGCCGTGGCGCCCGGAATCTCCGAGGCGCTGATCAATACGGCCGCGGGTCTGGCGGCCGCAATCCCGGCTCTGATCTTTTACAACTACTTCATGGGGAAGGTCCGGCAGCAGCGAGCGGGAATGGAGGATTTTGCCCTGGAGTTCATCAATCTGGCGGAGAGGAACTTCACGTGAGGAGTCAACAGTCCACAGTCGACAGTCCACAGTTCCGAGCCAAACGCAGATGACCTCTGCGGCTGGGCTCCCGACTGTCGACTGTCGACTGTCGACTGTCGACTAATCTCCGATGGCTTTCCAGCGCGAATCGGGTGATCCGTTCGACCACCTCGCCGACATCAACGTCACGCCGTTGGTCGATGTCATGCTGGTGTTGCTCATCATCTTCATGGTGACCGCGCCGATGATGCACCAGGGCGTCTCGGTCGCTCTCCCCAAGACGGCAACAACGAACCTCCCGACGGGAGTGGAGGATCCGATCATCCTTTCCATCACGCGCGAAGGTCTCTACTACATCAACGAGACGCCGGTGGCCCGGGGCTTGCTTCGAGATCGTCTCCGGGCGCTCCTGCGCATGCGCAAGGACCGCACGGTCTTCCTCAAGGCGGATCGAGCGCTTTCGTACGGCACGGTGGTGGAAACCCTGGACATTCTCAATCGCATGGGCGTCGAAAGCCTGGGAATGATCACGGAGACGCCGCAATCGGCGAAGAAATGAAGAGAGTCAACAGTCGACAGTCAACAGTCAACAGGACCGGGGCCAGTCTCGCGGGGTTTTCGTCTTCGGCTGTCGACTGTCAGCTGTCGACTGTCGACTAATTCCATGGACGCCGTCGGCCACATCCTCGCCAGTCGCCAGCGCGAAGACTCCGTTCCCTGGGGAGCAGGAGCCGCCCTCGCGGGCCTGCTCCATGCGGGACTTCTGGCGGCCGTCCTGCTCTCGAGCCTCGCGCATCCGATTCGCTACGTCCCCTCTCGCACGGTGGCGGTTCGAATCGTTCAGGCGGGAACGTTGCGCGGAGGCGCCGTTCGCGCGGCGCCAGAACCGCAGAAGCCCAAGATCGCGAAACCGCCCGAGGATGCTCCGCCGCCTCCGACGGAGAAGGCTGTTCTGCTGCCGGCAAAGGAGAAGCCCAAACCCGTCCCGCCGGCGCCGTCCTCACCTTCCGCGCGCAAGACTTCCGAGAGCCCGCTCCCCGCTCCCGCCCCTGGCGCCGGAAAAGGTGAGCCCGGCCCGGCCGGCGCCGGCGGTTCGTTCGGAGTCAGCGGGGCCAGCTTCGATCAGCCCAATTTCAACTATTCGTACTACATCGAGCGGATGCTCGTGACGATCGGGACGAATTGGTTCAAGCCGGCCCTGTCCGTGAGCACCTCCCCCATCATCCGATTTCGAATCTCGCGGGACGGCTCGATCAGCGAAGCCGAGGTGGAGCGCAGCAGCGGCATGCCCTTCGTGGACCGGGCCGCCCTGCGCGCGGTACTGGCCTCGACTCCTCTACCACCCTTGCCGTCCGAATTCGCCGGAGATCACCTCGGCGTCCATCTCATTTTCGAATGACGTTCCCTTCCGCTTCTCTTCACCCACTGAGCCGGTCGCGCCGGAAGCGCCTCCGCTTTTTCAGTTCCTTCGCGGCCGCCGCCTTTGCGGCCGCGGTGTCCGTACGCGGCCAGCAACCCGCTCCGATTCCGACGGCGGCGCCCGGCGGTGGAATCACCCTCAAGATCACGAAGGAAGGAGGAAGACGCGCGCCGCTGGCCGTGCCGCCGCTGACCATCGCGGGCATGGTGGCCCTCCAGCTGAAGGTCATCGATCCCTTTACAGCCACGCTCCGGTCAGACCTCGAATACGCGCAGGTCTTCACGATCGTGGACCCCGCGCTCTATCCGGCGGGCTTTCGCGAGATCGGCGCCCCGCAGGCCGCGGATCGGTGGATCGGAACGGGCGCCGAATACCTCGTGGACACGCGTGGAGACGTTGCCGGAGACCGGGTCTCGATTGAGGCCCGCGTCTGGGACTTGAAGTCGCGCAAGATGTTTTTCGGGCGGCGCTACTCCGGCGGCGTCTCCTACGTCGAGCGCATCGCCCACACGCTGGCCAATGACATTGTCAAGGAGTTCACCGGGCAAAACGGACCCTTTCTCTCGGCGATCGTCTTCGTCTCCGACCGCGACGGTGCCAAGGAGCTCTACGCGATGGATTTCGACGGACGCAATCCGCGCCGCCTGACGGCTCACAAGTCGCTCGTGCTGAACCCCGATGCCCGCGCTGGAAAGATCGTCTTCACCAGTTACCTTCACCGGTTTCCGCAAATCTGGACGATGACCGCGGACGGGAGCGACCAGAAAGAGCTGACGACAGGGCTGGAATTGAACGCCTCACCGGCCCTCTCACCGGACGGCTCGCAGATCGCTTTCGCCGGTTCCTCTCGCGGCAACGTGGATGTCTATGTGATGAGCGCCTCGGGGGGCGCCGCGCGCCGGCTGACGACGACGCGTTCGCTCGAGGCGTCTCCCGATTGGTCGCCGACGGGGCGGCAAATCGCCTACACTTCTGACCAGACGGGCACCCCGCAGATCTGGATCATGGACGCGGAGGGAACCAACGCCCGCCGGCTGACCTTTGCGGGCAACTGGAACGACGAAGTCGCGTGGTCTCCAAGGGGCGACCGGATCGCCTTCGCCTGCCGCAACGAGGGGGACTTCAACATTTGCGTGATGGACGTGGCGACCGGCGCCACGCTGCAGCTCACCTCCGAAGGATCCAACGGTCACCCGGCATGGTCCCCGGACGGAGAGAAAGTCGTCTATCAGAGCCGCCGGGGGGGCCGCACCCAGATCTATACGATGGACGCGATCGACGGAGGAAACAAGAAGGTCCTGACCGAGGGCTCAAACAATATGCAGCCTGTGTGGATGCCGTGATCGTGGACTGCCGGCTTTTGTTATATTGATTGTTCCGCGATGGAACCCTCTGCGGGGTCCAGCGCGCAATATCGAAGGAGAGGGAGAATGAGAACGAAACCAGCCCGTTGGATCATCTTCGCGTTCCTGCTCGTCGGAACGCTGTCTTTCGTCAACGCCTGCAAGAAGAAGCCCCCGACGACCACGGCCGAGGCCCGACCCTCAGAGGCGCCCACAACCCCTTCGCGGGAAGTGGCCCCGCCGCCCCGGACGACCCCCGCTCCCGTCGTGGGAGACGTCATGAGCGAATCGATCGAGCAATGGAACCGCGCCGGATACCTGAAGGATGCGTTCTTCGATTACGACAAGGCGGACCTGCGCGACGACGCACGGGCGGCCCTCTCGACCGACGCCGACTGGCTCAAGAGGTATTCGACTGCCCAGGTTCTGATCGAAGGTCATTGTGACGACCGGGGCACCTCCGAGTACAACCTGGCCCTCGGCGATCGCCGCGCCAACGCCGTCCGCGAATACCTGGCCTCTCTGGGCATCGACGCGGGGCGCGTCAAGACCGTTTCCTACGGCAAGGAGCGTCCGTTCTGCTCCGAGCAGAACGAGTCGTGCTGGCAGCAGAACCGCCGCGGTCACTTCGTCTTCACGGCCAAGTAGTGAAGGCTCCCCTAACCCTCACTGCCGCCGCGCTCGCTTCTGCGGTGCTCGCGGGCGCGGCGTGCGTGTCCTCCGGCGACATCGAGGGTCTGCACCGGCACATCAATGACGTCGAGAAGCAGGTGCAGGCGGTCGAACGGAAGTCTTCGAGCAAGGAAGAAGTCGCGAAGGTGAATACGAGCGTCTCGCAGCAGACCACGCAGCTGCTCAAGTCCAACGCCGATATGGGAGTCAAGTTGAACGAGCTGACCACGAAGATGGAGCAGCTCGAGGCGAAGCTCGAAGACACCAATCGGAGGCTGTCGCAGCTCTCCCAGCAGATCGCGGAAACCCAGGGAGAGCTCGCCCGGATGCGGCCGGGACCGGCCTCGGGCCCCGCTTCGACTCCGTCCGGCTCGCCTCACGCGCTGACCGCGGATACAGCCATCGTGCGACCCGGCCCCGGTTCCGGGCAGCCCAGCCCGTCGGACCTGTATGACACCGCCTACGGCGATTACACGAAGGGCCGGTATGCGCTCGCGATTCAGGGGTTTCAGGACTACCTCAAGGCGTATCCGAACACCGATCTTTCCGACGATGCTCAATACTGGATCGGAGAGTCCCGCTACGCGCAGAAGAACTTTCGGGAGGCCGTTGCCGATTTCGACAAGCTCCTGAAGGATTGGCCCAAGAGCAACAAGGCGGCGGCGGCTCTTCTGAAAAAAGCCTATGCGCTCTCCGAGCTCAATCAGAAAGCAGAGTCGGTCGTTCAGCTCCAGTACGTGATCCACGAGTACCCCACGAGCGAGGAAGCCCGGCAGGCCAAGTCGCGCCTGAAGTCGATGGGGATCGACACGCGTTAGGAGCGTGGCGCTGGGCGCTAGGCGCTGGGCGCTGGGCGCCATCAACACATCAAGCAAAGAGGAGACTCAAGTCCCATGGCCAACATCAAGTCTGCCGAGAAGCGGATCAAGCAAGCGGCTCTGCGCACCCAGCGCAATCGCGGCGTGACGTCCCGGCTGCGCACCGCGGTCAAGAAGTACCGCGGGACGGCCGAGTCGGAACGGAAGAAGTCCGTCCCGGAGGTCTATTCGCAGATCGACATCGCTCTGAAGAAGGGCACGATCCACAAGAACGCGGCGGCGCGCTACAAGTCGCGGCTGGCGAAAAAGAGGACGTAGGACTTAGGACGAAGGACGTAGGGCCCGCTCAAGGTCCTACCACCTACGTCCTGCTCAGAATCCTTCCAGCAGGCTCGACACGAAGCTCTCGGCAAAACGCGTGGCGACGCGGTCGATCGCCTCGTTCTCCCGGTCGACGTAAGATGCGGCGCTCGTCGAGAAAGCGTAGTTCTCCTGGAAAGTGTACGAGGGGTTTTCCCAGAGGACTTTCCCCTCGGGCAGGGTCTTCAGAGACACGCGAGCCGTAATCCGGACCTGGTATTCCTGCGCCCGGCCAGAGGTGTCGAACGCCACCGGGTAGAGGGAGAACCCGGTGACCGCGCCCGAAAGGTCCGCGTCCGCGCCGGCCACTTCCGCCTGGACGGAAAACCGGCCGCGACTGGCCAGCTCACTCGCGATCTCGCGCGACAGGCGCTGCTCCACGCCCACGCGCTGAGTCTGATTGGCGAGAGTCTGGAAACGGATGATGCGAATCGAGGGGGGAAGGGTGGAGCTTCGGCCGACCAGACTGTAACCGCAGGCGGTCGTGAGCAACAGAACGGCCAGCGCTACAGAGGACGTAGGACGTAGGACGTGGGACGTGGGAATGCTGTCGTCGCCTCCCCTACCACCCACCACCTTCGTCCTACGTCCTCTCACCTGACGACCAAGTTCAACAGCCGATCCGGCACATAGACCGCCCGCTCGAGCTGCTTGCCGTCCACCCAGGGCCGAATCTTCTCGTCCGACTGCGCGAGGGCGAGCGCCTCGCTCTCAGGGGCTCCGCGCTCGAGATCGAGCTTGCCCCTTACCTTGCCGTTGACCTGCACGACGAGGGTGATGCGGGGCGCTGTGGCGAGCTCCGTGTCGAAGGCAGGCCAGGCCGTGTCGATCAGGAGCCCCTTCTCCCCCATCCCCTCCCACCATTCGTCCGTCGAGTGAGGAGCGATCGGGTGCAGGAGCTTCAAAAGCGTCTTGAAAGCCTCCCGCAACGTGCCGGCCCTCTCGCCGCCCGAATCGAGAGCTTCGGCGATGCCTTTTTGGAACTCCATCAATGCGGCGATCGCTGTGTGGAAGTGAAAACGAGAAGCGTCCTCGGTCACCCGCTGGATGCTGCGATGGGTCAGGCGGGCGAGCGGAGAGTCTCTTTCTCCCGGCTGGTCGGAAAGCGGCGAGATCTTCTCGAAGAGATCCTGCACGCGGTTCAAGAAGCGGGAGCCGCCGAGCACCCCGTCCTCGGACCACTCCGACTCTTTCTCGGGCGGGCCGATGAAGAGCGTGTACAGCCTTACGGTGTCCGCCCCCAGGCGGGCGATCAACTCGTCGGGCGAGACAGTGTTGCCCCGTGACTTGGACATCTTCTCGATCTTTCCGGTCGCCGGGTTGAGGCTGGTGATCATGCCCTGGTTGAAGAGTCGGGCGAAAGGCTCTTCGATCTCGACCAACCCGAGGTCTTTCAAGACCCGGCAGATGAATCTCGCATAGAGGAGGTGGAGGATCGCGTGCTCGATTCCGCCGACGTACTGATCGACCGGCATCCACTTGCCCGCCCTCTCGGAATCGACCATGCGGGCCGTGTCGCCGGGATTGAGAAAACGGAGGTAGTACCAGGAGGAATCGACGAACGTGTCCATCGTGTCGGTCTCGCGGCGGGCCTCCCCTCCGCATTTCGGACAGCGCGTGCGTACGAACTCCTCGGATTTCTCCAGCGGGTTGCCCTCGGCGCCGCGAAAGGCGACGTCCTCCGGCAGGAGAATCGGGAGGTCCTCGTCCCGCGCCGGCACGACGCCGCAGGAAGGACAGTGCACGGCCGGGATCGGGGTGCCCCAGTAGCGCTGGCGCGAGATCAGCCAGTCGCGCAGCCGGTACCCGATCTTCGCCTTCCCGACTCCCTTCTGCTCGATCCACTCGACGGCCTTTCGGACCGCTTCCGGCCCGGCAGGAGTGCCATCCCAAGATCCCGAGCGGTAGAGAGACCCCCCGTGCGGGATGGCCGCGGTCATCTGATCGGGATCGAGATCTCCTTCCTGCGTGCGATAGACCGGCCGGATCGGTAGACCAAAGCGCCGGGCGAACTCGAAATCCCTCTGGTCGTGCGCCGGAACGCCCATGATCGCGCCCGTTCCGTAGTCGGGAAGCACGAAGTTAGCGAGCCAGACGGGGATCTGCTCCCCCGTCGCCGGGTTCAGGGCCACGATACCCGTGTCGATCCCCTCCTTTTCTCCTCCTTCGGCCTCGCGCTCGAGCCGGGATTCGCGCCGGACGCGCTCGATGAACTCCCGGATCTCCGCGGGGCGCTGCGACCGCTCGGCGAGCACGGCCGCCGCCGGGTGCTCCGGCGCCAGGGCCAGAAAGGTGGCGCCAAAGAGGGTGTCCGGACGGGTCGTGAAGACGGGGATCGGCTCGGGAAGCGCCTCGATTCGGAAGAAGATCTCGGCTCCCTCGGAGCGGCCGATCCAGTTTCGCTGCATCGTCTTGACCCGCTCCGGCCACTCCAGACCATCCAGTGCGCTGAGCAGCCTCTCGGCGTAGTCGGTGATCCGGAAGAACCACTGCGTCAGATCGCGGACTTCCACGAGGTCGCCGGACCGATCGCAGCGACCGTCGATGACCTGTTCGTTGGCCAGAACGGTCCGGCACCCGGGGCACCAGTTGACGGGCGCCGTCTTGCGGTAGGCGAGGCCGCGCTCCCACATTCTCAGAAACAGCCACTGGTTCCAGCGGTAGTACGTCGGATCGCAGGAGGCGAACTCCTTGGACCAGTCGTAAAGGAGCCCGAGGCTCGCCAGCTGCTCCTTCATTCGCGCGATGTTGGCCAGCGTGTACTCCCGCGGGTGAACGCCGCTCGCGATGGCGGCGTTCTCCGCCGGCAGTCCGAAGGCGTCCCACCCCATGGGGTTGAAGGCGCGCAGCCCCGCCATGCGTTCGCGCCGGTAAATGGCGTCCCCCAGAATGTAATTCCGCCCGTGGCCGACGTGGAGCCGGCTCGCCGAGGGATAGGGGAACATGTTCAGAAAGTAGAACTTGTTTCCGCCATGGCTGGTGTCGACATAGGCGACGCGAGCCTCCTCCCAGCGGCGCTGCCACTTTCGATCGATCGCGGCGGGATCGGATCTTTCAACCATGGAACGGCGATCCTAACCGATGAGCTAGCAGCTATCAGCTCTCAGCTATCAGCCAGAGGAGGGTGGCTCTTTCGGCTGAAAGCTGAGAGCTGAAAGCTGACAGCTTCTATCGGCGCACGCGCATCGTCGCATCGCCGGCGCGGACGGATTCGTAGGAGAGACCGCCCGAGGAAGACACGGCCGAGAGCTCGAGCGAGCGAGGCTTGGTCCATGAGCGGCGCCCGAACGGAAGATAGCGGGCGTCCACGCCGTTGATCGAGGCAGAGGGGTCGGAGAAGACCCACCCTCGGTCGGGGTAGTACACCTCGATCCATCGGTGGTACGCGCCCCCGATGGTCTGCTCGTACCCGTCGTCATCGGGGGTGCAGACGAAGATCCCCTGGACGGTGCGCGCCGAGATCCCCACGCGCCGGAGCAGATCGACGGCCAGCTCCGCAAATCCCACGCAGTAGGCGCGGCGGGATGCGAAGACCGCGGCAGGGTCCTGGCGACGCAGCCGGTCCGCGTCGTAAGCCACCTCGGCGGCGAGGCCGAGCAGGATCCGGCTCACGGCCTCGCTCTGGTTCCGACACCTCTTCACCAGGCCCCGCGCAAAGACGTCGCGATCGGCCGCGGGAGCGAGGGAGGAGTCTCGGGGGTTTGCCGTCGGGAATCCCGCGCCGCTGACCAGTGGCGAGTCGGAGACACGGACCGCGAGCTCCAAAGATCCGTCCGCGGCGGGCGTCACCGACAGGGAATAGCCGTCGTTGTCGTACTGGTCGAAGAGCCGGGCGTCCTGCCCGGCCGCTCGGTAGACGGCGCGTTCTTCCGCCGCGCGAGCGCCCCCGGCGATCAGCAGAGTCAGCAGCGCCGCCGCGCCACGTCTCACGAGTCGGCGCCCTGCGGCGGGCGGGCCTTGAGCACCCCATCCAGAATCCCGTTGATGAACTGCGATGATCGGGGGGTCGAAAATCGCTTCGCGATCTCGAGAGCCTCATCGATGACGACCGGCTGCGGGGTCGAGGGCTCATGGAGCAGCTCGAAGAGGGCGAGGCGAAGAATGTTGCGATCGACCACGGGCATTCGCACGAGCCTCCAATGGTCGGCCTGCCGGGAAATGATCGCGTCCAGATCGTCGCGATTCGCGACGGTGCCCTCGACCAGGCGGCAGGTGAAGTCCCGCAGGGAGGGGGCGGCCTTGCGCAGATCCTCGGACCTCTGGAACATCTCCCCGGGAGCCGTCCCGGAGACGTCGTTCTCATACAGCATCTGGAGCGCGAGCTCTCTCGCCTTGCGCCGCGCGCCCATCAGTGCTTCCTCGCCTCGAGGCGAAAACCCGTCTCGGTTTTTTCACCCTTCGCCCTTCGCCCTTCGCTCTTTGTCCTGGGCGGCAGCGCCCGGGTGAGACGCGCCATCTCGATCGCCGCCTCCGCCGCCTCTCGCCCCTTGCCGGTGCGGGCCCGCGCCTGCTCCATCGTGTCGCACGTCAGCAGGCCGAAACCGATCGGGCAGCCGCGGCTCGAGAGCGCGGCCAGAGCCGACGCCACCGCGTGGCCCAGGACCTCGTGGTGCGTTGTCTCGCCGCGGACGATCGCGCCGAGCGCGATGACGGCGTCCGGCTTACGCCGGCCTGCCAGCGCCGCGTGCGCTGCGGCGGGCAGCTCGAAGGCGCCGGGCACGCGGATGACTTCGACATCCTCGGATCGAGCGCCCCGTTGCTCCAGCGCGGCCAGCGCGGACTTCAAGAGCGCGTCGGTCACGGTGGGGTTCCAGCGCGAGCAGATCACCGTCAATCGCAGGCCGGCGGCGTTGGTGCTGCCCTCCCGCTCCTTCGGAAGGAAGGCGGGATCCGCGCGGCGCAGGACACGGCGATTGCTCAAGGAACAACTCCAACTTAAGAGAGGTCATTGTAACCGAGTCGAAGACTGGGCCCGCGACACGCGACCGACGACCGACTATCGACGACCGACTTCTCTGAGTCTCTCCAGCGCCGGCTCTTCTCCGAAGTTCCGCTCATACCGCGCGATGAAATCGGCTATCGAATAACGGGGCGGCTGGGGCCCCTCCGCTTCGAGCGTGAAGATCGCCGCGACGCTGCCCATCCGACCCGCCACGGGCCAGGGGGCGCCGACGCGAAGCCCGCGGATCAAGCCGGCTCGGAAGGAATCTCCCACGCCCGTGGGATCGACCGCCTCTCTCTCGAGGAGAGCCGCCGGGATCGGATGGGTTTCGCGCCGGTCCGCGGCGCGGGACCAGATGGTCGATCCGTCCGCGCCGTGGGTGACGATCAGGGCCCCGACTCTCCGTTCCATTTCCTCGCGTCGCAGGTCGGTCTTCTGCGCCAGGATTCCGAACTCGTAGTCGTTGACGATCAGGATCGCAGCTCCCGCCAGTCCCCCCATGAGCTCCTCCCCCGTCAGACGGGCGACCTGCTGACTCGGATCGTAAAGAAAGGGCAAGCCCGCCCCGCGGCACTCGCGGCAATACCGGTCCATGGCCGCCGGATCGTTGGGCGAGACGACGACGAGCGCGACACCGGCCGGGTCCAGAGCCAGGATCGAGAGCTCGCGAGCGCGCGCCATGGCACCCGTATAGAAGGACGCGAGCTGATTCTGGTCCCGATCGGTCGAGACAAAAAAGGAGGCGGTGAAGACGTCATCGCAGAGCCGCACGCCGGACACATCGATCCCCTCGCGTTCGAGGCTCGCTCTGTATTCCGCGGCGTCGCGGCCGGCGGTCGCAAAGAGCAGAGGCGTCTCCCCCAGGAGCGCCAGCGTGTAAGCGATGTTCGGGCCGCAGCCTCCCGGCACTCGCCGCATCTGGTCGACCAGAAACGAGACGGAAAGCCTGGACATCTGATCGGGAATCAAATGCTCCACGAAGCTCCCCGGGAAACGCATCAAATAGTCGAAGGCGACGGAGCCGGTGACGACGACTTGACCGGAGGAATGCAGGGCGCTCGGCGCTCGGCGCTCGGCGCTGGGCGAAGACTTCATCGAGCCGTTCCGAGGTCTACGAGTCACTAGCGCCTAGCGCCCAACGCCCAGCGCCTGCCCTGTAGCGGATATCCCTTGCACTCTCATGGACTACCGCTAAGGCTTGATGTCTTGCGTCTTGCGTTCAAGATACCGGCCGGCTATCGGCTCGAGGCGCTTCTTCGCCGCCTCCGAGATGGCCTTCCGATCGGTGAGGATCGCGTACTGGAGGGCCCGGCGGCAGCCACAGGTCCGCGCGGGGTCGACTCGCGCAACGGCCGCCCTCATGGTCGTTCGCGCGGCCGTGGCATTCTCCGAAAGGACTGCCAGCACCGCCTCGACCGACACGGCCGCCGTTTCCTCGCGCCAACAGTCGTAGTCGGTCACCAGGGCGAGCGAGGCGTAGCAAATCTCCGCCTCCCGCGCGAGCTTTGCCTCTGTCAGGTTGGTCATGCCGATGACGTCCGCGCCCCAGGATCGATACAGGTTCGACTCTGCGCGCGTCGAGAATTGAGGGCCCTCCATGCAGACGTAGACGCCTTTGCGGTGCACCGTCAGCCCGGTGTCCGCGGCGCTCTGAGCCAGCGCCTCGGCAAGAGAGGGACAGATCGGGTCGGCGAAAGCGACGTGCGCCACGATCCCCTCTCCGAAGAACGTGTCCGCGCGGTGGCGCGTCCGGTCGATGAACTGATCCGGAATGACGGCGTGGCGCGGCGCGCATTCCTCCTTCAAGCTGCCCACCGCGGACGCCGCGAGCAGGGCGTCGCAGCCGAGCATCTTGAACCCGCAGATGTTGGCCCGGTAGTTGATCTCCGAAGGAAGAGTTCGGTGCCCGCGGCCGTGGCGCGAGAAGAACACGACGGGCAGGCCGGCGAGGGTTCCAGTGTAGTAGGGTCCCGTCGGCGCGCCGAAGGGAGTTTCCACCTTCTCCTGCTTCAGGTCCTCGATGCCGGAGAGGTCGTAGACCCCGCTTCCCCCGATCAATCCGATGCGCTTGCGCTTGCCGGCCATCTGCTCAACCCTCCACGGCTCGACGGTGCTCGGCAATCGCTTCGCGGACGCCCTGCGCCAGAGCCAGCGCGGAGCGAGCGTTCTCCCCGGACACAAGCGGCGGGCGCCGCTCCCGGACCGATTCCACGAAGTCGGCAAGCTCCCGGACCAGCGGCTCCTCTTTCTCGACCTTCATTTCGCTGGAGGCGATGCGCGGCGCCGGGCCGGCGCGATCCAGACGGGAGGCTTGGACGGTTTGCGCCTGCATGTCGATCGAAACGTACAAGGACGGCGCGAAGATCCGATACTTCCTGACCTTTTCCGCGGAGACGCGCGAGGCGGTCAGGTTCGCGACCAGCCCGCGCGGAAACGCGAGCCTCGCGTTGGCGATGTCGATCTGCGGGGTCAGGACCGCCATCCCGACGGCGCGGATTTCGACGGGATCTTCCTGCGCGAGGTCCCGCAGGATCTGCAAGTCGTGGATCATCAGATCCAGGACGACATCGATATCGAGACTGCGAGAGCTGAAAATGCCGAGCCGGTGAACTTCCACGAAGCGAGGAGCGGTGACCATCGCGAGGGCGACGGCAACGGCGGGGTTGTGCCGCTCGACGTGGCCCACAGCGACCAGCTTGCCGCGCCGGCGCGCGAGAGCCAGCAGGACGTCCGCCTCAGGCAGAGAGGCGGTGATGGGCTTCTCGATCAGCACATCGAGGCCGGAATCGAGGAGCCGGGAGGCAATCTCCGCATGACTGGAAGTCGGCGTCGCGATGACGGCGGCCTGCGCGGCGCTTGCCACGGACTCCAGGGTGGGCAGAACAGAAAGCCCGAACTCCCGAGCGACCTCCTCCGCCCGACCCTCGTGGTGATCGTGAACACCCACGCACTCCACGCCGGGAAGCGAAGCCGCCACGCGGGCGTGGTGGCGGCCGAGGTGGCCGACTCCGACCACGGCGAGACGAATCGGGGGGGATTGATTCATTGATTCATTTGTTCATTGGTTGATTGGTTCTGGTCAATGATTCAATGGATCAATGATTCAATGAATCAATCATCGGTGAAAGCCCCTCTTGCTCGACCGGATGAAGTCCACGAGATACTGCACGTCCGGCTGCTCGGGCAGCTCGGCCTCGATGCGCTCGAGCGCCTGAGTCGTGTTGAGCTTCGACTTGATCAGGAGCCGGTAGGCTCGCTCGAGAGCCTGCAGCCGCTCCCGCGAGAAGCCGCTGCGCGTCAAGCCGATCCGGTTGAGACCGTAGGTCTTGGCATCCATCCCATCGGTTCGACAAAAGGGAAGCACGTCCTGGCGCAGCTGAGAATAGGCGCCGATGAAGGCGAATCGGCCGACGCGGACGAACTGGTGTGCTCCGACGAAGGCCCCCAGGACTGCCCCGTCTCCCACGTCGACGTGACCCGCGAGCCCGACGTAGTTGGCGAACACCGTGCGGGACCCGATGCGGCAGTCGTGGGCAATGTGGCTGTAGGCCATGAGGTAATTGTCGTCGCCGACGATCGTCTCCCCGCGCCCCGTGACCGTGCCGCGGTGGACGGTCGAGAATTCCCGGAAGACGTTGCGTGAGCCGATGACGAGCCGGGTCTGCTCCCCCTGGTACTTCAGGTCCTGCGGCTCGAACCCGAGAACCGCGTGCGGAAAGATGCGGTTGCCTTCGCCGATCGTCGCAGGGCCCGTGATCTGGGCATGAGCGCCGACAACCGTCCCGGCCCCCAGGACGACGCCGTCTCCCACGACCGCATAGGCGCCGACCTCGACTCCTTCTGCGAGGCGCGCATCCCCGGCGACGACCGCCGTCTCATGGACCTGCGTCATGTTCGCTCGACCACGGCGGACATCAACTCCGCCTCGGCACAGAGAGCGCCGTCGACCGTCGCCCGAGCGCGGCATTTGATCAGCCTTGTCTTGGCCGACGCGATCTCGGCTTCGATTCGGAGCTGGTCTCCCGGAACCACGGGCCGCCGGAACTTGCAGCGGTTGACTCCAGTCAGATAGAGAAGCTTCCGCTCGGGCTCGGGAAGCGCACCCAGCAGACCGACGCCGGCGACCTGGGCCATCGCCTCCACGATAAGCACTCCGGGCATCACGGGATTGCCCGGAAAGTGTCCCTGGAAAAACTCTTCGTTGTAAGTGACGTTCTTGATTCCGACGACGCGCACTCCGGGATCGAGCTCCACGATCCGGTCGACTAAGAGGAACGGGTATCGGTGCGGAAGGACCTTCAGGATTTCCGTGATGCCCATCGGCAGGTTCATCGTTCCTCCGGGGATCGGACGTTTTTCTCCAGCGCCTCGATACGGCGCGCGAGCTCCGGCAGCCGCGCGACCCAGGCGGCTCGGCGCAGGAACTCCCGGTGCGGCGCCGTCGGCATGCCGGAGACGACCGTGTCCGGCGGAACGAGGCCGCCGCGCACGACTCCCCCCTGCCCCGTGACGGTCGCGCGGTCGCCGACTTCGGCGTGGTCGCTGATGCCCGCCTGGCCCGCCAGGATGGCGCCGCGACCGATTCGTGACGAGCCTCCGATCCCAGCCTGCCCGCACAGAAGCGCGTGCTCGCCCACGACCACGTTGTGTCCGATCTGGACGAGATTGTCGATCTTGGTGCCCCGCCCGATCAGTGTCTCCCCGAAGGTCGCGCGGTCGATCGCGGCGTTGGCGCCGATCTCCACGTCCTCTTCCACCCGCACGATGCCGAGCTGCGGGATCTTGCGATGGGCGGTTCCGTCCCACACGTAGCCGAACCCGTCCGATCCCACGATCGCTCCCGAGTGAAGAACGCAACGCGCTCCGATCCGGCAGCCCTCGAGGACCGCGGCCAGCGGATAGAGCCGGCAGTTCTCGCCGATCTCGACGTTGCGGCCGACGTAGGCTCCCGCCCCGACCACGGTGCCGGCTCCCACCCGAGCGCCCGACTCGATCGTCGCACCCGCCGCCACGGAAACGCCCGTTCCCAGCCGGGCGCGGGGATCGACATGGGCACCCCGCGAGATGCCGGGGGCGGGCCGGTGGGCAGGATGGAGCTGCGCGAGCCAGATCGCGACGGCCACGGTCGGGTTCGCGACGACGATCGAGGGCCGCCCCCCCGCCGCGCTCTCGTCCGATACGAAGAAAGCACCCGCGCGGCTTGCGGCCGCCTGCTCCGCCCGCCCGGAATCGGCGATCCAGGAGAGGTCCTTCGGGCCCGCGCGCTCGAGCGACTCGAACCCGGTCAGCCGCGGGCCCGCGGGCCCGGCAACGCGGCCGCCCACGGCCCTGGCCGCTTCGGCCAGCGTGAAGGAGCGCGCGGAAGAGCCGTCGCGGGCGCTCCGGCTGCGCGGGACCGGCGTCTTCCTCTTGCTGGCTTTCACCGGGGAGGGATACTACTAAACGAAGCCGCAGGCGGCTCGGCTTCGACGCCGGGCTCGCTGCCAGCCCCTCGTGCCGGAACGGCTCCTACGACTTCTTGGGCGTCGTCTTGGCAGCGGGCGGCGCGGCCTTCTCGGCAGAGGGTTTCGTCGGTGCGGACTTCTCCGCCGCGGGCTTGGCCGGGGGAAGCGAAACGGTCGTGTTGACGCGTTTCAGGACGTCGTCGGTCACGTCCACGAGATCGTCGCGATAGACGATTCCACCCCGCGAGTCGAGCACAACGGCATAATGCTTCTCCCGGAAGTACTCGTTGACGACCGGCGCGATGCGGCCCTCGAGCGCCGACATCTCCTTGCGCTCGGCCTCCTGGAGATCGCGCTGGGCATCCTCCTGCATCCGCTTCCAGGCTTTCTGCTTGTCGTCGGCCTGTTTGGCCAGGGCATCCCGCTTGTCTTCCGGCATCGAGCTGCCCTGGTCGTTGAGCTTCTGCACGAGGTCCCGGGCGTCCTTCTCGAGCTTGTCGAGCTCGTCTTTCCTCTGGTCCGCCAGCTTTTTCAGCCTTCCGTAAGCTTCTTTGCCGGGCGCGGACTCCAGAGCGAGCCGCTGCGAATTGAGCACGACGACCTGCACCGGCGCTGGACCGGCCGGCGCGGCCGCAGGGGCCGGGGCCTGCGCCGCGGCGGTGGCGGCCAAACCAGCTGTCAGGATCGACAGGACAACGCGTTTCATTCGAACTCCTTCTTGTGAACGGCGAATCCTACCAGATTCGGCTTCGAGAACCGATACGGCTGGCGCAACATTTCCGGCCTTCAGGAGCAAGTCGACAGCTGACAGTCGACAGTCTACAGTCGCCTGACAGGGTCCCTCTGAATCGCTTCCCAACTGTCGACTGTCGACTCTCTAGAACGACCTCCCAATCGAGAAGTCAAACCCCGAGCGCCGCTCGTGGAGGCTGTTGATGGGGAAGCCAAACTGATCGATGGGCGTGATCGGGTGCAGGTTCCAGGAGTAGATGAAGCGCAGCGGCGCCTGGAAAATCGGCAGAAAGACCCGCATTTCGAGCCCGACCGACTTGCGCACCGACGTCAAGTCGAAGTTCTGACTCTCGTGGTAGACGTTTCCGATGTCCGCGAAGACGAGCAGTTTGGCCGGGCCCGCCGACAAGAAGATGTACTCGAGATTGGTCACGAAGTACTTGTTTCCCCCGAGAATGCGACCCGAGTCGTCGGTAAAGACCCGATTGTCCTTGTCTAAAGGCAGAACGGCTCCGGCGCGGAAGCCGCGCAGGCTCTGCTCGCCCCCGATCTGAAACCGCTCGAAGATCGGGACCGCCTGCCCGCCGTAAGGCCGCACGTAACCGCCTTCGATGTTGAAACCGACGTAGCCCCGCCTGGGAATCGGCACCGGGATGTATCCGGAGACGCCGATCAGCGGTTTCAAGAAGTTGTTGGTTCCGCCCAGCGCGTTGGAGGCGATCTGGGTCGTCAAGGAGTAGCGGAACCCGCGGTTGGGATCGAACGGATCATTGCGGCTGTCGAAGCGGTAGCCGGGAGTGAAGGAAGAGGTGCGGCCGGTCACGAGTGTCAGCTTCGTGGGAGGACCGGGTTGCCCCGGCGGCACGGCCGCCCCCTGGACCGGGAAGTTCGCCCGCACGTCCTCGTACTGGTAGAGCACGGACCAGCTGTCGAAGAGATGAATCCCCTTTCCGAAAAAGATGTTGCCCCCCCGCCGCTTCTCATCGATGTTCAGGTAGTTGACGTCGTTGCTGTAGACCGACGCGCCGACCGTCTGGTTGCGATCCATGAACCAGGGAATCGTGTAGGAGAGGTTGTAATAGTTGGAGATGCGTCCAAGCTGCGCCGAAGCCCCGAGGATCTCGCCGCGGCCGAGGAAATTCCGTGTCTGAAAGGAGAACTGGCCGAAGAATCCGTCCAGCGCCGAATAACCCGCGCCAAACTGGACCTCGTTGCGGGACGTCTCGGTTCCCTTCAGAGTCAGGTCGACTTTTTTGTCCGCGGGCCTCACGGAGAAGTCCGGCTCCTCGGAGACCTTGAAGTATCCGAGCTGCTGGAGCTTCTGGAGGCTCTTCTTGACCGCCTCCATGTCCATGACAGCCCCTTCGTCCAGGGCGAACTCGCGACGGATGACCTTGTCGCGCGTGGAGGAGTTGCCCTGCACCTCGAGGCGCCCGAGATAGAACTTGTCTCCCTCGAAGAGACGGACCTCCACATCCACACGGTGGTCCGCCACTTCCTTGAACGCCGGATCCGCGAACCAGTAGATGTAGCCGCGTGATTTGTAGCGGCCCTCGACGCGCGAAAGAGCCTCGACCAGCCGGTCGCGGTTTAGGACGGAGCCGGGCGGCAGCTCCTTGAATTCCTTCAGAAGGATCGGCTTGGGAACGACGAAGGCCTCGGCCTCTTCGGAAGGCTGGCCGGACTGATTTACTTTAACAATGTCTATATTGTTCGTGAAGAATTGATCCCCCTCCACCAGAGGAATCGTGATGCGCACCCGCTTCTTCTGTTTCTTCGGTTTGGCCTGCGGATTCTTAACGAAAATGTCGAGCAGTGGGTCCTTGACGACGATGTTCTTGTAACCCTTGGCCTGATAGAGGGCCTTGATGTTCTCCACGTCCGCGTCGTAGTTCGCCTGGCTGTAGGTCGTGCTCGTCTCGGAAAGGAGCCGGAACCAGGTGTTGACCTTCGTCTTCTTCATCGCCTGCCGGATTCGCCACTCCGCGAAGACGCGGTTGCCCTGGAAATGGATCGACGCGATCTTGATCTTGTCCCCTTCGTCGATCACGAAGACGACCTTCTTCTCCGTTTTGGATTTGTCGTCGATGCGGTAGTCGACCGTGGCGCTGCGGTAGCCGTTCTCCGCGTAGTAATCGGCAATCGCGGACCGCGCCTTGGCCACCTCTCGCAGCGAGAGGGGCGCGCCCGTATGCATCTCGGCCTTGACCTCTCTCAGCTTGTCCTTGAGTTGAGTCGTCGAGAACTTCTTGTTCCCCGTGAACTCGATCTCCTGGATCGTCGGGCGCTCCTCGATCGTCACGACCAGAGTCACCCCGGAAGCTCCATGCTCCGCTTCGATGGAGACGTTTTCGAGCAAGCCGACATCCCACAGCGCCTGGAAACTCTGCCGGATCTTTTCGGGGTCATACGGGTCTCCCACCTTCACACCGAGGTAGTGGGAGATCGTGTCGGGAGAGACCGTCTGGTAACCCACAACCCGGATGCCCACGATCCGCTCGGCGGGCGCGGCGGGGGCCGTAGGCGCGGGAGCCGGCTGGCTTGCCGCTGAGGGAGGGGGCGTGGAAACGGCGGCGGGTGGTCCAGGGGCCGGCGTCGCCGCCGGAGCGGGAGCCTGTCCCGGCACCAGGGCAGCCGGGAGAATCCCGAGCAGGAAGGAGACGCTGGCGAGGCGGAACCTCAAGCCGGGGCTCTCCGGACCCCCTTCGGGCCGCTAGACCCGAGTGGGAGCGTCTCTGCGCTGAAAGGCCTCATCTCGTTGCGTTTCCCAACCCCGCGAGACTCTATCTTCTTCCCGGGAAACGGGGTATCGAAAACGAGGATCGAGAGTCCGAAAGTGACACGCTGGGAAACACCTCGGACTCGGGTCGGAGCTCGATTGCCGTTTTCCGATTCCCGAGGTTACGTTCTCTCGCCTGCGGTCTCCGGTTCGCGGGTGGCGACGGTCAGACCGTCCGGTCCGACGCGCACCTCGATGGATTCGATCTTCTCGTCGCGGGCGGCGATCAAGAGCTCCGAGACCCGGTCTTCGACGTGTTTCTGGATGGAGCGCCGCAGGGGACGGGCGCCCATGTTGGGGTCGTCGCCGCTCTGAGCGAGCAGCCATTCGACCGCGGCGTCGTCCATGTCGATCTGGGCGCCTTTCGTGGCGATCGTCGCGTTGACGTCGTCGACTAAGAGGCGGCAGATCTTGGCCAGCTCCGGCTGCCCCAGCGGATGGAACACGATCATCTCGTCGATGCGATTGATGAACTCCGGAGAGAAATCCTTCCGCAGCTCCTTCAAGACCATGTCCTCGAGCTCCTTCGGATTGCCGAAGTCCTTGGTCGTGCCGAAACCCATCCGGGAGCGGTTGACCAGGTGCTTGGTGCCGATGTTCGAGGTCATGATGATGAGCGTGTTGCGAAAATCCACGACGTTGCCGTAGGCGTCCGTCAGGATTCCGTCTTCGAGGATCTGGAGGAGAAGGTTGGCGATATCGGGATGCGCCTTCTCGATTTCGTCGAACAGAATCACGCTGTACGGGTTGCGCCGGATCCTTTCCGTCAGCTGGCCCCCGTCCTCGTGCCCGACGTAGCCCGGCGGGGAGCCGATGAGCTTGGAGACCGCGTGCTTCTCCATGTACTCGGACATGTCGAACCGCACCAGCGATTTCTGATTCTCGAAGAGGAACTCGGCCAGGCGGCGGGCGACTTCCGTCTTGCCCACGCCCGACGGGCCAAGAAAGATGAAGGAGCCCATCGGCCGGTTCGGGTTCTTCACACCGAGCCGCGAGCGTCGGATCGCTTTGGAAACCCCGATGATGGCGGCTTCCTGTCCCACGATGCGCCGCCGGAGCGCGTCCTCCATGTGCAGGAGCTTCTCCGCTTCCTCGATCTCGAGCGAAGCGACCGGGATCCCCGTCCAGGAGGAGATGATCTCCTCGATGTCGCGGCGCGTGACCTCCTGAGTGGCGTCGCTTCTCTCGGCCGACTGCGCCTTGGCCCGCTCGATCTCCTCTTTCAACTCGATCTCCCGCTCGCGCAGGAAGACGGCTTTCTCGAAGTCTTTGTCGGAGATGGCCTTCTTCATCTCCTTGACGATCTGCCGCGTCTCGAGCTCCAGCTTTCGCAGATTCTGCGTGTCGGCCACCCGCTTCAATTTCACCTTGGCGCCCGCCTCGTCCAGAAGGTCGATGGCCTTGTCCGGGAAGAAGCGGTCCGTGATGTAGCGGTTCGACTGGTAGACGGCGGTCTTGATCGCTTCCGGCGAGTAGCGGACCTTGTGGAACTGCTCGTACCGGTCCTTGACCCCCTCGAGGATTTCGAAGGTCTCGATCTCGGAAGGAGCCGTGACCTGGATCGCCTGGAAGCGGCGCAGCAGGCTGCGGTCCTTCTCGATGTACTTGCGGTATTCCTTCAACGTCGTCGCGCCGATGCAGGAGACCTCTCCGCGCGAGAGGGCGGGCTTCAAAATGTTGGCGGCGTCCAGAGACCCCTCCGCCGAACCGGCGCCGATCAAGGAATGAATCTCGTCGATGAAGATGATCAGGTCCGGGTTCTCGCGGAGCTCGCGGATGATCCCCTTCAGTCTCTCCTCGAACTGGCCGCGGTACTTGGTGCCGGCGACGATCAGCGACAGATCGAGCGCGAGAATCTTCTTCTGCGACAGAAACATCGGGACGGCGCCCTCGACGATCCGAGTCGCCAGGCCTTCCACGATCGCCGTCTTGCCGACGCCCGGCTCGCCTAAGAGGATCGGGTTGTTCTTGGTGCGCCGGGAGAGGATCTGGATGATCCGCTCGACCTCCTTGTCCCTCCCGATGAGCGGATCGAAGGTGCCCGACATCGCCAGCTGCGTCAGGTCGCGGCTGTACTCGGCGAGGAAAGGGAGCTCCTTCTTCTGCTTGGAGACTTCCCGTTCCTTGATCAACGAGATCGTTTCCTCGCGCACGCCATAGAGATTGAAACCGCGGGCCGTCAGCAGCCGACCGGCGACGCACCCGTCGACCCGCAACAGGCCGATCAGGAGGTGCTCCGTTCCGACGTAGGGATGCATCATCGACTCCGCCTCGTGAGAGGCGTAGGCGAGGATCTTCTTGGACTCCTCGGAGAGCGGCAGCTCCGCGGTGGACGAGATGCGCTCGACGAAGATCCGGTCCCCCTCGATCTCGCGGCGCACTTCTTCCGGCTTGACGTTGAAGCGCCCGAAGATCTCTTTGATGATGTCCTCCCCTTCGCGGAGGATCCCGAGCAGGAGATGCTCGGACTCGATCACCTTGGAACCGAGCTTGGAGGCCTCGTAGCGCGCGAAAAAAAGCGCCCGACGCGCTTTCTCGTTGTACTTCTCGAACATCCGGTGGTCGCCTACCCCTGCCCGGATAAACCAGTAGCGGATCGAATCCCTTCCCGTGACATCGCGAAAATTTTATCACAGCGCTTCGCGAGGTCGGGGTTGTGTGTCACGAGAACGGTCGTCATTCCGCGTTCACGATGCAGTTCTTCGAGCAAATCGAACACCGCCGCGGCCGAATCGACGTCGAGATTGCCCGTGGGCTCGTCGGCGAGCAGGAGGCTCGGGCCCCGCGCCAGGGCGCGCGCGATCGCCACGCGCTGCTGCTCGCCGCCCGACAGGGCGCGAGGCCGGTGGTCGCCGCGCTCCGCCAGCCCTACTCGAACCAGCATATCCCGGGCCCGTGCGAGCGCCTCTTCCGAGGACAGACCGGCGATCCGGTGGGGCATCGAGACGTTCTCCTCCGCGGTGAACTCGGGCAGAAGATGGTGGAACTGAAACACGAAGCCGATCCGCTCGTTGCGAAACCGCGCCCGCTCGCGCGGCGGCAGGTCCTCGAGCGACTGGCCGAAAATCTCGACCCGTCCCGAGTCCGGCCGATCGATTCCTCCAAGCAAGTGCAGCAGCGTCGACTTGCCCACGCCTGAAGGTCCCATCACCGCGGCGAAAACACCCGGTTCGAGATCGAAGGACAGATCCGAGAAGACCGTCACGGGCGCGCCCTCGCCGGCGTAGGTCTTGGAGAGGTGCTCGGCTCGGATGGCCTGCGGGGACATAAGAGTTTTCAGTTCTCAGTTTTCAGTTCTCAGTTCAGGAACGACGGGCAGCGTTATCCCAACTGACAACTGATCACTGAAAACTGACAACTTCATCGCGACAGCCTCACCGCCTCCGCCGGCGCCAGCCGTGCTGCCGCGCGCGCGGGAAGCACGGCCGCGGCAAGGGCTGTCGCGAAGGCGAAGAGGGCGACGATCGCGACCTCTCCCGGATGCACTGCGAAGGGAACATGCGAGAACAGATAGACGTCGGAAGGCAGAGGTACGATGTGAAAGCGGTCGAGCAGCGCCGAGGCCAGCACTCCAACCGTGATTCCCCCCGCCGTCCCCAGGCCGCCGATCGCGGCCCCGAGCATCAGGTAAACCCGAGCGAGCGCCCCCGGGGTCGCGCCGAGCGACGTCAGCACGCCCAGGTCCCGCTTCTTCTCGACCACCAGCAGAGCAATGTTCGAAACGATGTTCAACGCCGCCACGAGGATGACCAGCGCGACGGTCGCGAAGATGACCACTTTCTCGAGCCGGAGCGCGAAGGCAAGCGGCGCGTTCAAATCGCGCCACGTCTGAACCCGATAGACGGGACCCAGAGTCTCCGCGACGCTGCGTGCGGCGATCTCGGCCCGGTCCGGGTCGGCCAGCCGCGCCTCGAACGCCCGCGACCCGGAGGACATCCCCGTCAGGAGCCGCGCCGTCGATTCGGACAGCTCGAGGTCCGGCGATTTCTCCAGAGCGCTGCCCCGACGGATCGACGCGACCCGCACGAGAATCTCGATCGGGATCGGGCCGATGGGTGAAAGACGCGTGTGGGTGGAAAGGACGCGGACCAGGCTTCCCACCGTCACGTCCAGACGCGAAGCAGCGGTGGATGAGAGACGGGCGGAGGGAACGTTCGTGTCGCCCGCGACGATTCGCTCGGACTCTTTGGGCAGGTTGCGAAAGCGGATGGGCAGGGTCGCGCGGCCGGAGGCGTCCGAAAGCCACCCACGCCCCTCGATCGCCGGCTCGACGGACAGGACGCCGGGCAGCGCGGTCAATGCCCGGCGGACGGCCTCCGGGTCCGGCAACCGATCTCCCCGGACCGGCGAAACGACGACGTGGGCGCTTCTCTCCGCCATCTGTTCTCGGATCCGATCCTGAAATCCCGACAGGAGGGCGAGCGAGATGATGAGGGCGGCGACTCCCACCGCAAGCCCGAGCACGGAGATCGTCGAGATCAACGCCACGTGCGCGCGCTTCCGTGACGCCGCGAGGTACCGCAATGCGACGAAGGACTCGAAGGTCATTGTAGTTTTCAGTTGTCAGTTTTCAGTTTTCAGTCTTACCGGTCAGCTTCTCTTCGAATCAGAACTGATGACTGATAACTGATAACTGACAACTTCATGACGAAACAGCCTCACTTACGACCTTCCGGCCTCAGAAGCGGAAAGAGGATCACGTCGCGGATGGAGTGGCTGTCGGTCAAGAGCATCGTCAGGCGATCGATTCCGACCCCTTCTCCGGCCGTCGGGGGCATGCCGTGCTCGAGCGCCTCGATGTAGTCGCTGTCGAACGCCATCGCCTCCACGTCGCCTGTCGCCTTCTCCTGTGCCTGGCCGCGGAATCGCCGCTCCTGCTCGCGCGGGTCATTCAATTCCGAAAAGCCGTTGGCGATCTCCATTCCTCCCGCGTAGAGCTCGAAGCGGTCGACCCATTCCGGATCCTGCTCGCTCTGCTTGGAGAGGGGAGAAATCTCCGTCGGGAACTCGACGAGAAACGTCGGTTGAATGAATCGCGCCTCGGCGACCGCTTCGAAGAGCTCGGCCAAGAGCTTGCCCTTCTTTCCCGCGAAGCGCTCCGGCTTCTCGACACCGAAGCGCCGCGCGGCCGCGAGCAGCCCCTCGGCGGTCGCGAGCTCCTCCGGCCGGACGGCGCCACGGCCGTCCCTGGCCGTCGCCTCGAGCACGGCGTCGCGCATCGTGACGCGCCGGAATGGAGGAGTCCAGTCGATCGTCTCCTCTCCCCACGGGGTCTGGAGGCTTCCCTTGGTCTCACGGACGAGGCTGGCGATCATTTCCTCGGTCAGGCGCATGAAGTCCGCCGCCTCGGCGTACGCCTGGTAGAACTCCAGCATGGTGAACTCGGGGTTGTGCTGCGTCGAGATCCCCTCGTTGCGGAAGTTGCGGTTGATCTCGTAGACCTTCGGGATGCCTCCGACGATCAGGCGCTTCAAGTAGAGCTCCGGCGCGATGCGAAGGAAGAGGTCGAGGTCGAGCGCATTGTGGTGAGTCACGAAGGGCCGGGCGAGGGCTCCTCCGGCGATCGGCTGCATCATCGGAGTCTCGACCTCGAGATATCCGTGGTCGTCCAAAAAGCGCCGGATCGCGCGCACGATCGCGGCGCGCGCCTCGAAGATCTGCCTCGACTGAGGGTTGACGGCGAGGTCCACGTAACGTTGCCGGTACCGCCGCTCCACGTCCTTCAAGCCGTGCCATTTCTCCGGCAGGGGCCGGAGGCACTTGGCGAGAAAGGCGAGCGAGCGAGCCTTGACGGTCAGCTGGCCCGTCCGCGTGCGGAAGATCTCCCCCTCGACTCCGATCCAGTCCCCCAGGTCGAGTGACCGAAAGAGCGACCATCCCGATTCCCCCGCGGCTTCTTGGCGAACGTAGACCTGCACCCGGGACCGACCGTCCGAGAGGTCGAGAAAGCCGGCCTTGCCCTGCAAGCGCAGCGCGAGGATGCGACCCGCCGTGGAGGTCGTTGGCTTCTCCGCTTCCAGCTCTTCGGCGCTTCGGGATTCGTACTTTTCAACGATCTCCGAGACCGTCTGGCGAATGTCGAAACGGAACGGATAGGCATCCGCCACGCGCCGGATCTCCTCCAGGTTGTGCAGCCGATTCTGGATCAGTGCCGCTTCGCCGGAGCTATCGGAGGACGCCTCGGCCGAGGCCGGTTTGTCGCGCAAGTCTTTCACGCAGGGGAGTATAAGCGGCGACAGAAGCCGCGAGTCGAGCAGGCGCGCGAGCGACTCCCAGTCATTCCGAGGAGCACAGCGCCATCTTTCATTCCGAGGAGCACAGCGCCATCTTTCATTCCGAGGAGCACAGCGATGAGGTCTGGCCGCTGGAGGATCGCGCGGGGCAGATCCTTCGCTGCGCCAGGATGACAACCGTCTTGGTGCTTACCCCGTCCGCGGCGCGCTGCGCCCGAGACCAGGCGAGCGGTCGAGCCCCTTTGGGCGAGCCGATCGCCGGTGCGCCGGCAGGCGCAGGTCACGGGCGCAGCGCGGAGCGACGGTTTACGAGGCCGAGGTGCTTCGCGAGCCGCGAGCTTGCGCGGCGTCGAGTCTCAACCAGAGATCGGAGGCCGCGCGCAAGAGACGGAAGCGGCTGCGGGTCCACCAGCGAATTTCCTGCCCGGAGCTGCCCTCGATCGACTCCACGAGTTGGACCAGTTGCCTGTCCAACTGGGGAGAGCGCGCGAGGGTGGCTTTCGCCGCTTTCACCAGCTCCGCCGGCGCGCCGTCCTGGGTCTCGGTCCGGAGCGACTCCGCCTCCAGCTCTCCCTTGATGCGAAGCCCCGCCGCCCGCAGGAGAAGCCGGTCGATGTCCGAGGCCGGCGCGCCACTGGAAACGGCCCGCCGCGCGGCTGCCAGTTCCCACGGCTCGAGCTTCAAATGCGCGAGCCCCGTGATGTTGGTCCGCAGAGGGCCGACCCCATCATCGTAGAGCTCGACGGCGGCGCTGATGAGCTCCAGGCAGGACTTCCAGAAGGAGTCGTCGTCTTTCTCCTCTGCCTCGGCCTCCTCGACCAGCTCGAGCGCGTCGTCGATGTCCTCGGCGGCGAGGCCCGAGATGTCGAACTTCTGAAGAACATCGCCGATGGCCTGCTTGAGCTCCACCACATGCTGCGCTCGCAGGTTGCGGTCCGTCGCCTGACGGTCGAACCGGATACGGGAGTCGCGGAAGCGGCGGAACTCGTCCGGCGGCGAATCGTCACCCCCGCGCGACAGCTCCCGTTCGAGGTCGGTGATTCGCCCCGTCATGTCGTCGAGACGGCGCTCCTCTTTTTCGTAGAGGCGATGAAAGACCGATCGCGTCGTCAAATTGCACCAGGCGACGGCGGTCAGGATTTCGGGGTGCGAGAGGCCGTGGGAGACGCGCCGCTTCATCGTGCGGACGTTCTCGAGCAGCCTCTGGGTCACCAACTCCTCGAACTCCCGCGCCGCCGAGACATCGGTCGCGAGCTCGTCGAACGCCCGCACGATCGCGGGCGTCATCGCCGTGTCCAGACGCGGCCAAATCGAGGCGCTCGTCAGCGCTTCGAAGAGCTTCTTGATCTGCGCCCGCGGGCGGGTCGCCGCCGCGTCGGGGTCCGACCGCCCGGTCGCCGCCACGGTGGCCAGGAAATCGACCTTGTCGATGACGTCTTCATCGATTTCGGGCTGGGAGAAGTAGAAACGCAGGAGGTAAAACGCGATCTTTTCGTCCTGGGGCCGCACCTTCTCGAAGAATCGGCGCACGAAGGAGGGCGAGATCTTCCGGTCGACGTCGCGCATCTGCGCGGAAACGGCGTCCAGCCGCGAGTAGAGATTCCGGATCAGCGGCTCGACGGTCTCGGGCGATCCCGTGTTGATCTGGGCGGCAATGGCGCGCACTTCGTCATAGAGCGCGTTGAAGTCGAGCGAGTAACCGGGCTCGGTCGAGAAAAACGTCTTGTAGATGCCCCGGAGAAACTGGTGGAAAGTCCAAAGGGCCTTGAACCGCTCGGTCAGGCGGATGTAGTCTTCGTGCAGAAGCTGGATTCGCTCAACTGACATTGCTTGTAGCCGTCCCGGTGCCTCTATTCTAGCTCTTGGTTTTCCCCGTTTTTGCGGGCGTTTCCGACGGAACCATGCGCTTGCCGCAATCCGGCGACCCCACACGGAGGCTTTCAACCCATGAAGCTCGGCAGCACGCTCATCGACGCCAAGACGCTCGAGGACGGCATCACCCGCCTCGCGGCGGAGATCGAGCGGGATCAGGCAGGCCGCCCGGTCCTTCTGGTCGGGATCCTGAAGGGATCGATCTTCTTCCTTTGCGATCTCGCCAAGAAGCTCGAGAAGACCCCCGTCTCGCTCGACTTCCTGCAGGTTTCCTCCTACGGGAAGGGGACCAAGTCCTCCGGCAACGTTCGCCTGCTGAGGGACCTTTCCTCCGACATCGCCGGCCAGGAGGTCATCATCGTCGAGGACATCGTCGACACGGGCAAGACGCTTCAGAAGATCATCGAGATCCTCTCGACGCGTAAGCCGCGGTCGGTCAAGATCTGCGCGCTTTTGAAGAAGCGGATCCCGGGCAACGAGGGGATTCCCGTGGACTACCTCGGGTTCACGATCGACGATCACTTCGTCGTCGGTTACGGGCTGGATTTCGCCGAGTCGTATCGGAATCTGCCGTTTATCGGAGTCCTGGAACCGGACGGAAACGGATAAATTCGAATTTCGAAATTCGAATTTCGAAATTGGAGACCTGATGAGATTCATCGCAACGGACGGCGCCCCGAAGGCCATCGGCCCCTATTCCCAGGCCGTCATCGAAGGCGGCGTCCTCTATGCCTCGGGCCAGATCCCGCTGGATCCGGGTACGGGGGAGCTCGTCGCAGGAGGGCTCGAACCATCCGTCGAACGCATCTTCGACAACCTCGAGGCGGTGTTGAAGGCGGCCGGCTTGGCCTTCCGCGACGTGGTCAAGACGAGCGTTTATCTCGTCCGGGCCGAGGACTTCCCCGCTATGAACGCCATCTATGCGCGGCGTTTCGGGGATCACCGCCCCGCGCGGTCGACCGTGATCGTGGCCGCGCTGCCCAAGGGGGCGCCGGTGGAGATCGACCTGATCGCCAGAGTAGGGCGCTAGGCGCTTGGCGCTGGGCGCTGGTGGGTCCGCAGTGCCAGTATGTGGTTCCCTACCAGCGCCTATCGCCCAGCGCCCGTTCAAGGTCCAAACACCAACCCCACAGCCGCCGCGATCCAACCCAGCGTCAGCACACGCGTCGAGCGGCGGTGCAGCACGTCGAATCGCCTGCGCCACGGGTCGTCGGGTGAGGCCGTGTCGAAGGACCCGACCTTGTCGCGGAAGTAGCCCATGCGTGGCCGAAGCACCATCGCGAGATAGACGTTGCTTGCGATGGCGACAAAGATCGCGACCCCGGAGACGATCGACTGCCCGGCGAAGCCTCCGGTCCGCTCGAGCTGAAAAAACACCGCCAGTACGAGCAGCAGCGAGAGAACCTGTTTCACGACCTCGAACCGGCGCAGGATCTCGCCGAAGACGTCCCCGGCCACGTCGCGCGAGGGAATGCGCGCAAAGAGGACCGGAGCCGCCAGGACGACGAGAAGCGTCCCGCCCACCCAGAGAGCGAGGCAGAAGCGGATGACCTCTCCCGCCAGTAGCAGCACGGCCGCGCAGTCTATCTCCCGGAAGCGGGCGGACTGAGACGGTACACGATCCCGCCTCCGTCCCCCTCTGCGGTTGGGAACAAAGTCGAAGGAAAGCGGCTCGCCCAGGAGCGAAGGACTTCCGATCTTGGCCCCGCGGCCAGGACGAGCCACGCGGGACGAGCTCGGTCCCAAGCCGCCATCAGGCGAACAAGATCACCATCGAGGTTCACGATCTCCCGCTGGCCCGCTCTCGGGCAGCAAAGCCATTCCGGACCGACGATGTAGTAACCGAGGCAAAGCTGCGTGTATTGGTTCTCGACGAAGAGCCGCTCCGAGAAGGGTGTCTGCGCGAGGAATCGCGCCATCGGCCGCCAGTCAGATCTGCCTTGCCGGAAATAGAGGGAGAGCGAATGCAGGGCGACAGAGAGAAAAAGGGCCACCAGCGCCAGGCGAACACCTAACCACATTCGCGATTTCAAGATCCAGCCGAAGGCGACGGCCCCGAGCGCCGTCAGCCCCAATCCGGCGGGTAGCCAGTGAAAGATCGAGTCGTAGGTTGGATGTCGATGTTCCAGAAACTCGAGAAAGGCCAATCCCCCGATTCCCCAGATGATCAGGAATCGCAGACGAGGCCTCCGGACGGCGATGACCAGCCCTCCAACGAGAAGCGCCGCGAAAAAAAGGTCTGCATAACTCCAAGGATGGGCGTCGCGCGGCGCGAAACCAAAATACGAAACGAACCGTCCAATCCGACGAGCGGACCAGGATGGAGCCGTGCTCATGGCCGGTTGGTGAAGCGCCTTCAGAAAAACAGGAAGCCAGGGAAGATACCCGACAGCAACGGCCCCGATGAAAAGAGGACTCCGGGCCAGGAACTTGCGCGCCCGCGAGCGTCGCGTCAGGTCTCGATCGAAGGCATCCTCGATGAGAAGGGCTGCCGCGGCAATCGCGAGAACCACGCCTGCCAGATAAAGCGTGTACAGCGTGGCAAGACAGCACAGGTAGAACAGCAATAAGTCTTTCTTACGCGCACCAGCGAGATAGGCCTCCAGAGTAAGCAGCGCGCAACAGAGCAGAAAGAGTCCCAGTGCGTACGGCCGAACCTCTTGCGAGTACCGGACGTGGTACGGCGCAAGGGCGAGCAGGAGAGCGGCCGACAGACCCACCGCCTCTCCCCCGCGGCGTCTGACGAGCGACCCGAAGGCGCAGACACAACCTGTTCCCCAGAGGATCCCGGGCAGACGGCGAACCCAGTCGGCGGGATCGAGGCTCTCGAAGAGCTTCCGGATCACGTAATCGAGAGGCGCATGCAGGGCTTGCCAGCGCAGAGACCGCCAGAGCCCCAACCAGGTGTCCCGTATCGTGAACGTCTCCAAGATCTCGTCGAGCCAGTAAGACGAGCGGTCCAACCACGGAAGGCGCACGAGGATCGCGCCGACTGCGATCCCGAGGCAGATAGAAATGCCGACAAAGCGGGAACGTATGGGGCGGGGGCCCGATGGCGAGACGCTCGACATTCCTGGATTATCAACGAGTAAGATGAAAGGCATGGATCCCGAGCTCTCGTCGGCTCTCGACGATCTGATCCTGGGCCGCGGAGTGGCGCGCGGCCGGCACTCGATGCGATTCCGGGATCGAATCGTGCGGGCGGAGCTCGAAGAGCGGCTGGCCGCCAACGGATTTCGCCCGATGACCGTGTCCGAAACACAGATTGAGCCGGGAGAGAAAGTCCCCGCTTTCTACCTGCACGACGAGGTCGCCGATTTCGGATACATCCGTTGGGAGATCTTCACGCCGAGGAGCCGCCGCAAGCTCTTCGCATCCGAGGTTCGGCGGGCCGACAACGACGAGTGGGCCGTGCAACTGAATCTCGCCTCTCAGGAAAAGGTCTGGGCCTCTCCGGAGCGTAAGGAAAAGCACGACGTGGACACCGTTGTGGCGGTGCATCCGTGATGTGCCGGGCGCTCGGCGCGAGGCGATGGGCGCTGGGCGAACCCGGGCCCGTTCTTTCCAGCGCCTAGCGCCGAGCGCCCAGCGCCCCCATAAGATCAACGATGTCTTCTCCTCTCATCAAGACACTTCCGGTAGGACCTTTGCAGTGCAACTGCTCCATCCTGGTCGACGAAGCGACCCGCGAGGCAATCGTGATCGATCCGGGAGACGAGCCGGATCGGATCCTGATGGCTCTCGCACAGCTCAAGGCGCGGGCGATCGCGCTCCTGCATACACACGCCCACTTCGACCACATCAGCGCAACCGGCGGGGTCGCCCGCGTGACGCAGGCCCGAATTCGACTGCATGCCGCCGACCGTCCGCTCTACGATGCGCTGCCGGAACAGGCCGCGGTCTTCGGGTTCACGGCGGAACCGCCGCCGCCGCCCGATGAGCCGGTGACAGACGGCGAAGAAATCCGATTCGGCTCGGTCCGCGTGCGCGCCATCCACACTCCGGGTCACACTCCAGGCTCGACCTGTTACTTGCTGGAGGGGGAAAAGCCGATTCTCTTCTCGGGCGACACGCTCTTTCGGCGTTCCATCGGGAGGACGGACCTCTGGGGAGGAGACACGGCCCAGATCCTGGAATCGATCCGGCAGAAGCTTTTCTCGCTCGATCCCGAGACTCCGGTCGTCTGCGGCCATGGGCCGGGGACGACGATCGGGGAGGAGCGCCGCTCCAATCCCTTTGTGCAGGCGTGAGTTTTCAGTTATCAGTTTTCAGTTTTCAGTTTCTTGCCTTGGAACTGATCACTGAGAACTGAGAACTGACAACTCGTATAATCGGAATCATGGCACTCTCACTCGAAGAAAAGTCGAAGCTGGTGTCGTCCTTCTGGAACGACCTCCCTTCCCCCTGCCCGAAGCACGACGTGCCGATGCGATCGTTCTTCGTCGACCGTGTGTACAAGCCGCAAGTCGTCATGGTCTGTCCCAAGGGAGAGCTGTTCCGTTTCGACCAGAAACCCAAGCAGATCGAGTTCTCCCGCGGTCACCTGAAAACGATGGTCCTGGATGCGCAGGAGAGAGAATTTCCCGGCTGTCCTCAGGACTTCACCCCGCTGGTCGTCTACCGGACTCCCGCGGTTTTTCTGCCCGTGGGCTGGGATTACCTGTTCGTCTGTCCGACCTGCCTTTCCTACGGTCGGTGGTGCGACACGGGTCGGCCGGAGGAAGACGTCAAAGCGGCCCCGATCCAGAAGAAAGAGGCTCCAGCCTTTCATGACGAGACCATTCCGCTGCCCAAGCGCATGGAAATGGCCAAGGACGGAGACTTGAAGACCAAGCTCTACGCGGCGATGGCCCAGACGGATTGCACTGCCTGCGGGTACGACTGCGAGGGCTACGCCGCCGCCATCGCAGCGGGCACCGAGAAAGATCCGAATCTCTGCGTGCCCGGCAAGGAAGAGACCCTGAAAATGCTCAAGGATCTTCTGAAGGGAACGGGCCTGCCTGCTGCGAACAACTAACCAGTTGTCAGTTATCAGTGATCAGTGATCAGTTCTGAGCCCACGCAAACTGAGGACTGAAAACTGTGAACTGAAAACTCGGCACAGTTCTGAGCCCACGCAAACTGAGGACTGAAAACTGTGAACTGAAAACTCGGCACAGTTCTGAG
>Ga0070698_100000023_pt1 | contig 102971 bp, 85 predicted proteins | sample KBSK1502metaG_FD_65477 | JGI IMG/M metagenome (GOLD analysis project Ga0070698, IMG submission 65477) | Corn, switchgrass and miscanthus rhizosphere microbial communities from Kellogg Biological Station, Michigan, USA - KBS K1-50-2 metaG | ecosystem: Host-associated > Plants > Roots >... | reverse complement strand
ATACATGGATCCGATCGGGCTCGCTCTCGACAACTACGACGTCACTGGTAAGTGGCGTTATCGCGAGAACGGCACCCCGCTCGATACCCGCGGGACGATGTATGACGGCCGCGCGGTCACAACGCCGATGGATCTGACGCGATCCCTGCTCTCGCGTCCTGTTCCGCTGGCGCGCGCGTTCACGGAGAACCTGATGGCCTACGCCGTCGGTCGCCGCGTCGAGGACTTCGACCAGCCCGCCATCCGCTCCATCGTGCGTGAGGCGGAGGCCAATGGCTACAAAATGTGGTCGTTCATCAACGCCGTCGTAAAAAGTCCTGCGTTCCGCAGCAGACGAGCGGAAGGGACAATCACCGAATCACCCGGGGCGACTAAGCCCTAAGCTGCCGCTCTAATCAGCAAGTATCTCGCGTCGTTTCCTTTTAACCCCTCCGCACCATGAACATCTTCACTCGCGGACCCATGCCCCGGCGGACGTTCCTTCGCGGGCTCGGCGCCACGATTGCGCTTCCACATCTGGAGGCGATGGTTCCGGTTTTCCGCTCCTGGGGCACAAAGTCGGGCGCCGCGGCGGCGGCCGACAAGACACGACTCGTATGCATCGAGTCCGTGCATGGCGCGGCGGGGAGCAACGCCTGGGGTGCAACCAAGAACTTGTGGGCGCCCGCGGTCGTTGGTCGCGATTTCGAGCTGATTCCAGAGGGCGCGTTGCCATCGCTCGAGCCATGGCGGAAATACCTGACCATCGTCAGCAACACCGACGTGCGCATGGCGGAGCCGTTCGAAGCGCCAGAAATCGGTGGTGACCACTTCCGGTCGAGCGCGGTGTTCCTCACCCAGGCGCATCCCAAGCAGACGCAGGGCTCCGACCTCTACGTCGGCACGTCGTTCGACCAGATCGTCGCTCGCCGCATCGCCGAGGACACCGCGATTCCGTCGATGCAGTTGTGTATCGAGAACCTCGATCAGGCCGGCGGCTGTTACTACAACTATGCGTGTGCCTACACGGACACGATCAGCTGGGCGAGTCCCAGTGAGCCGCTCCCGATGATTCGCAATCCTCGCACCGCGTTCGAGCTTCTGTTCGGCGCGGGGAATAACAATGCGGATCGGATGTCACGGCGGAAGGCCAATCAGAGCATTCTCGACTGGATCGTCGGCGAAGCCAAGGGGCTGAAGCGCGAGTTGGGTTCGATGGATCAACAGCGTCTGGACAAATACCTCGAGGACATTCGCGAGCTGGAGCGCCGCATTGCGGCCGTCGAAGCGCGCAACTCGAGCGGCGAGCCGCGCGAGATTCCCGAAGCGCCCATCGGCGTGCCCGACTCGTTCGCCGAACACATGAAGCTGATGTTCGATTTCCAGGTGCTCGCGCTCCAGTCCGACATGACGCGCGTCATCTCGTTCAAGACGGGCCGCGACGCCTCGAGCCGCGCGTTTCCGGAGAGTGGGACGAACAAGGGATTCCACCCGGCCTCGCACCATGGCGGCCGGGAGGCGGCGATCCTCGAGTACAACTTGATCAACCGCTATCACGTCAGTCTCCTGCCGTATTTCCTCGAGAAGTTGCACAACACCATCGAGGGGGACAGCAACCTGCTCGAGAAGACCGTCATCATGTACGGATCGCCGATGGCTGACTCGAACATCCACAATCACCGGCGCTGCCCGCTGATTCTGTTGGGTCATGGCAACGGCCGGCTCGAGGGCAACCTGCACCTGAAGGCGCCCGATGGAACGCCGATGGCGAACGTGATGCTGGAACTGATGCACAAGTTCGGGCTCGACAACGTGAACAACTTCGGTGACAGCACGGGTGGGTTCGCCTTGACTGCGCCGTTAGGCAGTCGAGCCAGCCAGGGGTAGAGAGTCTAAAGGCGTCCTCTAAATGCGTCCTCTGACAGCGTGCTCTAAGGGCGTCCTCTAAGGGCGTCCTCGAGAAGCGAATACTGTTTAGACCACGAGGTTGGAGCACGCTGTTAGAGCGCGGTTAGAGGACGCCGTAAGAGCACGATTTTAGAGGACGCCGTCAGAGCACGCCCTTAGAGGACGCCTTTAGAGCGAATCCACATGCGACACAACCTGCTAAGCATCCTTTCCGCGCCGCTGTTGCTGATCACGGTGCCTCCGTCGCCGATCGCCGACGCGGCGATGAAGGGCGACCTCGCCGGCGTGCGGGCGCTGATCGTCCAGGGCGCCAACGTGAACGCCGCTCAAGGCGACGGCATGACGGCGTTGCACTGGGCGGCCGAACGGGGCGACTCGGCGATAACCGCCGTGTTGGTCCGCGCGAAGGCCAACACGGGCGCGACGACGAGGATCGGCGACTACACGCCGCTCCACATCGCGGCCAAAGGTGGAAAGGGGCGCATCGTCAAAGTGCTGTTGGGTGCGGGAAGCGATGCGAACGCGCGCACGGCATCGGGGGCCACCGCCCTGCATTTCGCCGCCGCGGCCGGCGACACGATTTCGTTAAACGCGTTGCTGGACCGGAAGGTGGACGTGAACGCCCGCGAGAACGAATGGCAGCAGACGCCGCTCATTTTCGCGGCGACCAATGGCCGGGCTAGCGCGATCCGTGTGCTCATGAGGCGCGGCGCCGACGCGAACATTCACACGAAGGCAGTGAACCTCGGCGAGCAGGCGGCCGCGGAACAGGCGGCGGCGCGCAAACGGGACGCGGTCCTCGTTTCCTTCGAGCCGGAGAAGCACCGCGACACGGCCTCGGCGCCTAACGCGATGCCTAACGCAGTGCCGAACGCGCCGGCGGCGCCGGCGGACGCCGGTGGAGGACGAGGCGCAGGACCTCGCGCGCCCGCACCGAAAGGCCCGTTCACTCCGGCCCAGATGCAACAGGCGATCGACTCGGGCCGGGTCGTGTTACTCTCGCCGCAGGCCCGCCGGGGCCCCGCGCGCGAAGAGGTGGACACCATCAACGGCGGTGTCGCGGGTTTCCAGTCCGCGGTGGGGGCCGTTGGGGGACTGACGGCATTGCACCACGCGGTGCGGCAAGGACACGCCGAGGCGGTGACCGCGCTGTTGGACGGTGGAGCCAGCCTGAACGACGTGAGCGAGACGGACAAGACGACACCGCTGCTGCTGGCAGCGATCAATGGACAGTTCGACATCGCCATGACGCTGATCCAACGCGGTGCGGACCCCAATCTCGCCAGCACCGCCGGCGCCACGCCGCTCTACGCCATCATCAACGCGCAATGGCGGCCACGATCGCGATTCCCGCAGCCACACGCGGTGGAGTTCCAGCAGGGCACACATCTCGATGTCATGGAGGCCTTGCTCAAGGCCGGCGCCAAGCCTAACGAGCGCATCAAGACGCATCTCTGGTACTTCGCCTACAACAACTGCGGCAGCGGGAACTGTGGCCTCGAGAACCTCGAGGGCACGACGGCGTTCTGGCGCGCGGCGTACGCCGTCGACGTCGAGGCGATGAGACTTCTCGTCAGGTACGGGGCCGACCCATCCATACCGTCGCAGCGCACACCGGCGCAGGGCGGCCGTGGCGGAGGCGGAGGCGGTGGAGGCGGCGGCGGCGGTGGAGGCGGGCGACAAGCTGGCCCCGCACTCGATCCCGCGATCGACTCGGCCGCCAAGGCCGTGCCGCCGGGGATTGGCGTCTATCCGGTGCACGCAGCGGCTGGCGTTGGCTACGGCAACGGCTTTGCCGGCAACGCACATCGCCACTCACCCGACGGTTGGATGCCGGCGATGAAGTACCTCGTCGAGGAGTTGAAGGCCGACGTCAACCAGCGCGACGCCAGCGGAATGACGCCCCTGCACCACGCTGCATCGCGCGGTGACAACGAGATGATTCAGTACCTCGTCTCCAAGGGCGCCGACGTGAAGGCGGTTTCGGTTCGGGGCCAGACCACGGTGGACCTGGCGAACGGTCCAGTGCAGCGCTTGCGGCCCTTCCCCGAGACGATTGCACTCCTGGAAAAACTCGGAGCGAGGAACTCGCACAAATGCGTCGGCTGCTAATGAGAGCCAAGGGCGTCCTCTAACGGCGTCCTCTAACGGCGTCCTCTAACGGCGTCCTCTAACGGCGTCCTCTAACGGCGTCCTCTGACGGCGTCCTCTGACGGCGTCCTCTGACGGCGTCCTCTGACGGGTCCTCTGACGGGTCATCTGACGGCGTCCTCTGACGGCGTCCTCTGACGGGTCCTCTGACGGGTCCTCTGACGGCGTCTTCTATGTGCGAGTTGCGGACGGGGCGCAAGTCAGGCTGCCGTTCCTTGGACATAAGGTTGGTCAGCATTCTGCTTACGGCGACGAGCCGATGGTGAAGAGGCCAATAGACCTTGGCCGATATGTCCTTCGCACGGAAACGAACGCGAAGGCGCTCACTGGCCTCTTCCGCTGATGCCCGTGCGAAACGGAGAAACTGGTTACGGTCCGGCCCAGCGTCTCGGCCAAAGGCCTCTTGAATATTTGCGGTTATCGATTCGGCAGCGTCGCGAAGCTGAGCAGCGTTAGGCAGACGACGACTCTTGAGCAGCTGGTTGATGTCGTCCACAACCTCTTGCGCGCCGTCGAGTACCCGCAGCCTGGGCCTTGCAGACATGGCAACACCTTACGCAGTACTTTGGCCGCGTATGTCACCAATTCAACGCTGACTCCATCAATACAACGCAAACTGGCCCCACCCGCAGGACGCCCGTCGTTTGCGCTTTTTGAGGACGCTCTTAGAGGACGCTCTTAGAGGACGCTCTTAGAGGACGCTCTTAGAGGACGCTCTTAGAGGACGCTCTTAGAGGACGCTCTTAGAGGACGCTCTTAGAGGACGCTCTTAGAGGACGCTCCTTGAGGACGCCCCAAGTGCACGCTCTCAGACCCCTACTTCGGAGGTGCAAGCATGAGCTTCACATGTTCCTCCGCCTGCTGCAGCCCGCCTTCACCCTGATCCCAGGAGATGCGGCCGTCCCCGTTCAGGTCGACGCCCGCGATCAGCTGCTCTACCGCTGACGTCATCTGACTCACCAGCGCAGCCGCTTCGGCCGGCGTGGTCGCCGCCAGGACCTTCTGCGCAATCGCCAGCGCCGCGCCGGCACGCTCAACGACACAGCGGGCCGCGGTGCCAATGTGCTTTGAGTGCATAACGACGGCCGGTGATGCTCCTTCCGCGGCCGCCGCCAGGTCGATGTGGGTCGCAACGCCGGCGGCGCCCTTCGTGACACCGTAGCCCAGGCCGGGACCCATCTTGATCACCGATGGATCCAACGCGTGGATGACGTGGCCCGCGTGCGTCTTCATGTATTCCAGGTTCGTGGGCTGACGGCCGGCGAGCATGGCATGCGTGACGGCGATGCGGGCCTCGGCGATCGCCGCCGGGAGAAGCCCTTGCAGGGTTGGTGTTTCGTTGAAGCTGTTCACCACGTGTCCGATGTGAACACCCGCCGGTCCTGTCGGCACCGGAAGCAAGGCGGCGCGAGCCGCATAGCCGGGAAGCGGAGCTCCGGTAACGGCTACCACGACGCTATCAAAGATCCGCCGGCTCGCGGTGTCGGTGCTCACGACAAACGAGCGACGCTGAAACTCGATGTCGGTCAGCCCCACGTGTCGCAGGATATCGTCGATTTGCGCGCGCAACTGATTGTTGAGTTGTTGCTGCGCCTGCTCGGTCTTGTTCCCGGACTTTGCGCGCTGGACGTTATTGGAGTCACGGGCAGCGGTGATAGCCACGTGGGCGCGGGCAACGGCAGTGACTTCCTCACGAGTGAGCGCCGCCGACGCATGACCCGCATGCGCCTGCTGCGCGCCGGCGCTCGCGGCGCCGACGATGAACAGGAGTGCGGAGCGCCGAAGCACGCTGTTCCAGATCTTGGTCATGGTCGCGGTGGCGGAGGAAGCGTGCCCTTGTTGGCGATCGACTTGTTGATGAAGTCAACAGTGACTTCGGCGCGAAACGCCACGATCTCACGTGCGAGCTCCAGGCTCTTGTTCCTGTCAGCGATCGAGAAACCATTGATGGTTGCCTTGTTCGCCTTCACGCGCTCCTCGTACCGCACCGACTTCGGGTCGGTAATGAACATGTTGAGCGTGATGATCGGGTCGTCGTGCAGGTTGTCACTCTTACCTTCGACGATCTTCGATCCCATCTGTTGGCTGACCTTGTTGTAGTCGTAGTACTGCTGGATGTGTGCCACGACGGGATTCCCGTTCCAGATCTTCGTGAGCGAGTCGGCCACGTAGCGTTGGCCGGGCTGATTCCCGCCACTGTCGCCGATCAGGATGATGTTCTTGAAGCCGTGCATCTTGAGGCTATGGACCACGTCCGTGAGCATCGCGCGGAACGTATCCTCGCGAAGGCTGATGGTCCCCGGGCTCGCCATATGACTCGTCTGCCGTTCGATGTTCCCCTCGGGAACGAGCTTGATGATCGGTGCGCACAGCGCGTTGCCGAGTTTACGCGCAATGGCCTCGCAGTTCGCCTGGAGCACATAGTTGTGCTTGCCGGTCACCAGCCACGGTCCGTTCGGTTCCATGCCACCGGTCGGGATAATGACGGTGGTTTTGCCCGCCGCGATGGCATCGCGGACGTCCATCCACGTCATTTCCTCGAGCCAGACCGTGGCAGGCGCGGACAATGGGTTTGGCGCGTCGACGCAGTTGTAAGCGTTCCCGGTTGTATCCGAGGGGGCTGAACGACATCGGCCCCCACCGCGATTACGAGCGTTGGCGGCGCGTGCCGAGTCCGACTGTTGAGCGGTTTGCGGGTTCTGGGCGATGACGGACGATGCCGTTAGGATCATCGCGGCCACGACGAGACCTGTCTTCATCGTTTTCTCCGACGACGGTGTGAGCCACCACAAAGCTTGTGACAGGAGTCGAGGACGTGCAAGAGCACGTAGAGAACCGTCTCGTTTTGCCTCGATCCGGCTCGGGAGATGTCCCAGGCGGCCGCAACCTGCGCCGCGGATTACCTGGGAGTCGGAAGAGTAGTCGTCACCCGCATCTCCGCGGTGTAGCGCAGCTCAGCAAACCGCACGAGGAGATCGGCCTCCGTCACTCCTTCCCGGTCGGCGCCGGAGAGATCGGCAATGATCATCCCCCGGTGCATCATCATGGTCCGGTCGCCGAACCGGACCGCCTGATCCATGCTGTGCGTGACCATCAGCGTGGTGAGCGCGTGCGAGCGTACGAGGTGATCGGTGACCTCCATGATCTGCTCCGCCGCCCGCGGATCGAGCGCCGCCGTGTGTTCGTCGAGCAGCAGCAGCTCCGGGCGGCGGATCGTCGCCATGAGCAGGGTGACCGCCTGTCGCTGGCCCCCGGACAATGTCCCCATCGACGCCTCCAGCCGCCCCTCGAGGCGCATGCCTAACGAAGCGAGCCCGGCGCGATATCGCTCGAGCGATGCGCGGTCGAGGCCCACCCGCAGTCGATGCCGCATCCCACGCAGCTCGGCCATCCGCAGGTTCTCGGCCACCGTCATCGACGGACACGTCCCCTTGAATGGATCCTGGAAGACCCGGCCGATCAATCCGGCACGCTTATGCTCCGCCCAGCGGGTGACATCGGTCCCCGACAGTCGAATCGTGCCCTCGTCGGTCAGGTAGGTCCCGGCGATGACGTTGAGGATCGTCGATTTCCCGGATCCGTTACTGCCGATCATGGTGAGAAACTGGCCGGCCGGAATCGTCAGGCTCACGCCACGGAGCGCGGGGACGCGGTCTCCGCCCGGCTGCTCGAACGTCTTCTCCAACGACGAGAGTTCAATCATCGCGCAAATCCCTTCCAGCGACGGCCAATGCCAAGTGTGGGAAGCGCCAGCGTCAGGAGGACGAAAGCGGCCGTCGCCAGCTTGAGGTCGATCGGGTTGAGGCCGATGCGAAGCGCGACGGCGATGAGAACGCGAAACACGACGGCTCCTACGGCGACCATCGCGATCGTTGCGCCAAGCCGCCAGCGTTTTGGCTTGAGCGTCTCGCCCAGGATCACCGCCGCCATGCCGGCGACAAGCGTGCCGACACCCATGGACACGTCCGCGTAGCCCTGGTATTGCGCCATCAGTGCGCCCGAGAAGGCGACGAGTCCATTCCCTAACGCCAACGCAAGCTCCACCATGCCACGCCGGTCGACGCCTTGCGCGATGATCATCGCCGGATTGTCGCCGGCTGCTCGCATCGCGGTACCAAAGTCCGTGCGCAGGAACCACGTGAACGCGAAGCCGAGCACGAGCACGAGGACCAGGAAGACAACGCCGAAGGAAATGTCACTCGACCAGACGGCGGTCGAGGGGATGAGCGCGTGCAATCGCGTCGCGAGCGTGGCCCGATCGAGGAGTGAAATATTCGACCGTCCCATCACGTGCAGGTTCACAGAATAGAGCGCGGTCATCACCAGAATGCCTGTCAGAAGTTCGGTGACCCGGAGTCGCGTATGCAGCAAGCCGGTGACGTACCCCGCCACCATCCCTGCGAAGAACGCGGCCACGGACGCGACGAGTGGATCTGTGCCGCCGATGATGAGAGTCGCCGCGACCGATGCGCCGAGCGGAAAACTTCCGTCAGGAGTGATATCTGGAAAGCGCAGCACTCGCGAAGCGATGTAGACTCCCCACGCCAGCGTCGCGAACGCCAGTCCCAACACAAGCGCTGAGAGCCAGAACTTCCACGGTGCCGATCCGCGATTTCCTTCAGCCGAGCTGGGCGCACGGGGAGCAACACGTCCGGCGGTGTCACTCCCTCCGTTGACCGGAATGACGACTGTCGCGCGGGCGATGACGTCCGGCGGGATCGTCACGCCGAAATCGGCGGCGGCGCCGAGATCGACGACCATCTTCGGGACCGCTGATGTTTGAAACGGGATGTTCGCCGGATTCTCGCCACGCAACACGCGGATCATCAGGAGACCTTGCGCGTAGCCATTGTCGAAGAAGCTTGCACCGAGGGCGATTGGCGCGCCGTTGTATCCGGTGTTGGAGGCGACGACGGGCATTCCCAGTTCGCGAGCCTGCTTGATGAGCGCCGAGAAACCACCGCCGATCATGACACTCGGCACTTGCATGATCCCGTTCACTCCCTGCGCGCGCAGGGCCTGGACTCCGGTCGCGATGTCCTGGGGACTGGTGCAGGCGACGGTGACGTAGCGGATCCCGAGTTGCTCCGCCTTTCGCCTGACGATGCCGAGATAATGTTCGGCGAAGGGGTCGGCCGGATCGAACAGCGTGCCCCACACCTTGAACGTCGGGAACGTGGAGATCGCGAGCTCCAGCGCTTGACCGACGGGAAGCGGAATCTCGGCGCCGGTGACGTTAGGCCGATGCGTGGTGGCGCTTGTTCCCGCGTTGATGACATACGGGTTGGCGACCGCGCCAAAGATGATCGGGCGGTCGGTAATGACCTTCATCGCGGTCTGCGTGGCCACGGAGGAGATCGTGGCGACCTGCGTCACGTTCTGCCGCAGGAACTCGCGCATGATGAGCGAAAGCGTCGGAATGTCGCCTTGCGCGTTGCGCTCTACGAATGTGACGCTGACGTCGCGCGTATAGCCCGAGTCAGCGAGTGCCTTGTAGAACCCCTCGCGGGCGTCGTCGAGCGGGGGGATGGAGGAGACCTGTACGATTCCGATCACTGGACGGCTGTCGTGTCCTCCGCCGCCGCACGCACCGCACAGGACGGCCGACGCCGCGAGGCTGAGCATCGCGATGAGCCGTTCGCTGACGCCGCTCATCGTCCAACGTTCGCGGCGAGGGCGGAGGAGAGGCGGGCGGCGGCAGTTGTCATGCGCATGAAGTTGCCCGCGGTGGCTCGCTCCGCTACTTCGTCGGCCTGATCTTCGCGCTGAACTGCAGGTTGAAGTTGTTGGGCGTGCGCGTGTGGAAGCTCTTGTAGGACGCGGTGTGGATTTCTTTCTCCACGTCCGGCGACGAAGCGATCGCGCCCGTGTCCACCTGTATCACCAGCCCTCGCTTGCACAACTCGGCGTAGACGGCATCCGGATCGAACGGCGTGATCCCGAAGGAGATGTGGTCCATCGACGCGCTGCGCGTCGCCGGCATCGTGAATGAGGGCGACGTCGCGTTGCCGCCGCGGATCAGGAGACCGCCGATCTCCGGCGCAATCTCCGTCTCGTTCTGGCTCCCCTCGTCGCCCAGGCCGCGCCACCCGAGCAGCGCTTCGTAGAAGGCGACCGTCTCCTTGTAGCTGATGCAGCGGTAGGAGATGTGATCGAGATAAGCCGTCTTCCAGCCCGTGGGCTCGAATGGCAAGGGTGCGCTGAGCGTGCCGATGGCGGGCGAGCGACGCCGATTCCGCCGATTGCCGTTGCTGATCTGCAAGTCCATGCCGTCCGGATCCTTCACGTGGAAGCTCCGGAAGTCGTCGCCACTGTGGTCGGCGACGGGCTCGAGTCCGCGCTGCTTGAGCGCGGCTTCGACCTTGTTCGTATCCCACGGCGTGATGCCCCAGCAGAATCCGTCCCACACCGTGCCCCCATTGGGGACGCCGTCAACGCGCGGCGTTTCACACGCCGGGAATCTCGAGGGATTGGCATTGCCGCCGCCGCGACCGGCATTCGTGCTGTCGCCGCCGGCGCGCCCGGCGCGTCCGCCTCCGGCGGCGCTGTCACCTGCAGCACCAGCGCGTCCACCACCGCCACGGCCGCCTCGCCCACCAGGTCGCGGAACATAGCCGCCGCGGATCCTCACTCCTCCCCAGTCACCAATGTCCATGTGGATCACGCCGTCCTGGTTGCTGCGCACCTTCCAACCGAGAAACGCTGTGTAAAACGCCGCCTCTCGCTCCGGGTCGGTCACTTGCATGTTGAAGTGATCGAGCAGCACGGTCTTCCATCCCGTGGGCTCGAACGGCGCCTTGAAGGGCGTCTTGTTGCACGTCGCGGTCGTGTCGCGATCGCGGCCGGCGCACTGGCCTTGCCCGAGGGCGCGCGTGAAAGGCGTCACCACCGCGGCGACGCCGAGGACGTGGAGGAGATGGCGCCGCGAGATGGTTCCGCGATCGTACGCGGTCAGCAGTCGGGTAAGTTCGTCCACGGGAGCACTCCGGTGTAGGTCCTGCAGTGAATTCTCGAATCGCTCACTTTGGTTTCACTTTCGCCTTCAGTAGAGAAGAAGAAAGCGCATCGTTCAGGCGTGCGCGCAAGTCGGTCATCGGATGCCTTCGACGGAAAAGAGCAACGAGCTATAGGTCGCCGTGAAGTAAGTGTACGATTTGCCGTCGTCGGACACTGAGAGCATGGCGACGAACGGAGTGGCGACGCCCTGAAGCTCGTCGATCGTGAACATGGGCGTCCTGCGACCCGTTACCAGGTCCACTCGATCCACGCCGCGCTGGCGCGCCGCCCCGGATCTTTGCATCCAGAGCGCTGTTCCGTCCGGGCTCCACCGCACCAACTGGGCTCCCGCCGATCCGGGGATTTCGCGAGGCGGGCTCCCGTTTGTGGGATACAGCCACCACTTGCCGTCGCGAAAGCTCGCGACTGCGCTGAGGTCGGGGCTCGCGACCCCCGTGATGCTGTCGGGAGTCACCGGCGTCACGTCGCCGCCCTCGAGCGCGCTCCGATAACATCGGTTCGGTCGGTTTGGTTCGTTGCCGCAGACAAACAGGGATTTTCCATCCCGCAGGAACCTGACCGCGGTCACAGCGGAGAGCTTTGGCCACACGACGGGTAAAAACGTTCCCGCGCCCGTCGGATACAACCGGAACTGCCGCGGCGACGTTGGAATGTCAGCGATGATCCAACGCTTGTCCGGCGAGATGTCCCGGGGAGAACCCTCGCCGAGTCGAACCGCGGGTGAGCCGTCGGACTTCCGCACCATCAATCCGTACATCGGACCACTGAGCGTCCCCTGGTCGCTGAACGTGATCATGTCGCCATCCGCCGACATGATCGGCGCGATGGAACCGTCAAGCCAGGAGACATCGCGGATGACTGAATCGCCACGACCCTTGGCGACAATCAACCACTCCAGGTCATCGCGCGTCACCAGCCAGCGTCCCCCACGGACATCGTGCATCGTCAGGCGGCCGGGACTGGGGAGGACCTTCTGCGACTTTCCGCCCGCTTGCCATCGGCGAATCTGGTATGGACTCCCTGACGCCGCTGAAAAGAGGAGCGCCTTATCGTCGGCTGACCAGGCTAACCCCTCCAAGCCGGCGTACTCCTCTTCGTCCTTCGTCACCGTTCCCTTAGTGTCGACGTAAAGCACGTAGCCGCGATCGTCATAGCGCAGCGGATGCAGGAAAAACGCAACGCGCTCTCCGTCCGCGGACACTCGTGGATCACTGATATAGGAACCAGGGGTGCTGCTGTAGAGCAGCTTCCCCACCGGATACTCGAGCTGGTCATGGTCGCCCACACTGCGCGTGATGGCGAGCGAAGACCCGTCCGGCGACCAATCCGCTTCCTGCACATTCTCGACGATTTCACGCGGAGCGCCGCCGCCGATCGACATCCGCGCCAGCGTACCCGAGAAAATGCGTTGGTTGATGAATCGCGGCTTCAGAAGCAACGCGACTTCATTCGTGGAGGACACCGCGAGCAGGTGCGCCGAATCGGGTCCGAAGTGCTGCGGCTCCGGATATTCGGCGCGGATGATTCTCACACTCGGGACTCCGTTCTCAACGGACGTGTAAAGGATTGTCTTGGCGTCGGCGGCCCAGCGCGCCTGGTAGATCGTCTCGCGGGCATACGTGCGCTGCACGAGGGCGACGGCGTTGGCGTCGCTGGCGTCCCCCGAGCCGAGCAGCACCATGGCGGTTGCCCCAACAACGACACCGCCCGCGATTCCCGCCGCGAGAACCCAACGCCAGTCCCTGCCCCGGCGCACGCCGGCGGCGACGGCCAGCGTCCCTTCGCCAAAGTGCGTGCTCGCCAACGCGGCGCTGAAGTCCTTCGCGCTCTCGAACCGGTCGGCCGGGAGTTTCTCCAACGCCTTCGCTACCGCCGCCGCAACGTTAGGCGGGACCGACTTCCGGTACCGCGTCACCGTGTCCACCGGCTCGGCAATGATCTTCATGATGATCTGCTGGGCCGAGCCGCCGCTGTGCGGAGGTTGTCCGGCGAGCATCTCGTACAGCACGGAGGCGAGCGAATACACGTCAGAGCGGGCCGAGATCTCTTTCTCCGCCGTCGCCTGCTCCGGCGACATGTAGTGCGGCGTGCCGAGCGACAAGCCGGTCTCGGTCATGCGCCCACCGGCCGCCGCGCTCACCGCCAGTGCGATCCCGAAATCGGCCACCATCGGCCGGCCGTTCTGGATCAGGATATTCTCCGGCTTGATGTCGCGATGGATCACGCCCTTGCTGTGGGCGTAGTCGAGTGCATCAGCCACCTCGCGCGCGATCCGCACGGCCTCGTCCACGCCGAGCTGCGTTTCCCGATTGAGCTTGTCCCGGAGCGTTTCCCCTTCAATGAACGGCATGACGTAAAACAGGAACCCATCGGCGGTTCCCGAATCGAACAACGGCAGGATGTGCGGATGCTGGAGGCTGGCGGTGGTCGTGATCTCCTGGACAAACCGATCGGCGCCTAACACGGCCGCCAGTTCCGGCTTGAGGACCTTGACCGCGACCTTGCGCTTGTGTTTCAGGTCCTCGGCCAGGTACACGGTCGCCATGCCGCCCTGTCCGAGCTCACGCTCGATGCGGTAGCGGTCGGCGAGGGCCGCAGCGAGGCGGTCGATCGCCGGCATCAGGGAGGAGTTCCCGCGCCGCGCGCAATTCGGCGCACGAGCTCCGGCACGTTCTGGAGCACCACGATGTGGTTCGTGCCCCCGCGACGCGCGAAGACGAACCAGCTCCCGTCGGGCGAGACGTCGTAGTTCGCGTGCGGCGCCGCGGCGTCGTAGCCCGAGACGTCGAACAGGTCGGTGCGACTCACCACACGTGGCTCAGGGGAGAACTGCAGCTTCGCCGCCATCAGTCGTGAGCCTCCGCGATAGAAGATCTCAGTGCCGTCGCGCGACCAGACCGGTTCCTGGGCACCGTCGAGCGACACCTGCAGCTGGATGTCGCTGCCGCCTAACGAACCCAGATAGGCTTCCGGCCGCCCGGAACGGTCCGAGACGTACGCGTACCAGCGTCCATCGCGCGATCCGACCGCGAACGACTCGTCGGCATCGGTGCCAAGCAGCGTGTCCACCACGGTCCGGCGCGGAACAGCCCGCACAATATCCAACCCGCGCCCGTTCTTTCCGGGAACCGTCGTGAGCACACTCGAGTCACCGCGGAACCGTGATCCCGTATGCGAGATCTCCACAGACATGCTCTCGGGCCTGGCCGCCGACGTCGTTCCCAGCTGGGTGTGGAAGATGTCCAAGCGCGCTCCGTTCGCGCCCAGGTAGTACAGTCCCCTGCCGTCGAGCGCCCACTCCGCGTCATGCCCGTCGCGCTGAAACGTGGCGCGCGTCACGTCGCGTGATCCATCGGCGTAAATAAAGACGTCACGCCCCTCGCTCGAGACATCATCGTACGCAATGCGGCTGCCTTCCGGCGAGATGCGTGGGCTGTGATAACGACGCCGTGCATCGAGCAGGACGCGCACCTCGCCCGCGCGGCTCACCCGCACCAGGTCACTCTCCGAACCTGGGATGTACACGACGGTCCCGTTGTCGGCGACGGCCCACTGCGCAAAGCCGATGGTGCTCACCGAGACATTCGTCGCGATGTCGACCGCCGTTCCGGTGACGCGTCCTGTACCGGGATCAAACGGGACCGCCGCGATCACGTTGTCCGTGCGCACGTAGAGCAGATATCCCTTCGTATACCGTGCTTCAACAATCGGCGTATCGAATAGCGTCGAGACTTCGCCGGTTCGCAGGTCCATCAGTTGCGCCGGACCAAAGTTGATGCCGACCTTCAACTCAACCCCGATCGCATAGCGACCACCCGGCAGAACCTGACCTATCGTCGCGGTGGGGAAGACGAGCGAGTCGCGACCATCAGGCGTGTGTCGCCAGGTGCCCCTGCTCAGGTACGAGCCCCACCAGATCGTGCCGTCGGCACCGAATCCAAGGTACGGCGTGCCTTCCACACCAGTGACCGGCGCCGCCGCCGCTCCCCCGGCCATGGACGTCCGCTGAAGCGTGCCACTGCCGAAATTCGAATAGACGAACCGGCCGTCCGGGGACAAGCGAATGTTTCCGTCCTGCCTCGGGTAGATCACTCGTGAGGCGCTCCCATCGAGCCGACGCGCCAGAACCGCTGATCCTCCCGGCCGATCCGCCACGAACAACACCGTCTGCCCATCCGCGCTGAGGTCGATCGTGCGACGCGTGCCGTCGAACGTGATGGCGGAACCCGGTTCGACGAGGGCGAGGTGCGACGGCTCCAGCTCCACCGGCGCCGCCGAGTTGCCACGCCCGAGCAACCAGCCCGCGGCTGCCGCGAGGATCGCGATCCCGGCGCCCAACGCGATGAGCGGCCGTGGCGATCCTCGCTTCGTGGCAACGCGGGCGCGTGATGTCATGCTCGTCGCGGCACCGTCTGCGCGAAGCGCGGCGACGAACTCGCCGGCGGTCGCGAACCGGTCGGCGGGCAGTTTCTCGAGCGCCGTGAGGATCGCATCCTCCACGTGCGGCGGGACGCGGTCACGACGCGGAATGATCGGCGCCGGTTTCTCGGTCAGCACCTTGGCCACAATGGCCTGCGCGGTCGTGCCGGTGAACGGCGCCTCGCCCGTCAGCATCTCGTACAGCACGCAGCCTAACGCGTAGATATCGGCCCGGGCGTCGAGCTCGCGCTCACCCATCGCCTGCTCGGGGCTCATGTAGCGCGGCGTGCCGAGCGACATGCCCGTCTCGGTCATCCGTGTGCCGCCGGTCTTGGATGCGGCCAGCGCGATCCCGAAGTCCGCGACGAGCGCGTGCCCGCCCTGCAACAGGATGTTCTCCGGCTTGATGTCGCGATGGATGACCCCCAGGCCGTGCGCGTATTGCAGCGCGTCGCCAACCTCGCGCGCGATCCGCAGGGCGTCGTCGATAGGCAGCTGCTTCTCACGATCCATCCGGTCGCGCAGCGACTCGCCGTCGACGTACGGCATGACGTAGAACACGGTGCCGTCCACCTGGCCTGAATCGAACAGCGCCAGGATGTGCGGATGCTGCAGGTTGGCGGTCGTTCGGATCTCGGCTAAAAACCGCTCGGCACCGATCACCGCGGCGAGCTCGGGCCGCAACACCTTCAGGGCAACGCGACGATCGTGCCTGACGTCGTGTGCGAGGTACACGGTCGCCATGCCGCCCGCACCAAGCTCGCGCTCGATGCGGTAGCGGTCGATCAGCGCTTCCGAGAGTCGCAAGGTGCTCACGTGGACTTCACCTTGGATATCCGCGATGACGGAACCGGCACTACGCGGCCGACGGCAGAATCCGCCTCACGCCAGGGCGTGCGGGATTTTCAATGGCGACTTCAGTTCTGAAGGTTCCAACGTCGTCGGACAGCATACCACCTCCGAGTCTTATTACACGTACCATATGATCCCAGTGGGTGTCAATTGAACGCGACGGCCGGGCCTCAGTCACCGTTGGCGTTCACGATGGCGGGCAAGGTAGCGCTTGAGCGCAGCCTGGACCCGTGGATGTGCGCTCAGTTCGGGACCCAGCAGGGCTCGGGTATGACCGAAGTAGAGACGGTCCCACAGGGGACCATCCACCGCACGCTCGAACACGGCAATCGCAGCGCTGTCGTCGCCGACGCCCCGATAGGCTGCGATGCTGAGGTCCGGGACACGGATCGTGTCGGCAAGAGAGTGCAACGTTGCACTTCGGCTTGATGGATCGAGGACACTCCGGCGGATGCGATCACCGGTGGCACTATCGGCTCCAAATTCCATGGCGAGCTGGCCAAGCAGCGGCGCCGCACGCTCATACTCGCCGACGGACACGAAATGCGCGCCGGCGTACAGATGAAGGAGGTACGCATCAGGGTGCTGTTGCTGCATGCGCAGGTACTGCGTCGTCGCATCCGCTCGACGACCAACGACATCGAGGAACTCTCCAGCCTCGACGCCGATGACGAGAGAAAGCGGGTCGAGTTGCTGGGCGGCGAGCATTTGCGCGAGCGCTTCATTTATGTCGCCCGTCTTGGCGAGAACGCCCGCGTACCATTGGCGCGCCGTCGGAAAGCGCGGATCGAACTCGATGGCTCGACGGAATTCCCGACCCGATTCCTCGATAAGGCCACGATGGTCGAGCGCCGCCGCCAGCCCCGTCTGCGCCTGGACGTTCCGCGGTTCGATGGCGAGGGCTTTACGTGCCGACTGTTCGGCGTGATCGAGAGCCTCGACCGCTGACATACCCGGTACGTCGTATTCCGATGGAATGAAGAGGACGTAGGCCAGCGCGAGACCGGCCCAGGCCGACGCGAATCCCGAGTCGGCCGCGATGGCCTGCCGGAAAAACCCGGCCGCTCGTTCGATGTCCGCTGAGGTCCGCTTGTTCCAGTGGAAAAGCCCCTGCAGGTAGGCGTTGTAGGCGTCGATGCTCTTCGTTCCCTGCTCCACGACGCGATCATTGGCGCCGCCGCCAAGCTTCACCTGCAGAGCAGACACCACGGCGCGCGCCACTTCATCCTGCACGGCGAAAACGTCAGCCACGTTTCGGTCGAAGCTCTGCGACCAGACGTGAAAGCCATCCGAGGTGTTGATCAGCTGGGCCGTGATCCGCAGTTGGTCTCCGGCGCGCTGAACGCTTCCCTCGAGGACCGACGAGACGCCGAGACTTTGTCCGATGGTCCGGACGTCCTGGTTCTTCCCCTTGAAGGAAAACGCCGATGTCCGCGCCGCCACTCGAAGACCGGGAACCGCTGACAACGCGTTGATGAGCGTCTCGGCGATCCCGTCGGCCAGGTATTCGTTTGCGCCGCCCGCCATGTCCACGAACGGGAGAACCGCGACCGACGGTCCTGCCGCACCGGCATCTGCATCCGGCGAACGATTCATCGCGAAGATCCCGGCGACGATGACAACACCTAACGCCAACGCGCCGGCAACGGCGGATGTGACTCGCATTCGGCGCGGCGGCAGCGCTGCCGGCGGAGGGACGGCGGCCGTGCTTCCGGTCCGCAGCGCGTCGGCAAACTGCGCAACAGGACTGAACCGATCGGCCGGATTCTTGGCCAGCGCCCGTTGCAGCACCCCGGCTATCGCGGGCGGAACGGCCGGTCGGAGCTGGGTGATGGGCCGAGCGTCGGCAACCAAATGTTGTCGGACCACGTTCTCCACCGTCGGCCCGGTGAAGGGCGGCTGTCCTGCCAGCATCTCGTAGACTACGCAGCCTAACGCGTAGAGGTCGCTCCGGCCGTCCAGGTCCTGCTGTCCCGCCGCCTGCTCGGGACTCATGTACGCCGGCGTCCCGACCGACGTCCCGGTCTGCGTCAATGAGTCGCTCCCGGCCGCGCTCACCGCGCGGGCGATGCCGAAATCCGCCACCATCGCGTGCCCGCCCTCGAGCATGATATTCTCGGGCTTGATGTCGCGATGGATGATGCCCCGGCTGTGCGCGTAACTCAGTGCGTCCGACACCTCACGGGCGATCTGGAGCGCGTCGTCGATGGGAAGCTGTTTTTCGCGGTTCAGCCGATCGCGAAGCGACTCCCCTTCAACGAACGGCATCACGTAGTAGAGCACCTCGCCCGAGGAGCCGGAGTCGTAGAGCGGGAGGATGTGCGGGTGGTGCAGCGCAGCCGTCGTTTCGATCTCACGCAGGAACCGTTCGGGGCCCAGCGCGTGCGCGAGTTCCGGGCGCAACACCTTGAGCGCGACGCGCCGGTGATGCTTGAGGTCCTCGGCCAGATAAACCGTGGCCATGCCGCCAGCGCCGAGCTCCCGCTCGATGCGATAGCGGTCGGCGAGAGCCGAAGCCAAACGGTCAGGAGGGCTCATTGCGCCGGGGACTCGTTCATCGAGAGCGGCCTCCATCGGGACTCGTCAGGCGTTCAACATCAAGATGGAACCGGCGCAGCGCCGCCGCGAATCGGGGACTCGCGCGCAACACGTCGAAGGCGGGCAAAACGAGGGGCATGGCGAGGAGCAGATCTCCATCGCCTCCAGCGGCCCGTTCCATTGCCGTGAGCGCGCTCGCCGTATCGCCAATACCAAGCGCGGAGATCATGAGCGACCCCTGAACACCCCACGTTTCCGGCCGCTCGCGCAGCAGACGTTGGCGCAACGCCAGCCCTTCCGCGGGCAGGCCGTCCTTCAACATCACGTACGAGTACCAACCCAGGCGCTTCCGGTCGATCGTGTGCACCGACTCCCTCGCGGCGTGTGCCGCGGACTCGTCGCGGAGTCCCGCATTGTGCAAGCTGAACGAAAACAACGTTTGCGCTGATTCCAGTCCTGGATCGAGTTGAAACCCTCGCCGCGCCTCGGCCATGCCCTCGTCCACGCGCCCTGTGAGCACCCAGGCGAATCCCAGATACACCGAGCTGGTTGACCAAAGCGGGTCGAGGGCCCGCGCCGATTCGAAGTACGGCACCGACTCGCGGAGCCGCCCAGCAGTCACGAGCATGAATCCCAATCGGTACTGCGCTTCGGCATGCGCCGGGTTGAGCGCAACGGCCCGACGAAATGCTGCCTCGGCTTCAGCCCACTCGAATGACTCGAGGTGGACCTGGCCCAAGGCGATCTGCGCTTCGGCCAGGGATGGTTCGAGCTGGAGCGCGCGTTGGGCCGCCTGACGCGCCGGCGGCAGGGAGACGCTCATTCGCCGGGGAAGGAAGTACGATCCGATCAGGAGGTTCAAGGACTTCGCCGCATAGGCCCGGGCAAAGTTCGAGTCCAGCGCGATGGCGCGATCGAAGAACGTCTCCGCTTCTCGCATGGCGACACCGCGACGTCGCAGAAGCTGCAGGCCACGAAGGTAGTTGTCGTACGCCTCGAAGTTTGTCGTCCCCTTGGACGCGGTCGATGCACCGCCGGCGTCAGAGAGTCGGACCTGCAGCGCCGTCGCGATCGCCGCGGCGATTTCACTCTGTACCGCAAACACATCCTCGACGCGCCGCTCGAAAGTATCCTGCCACAGGACCCGACCGTCGGCAGCATTCGCCAGCTCGGCCGTCACGCGCACACGGTCGTCACTTCGCCGTACGCTGCCATCCAGGACGGTCGCCACGTTCAGCGCCTTTCCAACGTCGGTCGCACTCGCCGCCTGGCCCTTGAAGCGCGCGGCAGAGTTGCGACCGGCAAGTCGTAGTCCCGGGATTCGCGAAAGCGCAGTCGTCAGTTCGTCGGCAATGCCTTCGGCGAAGTAGGCGTTGGCCGTGTCGCCCCCCACGGACTCAAACGGCACAACAGCGAGCGACTTCTCTCCCGTAGATGCGGCAACGGTGTTCCCCACCGTCTCCGCGCCTCCGCGTGAAATCACCCATGCTCCAACCGCGATGACCAGTGCCAGCGCGGTTACTCCGGCAGTCGCGAGGCGGCGACCGCCGCCAACCGGCAAGGTAGCGGGCGAGATCGGAGTACTCACAGTGTCCAGCGCCACGAGCAGATCGTGCGCTGACGCCGGCCGCTGGTTCGGGTCTTTCTCGAGGCAACGCATGACCGCGCTGGCCAGCGCAGCGGGAATGTCGGAGCTCCTGGTCGAGATTGGCGCCGGCTTTTCGGCGATGTGTGCCGCTACGAGCTGCTGCGCTGTCGTTTTGCCGGCAAACGGGTGAGCTCCCGTGAGCAGCTCATACGCCATCACACCCCAGGCATACAGGTCGGCTCTCAGGTCCACGATGGAGCCAAGGGCCTGTTCGGGCGCCATGTACGCCGGAGTACCTAACGAACTGCCGGCGGACGTGAGCGTCGCGGCGGCGGTGGCAAACGGCTGGTCGCTTCCATCCTGCGTCCTCGACGCCGACAGCGCCTTGGCAATACCGAAATCGGTGACCATCGCCGTGCCTGACGACAACAGAACGTTCTCCGGCTTTATGTCGCGATGGACGACGTTCTGCGCGTGGGCGTATGCGAGCGCTTTGGCGACATCGCGGAGAATGTGCGTCGCTTCACCCGGCGGCAGGCGGCCGCTCGTCAGGCGGGCGCGGAGTGACAAGCCGTCCACGAATGGCATAGTGTAATACGGCATGCCGCTCGCATCGCCCGCGTTAAGCAGCGGCACGATGTTCGCCTGCTGCAAGCGAGCGGCGAGCTTCATCTCTCGCGTGAACCGCTCGGCCGACACGCCTTCCAGAATGTTCGCTGAAACGACCTTGATCACCACTGACCGGCCGAGGTCCGTTTCAGTGGCCTGGAAGACGCGCGACATCCCGCCGCCGCCCAGTTCACGCTCGATGCGGTACCGCCCTTCGAGCGCATTCGCCAGGCGGGCAGCTACCGCGTCAGTCATTCATGACTCCCGGCAGCTTGATCTTCCTCACCAGCGCTCGGCCCCCTTTCGCCCAGCTCGCGCTCGATGCGGTAACTAAGGGCGAGGGCTGTCTCGAGGCGCCCAGCGGACACCGTCACGGTTTGAGCCCCATCTCCCGGAGGAATGCCAGGTACGTCGGATCGGAGCGCATACCCTCCAGGACAGGACGGAAACACGGCGGGCTCAACCTGTCGAAGTTACGGAGCCGCAAAGACATCAGCTAGATTCCCATCTGGCTTGTATGGCGTGATCCGCACATCTCGGGAGCATGGTCGACTACATCGCCGCCTTCCAAACCGACCTCGAAACGGCAGAACTGGCGCTACGGCAGATCAGTGGCGCCGCCGCGGGGATCCAAGTGGCACCCGGAAAGTGGACGCTCAAGGAAATCGTCGGGCATCTCATCGACTCGGCCAGCGTCAACCACGAGCGGTTCCTGCGGGCCGTGCAGTCGGACGACCTGGTGTTCCCCGGGTACGACCAGGACGCGTGGGTTGCCACGCAGAAATACAACGACCGCTCATGGCCGGACCTTGTCGACTTGTGGTCGGCACTCAATCAGCACCTGGTCCACGTCATGGCGAGCGTGCCTGACGACCAGCGCCAGCGAAAACGCCTGCACCACAGCCTCGACGACATCGCCTTTCGCGGCGTGTCACCAGACCTTCCCGCAACACTCGACTATCTGATGAGCGACTATGTCGTTCATCTCGAGCACCACATCACGCAGATCCTCGGCGACGGCTGGGCTTTTGGCGACGGTGATACAACGCCACCCATCGGGAAGCCGGTGTTGGCGACGGACCGGCTCGAACTTCGCGAACTGACCGAAGGCGATCTGCCCTTCGTGGCCGAGATGGTCGGCGACGCCGAAACCATGCGGTACTATCCGCACAAATTCACGCCGCTCGAAGCGAGACGCTGGCTGCAGCGACAACTCGATCGATACGCGCACGATGGGCACGGACTCTGGCTCGTCGTCGAGCGGGAAAGTGGACGACGCGTGGGCCAGGTTGGGTTGGCCATCCAGGACGTCGACGGCGGCAAGGAGCCGGAGATTGGCTGGCTCATTCATCGACGCTTTCAACGTCGAGGTTTCGCCACTGAAGCCGGCCGCGCAGTCCGCGATCACGCATTGCGGGCGATGGGATTGCGCCGCGTGATCTCCCTGATTCGGCCGATCAACGAGCCGTCGCAGGGCGTGGCGAAGAAGATCGGGATGGAGGTCGAACGAGAGACCGACTTCCACGGCTATCGCCACCTGGTGTTCGCCGTCCGTAAAATGGGGTCAGACTCCATTTAATTAGAGACAAGGCCGAACCGGGCGGTCAGGGCTGGTAAATGGAGTCTGACCCCATTTTACCGAGGACTCATGAGCGACTCTGGGCGGGACATGCTCCGACACACGGTGGCGACACTGGCGTACCGAGGTGCCAAGGCGGTCCGTGGCGCTCCCGAGGGCTTCGGCGACTTCAAAGCGTCCCCAACATCACGAACTCCGTCGCAAATCCTCTCCCACATCTGCGATCTCATGGATTGGGCGCTCACGCAAGCGCGTGGCAATCAGTCGTGGACCGACTCCACGCCGGGCACCTGGGACGACGATACTGCCCGCCTGTTCAAGGCGCTCCGCGCGCTCGACGAGTACCTCGCGTCTGGTGAGCCGCTGGGCTACGAACCCGGCCAGATCTTTCAGGGTGCAATCGCCGACGCGCTCACCCACGTTGGCCAGATCAACTATCTCCGTCGCATGTTCGGCAATCCGGTTCGCGGCGAGAACTACTTCCGCGCCGACATCACGACCGGCCGAGTGGAGTCAGACCAGGCCGCCCCGCGCCGCGAGTTCGACTAGGGAGTAGTTTCCAGTCGCCAATCACTGCTCACCAATCACTCGGTCCGTGACTGCACCTCCAACAACGCTACGAGAATACGATGTCGCGGCGCGAACGACCGACGTCTTCGGTCGCGTGTTGTGCCAGGCCCGTACGCACCACTTCGTCATCGATGGGCCGGTGCAAAACGGCTGCCCCGGCGAGGAGCTCACGCCGCCCGAGATCTTCCTCTCCGGGGTAGCGTCCTGCGGGGTTGAGCTGGTCCAGGTTATCGCCCGCGAAACGAACGTGAAGATCGGACCAGTCAGCGTTACCCTGCACGCCATCATGGATCGTTCTCGTCAGGCACGCGCCGACGTGACGCTCTTCAACTCGGTACAGTTGGAATTCACCGTCCACGACACCGATGGCGCTTCGGCCGCAACACTGGTCGAAGGATTCAAGCGGCGTTGACCGCTCTATGGCACGATCGCGGTCGCGATCGCCGACGTTACCGTCAGCGTGAAGACGGCCTGACTTGACACGACCACCTGGCAACCCGCGGCTGAGTCGCATCCTGGAGGGAATTGCGCTGCTGCTGCTCGTGGCCTCGGCGCTCCTGTTCCAGCGTTCCGCAACTGCGACGTGGGTAGAAGCTCGCGCCGGAGACGGCAGGCGCCTGCAGGTATCGCCGATCGGCGTGACCGATTTCGGACTCGGCACGACTGGGACACCGTCGACCGAATGTCGCTGGTGGCCCAAACTCGGCAATGAGGAATTGTGCGCGGTCGCACCCGACGGTGCGATGCCAATGACGCGGCTGCGCAGGGCGTATCCGCTCGTGGTGATCGCGATGTGGACCGCGGTCCTCGCGCTGTTCCTGAACGCGTTGCGAATCCCTCGTCAGGCACAGTCGGTTGGCGTTTTCGTGACCATGGTAATTCCGGCCATGGGCCTGCTGGCACTCTGGTCGGTTGGATCGCTGTCCAGTGGCGCGCTTGCTGTCCTCGCCGGATTGGCGTTGCAACCAGTGATGCCCGGATTCGCGATCGTCGCCGCGGCGACGGGGTTCACCGCGGCCGCCGGACTCCTCCTGGTACTTTCCAGGAGATTCAGGAGGGACTGAGTTGCGCAGCACGGTGGTCCAAATCATCGTCGCGATGATGCTGCTGCCAGCAATCGTCGACGCGCAGAGCGACGATCAAGGCGCTCCGTCCTCCAAATGTTGGCGCTTTGCTTTCGGCGCGTGGACCCCGCCGCTCGACTGGGAGAAATCCGGCCACTTCGGCAAGGCCGATGACCTGTCCAATCGCGTCCAGCGCATTCGCGATTCGGTCTTCGCCAAAGACACTTCCGCGGTGCGCAGCAACGCAATGATCTGGGTGCGCGGGAAGGATGGATGGTCCGTCGTGCTCTTCCCTACCTGGTGGCCAGTCGGCGTGAAGGTCGACTTCGACAGCATGTTCGCCGAAGGACGCGAGATGTCCGGCCAGGCCGCCGCGCTGGTCGCTGATGCAAGTCAGGCGGCGTCACGTGCGCGGGCGCGAGCCATTCGTTGCCCCAGTCAGTGACCGGTGATGAGTAGCGCCCTGCGTTGTGATCACGAGCACTGGCCGCCATGACCCAACTACGACACGTTCATTCAACTCGATCAGTTCGGAGATCCGTGTGACTCGTGTTTCTTCCGTGTTATCCGCGTTGGTTGTGTTTGTCTACGGCGGAAACCTCAGCGCCCAATCCGACCTCTATCGCGAGTTCAAGTGGCGCGACATCGGACCCTTTCGCGGAGGCCGCACCAAAGCTGCCGTTGGGGTGCCGCAGCAGCCTAACACGTTCTACATCGGGATCGTAAACGGGGGAGTCTTCAAGACCACCGACTTCGGCCGCACCTGGGTACCGATCTTCGATGACCAGCCGACTGGTTCCGTCGGCGCCATCGCCGTGGCGCCGTCGGACCCGAACATCATTTACGTCGGCAGCGGTGAAGGCCTCCAGCGGCCCGACCTCTCCACCGGCAACGGGATCTACAAGTCGACCGACGCCGGCCGCACCTGGACTCACTTCGGTCTCCGCGACGGACAGCAGATCCCGCAGATCATCGTCGATCCGCGCGATCCGAATCGGCTGTTCATCGCCGTGCTCGGCCACGCCTACGGACCTAACGAAGAGCGGGGCCTGTATCGTTCCACCGACGGCGGGCGCACGTACCAGCGTGTCTGGTACCGTGACATCAACACCGGGGCCATCGACGTCGCCTTTGCCGTCAACGATCCGAACACGTTGTACCTCGCGACCTGGGAAGCACGGCAAGGTCCGTGGGAAAACGGGGCGTGGCAGGGACCCGGCAGCGGCTTGTTCAAGTCGACCGATGGTGGCAGCACGTGGACGTCGATCATGACCGGACTCCCCACCTTCGCCGAGGGACTCGGCCGCATCGGGCTCGCGGTGGCGCCAAGTGATGCGCGTCGCCTGTACGTCACTATCGACGCGGGAAACGGTAGCGGGATCTATCGGTCCGATGACGCCGGCGGTACCTGGCGGAAGGTGAGCAACGACGTGCGCGTGCATAACCGCGGTTCCGATTTCGCCGAGCTCAAGGTCGACCCGAAAAACGCCGACATCGTCTACAGTGGAAGCATCGTCGCGTGGAAGTCGACCGATGGCGGGTCGACATGGAAAATGTTTCGCGGTGCGCCCGGCGGCGACGACTACCACCGGTTCTGGATCAATCCGGACAACCCGGACATCATCCTCCTCGCGGCCGACCAGGGCGCGATCATCACCGTGAACGGCGGCCAGTCGTGGAGCTCGTGGTATAACCAGCCCACGGCGCAGATGTACCACGTCTCGACCGACTATTCCTGGCCGTATCGCGTGTGCAGCGGCCAGCAGGAATCCGGGTCGGTGTGCGTGTCGAGCCGCGGGAATGACGGACAGATCACGTTCAGGGAGTGGCGCCCGGTTGGCGTCGAGGAATACGGCTATGTCGCGCCCGATCCGCTGGACCCGAACATCGTCTATGGTGGAAAGGTCACGCGCTTCGACTACCGGACGGGACAGACGCAGAACATCGCACCGAAGCCCTTCCGCGACGGCAACTATAGAATGCTGCGCACTGCGCCGGTCCTGTTCTCGCCGGTCAACCCGCGCAAACTCTATTTCGGCGCGAACACGATCTGGGAAACGGTCGACGGCGGGAACAAGTGGAGGGAGATCAGCCCTGACCTGACGCGCCGGGACTCGGTCGTCCCGCCTAACGTCGGCATCTACAGCACGACTCCCTCTGCGGTCGCACGGCATCCGGGCGTCGTCTATACCATCGCCCCGTCCTACCTGAAGGAAAACATCATCTGGGCCGGCACCGATGACGGGCTGATTCAAATGACGCGGAACGGCGGGACGACGTGGCGCAACGTCACGCCGGCGGCGGTGAAGCCATGGGCCAAGGTGTCGATCATGGACGCCTCGCGCTTCGACACGCTCACTGCCTACGCCGCGGTCAACACGATCAGGCTCGACGACCTGCGGCCGCACATCTACCGCACGCGTGACGGCGGCCGCACCTGGACCGAGATCGTTACCGGGATCGATTCCGGCGCAACCATCAACGTCGTGCGCGAGGATCCACGACGGCGCGGTCTCCTGTTCGCCGGCAGCGAAACGCAGGTGTGGGTCTCGTTCGACGACGGCGATCACTGGCAGTCGCTCCGGATCAACATGCCGGCGACGTCGATTCGCGATCTCGTGATCAAGGACGACGACGTCGTGGTCGGGACGCACGGCCGCGGCTTCTGGATCCTCGATGACATCACGCCGCTCAGGCAGGTCACCGAGGCGATCCTCGAGTCGCCGGCGCATCTGTTCCGGCCCGGGCTGGCCACCCGTGTGCGGGCAAGCATGTACACCGACACCCCGATACCGCCTGACGAGCCCCGTTCGGAGAACCCGCCGGACGGTATCGTGATTTCCTATCACCTCCGTGGCGCTGCCAACAACCTGACGCTGGAAATCCTCAAGGACAGCGCGGTCGTCAGGCGGTTCGAAAAGGGTGTGAACGCAAATCCGGATCCCCGCGCCGAGGGGCACTGGCCCGACTGGTGGATCGCTCCGTGGCCCGAACTGAAGGCCGGACCGGGTCTCCACCGCTTCGCCTGGGACCTGCGCTACGCGCGCCCCAACGTCGCCAGCTTCTCGTTCCCGATTTCGGCGATCCCCGGCCGCACGGTGCCGGAACCGTTAGGCCCGTTTGTCGCACCCGGCACGTACACCGTTCGCCTCACCGTTGACGGCAACACGTTCACGCAGCCGGTGCGCGTGCGGATGGATCCGCGTGTCCGGACGACCGCGCCCGTGCTGGCCGCGCGTGACTCCCTGCACTTCGAGATTTACCGCACGGTCAACGCGTTAGGTGACGCCCGCACCAGGGTGCGGGCGTTGCGGGCCAGCGTCGCCCAGCAGACGGCCAGCACCCGTGGCCCGCGCGCTGATTCCCTGCCCAACTTCGACCGGCAGCTGGCCGCGCTCGAAGGGGCTGGCGGCGGTCGGGGTCGAGGCGCGGCCCCACCTGCCGGACGTGGGCTGGTGCAGATCCCGAACCTGCCCCAACTCCAGAGCGAGCTGATGACGCTGTACGGAGCGATTGAGGATTCGGACAACGCGCCCACCACCCAGATCGCGGCCGCCGCGCGGACGAGGCTGAGTCAGGCGCGAACCGCGCTGGCCGCCGTTAGGCGCCTCGGCACCGTGGTGGAATCGCGTTAGATCAATGGGGTCAGACTCGATTGATCCCAAGCGCTGCAGTGCGAGCCGGCGAATGGATTGATCAATCGAGTCTGACCCCATTGATCCCAGTTACAAGATTGGCGACAACAACCGTGTAAGTCTCGTTCTGACTCGGAAGAAATTCGAGCGCTTGGCGAGGTCCTCCTCCGTCAACTCCGTCGCATTGGCGAAATCGGCGAGCAGCATCGTCTCCACGTCCTGGCAGAACCCGGCATCGCTGACGAGGCACGTGACCTCGAAGTTGAGCCGGAACGATCGGTTGTCGAAGTTTGCGGTCCCCACCGCGCCGTAGTCGTCATCCACCAGCAGCACCTTCTGGTGCATGAAGCAGCTCTCGTAGAGGAATACCTTGACGCCGGCGCGCGTCAGGTCCGGCAGATATGCATACGGTACCAGCGTGAAGAGCACGTTGTCGCTGATGCGCGGCATGAGCACCCGCACGTCGACGCCGCGAAAGGCCGCGAGCTGCAATGCGCCAAGCACCCGGCCGTCAGGCACGAAATACGGACTGGCGATCCACACCCGCGACTCGGCACTCTCGATGGCGTGCGTGAAAAGAAGGCCGCAGCGCTCGAGCGAGTCCTCCGGACCCGACGCCAGTACCAGTGCACGCTGGTCGGCCGGACCGCGCTTCGCTTCCCATCGCAGTGGCGGCACTTCCTTCCGGCTGTAGAACCAGTCCCGGACAAATGAAGACTGGAAGCCGAGAACGGCGGGCCCGGTCACCGCGAGATGAGTGTCTCGCCATCCCTTGAGATACTCGTCGCCGACGTTCAGGCCGCCCACGAACCCTGTCACGCCATCCGTCACCACGATCTTCCGATGGTTCCGGAAGTTGAGGCGAAAGCGCCCCAACCAGCTCCGCGATCCACTGAACTCCGCCGCCGCCACGCCGGCGTCAGTCAGCTCCCTGACATAACGACGCGGGAGCGAGTGGCTGCCCACGTCATCATAGAGCAGGAAGACCTTCACGCCACGACGAGCGGCCGCAATCAGTCGATCCTTGAATTGCCGGCCGACCCCGTCGTCCTTGATGATGTAGAACTGGGCCAGGACGTACTCCTTCGCGTCATCGATCGCGGCGTAAATCGCGTCGAACGTCGCCTTGCCGTTGACCAGCAGCTTTGCGGAATTGCCGTGGGTCATCGGGACGGTCGCCAGCGCCTCGAACGCCCTGAGTTCTCCCCGCGTTCGCAGATCCGGCTCGTTCTCGATCCTGACGAGAACGTCGACAAGTGCGCCACCTCGTGACGCCGCAATACGCGAGTGGAGCTCCGTGTCCAACTTGCGCAGCGCATTGACGTATTCGTCGAATTTTATGCTGCCGAAGACCCAATACAGGGGAAGCGAGATGAACGGGATGAGCACCAGCGCCAGGGCCCACGCCGTCGCTCCCTGCGACGTGCGCGTCGTCATGATGGCATCGATCGCACTGATGATTCCCAGCACGTAAACGAGCGGCAACACCAACGCCGCCACCCGCGGCAGCAGATCAGCGTCCATCAAGCAGGCCTGCCGGGGTCGCTCACGTCGGCTGGCCGGGCGCGAATGGGATCGCGATCGATCGGGCTCCGCTGGCGTCGAGCCACAAGTGCGTGTGCGTCCGCGACAACCGCAGCACGACGTTGTCGCAGCCCGGGCACCGGAGGACCGCGCCCATTTCGTGCGCGTACAGGAATAACGTGCCGATGGTTTTGGTCGCGCCGCAGCCTGCGCAGGTTGCCTGCGCGATCGTCACGTCGCGAGCAAACATCTCGCTCAGCAAACCGGCGGCCGCGTTGCCATCCAGCCGCCATGCCTCCGTTCCCATCGTTTCACTCATGCCCCCTCCTCGTGAAGACCAACCTCTACCCCGTTCCCGTGGGTCCGAATCGTTCCGTCTTGATGAGCGACGGATCATGCCCGAGCGCCGCGAGTTCCGTCGCCGCCGACTCGACGAGCGGCGTCGGTCCACAGATGAATACCCGAGGTTTCTCGTCAGGCGGCCACGCGATCTGGGAAAGCATCTCGCGATCAATTCGACGCCGAAACCCCGTCCAGTCCGGTGGCGGCTCCCGTGTGACCGTGTGCGTGACCTGCGCCGTGTCGTCGGCGCCGACCAACTGATCGAGTTCCACACGGAAGATGATGTCGCTCCATCGGCGCGATGAGTACAGGAGTCGAGCGGGTAATGCATGTCGCGCCGCCGTGTCGGGCAGGGACATCGACCGATGGCGCAGCATCGCCATCAGCGGGACGATGCCCGAGCCACCGGCGACCAGCAGCAGTGGACCACCGTCGCTCACATCCCACTGGAAGTATCCCCCGATCGGACCGCGCAACTCGAACACATCGCCTTTGGCCAGTTCTCCGCAGAGGTACGACGACACTTCTCCATCATCGAGTCGCTCAATCGTGAGCGCCACGTGCGGCGCGAGTGGAGCCGACGTGATGGAGTAGCTGCGCTGGGCCTGATAGCCATCGCCGGCGGTCAACCGAACATCCACGTGCTGGCCGGCACGATGACCGGGCCAGCCGGGCACGTCGAGAACGAGCGTACGTACTGACGATGTTTCTTCGATGACTTTCCGCACCGTCGCGGATCGCCATTCGATCCGCGCGCTTGGTGCCGCGGTCGGCCCGGTCACGGATCCCCGGTGTACCGCTGTTCGCGCCACGGATCGCCATACATGTGGTACCCGAGCGATTCCCAGAAGCCCGCTCGGTCGGCATCCATGAAGCGCAGCTCACGCACCCACTTGGCGCTCTTCCAGAAGTACAGGTGAGGAACAAGGAGCCGCGCCGGCCCGCCGTGCTCAGGGGGAAGCGGCGCACCTTCATAGGTCGTGGCGACCATGGCCTTTCCGGCCACGAGATCGGCAAGCGGAACGTTGGTCGTGTAACCACCGTCTGCCATTGCCATGACGAACGGAGCGCTTTGAACACCTTGCTCGGCGGCGCTCTCGAGAACGGTGTCGATGGAAACGCCTTCCCAGTTCGTGCCGAACTTGGACCACTTCGTCACGCAGTGGATGTCCCCGGCGAATCGCGTTTGCGCCAGGGCATTGAACGCTTCCCAGTTCCAGCGCGCCAACTTCCCGTCGAGCCCGCGAACACTGAAGTCCCATTGATCGAGCGGCGTGCGCGGCGTCGGGCCAGCCGAGAGAACGGGAAAGTCTCGCGTCTCGTATTGGCCGGGTGGAAGCTGGCGCCCTGCTGCGTCCGGACGACGGCGTCCTTGAAATCCACGTGAGATCAGAGACACGACAATTGCTCCGCTGTGTCTAACAGAAGAATCAGCGGCTGACGGCTCCTCCGCGCTTCAGCTCGAGTCCCGTCATCCGCGTGACTCCGGGAAATGGCACTCGGGGGCCCTTGATCGCCAGCCATAGCGAGCGGTTGAAGCCGTCTTCCTCCGCAACGTCCTCGAACCTGAAGTCCAGCAGGGCGGCCTCCGCCGAGCCCGGGCCGGATTCCGGATTGCGCTCGTCGAGGCGCTGTTGCGGGACGAGTGCCGCGTACGGCCGCAGGTCGGGCCGGTCATTCCAGATCTCGCGCAACGGACGCCCGTAGAAGTCGAATTGCGAAAGCTGGCCCAGGCCGAGGATGTCTTCCATGGTCGCAATGACGTCGGTGGTGTTCACCCACCGATGCACTGCACCGGGCTTCGTCCACGGCGAAATCACCAGCAGGACCGATCGGTGTGAGTCAACATGGTCGGGGCCGTTTTGCGCGTCGTCCTCCAGCACGAAAAACGCCGTGGTGCGCCAGAAGGGCGTTTTCGAAACCGCCTCGACCATTCGCCCGAGTGCGAGGTCGTTGTCGGCCATGTACGCGGCCGGGCTCAATTCCCGGGCCCGGCCTCCCATCGTGTGGTCGTTAGGCAGCCTTACGATCTGGAGCGCGGGCATCTCGCCCTTCGAGACCCACGATTGGAGCGCCTTCAGCCAGACGTCGGCGCGCTGCTGGTCCGGAATGCGAAGGTTGTAGCCGGGGAACGTCGAATCAGTGTGTGCCTCGAGGAACGGCTTGAGGCCCGCGTAGCCGGCGGGCATGGGATCGGAGCGGTTCACGTATTCCGGCACAACGAACTCGCCAAAATTCCGGAACGTGATCCCTTTCGCCTGCGCCAGGTTCCAGATGTATCCGCTCGCCGGTTCGGCCACATCGTCATCGCCGTCGGCGGGCCGCGATCCCCGGTTCGTTCCTTCGTAATCGTATTGGCGACCCTTCCCTCCGTAGTTCGAGGGCACGGTCTTCTGGAGATAGTCCGTCGTGTACGCGGCCATGCTCCAGTTATGGCCGTCCGGACTTACTTCCGCGCTCACGAAAAACCGATCGTACAGACCGAACCGTTCAGCAAGCGCGTGATGGTTGGGGCTCACGCGGCGCGGGAAGAAGACGAGTGACGTGTCCCCGTCTCCCTGAGGCAGGTCGCCCAAAACCTGGTCGTAGGTGCGATTCTCCTTGATGACATAGATGACGTGTTCGATGGGCGGATACGAAAACGCGGTGCGATCGCGGTTCCAGTTGTTGGCCTCTGCCACTCGACCGGAGAGCTGCGAAAGCTCGGTCGCCGACGCGCGCGCCACGGTCGAGATCATCAGCGTGGACCCGATCTGGTCGAGCGTGTAGCCACCTGGTTTTCTCGGGCGACTCGGGCCGGGCCCTGTCTGCGCGTTTTCGCCGGTGCCGCGTCCCTTGGCATTCACCGTCCACAACGTGTCGTTCGCCACCAGAATCGCCGTCGGGTACCAACCGGCGGGAATGCGCCCCGCCAGGCGATCATCGCCGGTCGCGGCCGGAACTCCCGCCGTGCGCGCGCCGAGATCGAACACCGCGACGGCATTGTTGTCGGCCTCGGCCACGAACAGTCGAGTGCCGTCGGAGGACAGGGCCAGCGCGTTAGGCGTGCTCCCTTCGGAGGGGCCGGCCGGCGCCGGATCGGGAAGGTCCGTCATGACGCGCCCGGTGCGCGTATCCACGACGCTGACACGGTCCGTGCTGCCGGACGTCACGAAAAGGCGGCTGCCCGACCGGTTGAGCAGCATCGATGACGGGTGTCGCGCGACCTCGATCTGCCTGACGAGTGCGTAGACGCCCCGCTGATTCGGCCGGAAGACACGGACGTCGTCACCGCCCCAGGCGGAGACATACACCGTGCTGTCAGGCGCGACGACCACGCCATACGGATATCGACCGGCGGCGAGCCGCTGCACAACGCCGCCAGTGGACAGGTCGATGACCGCCAGCGAGTCGGCCAGGTTTTCGGCGACGAGGAGATGCCGGCCATCGTTGCTGACCGCGAGGCCCGCCGGATACCGCGTGCCCGAACGGTCGGGGTCAGGCTTGAGCGCGAGCACGATCGAGTCGCGAAGTCGCGCGCTGCCGGCGCTCCAGTCGTAGCGATACACCACGTCCTGATTCCCGCCCGACGCGTACAGCATGCGTCCATCACGCGAGAAGGCGAGTCCGACAAACCCAGCCGCTTGAGGAACCGTCTGAAGAACGGCGCCGGTTCGTCGATCGACGACCTGAATGCCCTGCTCGCGCCAACCGCTCATCAGGAGAACGAAACGATCGCGTTCCGGTGCCTCGGCGAGGGTTAGCGGGAACTGACCGATGTCGTGGAGGTCGCCGGCTGGATCAAGGCGCTCTCCGGTCGGCAGCAGGCCCCGTTGACCCGCCATTTCGTCGGTCCCTTCCGCTGACCCGGGAGCGGTCGGCCGGCACGACGACAAGCCGAGGAGCGCCATGACAAGCGCTCGCGCGATGGATATCTGGATGAGGCGCATGCCCGATTATAGCCCGCGCACCGCCAGTACGTGGCTCGTTGTCACACAGGCGTTACGACCGCTGCGGCCAGCGGATGGTCCGCCGAGTCGCGAATCACGTGAGTTGAACTGACGAGTCACGATCAAACAGTCATGCCGATTTCAAACGTCCCGTGGTATCCCGTGCCTTTTTCGGCAACGGCCATCATGAGCTGCCGGCCACCCTGCCCGAAGATCCCGTCCCGTTCGTTAGGCGTGCGCGTCCCGGTCTTGCTCGAGTACGGAGCCTTCGTGAACACGCGATCGCTGAACGCGTCGTCGAAATACAGTTGCGACGTAAACTCGAGGTCACGGGCGCCCGACTTCGTGCGGACCTTGAAGTGAATGTGGACGGTACGTCCCTGGTACCAGCCCGGATAGATCGTGGTGAACTTTGCGACGCCTGACGCATCCGTCATTTGATAGCCGCGAAGAAACTTCTGTCCCGCCGTGTTGAAGCCCGCGGTGGTGTCGCGAACGTCGGAATACACGCCCGCCGCGTCGCATTGCCAGATATCAACCATCGCGCCGGCCATCGGTTCGCAGGTGCCGTTGGCCACGCGGAACACGCGCATCTCGACGTCGAGCGGCGCCCCAGCGCTCGCTTTTCCCGTACCCGGGTCCGAGCGGATATCGACGCGGTTCAGTTTTTCATCGACGAAGTAGGGTCCTTCGGTTTGGGCCGGCGTTACGACACACGCCGGCATCCAGATCGCGCCGGGAACCGGAGCCGCGGCAACGACGCGCTCCAATACGGGCTGCGCCTTCAGTCTTGATGCGACCGCGCCCGCACCGGCGGCGCCGAGCAGCGCGAGGACTTCGCGCCGCGTGAGGATCCGCCCAACCTGCTTGTCGTCGTTGTCCATGGACACCAGCTCCTGCGTTGAGTGAGCAGCATCCACGCGGTCAGGACTCGGGACGCGACTCCGGTTCAGACGTGCGTCGCCACGCATCGTTAATCGAGGCTCGCTGGTCGATTCTACCTCGATCATCGCCCTCAGGCGAGGGCAGCGCCGAACGTGCAGCTCGGTAACCCATCGCCAGCGCAAACAGGAAAATCAGGACTCCCGTGCCGTGCACGGCGCGCGCGATCGCGAGGTCCTGTGAGAGCCAACCCGCGGCGTCCAGCAGGTAGGCCCAGTCGTGCTCGCCTCCGCCCACAAGCGGCAGTTCCTGCGCGCGTGCGTCGGCGACGTACACGGAGATGTTCCAGCAGTTCTGCGCGACCCACCAAAGACAGACCGCGGCACCATATCGATCACCGCGCCAGAGGAAATGCGCGACGAAAGCACCGGGCAGGATCAGCTGGAACAGCGTGCCGCCCAGGAACCCCATCACTTCACCGAACGGCGCGAAAACCAGGTGCCCCGTCTCGTGGATCGGCAGGTCGACGCTATCGAGGAGCGATCCCGCCCCAGGCGCGCGAAGCAGCGCCACTCCGTAAAGCGCGAGGAAGGCGAGGAACGCTAGCCGGGCGACTCGGACGGCGCGTGGATCCATACGTGGAAGACGCCCGAGGTACCCACGCCGTCATGTCGGCAGCGTAAAGCTTTCCAGCGGCCTTTTGCGCAGTCCGGATCTGCGGTGTTTGGCGCCTGCGCTGTTTGGCACGTGCGCAGTTTGGCACCTGCGCTGTTTGGCACCTGCGCTGTCTGGCTACCGCGCCTTTTTGGTGGCTTGCGCCTCTCGGGCCCTGCGCTGTTTCGTCCTGTTGTGGCTCACACAGAATCATTCGTACTCCACGGCGTCCCGGTATCGGCAGAAAACACCCGTCCCGACATCGCCACCGCGGACGTCATCTCCCGCCTCGATGAGGCACTGGCGCTGATCGAGAAGTACCAACCGTGGCGGTTACAACACCTGAGGCGCGACCTGGAAGTCATCAGCGTCGTGAGGTTCCCGTGCCGAGGCGCGTGGATTCCTGACCAGGGCGCCTGCGTGACCGAGCTGACGTTCCTCGCCCGCCGCGACATCTCGGCGGCGCCGGTTGCGGCGTCGATCATCCACGAAGGGATGCACGCTCGGGTCGACCGCATGGGTGTGAACCGCTACTCCCGCGACCGCGCTCGCGAGGAGCGGCTGTGCCGGAGGGCGGAGTTGGAGTTCGGCGAAGCACTTCCACCAGAACTCGGCGCTCCCGTGATCCAGCGCGCCGTCGAAAGCCTCGCCTTGGCCGATCAGGAAGTGGCCCCGGACATCGACTGGAGCGAAGCCCTGCGCCGCCAGAACGAAATCGACCGCCGCGCCGGAGCTTAGGTGCGCACAACTGAGTGGCTTCGACGAGGAGCGAGAAGCGTGCGTCGCTCTATCAAATTCTCCTCTTACACTCGGCAGGAACGGGGGCAGGAGGGGTACGCCACGTGCTAGATCGGGACGGCGGGATTGGAACGCTCGACTCCAAATAGCAAGAATGCAATGGGTTACAGCGGCGCCGCATGAAGTCGAGGTGTCAGAACCATGCGTTTGCACTTTCACGAAGCTGGCGTTATTTCAGCGTGACGCGGGCATTGCGGCCGAATCCCTGATGCTGGTCAAGAAACATCGTACGCAGAACAAGATCGGACGAACGCCGGCGACGGTGGACCTTCCCGCTCCCGACGTCACAAGATCCGACGAGATGTACGTTCTGGTTTACGCGGACTTGAAGCGTATTGCGCGTCATCATTTGCACCGAATGGACGCGGGCACGCTGTGTACCACCGAGTTGCTTCACGAGGCCTTTCTCAAACTCGGTGGAGCGACGACCTTCGAGGGTCGCGCGCATTTCTTCGGCGCCGCGTCCAGGGCCATGCGGCAAGTACTCGTCGATTTTGCGCGAAGGCGCAACGCAAGGAAGCGGCGCACCGGAACCGATGACATTACTCTCTCCGACGGCCATGGAGCGCTCGAGCTCCGTTTCGATGAGCTGATTGCCCTCGATGGCGCACTGGAGCAGCTCAACCTTGTCGACCCGCAGCTGCGGGAACTCGTCGAGCTCCGGTTCTTTGGCGGACTTCCGGTGAATCAGGTCGCTTCGATCCTTGGGGTGACCACCCGGACTATCGAACGAAACTGGCTGAAGGCACGGCTGTTCCTGCTGAACGAGCTTCAGTCGTAATCACGACACCAGTATCGCATGGCGTTCCACGACGCGAACCACTGGCGGCGCATCAGCGCCGTGCTCGACGCGGTGCTATTGAGCGATGCCGGCGACCGGAGGCGAGTCGTCGATGCATGCTGCGCCGGCGACGTCCTGCTCCGCGCCGACGTTGACGCGCTGTTGTCGAGAGTCGACGACGCGAATGTTTTTCTCTCGTCGTTTCCCTCGGCCGTCGCGGCAGCACTTGTCACGGACGTTGACGAACACAACGCGCCGCCGATGGAAGGGCGTCGCATCGGTGCGTATCGAATCGTCAGGCAGATCGGCAGGGGCGGCATGTCACGCGTCTTTCTGGCCGAGCGCGCCGACGGGCAGTTCGAGCAGCAGGTCGCGCTCAAACTGTTGCGTCCGGGGATCAATTCGGCCCTGGACCAGGTGCGGTTCCGCGCCGAGCGGCAAATTCTGGCCACCCTGAACCATCCGCACATCGCGAGATTGCTCGACGGCGGCATGACGGAGGACGGCCAACCATACCTCGCGCTCGAACTCGTCGATGGAGAGCCGATCGACCGATACTGTGACACGCGTTCGCTCTCCTTGCGGGATCGAATACAGCTTTTCCTGACCGTGCTCGAGGCGACCCAATTCGCCCACCGCAACCTGATCGTGCATCGCGACCTCAAGCCATCGAATATCCTCGTGTCCGCCGATGGACGCGTGAAGCTGCTCGACTTCGGCATCGCCAAGCTGCTCGATCCGGTTGCGATCCCTGGCGAAGCGCCGGCAACACGAACGGGGGCGGTCGTCATGACGCCGGAGTACGCTGCGCCGGAACAGGTCCGCGGCGGCCCCGTGAGCACCGCGACCGATGTGTACGCGTTAGGCGTCCTTCTTTATCAGCTGCTCACCGGCCGGCGGCCATATGAAGTTCGCGACCTCTCGCCCGCCGAGTGTGAACGCGTCATCGCCGAAGTCGAACCGCCGCGCCCCTCGACAACCTTCGACCTCGGCGAACGCGGAACGGACGCCGCGGCTCGAGCGCGCGTCCGTGGACTGTCACCCGACCGGTTGACGAAGCGGCTGCGCGGCGACCTCGACGCGATCGTGTTGCTCGCGTTGCGCAAGGAACAAAATCTCCGGTATGGGTCGGCCGAACAGTTCGCGCGCGACTTGAACCGGCATCTCGAAGGACGGCCGGTGCTCGCTCACCGCGGCAGCCGGCGCTACCGGCTCGTCAAGTTTCTTCGGCGCCACCAAGTCGGGGTGATGGCTGGCGCTGCGATCACCGCGTCGCTCGTCGCAGGAGCGGGGCTCTCTCTCACGCAGGCCAGTCGGGCGAACAGGGAGCGGAATCGGGCGGAGCGCGTCGCGCGGCAGTCAAAGGCCGCTTCGGACGAATCTGCCGGAGTGACTTCCTTCCTGCTCGGGCTCTTCGAGGCCAGGGACCCAACGGAAGCCAGCGGCGACACGCTCAGTGCCTGGGACCTGTTGCAGCGCGGCGTGAGGCGTGCCGATCAGCTTCAGGGACAGCCGCTGGCGCAAGCACGCATGCTGGAGGTTACCGCGCAGGCGTACGTGATGCTGGGCCGGTTCGACGACGCCATCGCCCTGCTTCAGAGATCGACGACGCTCCGGCGTGGCGCCGGCGCCGCTGAAACGGCGGAGATGGCGCGCGCGTTAGATCACTTGGCCGACGCATTGCGGCACGGCGGCCAGTTTGTCGCGGCGGACTCCGCGGCACGACAAGCGCTGGCCATACAACAGCGTGTGCTTGGACTGGACGACCTGGCGATCGCCACAACGCTTCATCTGATCGGCAACCTGGCGATTTATCGAGGCGACTTGAGCACCGCCGAACAGTATCACCGCCGCGGCCTGGATCTCCGCCAACGCGTCGTCGGTCCTGGCGACTCATTGACCGGTACCAGCCACCTGCTCCTTGGCTCCACGTTGCGGCGCGAAGGGAAAGATACCGCCGCCGAACGGGAGTTCCGGACCGCGCTGGCGACGTTCGAGAGCTCGACCACGCCGCACGAGGAGGGCGTCGCCGATGCGGTCCTGCATCTCGCGTACCTGCTGGAGGTTCACCCAACGCGATTTCGTGAGGCGGAACCGCTGTACGACCGGGCCCTCGAAGTCAGGCGGCGACTCTATGGAAAAGGCCATCCGCTGGTGGCCGCGGCCATTGGGGACATAGGCGATTATTACGCGCGAGTGCATGGGAACTATGAGAAGGCGGAGCAGCTCCTGAACGAGCGACTCGACATCGTGCGGCGGTCGTACGGGCCGGCGCATCCGGTTTACGCGACCACGCTCGGGATGACGGCGGAGTCATTCCTCATCATGAGGAAACTCGACGCGGCAGAACGATTGTACCGCGAAGCGCTGGCCATCGAGCCACGGATACGGGCCGCCGACCACGTTGGCATCGCCGGCCATAAGGTAGGGTTGGCACGTGTCCTGATCGAGCGTGGGCAATACGACGAAGCGGAACTGCTGCTTCGGGACGCGATCCGGATGCACGAGCGTGGCCACGGACCCACGCATTCAACGACGACCATTGCCAGGGGCTATCTCGGCGTTCTGCTGACACGGCGCGGAGACTTCGTGTCCGCCGACTCCGTGTTGCGGAATGCCATCGGGGTCTTCGAGCGGCAGGTGGGACGCAGCAACGCAGACCTGCGCCAGTTGTACGGTTGGCTCGCGGATCTGTACGTCGCGCGTGGCCAGGTGGCGGCGAGCGAGCCGTACCGGGCCATCGCCAACGCTCGTTAGGATTGTCGCCCTCCCGGTGTGCCCGACCGGGATATCCCGATCGGGCGGTTACCCTGCTCCCCGGAGAGTCCCGGTGGATCAGTAGGGCCTCCAGGCGGTGACCTCGTCCAGTATCCCGACGGTTCTCGTCAGGTTCGTGACTCCCGTACCGTTGGCATTCATCGTGAAGACGTCCGCGATGTGATTGGGGTCATCCATGATGCCCGAGAAGGCGATTCGCTTCCCGTCGGGCGACCAGTGCGGCCGAAATGCGTTCGTGGTGAGCCTGGTGGCACCCGTACCGTCGGCATTCATCACCCAGATGTCACAGGTGGCGGTGCAACGGGTGAACGCGATCAACTTGCCGTTAGGCGAAAACGCGGGCCAGTACTCGAATATGCCCGGAGTATTCGTGATGTTCGTTTTGGCGCCTGACACCACGTCCAGCAACACGATGTCGGCCCCGTTGGAATACGCCACGAAACGCGCTTGTGGATCCGGGCTTGCCTGGTCGAGAACGTAGGCATCGTCAGTGAGTTTGGTGAGCCCGGTACCGTCCAGGCGCACGCGGTACAGTCCACCGGCGCAGGCCTCCTTGAACATCACGTCTTTTCCCAACGCAACTGGCCACGATGGGCAATCGGTCGTTGTAAAGAAGGTCATCCCCGTGCCATCGCTGTTCATGATTCCGATGTTGATTGGTGAGAATGACGCAAGCTGGCCTACGAAGAGGATGCGTTTCTGGTCGGGCGCCCACGATGCCTGGCTGGCACGGGGAAGGTTAGCAATGTCCAGCACTTGCGTACCATCGTCGTTCATGCTGATGACGTGCCAGGATACTGCGCCGTCGGTTAAACGCTCCACGAGGATCTTGCTACTGGACGGGGTTTGCTTGGCTGAACTGGCGCCCTCGCTCGAGAGGAATCGCGGTGCGGTCGCCGGTGCGTCGACGCAGGCAGTCGCGGCGATTGCACCGATGGCGAGGAAGGAGCGCAGCAGGAGCAGGCGGTGAACTGGCCGGTATGACATCGGGTCCTCCGGACTGGGTGAATGGACGAGGAGGCTCCATGAGCCGAATCTCTCCACCCGGTCATACGGAAACCGCCGTCATAACCCGACAGCCTTTTTAAGGATCGCACGCACGTGGCGGCAGGTCCGAGTATGGCCGGTCCGCTCCATTCGTCCCTTCCGACGAATCCGGTTTTCTGTCTTCGACGAGTCGTCGGGAACGAGACTTTCCCATCGGTGCACTGGCGGGGCATCAGTTCACGATTCACGATTCACCCGTCCAACGACCAGTCACCAGTCACACAGCCACAGACACGAGTCACGATCCCGAATGCATTCCCGTGAACTCGGCCTTGTTCTCGCGCAGCAATTGGGGAACGTCGAGGATCTCCATTACGGCCTGTGGGACCCGGACCTCGAGCTCAGTTTCGCGAACATTCGCGTCGCGCAGCAGCGGTACAGCGACCTGATTCTCTCGCAGCTGCCGGCGTCCACCGCGAGCGTGCGCGTCCTCGACGTTGGGTGCGGAACGGGTCATCTCATCAGCCAGATGCTCGATCGCGGGTACCTGGCCGACGGCGTGATCCCGGCGAAGGACCTCGGTGCACTCGTCAGGCGTCGCATTGGAGAACGGCAGGGTTATGAGCCGCGAATCTTCGAGTGCAAGTTCGAGGACTTTCCGGTCGACGAGGGCCGCGGACGTTATGACGTCGTGCTCTTCAGCGAAAGTTTCCAGTACATCAAGCCGGCGGAATCGCTCCCGCTCGTCCAGCAGCTGCTCAAGCCCGGCGGTCTGCTGGTCATCTGCGACTTCTTCAAGACGACGGCCCACGGAGATGGTGGTCCGGGGGACAAGAGCTTCGGCGGCGGTCATCCTCACAAAGAATACCTGGAGACTGTGTCGCGCTTTCCATTCCGCCTGATGAAGGACGAAGACATCACGAAACGCGTGAGTCCGAACCTTCAGCTGCTCAACGACTGGCTGATGAATCGGGCGAAGCCGGCCAGCCAGACGATCCATCGCTTCCTCAGTTCGAATTACTCGATCAGCACGCGCCTCCTGATGTGGGCCTTCCGGAAGAAACTGCGGAAGCTGCAGTACAAGTATTTTTCAGGGCACCGCAGCCGGGAGACCTTCGAGCGATACAAGACGTACCATCTCCTCGTGTATCGCCTGCACGCCTGATCCATCCAAAATGCCACAGTACCCAATCACCGCCCGGAATCGAGTCCGGCGGATGCCAAAGCGCGGCCACTACGACCGCCAGACCGTTCACGCCATCATCGACGAAGCGCTCGTCTGCCACGTCGCCTTCGCGATGGACGGAGTCCCGACGGTGATCCCCACGCTCCACGCGCGCATCGGCGACTCGTTGCTCCTTCACGGCGCGCGCACCAGTCGGCTCCTGCGCCATGTGGGCGCGGGCAATCCCGTCTCCGTGGCAATGACGATCCTCGACGGCATCGTCCTCGCTCGATCCGTGTTTCACCACTCGATGAACTATCGATCGGTGGTGCTCCATGGTACGGGCACGCTGGTGGAATCCGACGATGAAAAGCTGGCCGCGCTCGAAGCGTTCGCCGAACATATCGCACGCGGCCGCTGGGCTGATGCGCGCACCCCGACGCGCAAGGAACTCAAGGCGACAAGCGTGGTCACCATCCCGATCGAGACCGCCGCTGCGAAGGTTCGCAGCGGACCTCCACTGGACGATGACGAGGACTATTCGCTCCCGATCTGGGCCGGCGTCCTTCCGCTGAGCCTGAAGCCTGGCGCTGCGATTCCGGACCCCATGCTCATCAGTGGCGTAGACGTTCCTACGTATGTGCGTCGCTATCGGAGACCGGCGAACTGAGCGCGAGTACGCCTCGTAACGCTCGCCTTAACTATGCTCCGTCACGACTCGTCACGACGATGAGCGCTACGGCACGTTTGACGATGTCCATAGGACAGGATCAGCGCCTGTCACAGAGGTATTGCAGCGTGCAGATTGCTGGTCGCAGATGTCAGCTCCTGATCCATCGTCCGTCCTGATCTGCATTGCCCTCATGGCCGACAGCTTCGAAACCGAACTAAGCAACGCGCTCGGCGAGGCTTACGTCCTCGAGCGGGAGCTGACGGGCAGCGGTATGAGCCGGGTCTTCGTCGCGACCGAGAAGTCGCTCAACCGGCAGGTGGTGGTGAAGGTCTTGCCGCCGGAGCTGGCGGCCGGAGTGAATCGCGAACGGTTCCGCCGAGAGATCCAGCTCGCCGCACAGCTTCAGCACCCGCACATCGTGCCGTTGCATGCCGCGGGATCGACTGGTGACCTGCTCTACTTCACCATGCCGTACATCGAGGGCGAGTCGCTGCGACATGCCCTCCACGAAAACGTCAGGTTTTCGCCGCGCGAAGTCGTCCGGATCCTTCACGACGTGTCCGATGCGTTGGCGTACGCGCATTCGCGCGGCGTTATCCATCGGGACATCAAGCCGGGCAACGTCCTGCGCAGTGGCTCACACGCCGTAGTGACCGACTTCGGCGTCGCCAAAGCCATCTCCGCGGCATTGCCCTCTGTCGGTATGACGACGAGCGGCATGGCCATCGGGACGCCAGCATACATGGCGCCGGAGCAGCTCGCCGGCGATCCGGCCGCCGATCACAGGGTCGACATCTACGCGGTTGGACTACTCGGCTACGAGCTGCTGGCCGGTGAGGCGCCGTTCAAGGCGTCGTCACCGCAGGAGACGATGGCGGCGCAACTCACACGCGCGCCGGAACCGATTTCCAAGCGCCGTCCCGATGCGCCGCCGGCGCTCGCCTCGCTGCTGACGAGATGTCTGGCGAAAAACCCGGCCGATCGGCCGCAAAGTGCGAATGAAGTGGTGTCGCTGCTCGACAGCCTCGAGATCTCGTCAGGCGCCATGGCGCCACAGCGCGCGTTCACTCCCGCACGCATGTGGGTCATGGGCGGCATTGTTGCCGCGGCCGCGGTCGCAGCGGTCGCTCTTTGGCCCCGCGACGATGTCATTCCAGCGGCAACGGGTGCTTCGACGACGATCATCCCCGTAACGCCCACCGCGGCCGCGCTCACGCACGACGATTCAATGGCTATCGCGCGCGCCATCCAGAAGAGAATTGGCGAAGAGCCGCCGGCCGTAACAGCAAGGGCCGACTCCGTACTCAGGAAACCGGAGGCAGTCAGTGCAGCTGAAAAAGCGGCGGCCGCAGAAGACCTTTCGCGCACGATTGCCCGTGTAGCGGATTCACTCCGGATCGCGATCCAGAAGGCGGTGCTGGATTCGGTGACACAGGTGCGCGGAGTCGCGCCTGGTTCCTACGGCAGGGGTCAAGCCGGGATCGATTCGATGGTCAGACTCCTGACGAGAGAATCGGAACGCCTGGCTCGCGGACCCGACGGCATGTTCCGGGAGCCACCCGGGATGACGTCGAATCAGCTCACGCGCGAGGCGTTCGCGGACCGTGCGGCACACCTCGGCCCGCCGCGTCGACTATTCGTGTCGTACCCAGCCCCGAGCTCTCGCACACGCAGTATCGCACCTCAACTCGATTCCCTGGTGGACAGCCTGCGGTCAGCGTTAGGCCGCAACCGCCGCTACGTGCTCGTACCGGAAGACAGCGTCCGGGAGGCCCTGGCGAAAACGCGTTCGGTAAGCGCGATCTCCGATTCAATGAATGTCGAGCTCTTCACCTCGATCAGCGCTTCGGTGTTGCCCGACACGTCGGTCATCTGGCAGGTAATGAGCCGTGATCTCGGCGCGAATACCACGTACGCGACTCGCGCAATCACGATGCGCTCTACACGTCCTGATCTGTTGAGAGGGATCGATTCGCTCGTCCTGGCGACCATGAAGTTGCTCCGTGAGCAGGATCATGCCCCACGGCGCCACTCACCAGACCCGCGCGATACACGTCGGCGTCAGTAGGTGAGTCGGGAGGACGGGCCAGCGGTGTGATTGCCCGCTGAGGCTTGACACTCCCTGCGTGCGCCGCCCAAATGCCTTAGGCCCTCTCTGGCCTCTGGCCTGTCTGACCTCTGACCTGCTCCCCGAATGCTCACGCCGGAAATCGACACCGCATTGTCGGACATCACGCTCGACGAGCCGTGGTCCCTGATCGAGCGCTTTACGACTCTCCGCCGAGAACACCCTGACGACGTTCGCACCGCGTGCGACGAGATCGTTGCGCGCCTTCGGAAACATGGCGTCCCTGTCGAGGTGCACGATCCGGAGGTCTTCCTCAGCCTGCCCGGAAAGGCCTCAGTGACCGTCGGGAACGCGACGTTTCGCGCCAAGCCAATGGCAATGAGCGTCTCGCATCCGAATGGTGTAACCGCTCCGCTCGCCTACGCGCCCGCCCGCTATGCACGGGGCGCCGACGAACTCTTCTCCCGCAACCTCGTTGGCGGCGAAGACATCGACCTGCGCGGCAAGATTGTGGTCACCGAAGGATTCGGCATGCCGGGCAAGGTGTCGCACTTCGAGGCGCGCGGCGCGCGCGGTATGATCGCGGTCAATCCCGGCAAGAACGCGCACTGGGGCATTTGTACGACGGTCTGGGGAACGCCGGACCTCCGCGATTTGCCGCGGAAGCCGAAGATCGCGGTCGTCGCCGTCAACAATCCCGACGGACTGCAACTCATCGAAGCGGCGAAAGGAGGCGAATCGGCAACGCTGGCGACGGACCTTACCGAAGGTTGGTTCCATTCACCGATCCCGGTCGTGACAATCCCCGGCACCGAGGAGCCGGACCCGTTTGTCCTGCTCCACGGACACTACGACTCCTGGGACTTCGGCATTGGAGACAACGCGGTCGGCGATGCCACACTCCTCGAGGTGGCGCGCGTCTTGTGGAAACATCGCGATCGACTCAAGCGCTCGGTGCGCATTGCGTGGTGGCCGGGGCACTCGACGGGTCGTTATGCAGGAAGCACCTGGTTCGCCGACCACTTCGCCATCGACCTCTACGAGAACTGCATCGCGCAGATCAATTGCGATTCCCCCGGCTGTCGCTGGGCGACCGAATACCGCCACATCAGCTGGATGGATGAAACCGAACAGTTCGCCCAGGATGTCATTCGAGACGTGACCGGCCAGGAATCCTGGGGAGAACGCCCGCACCAGGCTGGCGATTACTCGTTCAACAACATCGGCATCTCCAGCTTCTTCATGCTGCTCTCCACCATGCCTGACGAGGAACGAGAGCAACGCGGCTACTACGGTGTGGGAGGATGTGGCGCGAACATCGAATGGCACACCGAGGAGGACCTGATCCACATCGCCGATCGCGAGATCCTGGTGAAGGACATGAAGATCTACCTCGCCGCCGCGATGGGCGCCGCCAACGCGACCATTGCGCCGTTCAATTTCGCGAAGACGCTCCGTGGTTTTGAGGAGGCGCTCGCCCGGTACCAGGAATCTGCCGGGCATCACTTCGATTTCGCCGACGCCCGCCTGGCGATCGACGAGTTATCCGCTGCGCTGAAGGATTTCACCGATTTCACGACTGACATCGCGGTGGAGTCCGCAGCAAATGACCAGGTGCGACGCGCGAACGAGGCCATCCGCCGACTCGCGCGGCTGTTGGTGCCCGTCAACTTCACGCGCGGTCCCGAGTTCTTTCACGATCCGGCCGAGTCGATCCCTCCCCTGCCCGACCTCAGCGTCGCCCTGCAACTCCCGGAGACCAAGCCGGCGGAGACCGGCTTCGTGATCACGCACCTGACGCGGGGCCAGAATCGCCTCGTCGCCGCCTTGCGTGATGCCCGACGCACGATTCAGGCAGCCATGGCGTGAACAAGTTCCGCCGCAGTTCCGCCGTCTGGCAATCGCGCCCTAGCGCCCTTTGGCACGTGCGCCGTCTGCCCCCTGCGCTCTCTGGCATTTCGCGCACTCTGGCACTTGCGCTCCTCGCAGTTTCCTGCGCGGGAGAATCGAACGGCGGCCCTAACGCGCTACGAATCCCGCTGATCAACGACCCGATCCTCAACCCCGTCATCGCCCCCGACATCGGGTCCGTCCTGATCAACAAGGTGATCTTTTCGGCTCTCGTCAGGCCCGACGAGAACCTGCGCCCGGTACCCGATCTCGCGACATCATGGGTGACGTCCGAAGACGGCCTTCAGTACACGTTCAACCTCAAGCCCGGCGTTCGCTGGCACGATGGCGAGCCCTTCACGGCCGCCGACGTGAAGTTCACGTTCGACCAGATCGTCGACGTGAAGTCGGGTACACGGCTGCGCTCCGACTTCGCCGCCATCGACGGCGTCGACGTCATCGACTCGCTCACAGTACGTTTTCGTCTGAAGAAGCCTTTTGCGCCGTTCCTCGCCCTGCTCGGTTACAACGCGGGGATCATTCCGGCCCACAAGTTCCGCGACTTGAAACTGACCGACGCGACGGAGTTCAACCGCTCCGCTCCGGTCGGGACAGGACCCTTCCGCGTCGTGCAAGCCGCGTCCGGAAGCGCCATCGTGCTCGAGCGGAATCCGCAGTATCACGGCAATGCGCCGGCGCTCGATCAGGTCATCTTCCGGATCGTTCCGGACGTCAACGCGCAAGTGGCTCAACTGCTCGCGGGCGAGCTCGATATTGTGCCCATCGAGCCCGCCAACCTGCCAAGCGTGGAACGCGCTGCGGGAGTCACGGTCGTGCGAAACCCCATCGTGCAGCATGTCTACGTGGGCTTCAACCAGATGCGGCCACTGTTCAAGCCCGCACTCGTCAGGCATGCCCTGGACTACGCCGTCAACCGCCAGGCGATCATCGACGGTGTGCTCAAAGGCGCGGCCGACCTGCCGCGCGGCACCATCCCGATGGTCCTCACCGACTTCTTCGACGCGTCCCTCCCGGCGCCGACCTTCAACCCCGAATCGGCGCGAACGCTCCTGGCCAACGCGGGCTGGCGGAGCGGCAACGACCGGAAGTTGCGAAATGCGGCCGGAAAGCCGTTTGCGTTCACGCTGCTCGTCGACAAGGGGAATCCGACTCGCGAACAGGCCGCGCTTGCGGTCCAGCAGGATCTCCGCCAGGTCGGCATGGACGCGTCCATAGAAACGCTCGAGTTTGCGACACTGGTGCGCGACCGCGTCCTGCCTGGCGACTACGATGCGGTCCTGATCTGGTGGACTACGCCGCCGGATCCGGATCAATACGCGTATTACGCGAGCGGCCAGGACAACAATCACGTGCGATACGTGAACGCGCGCGCCGACAGCCTCCTCGCCGCCGGCCGTGCGACGCTCGATTCCGTGCAGCGGCGGGACCTGTACAACCAGTTTCAGCGCGTGGAAATGACCGATCCGCCGGTCCTGGTCCTGTTTTATCCCCGGGAACTGCTGGCGGTCAACCGCCGCGTCGACGGCCTGCCCGCGCTCGGCCTGCGGGACGCGCTGCGACATGCGGAACGGCTGTCGGTGAAACGTTAGGCGTCCGCCGTGACCGCGTTCCTGCTCCGGCGAGCCGCGCACGCCCTGACAGTCATCTTTGTCGTGTGCACGGTGACGTTTGTGCTCGTGCACCTCGCGCCCGGCGGGCCGGCCGTCCTTGCCGATCCCAAGCTGTCGAGCGAAGAACAAGCCGCCATCGAGGAGCGACTCGGCCTCGACCGGCCGGTCGTCATGCAATACGGGCTCTGGATGGCGCGCGTGGCGCGGGGCGACCTGGGCGAAAGCTTTCTGTACGAGGTGCCGAACCGGCGGGCCATTGGCGAGCGACTGCCTAACACGGCGCTCCTCGCCGGAACCGCACTGGCTCTTAGCGTGTTGCTTGGCATTCCGCTGGGACTCTGGTCCGCATTCAAGCGAGGTGGCTGGGTCGATCGCGTCGTCAGCGGACTGGCGTTCGTCGCCATGGCAGTGCCCACCTTCTGGCTCGCCATCGGGGCGATTTTCGTGTTCGCTATCGCGATCCCGGTCTTCCCCGCCGGTGGGGCGAGCGCCGCCGGCGAAGCCGGCGGTCTCATAGACAGGCTGCGCCACCTCGTTATGCCGGCGATCGTCCTCGCCGCAGTCACGACCGCCGAGTTGCTGCGCTACATGCGCTCCTCGGCGCAAACCGCGCTGCACCAACCGTTCGTCCGCGTGGTGAGGGGCAAGGGAGTCCAGGAGAGGATCGTCGCGTGGCGACACGTCCTCCGCACCGCGCTCATTCCCGTGATCACCGCGCTCGGAATCCAGTTGCCTCGGCTCATTGGCGGCGCGGCAATCACCGAGACGGTTTTCGCGTGGCCAGGCCTCGGCCGGCTCGGCGTGCAGGCCGCACTCGGACGCGACTATCCGCTGGTCATGGCGATCACGCTGTTCGTGTCCGCCGCTGTGGTGATCGTGAACCTGTTGATGGACCTGCTCTACTTATGGATTGACCCACGAATCCGGCTCGAGGCATGACGGTCGACGCGCGAAGGAACGGATCAACCTTCAGGCGCCGCGCGGCAATCGCGGGAGGCACGCTCATTCTCCTTGCCCTGGCGGCAATTCTTGGCCCGCTCCTTTACGACACGGACCCGAACGTGCTCGACCTCAGCCGTGCCGCCGAAGCGCCGGGAGCCGCGCATCCGCTTGGGACCGATGAGTCGGGCCGGGACGTGCTGGGCCGGCTGCTCGCTGGTGGACGCGTCTCCCTCGCGGTCGGATTTGCCGCCGTCGCCTGTTCCGCCCTGCTCGGCGTCTCGTTAGGTGCTGTTGCTGGATTAGGTGGACGGCGCGTGGACGGCATCATCATGCGCCTGACCGACGCGGTGATGTCGGTTCCGGCGCTGTTCCTCATCATCACGACCCTCGCGCTCTTCGGGACGAGCGTGGTCGGACTCGTGATCGCGATCGGGTGCACGTCCTGGATGGGACTCGCCCGCCTCGTCCGCGCCGAGTTGTTGTCCATCCGCGAGCAGACGTTTGTGGAAGCCGCGCGCGCTCTCGGCACGCGGTCATCGTCGCTCCTGCTACGCCACGCGCTGCCGCACCTGCTGCCGAGCGTGCTGGTGAACCTGACGTTCGGCGTCGGAGCGGCGATCCTCACCGAATCGGCGCTGTCGTTCATCGGCTTGGGCATCCAGCCGCCCGCGGCAAGCTGGGGAAACATGCTGACGAACGCCCAGAGTTATCTCTATGCATCGCCCTGGCTGGCGCTGTACCCTGGCGTGATGATAGTCATCACGGTCGTCGCGGTGAACATCCTTGGCGATGCGCTTCGCGATGCCGCGGAACCAACTGAGTTTTGAGCCCCGGTGTTAGAGCACGCCCCTTGAGCACGCCCCTAGAGCACGCCCCCAGAGCACGCCCCCAGAGCACGCCCCTAGATCTCCCCTTTCCCTTCCGGTTCATGCTCCGAAAATCACTGATCACCCTCGCCATCATTCCCACGCTGGCGTCAGCCCAACGCTTCTCCGCCGAGGAAGCAACGATCTCGGAGATCCACGCAGCAATGGCGGGCGGAAGGCTCACCTGTCGTGAACTGGTCAGTCAGTACCTCGCTCGCATTGCAGCCTACGACAAGGCTGGACCAGCGATCAACGCGATCGTGATCGTGAATCCGAAGGCGCTCGAAGTGGCCGATTCGCTGGACCGTCGCTTCCGCAGTTCGGGTCGCGTCGGGTCGCTGCACTGCATCCCGATCATCGTGAAGGACAACATGCAGACCACGGATCTGCCGACAACGGCGGGCTCACTTGCCTTTCAGGGGTGGATGCCGAAGAAGGACGCGTTCCAGGTGCGGCGCATTCGCGAAGCCGGCGCGATCGTCATCGCCAAATCGAACATGGCGGAGTTCGCGTTCTCTCCGTACGAAACCGTGAGTTCGATCCTCCCCGGATACACCAAGAATCCGTATGCGCTCGACCGCGTGACGGCCGGATCGAGTGGCGGAACGGCGGCCGCCGTGGCTGCTGGATTCGGCACGCTCGGACTCGGCACCGACACGGGGAACTCGATTCGCGGACCCTCGTCGCACCAGGCGTTGGTGGGAATTCGATCCACCATGGGCCTGACGAGTCGAGCCGGCGTGGTCCCGCTGTTTCTCTCGCAAGACATCGCCGGTCCCATGGCCCGCACGGTCGCCGACGCGGCGGCGGTCCTGCAGGTCGTCGCGGGCGAAGACCCCGATGATTCGGTCACGTCCGCCAGCCGCGGTCGCCCGGCGCAAGACTACCTCGCCGCGCTCGACCCCAACGGCCTGCGCGGCGCTCGCATTGCCATTCTTCATCAGGCGTACGAGTCGTCAGGCAACGACAGTGAAGTGGTCGCGATCTTCGCGCGCGCTGTCGCTGACTTGCGTCGCGCGGGAGCGACCGTGCTCGATTCGATTGCACTGCCAACGCTCGACTCGCTCCGGCGGTCGCAGCGAGGTGGCTGTCCCCAATTCAAATACGACCTCAATCGCTTCCTGCAGGCACTCGGCCCCGACGGTCCTCCGCTGACGAGTCTCGATTCCATCATCCGGTCCAATCGTTTTCACCCAAACATTCAACGCCGGCTCGAACAGGAGCAGATGGCGACGACACCGCCCGAGGAAAACCCGGGGTGCCGTTCGCGCGACGAGTTTCGCGCAGGCCTGCGTACCGCCGTCGTTGCCGCGATGGATGAAGCGCGCGTCGACGCACTGGTCTACCCAACCTGGGGCAATCCGCCTCGACTCATCGGAGACATGAACACGCCACACGGCGACAAGTCACAGTTCTTCTCTCCGAGCACTGGATTCCCCGCGATGACCGTGCCGATGGGATACTCGCGCGGCGTATTGCCGGCAGGCATGACACTGTTCGGTCGCCCCTGGAGCGAAGCAGCGCTGATCAAGCTTGCCTTCGCCTACGAGCAAGCCACCAAGCACCGACGCTCTCCGACGACGACTCCCGCCCTTAGATAAGTCCTTAAAGAACCCTCTGTGCGCCTCTGTGTTGAAAGCTTTTCACGAGCCGGGCCACGCACACGTGGCTAGTTTCTACGCATGCCGATAATCCCGCTCTACGGCCATGAGGAACTTCGCGAGAGGCTGCTGCCACGGATAAAGCAAGGAACGCTTCCGCAAAGTCTGCTTCTTCACGGCCCCGCGGGAGTCGGGAAACAGCGGCTCGGACTGTGGATTGCGCAGGCGCTCATCTGTACATCAGACGCGCCGCCGTGTGGAGTGTGCCGCGAATGCCGCTACTCTCTCGACCTCAACCATCCGGACCTCACGTGGGTTTTTCCACGTCCCCGTCCCAAGGGGAGTGACAGCGATCCCGAAGACATCGCCGAAGACCTGGCCGACACGCGCGCCAAACGTGCCGACCGCCACGGATTGTACGCAGCACCGCCCGGGAACGAGGGCGTGTACGTCGCAACCGTACGGTTTCTCGTCAGGCAGGCCGTCCGCACACCGGCCCTCGCGAGAAGAAAAGTGTTCGTGGTCGGCGACGCCGATCGCATGGCGCAGCAGGAAGGCGCCGAGGTGGCGGCGAATGCGTTTCTCAAGCTGCTGGAGGAGCCGCCGGCCGACACGTGGGTGATTGCCACCACCAGCGCCGTTGGTTCATTGCTGCCGACCATCCGCTCGCGCGTGGTTGCCGTGCGCGTCCCCCGTCTCGATGACGCATCGATGCGGGCGTTCATGGCTGATCCGGCGGTAGCCGAGGTGCTCGCCAAAGCCGACCTGCCGACGTCGGAGCGCGATCGCCTGCTCCTCGCCCAGGGCGCGCCGGGTGCGCTGCTCGCAACCAGCATGCGGAAGTCGGCCGTAGACGAGGCCAAGAAATTCATCGACGCCGCGGCGTCGGGGAACCGTGCCGACCTCGCGAAAGTCGCGTTTGTGCAGGGACACAGCGGCGCCCGTGCCGGCTACTCGGATACGCTCGACGCGCTGACGATGGTACTCTACGATCGGATGAAATCAGGCACGCAGCGGGACGATGCCCGGGTGGCGAGCAGCGCGAGCCGAGCCATCGAGCTCGTTGAGGAAGCGAAACGTCTGGCAGACGCCAACGTGAGTCCCCTGCTCATCTCCGCAAAACTGCTCACCGATCTTTCAGTGATCCTGAAGTAGGCAGCTTATCCGACATCCGACCTCCGACATCCCATGCCTCACTTCGATTCAACCGGTCGCGCCCGGATGGTGGACATTTCCGACAAGCCGATCACCGCGCGGATGGCCAAGGCTCGCGGCGTCATCCGAATGAAGCGTGAAACGCTCGACGCGATCCGCGAGGGCACGACACGCAAGGGTGACGTCGCTGCCGTCGCGCGTGTGGCAGGGATCATGGCCGCGAAAAAGACCGCCGACCTCATTCCACTCTGCCATCCCATTCCACTCACCGACGTGGACCTAACGATTGACTTCGATGACGATCTTCCTGGGGCCCGCGTAACAGCCACGGTCAAAACGGCAGCACAGACTGGCGTGGAGATGGAGGCCATTGTCGCAGCCACTGTGACACTCGTCACAATGTTTGATATGGTGAAGGGCATGGATCGGGAGCTCGAAATCAGCGAAATTAGTGTCACTGAAAAACTTGGCGGAAAGAGCGGCCACTGGGTCCGGGATTTGCACCCCTAGGCCAGTGCCGGTCACCGATCTGAGGTGACACTAACCGGGTCTGACAGGGTCTGTATTGTCGGACTGGATCTCAAATAGAGAGGGCCCATGAAGGACCTTCGCGGAACCTACGTGCATTACGGCGACGTCTTACGTCGCCGTCGTCGTGTGAGGGCAGCGGTCATGGTTGTCGGCCTGTTTGCGGCAGCTGTTCTCGCGGCTCGTGGCTCGAAGCCCACTGAAGCTGCGGCAGCCGGTTCTGTCGCGTCAGGCAGCGTTCAGCCGTCCGGACTGAAAGGAGAACAGCTCGAGCGGTTGAACTCCATTTACAACTATTCCCGTCGCTACAAGATCACGACCGAGATGTCTACGTCGATCTACGACGCAGCCGTCGCTGAGCGCATAGATCCCGCGCTGGCCTTTCCGCTCGTCAGGCTGGAGAGCCGTTTCAACGCCAGGGCCATCAGCTCCGTGGGCGCCGTCGGGTTGACGCAGCTCATGGTGCCTACGGCGCGGGGCTACGTCCCGGGTGTCTCGCGGGAAGACCTGTACGATCAAGACCTCAATCTGACGATCGGCTTCCGGCATCTCCGGGGACTGATCAAGAGCTACCGCGGCGACGTACAGTTGGCGCTGCTTGTCTACAATCGTGGTGGCGTTGCAGTCGAGCTCGACCGTGAGCTTGGGCTCAACCCGTCGAACGGATACGACACCATCGTGCTGAAAGGTTATCGTGGGAAGGGAGTGCTCGACTGACGCGACCCGGAATTCGCGTTGGCACGTGCGGCCGGCTCTGAAAGGAGCCGGCCGCATTTTTGTCAGCTCCGCTTTCGGGCTGCGGATGAGCGCACACGAATGGCCTGCCCCGGGAAGATCACGTTCTTCTTGAGGCCATTCAGCGCCATCAGGCGCGCAACCGTCGTGCCGTTGCGCGAAGCAATGTGCGAAAGCGTTTCGCCGCGACGCACAACGTGAACGCCATTCACGGTCGCGCCGTATCGCTCCACTGAAGGATCTGCAACCGCGAAGGCACCGCTGATGGCCAGCTTCGTCGGAATGTTGACCGTCGTTCCGACAGCTACCTTCGTGCCCTTCAGTCTCGGGTTGTACCAGCGCAATTGCGTCACCGTGATGGCATGCGCCTTCGCCAGCGTCGCCACCGTCGTCGCCTTCTTCACTTTCACTGGCTTCCAGGCCTCCCGAACGGAGTCAGGGATCGCCATGAAGTCGATCGTGAACGTCTCGGTCGCATAGCCCTTCGGCACACGCACCCAGGTCTCACCGTCCGGCGGCGTCGCGCCGCGGAGGAGGTGCGGATTGTGGTCGCGCAACGAGTCCAGCGATGCACCCGTCGCGAACGTCAACGCCGCAATGGCGGTCCGCGGCGGTACCTGCACCGAATCGTAGGTGTACGGAGCGACCGGCTCGAGCGTGATGCCGTATTTCCACGGCTCCTTCCCGATCGCCGCGGCGGCAATCAGCTGCGGAACATAGTTCGACGTTTCGCGGCGGAACGCCCGCGTCTCCGCGAGCGCGAAGAACTGGTCGTCGCCTTCACTGTCGCCAACGTTGCTTGCATAACGAGAGAGTCCGCGGGACACCCGCGCCGGTCCACCGTTGTAGGCGGCGGCGGCCAGGTACAGTGAGCCGAACTGGTCGCGCAGCGACGACAGGAACCGGGCGGCTGCCTTCGTCGAGCGCATCGGATCACGCCGTTCGTCGACCCACCAGTCCACACGCAGGCCGAAGCCACGGCCGGTCGCCGTCATGAACTGCCACATTCCCACCGCCGCCGCCCGCGAATACGCGTGCGGGTTGTATCCGCTCTCGACGAGGCCGAGGTAATACATGTCCTCGGCGATGCCGTGCTGGCGGAATGTCCTGCGAATCATGGGCTCGTACTTCCGGCCTCGCTGCATCCACGAGACGATCGTCGGACGGGACGAGCCAGTGAATCGCTCGATGTAGAACTCGACGCGATCGTTGGAGAGATAGTCGTGAACCTCGATGTCGAACGACGCCTCGGCGAGGGGAGAGGGGCGAGGCGGTTCTGCAATCTCGGGAATGGTCAACACGAGGCCCGTCGCCTCTCGAACCACGCGCTTTGGCGCAGGTAAGCTGTTTACCGGTGCGGCGGGTTCCTTCTTCGGCGCCGCAGTGGGTTCCTTCTTTGCGGCGGGTTCTTTCCTGACCGCAGCCGCGGGTTCTTTCTTTGATGTCGCAGCGGGTTCTTTCCTCGCTGCTGCAGCCGGTTCTTTCTTTGCTGGCGTGACCGCGGCCTTTTTCACCGCTGGCCGCGGAGCATTTTTTTCCTTGCGGTCCAGCTCCTCCATCGCGGCAGGTGCCGCCGTGTTCACGGAGTCGACAGGGTTCGGCGCCGTTTCCGGGCGACCCGATCGCGCGCAGGCCCATGCAAATACAATTGCGATGAGTGGTAGTCGTGCGCGACCGGTCATTTCGTCGGGGGTTGGGGACAACTGAAAAAGGCGACGTTCCGGTCCGGCCTATGTTACGCCTCGTGCGCACCGCCGCTACCCGTTCCGTTTGATGGTTCGGAGGCTCGCGGGGTTTACCGCTGGAAGATCAATCTTCCTGCGGAGGGCCGAGCAGTCGATTTGTCGCCTGAAGCGTCGCCAGGACAGCGCTTCGTAACGGGTCACCATCAGCGATGCGGCAGCCTACCAGCTGCACTGGTTTTCCATCCCGTTTGGCCATGACGCTGATCATCACCACATTGGCGTCGAACGCGCGCACCGACTTCACACCAACCAACTCGAAGACATCCTTGTGCCGCGTGAACTCGGCCAATGCTCGCAACGTAGCTTCCACAGCCAGTCGGAGATCGGCGAAGGCGCTGGACACGCCCTCCGCTCGACCAACAAAACGTTCGGTTCCCTTCCACTCCAACGTCACCGCCGCTGAGCCAAGGCCGGACGGCAGCTTGCGGAAATCGAACCCCGCAAAGCGGAGCCTATCCGCATGGGCCAGGGAAACAGTGTCTGGCGCAAGGGCGTCGCTCTTGTGAGCGTCGCCGTCGGCCATGGAAGGAGAAGTCATTACGTGAGTACGGGGTTGTCGGAACTTGCTGTTGCCAAACGACCAAGCGAGGGGGCAGGCAACCCCAGGCTATTGCCAGAGCGTGACGAACAGCCTTAAATGGCAAACATGGTGATCCGCGTCTTCATTGCGATGCTCATGGGAGCACAAACCGTCGCTGGCCAGGAACCTGCAGCCGTGCTCAGGGAACGCGTCGTCGCCCGGGTTAATGAGGTCCAAGGTGCGACCGTCGGAGTGGTCTTCTCCGAGGTCGGGGGAGGCGCCGCCTTCTCGTTGAACCCCGACTCGGTTTTTCACGCCGCCAGCACCATGAAGGTGCCGGTGATGATCGAATACTTCCGCGCGGTCGATGCTGGCCGCATCAAACCCGGCCAGGACCTCCTCCTCGGCACCACATTCAAGTCGATCGTGGACGGGTCGCCCTATGTGCTGGATGCGGGCGTCGACTCGGACAGTTCAGTCTTTACCCGCGTCGGGGAGCGCGTGCCCCTGCGCTGGCTGGTGGAACGGATGATTGTGCGGTCCAGCAACCTGGCCACGAACGCGCTCATCGAACTGCTCGACGCGAAGCAGGTGGACGCCACCGCCAAGTCGTTAGGCACCGTGGACATGAAGGTCCTGCGCGGGGTGGAGGACGGAAAGGCGTTTCAGCAGGGGCTGAACAACCAGACGTCGGCCAGGGACCTGGCGGTGTTGCTGGAAGCCATCGAGTCCGGCAAGGCCGCCTCGAACGAAGCGTGCCGCGAGATGATCGGGATCCTGGCGAAGCAGGAGTTCAACGACGAAATCCCGGCCGGCCTTCCCGCGGGCACCCGCGTCGCGCACAAGACAGGCTGGATCACCGGCGTCACACACGACGCCGCGCTGGTGTATCCGCCGGGGCGCAAGCCGTATGTCCTCGTGGTGTTGACGAAGGGGATCGGCGAGCGGCCTGTCGCCCAGAAGCTGATCGCGGATATCTCCCGCCTCGTCTGGGAAGCTACGACCGCGAATCGTTAGGCTTCAACCTATTTTTTTAGCTTCGGAAACAGCTTGAAACACGGAGGCCACGGGGGTCACAGAGGTCATTCATTTTTTGTCAGTTCCTCCGTGACCACCGTGACCCCTGTGGTTAAGTCTTTTACGGGATTCGGTAGCTGGTGACGTCGCCTAACCAATCGCTTTTCGGATACGCTCGAGCTGGTTCAAGTGCAAAATATCGTGCCCCGCGTAGAGCTTGAGCTGATGCCCCAAGCTCTCCTCACCACGCTCGAGATGGACCCCCACGCGTTGCAGGTCTTCGGGCGTCGCGCGCTCGATGAGCCTCAGGTTCGTTTTCCGCAGGATCGAGAACAACGCGACGGAGTCGAGTGGGTTAGAATCGCGATAGCCGAGCCGAGTCGCCCAGCGGTCCTGGTCGTAGCCCGTGAGTTGCGGACGATCCTGGGCGAGAATCAGCCGCAATCGCCACGCCCAGACCACGTCAGAATCGGCCAGGTGCGCCAGCACTTCTCGCATCCCCCACTTTCCCGGTGCCTCAGGACGTGTCAGGACTTCGGCCGGCGTGGAATCGATCACTTTCTGAAGCGCTGCCGGCGTGGCGCGCAGGACGGCGAGCGGGTCACGATCACCCAGTAAGTCGAGGATCGCGGCGACGTAGGCGCGCGCGTGTTCGATCGCGGCGCCGGCAGGGTTGGTAAAGACGGACATTGGTGCGAGTGTGATGGAAGAAGAGCGTGGCAGGCTGGCGCATCAAAATAATGCGCCAGGCAACCACCACGCCCTCGTTTACGGCACCGTGATCTTCGTGATTCGCACCGATGCCCTCTCTTCGACGCCCACGGCAGGACGCGCCGCGAACGAGCCGGCGCCGGTAAATCCATACGCGTCGATGCCCACGTCGTTAGTACCCGCGGTCAGTCTCGAGGCGGCCGGGAAACCAGCCATTCCGGCGACATCCGGCATGGTGATGTCGTACGTGAGCGCGTTACCGGCAGCGGTCAGGTACGCATTTGTGGCCAGGGCACCGAACCCATTGCTGGTTTCGCCACCGGTCCGCACGTCAATGCCGATGGTCTTGTTGTATTCGGCGGGCAACGTGCCTGTGAACCGGAAACGCGGATACGCGCCGGCGGCAACCTGGGAGGCCGTCGCGGCAGGGGCGACGGGAGCGAACGGAATGGTCTGATTGGACACAGCCCCCACAAATCTCGACGAGACTCTGAAGTCACCCGGCGAACCGGCCAGACTGGCGAACACGATGAGGTTATGAAAGTCGCCACTGACCATAGTTGCCGCGCTGAGCCCCGCCCACGGACGCGTGCTGACCAGACTCGGCGCGAGGTCGGACCAGAGGAGTTGACGAGTCGTCGAGGTCAGCACCTCGATGAAAACCTCCAGTCGATCGCCCGTGGCACCCGTCATCGTCGCGGTCGCGGTTGCCGGTACGGTGGCGGCCGGACCGCTGAACTGGATTGGGTACGGCAGCGAACCACCATCAGGCGTGTTGAGATTCCGGATGACGATGACGCGATCCGGCGAAAGGCCCGGTGTTACAATCCGCGAACCGATGAAATCGACGAGACCCTGCTGCACACCTTCGAACGTCACCTGATTCGTCCCCCCGGCGCCGTTGAAGTATTCGGTGACGCCGCCTAACGAAACAACCCCGTATTGTCCGGGCGTGACATCGGTGACTATCCCCTTGATGGTCTTACCGGGTAGCGTGGGGGCACACGCATCAACACCATCCTGCGCCAGCTCGGCCGTCGACGCGAACAGCACAAAGGTCTCGTACAGGTCGACGGCCGCCGCGACACGGTGCGCGGTAGTCGCTTGCGGCTTCACGAGACGGCTCCGGAGCCTGGTCGTCGGACGCGCCGACGCGACTCGGCGAGCGCTGAGGAATCCGAACGAGGAGCGAAAGACCATCAACACACCGCCGCGGCCCGACGTCAGGTTGAACGCGTACCTGGTGATCCCGCCAGCGGTGGTCGCCGCGACCCCTTGCCACGCCCCCGCTCCATCCTGGCGCGCGAAAAAGACCGGCGCATCCAACGGGTCGCAGAATTGGTAATCGACGTTGTTTCCAGCGGGGGGCGCGGGCGCGACGGTGAGTGACAACGTCACGGTACGGTCCGTGAGACCAGTGACGGTTCCCCTGATGCTGAGTGGATAGTTGGCCGGCACGACGGTCGATGCGACTGCCACGGCGAGCGTGGAGGTGGCCGTGGCCGGCGACGGGGTAAAGACGCCCGTAATTCCGGTGGGTGGGTTGACGAGCTGCAGCGTCACGCCGGCAGGAAAGTTCGTGCCCTCGATGTTGATCGCGGTGTTGCCGCTGGTGCCGGCGACAATCGTAAGCGCCGCCGGTAAGAGAATGAGCGCATAGTTAGGCGTTGCCGTGATCGTGAGCGAAAAGGTAGTGGTGGCCTCGGTCACACCTTGCCCCGACGCCCTGATCGTTACGGTGCTCGTGACCGGCGTCACCGTTGCCGCGACCGTAAGGTCTATCCGCGCAGTGACCGTGGATCCCGTCAGCTGTGCCGGGTTCATCGTGGCGCTCACGCCGGCGGGAAGGTCGGAGATGGCCAGCGAGACGACGCCGCTGAATCCACCTCCTCGCGTGAGTGTGACCGTGACGAAGGTGGCGGTTCCCTGCACCGCCGAAATAGTTCCGGGCGCGACGGCCACCTGGATCGAACCGGAACTTCCGGTGGGTTCGTCATCGCAGGCTTGTGCCACAAGAATGAGAGCCGCGGCGATCCCGCTTCGTGCCGCACACCGCATCGGTGTCATATGCCAGGAGCTGGAGTACCTGAGTAAGGACGAAGTCACGGTAGCGAAGCGGCGTTCCTCCGACGTTCCCGCATCGTTCCAACTAAGCCATGCGCGATCCTCGCGATGGTTCCGTCATCATCGTAGCACCGAACGGAAAATCTAGGAACGGCTGGTGACGAGTCGACTAATCCACTCTTCGAGGCCGCGCGTGTCGTCCATTCGGCCGGGATAAAGAACGTGCGGTTCGAACGGCCCCAGGCGCAGGCGGCGAGGTGAGGCCGCTGGATGGTTGCGCGCGATAATGCTGTGTGCGGCTTCGACGTCGGCCAGCGTCAGCTCGCGCCAGGCCGTGGCGCTCGGCGCCTGCGATATGCCGCCTTGCGGCGTGAGGATCACCAATGACCCGGGCGGGTCTCGAACCCGCGACCTACGGATTAAAAGTCCGTTGCTCTACCAGCTGAGCTACCGGGTCAACACACCTGCCAATCAGCAATCAGCCCCAGCGTCAAATCGCTGGAAAACCGTACGGAAACATAAACGGCGGAGGCTGCTCGTGAACCTGAATTGAAGCTCCGACTTACACCAATGTGACGTTCATCAGACCTGTGATTCGAATGAGGCGCTAGTATTCGAAAGTCGCTGTGAGGAGTGAGATGATGTTGGCGAGAGATATCATGACGCGGGACCCGATGTGCGTTCTCCCTTCCGACCCGATCTGGCGCGCCGCCGAAATGATGCGGTATCACGGCATCGGATGTACCCCCGTCGTCGCCGATGAAGACTCGAGGCAGATCGTCGGCTTCCTGACCGATCGCGACATCACCACACGCTGCGTGGCCCGAAAACATTCCGGCAAGTGTCGGATTGCCGATCACATGACCGCAACGCCAATTCACACGGTCTTGATCAGCGACGACGCGTCACGTGTCATGCAGAAGATGGAAGCCGCGCGCGTGCGTCGCGTTCCCGTGCTCGCCGCCGACGGCACCCTCGCCGGCATCATCAGCCAGGGCGATATGCTCCGCCACCTGGGACATCGCGATCCAGTGGCCTATGAGCGCGCCATGGAGCATGTGTACGCGGGGTCGACGTTTGTTAGGTAGGGTGAAAGGGTGAAAGGGTGAAAGGGTCACCGTGTCACCCTCTCACCCTTCCACCCTTCCACCCTCTCGTCCACCCCAAAATGAAAGGCCCGGAGCTTTCGCTCCGGGCCTTTCAGCGTGAGTCTTGAGCGGCAACCTTACGGCTGGATGCTCGAGATCACGCGTCCGTTCGCGGTCGACTCCACGATGAACACCACACGACGGTTGGTCTGAGCGCCCGCCTCGTCCTTCTCGGCGCCCTTCACAACCTGCCGATCCTCACCCATCCCGACCGGACGGAGCTCAACGGTCGTCAGGCCAGCGGTGGTCAGGTACGTCGAAACCGACTCGGCACGCTTCTGCGACAACGACTTGTTGTAGGAGCGCGAGCCAGCCGGATCCGCGTGACCTTCGATCGTCACGACCGTGCCACTGTAGTGCTTGGCAATGACCTGAGCGAAACGATCAAGGCTCGCACGATCTTCGTCACGGATATTCGCATCGTTGAAGGCGAACGTTACGGGCATTGCGAACTTCATCCCGTTCTCCATCGCCGTGATCTTCGCGCCGAACTCATCGCGCAGTGCCGTCAGGTCGCGGCGAAGCGCGGCCACGTCGGTCTGCAGCGTCGCTACTTCCGACTTGACCGCGGTCAGGTCGGTGCCCAGCGTCGTCACCTTACCGTTCAGATCGGTGTCAGCAGCCTCACGAGCGCTACGCTCGGCGGCGATGCCTGTCTCGACCTGGGTGCGTACGTACCCTTTCGTAGCGCACGCGCTGAGGGACGCCGACGCTAGGGCGAGAAGTGCGATGTTGCGGATCATGGATATTTCCCCCACTTGCCAAAAGTTGATTTACTGAGTTGTTGGGGCCTCGACGCCGTTCGTTACCCGGCGGGCCGCAATCGTCACATTGGACGCAAGAAGAACGTAGCGGTAACACCATGAAATCCTCTGTGACCAGTATCACAAGGCATTGGTACTATTCGACTTGTAGCGCCAGAGCTGGCTTCCAGCGATGAAACTGCCTCCTGGCGGCAGTTAGGACCAACCACTCGCGCATTGAGTCCACGGGCCGTCTGCTAGTGCTGCCAAAAGCGTTGCGCCCGCACGCAAATGATCTCGACATCCCCCTTCTACTGTCTGGTGGCCCCGAGGTGTTAGGCGAGCTCCCAGCCCCACGCATCGGCCCAGGAAGCAAACGTCCGAGAGTTCCTCGACTCGGCGCTCGCCGCCCGCGGTCGACTGCTAACGCCGCAGGCTCTGACCGCCCTGGGCCACGTCGTCCCGAAGTCGCCCGTTAGCCGAACCAGCCAGACCTGGGTGCCGCGATGGGGTCGGTTGGGGTACAATCGCGTGGAACCGTTATCCGGTTCCATGAGTTTGATTCCACCGCCCTGCCCGGAACGCGCAGGCCCTCGGCGCCGAGCTTCCGTCAGGAAGGGCTGCTGTCGCGCAAACCGGGTCTCAAAATCCAGATGAGTGCAGGTATGACCATTTCGGCAGTTCTTCCCGAGCAGTCACAGTCGAAGCCCGGGCTCATGGATCGCTATCGGTCCGTCCGCGACCAGACGGTGAAGCTTTGCGCGCCGCTGCAGATCGAGGACTACGTCGTGAGCTCCATGCCGGACGTCAGTCCTACCAAGTGGCATTTGGCGCACACGAGCTGGTTCTTCGAGACGTTCGTTCTGGCGGAGCACGCGCCGGAGTACGTGAGCCCCAATCCCAGGTACGCGTTTCTCTTCAACTCGTACTACGTGCAAGCTGGTGAGCGGCACTGCCGCGCTCAGCGAGGCCTGGTCACGCGTCCCTCGGTGAGCGAGGTCCTCGAATACCGCCGGCATGTTGATGAAGCCATGCAGCGGCTTGGAGAGCGCATTGGCGACGACGCAAGCCATCCTGCCTGGGCGGTCATCGAGCTCGGGATCCATCACGAACAGCAACATCAGGAGTTGCTGCTGACGGACATCAAGCACGTGTTCTGGATGAATCCACTCCGGCCCGCGTACACAAAAGGGATGGGAGGTGGGAAAATTGAGACGCGTGCCGCTGCCGCTGAATGGAATGCATTTGAGGCCGGCGTGCGCCGCATCGGCCACTCGGGCGCAGGCTTCTCCTTCGATAACGAGAATCCGGTTCACCGGGTGTTCATCGAGCCGTTTCTGGTTGCATCACGGCTCGTGACCAACGCCGAATACCTCGCGTTCATCGAAGACGGCGGATATCGTCGACCGGAGTTCTGGCTCTCGAACGGCTGGGCGACGGTGCGCGAGCAGGCGTGGGCCGCGCCGTTTTATTGGGAACGGGCGGACGGTGCCTGGCGAGAGTTCACGCTGGCTGGAGACGGCGACCTGGATCCCGCGCTGCCGGTTTGTCACGTCAGCTATTACGAGGCCGACGCGTTTGCTCGTTGGGCTGGCCATCGTCTGCCTAACGAAGCTGAGTGGGAGGTGGCCGCCGCGGACGCACCGATCGACGGCACGTTTGTCGACAGCCGCCGATTCCACCCGGATGCCGCCCGTGGGCAGGGGCAATGGTACGGCGACACGTGGCAGTGGACCCAGAGCGCCTACGTTGCCTACCCGGGATTCCAGCCGTCAGCGGGCGCGATCGGGGAATACAATGGCAAGTGGATGTGTGATCAGTGGGTGCTGCGCGGGGCATCGTGTGCCACGCCGCAATCACACGCACGCCTGACGTATCGGAATTTCTTCCCCAGTGACGCCCGATGGCAGTTCACCGGGATCCGCCTGGCGAGCGACGCATGACGACGCGCCTTGGAAATGCAGCGGGCCTTCGGGTCGGTCCGTACCAGGCGCCCGACGGCATTCGGACCGAGGTGCTTCGAGGACTCCTCGACCAACCGAAAACGTTGCCGCCGAAACTCTTTTACGACCGCGCCGGAGCGCGTCTGTTCGAGGCGATATGCGAACTGCCCGAGTATTACCTCACGCGGACCGAACTTGGCATCCTGCGCGATCGGGCCGCCGAGATTGCTGAGCGATCTGGTGAACACACTGCCTTGATCGAATACGGTAGTGGCGCCGGTGTCAAAGTCCGGCAACTCCTCGATCAACTGCGCAATCCGGCCGCCTACGTCCCTGTCGATATCTCGATGGAGCAGCTGGCGGCTGTCGCGGCGGAGCGTGCGCGGCAATACCCGCAACTGCGCGTTTCCCCGGTTCATGCTGACTACACGGCGCGTTTTGCGCTTCCGAACCTCCCCGCCGATGCACGCCGGGTCGCATTCTTCCCGGGGTCCACGATAGGCAACCTGCATCCGGCCGAGGCGACCGCGTTCCTGCATCGCATTCGCGCCACCATTGGATCCAACGGCGCGCTTATTCTCGGCGCCGACCGACGCAAAGATGCCAGCGTCCTGCGCGCCGCCTACAACGACACCGCCGGCGTCACAGCGGCGTTCAACCTGAACCTGCTGACCCGACTGAACCGGGAGCTCGACGCGTCGTTCGACCTTCGCACATTCAAGCATCGGGCCCATTTCAACGACCGCCTCAGCCGGATCGAGATGCACCTCGAGTCCACGGTGTCTCAGCGCGTCTACGTGGCTGACACACCAGTCGATTTCGAGCGAGGCGAGACGATCCTGACCGAATGTTCCTACAAATACGACCTGCCGTTCCTCGAGGCGATCGTGCGGCCGGCTGGATTCAGGATCGATGCGCTGTGGACCGACGACCGTGATTGGTTCTGGGTGGGGTTCCTGGTCCCCAGCTGATGGTTCGGTCTCAGAGTTCCGCAAGAAAAGCCTTTCACCACGGAGGACACGGGGGACACGGAGGCAGGTCTGTTTTTCTTTGGTGGGTACGGACCGGGTTGATGGGTGAGTAGTAGACCGGGTTGATAGGTGAGGTCAAGTGCACTTCGGTGCAGCCAGGAGGTGGCTGTGCCATGGAGCGTACCCGATCCGACTTGAGTTTGTAGCCGAAGCATTTGGGCGACGCCGCTCGTTCAATTCGCTCTGCAAGCAGTACGGCATCAGCGAGAAGACCGGCTACAAATGGCTGGCGCGGTTCCGCGCGTTTGGGCCAGAGGCGTTGGCCGACGCGTCGCATCAGGCGCATTCGTGTCCGCACCAGACACCGCCGCGTCAGCGGGAGCTCCTCGCGGCGTTGCGGCGGTCACATCCCACGTGGGGCGCGCGCAAACTGCGCACCGTGCTCGCGCTGGAATACCCGGAGCTGCCGTGGCCAGCCGCCAGCACCATCACCATGCTCCTGCATCGCGAGGGATTGATCCCGGCGCGCCGGCGACGCCGGCGCACAGGTTCGCCCGGCGGGGGGCGCGGTCCGGTAGCCGCCGCCGCGCCTAACGCGCTGTGGACCATCGACTACAAGGGACAGTTCCGCACCGAGGACGGGCATTGGTGCTATCCGCTCACCATCGTGGATGCCGCCTCGCGCTTCCTGCTGGCGTGCGTCGCCCATCGGCGCCCGAGCACCGCCGGGACCGTCGCGACGCTGCGGCAGTGTTTCCGCCTGTACGGACGGCCGGAGGCGATTCTCAGCGATAATGGCGCGCCGTTCGGAGCCGCGCAGGCCCCGCGCGGCCTGTCGCGTTTGAGTCTCTGGATCCGCACGCTCGAGATCGCCCCGCACTTCATCGTGCCGGGCCATCCGGAACACAATGGGCGGCACGAACGTCTGCACCGCACCCTCAAGGCGGAAGCGACGAAGCCGCCAGCCGCCTGCCTCCGGCTCCAACAACACCGCTTCAATCACTTCCGCACCGAATACAACACCCTGCGACCACACGAGGCCCTCGGGCAGCGCCCGCCGGCCCAGCTCTATCACCCGTCGCCGCGCGTCTTTCATCCCCATCCCGCCCCGCTGGCGTATCCTGCGCACTTTCACCAACGTCGGGTGACCAGCGCGGGGCTGATCTGGTGGCACCAGGAGGACATTTACATTTCACAAACCCTGTCCGGACATACGATCGGACTAGATCCGATCTGTCCCACCCATTGGGATGTGTACTTTGCTAACTACCTGCATGGGACCGTGGACCTAACGACTCTCCGTTTCATCCCCATCGCGAATCACCGCACCTCCACCTCACCCATCACCCCGGTCTAACCCTAACCCATCAGCCAGTCCGTACAGTGTTTCGTTCAGCTTATCCCCAGCGTTTCCTCCGTGACCCCCGTGTCCTCCGTGGTGAAAGGCTGTTACGGGAGCCTGAATCAGCGACGTAACCCGGGAAACGCGATCAGGCCTGAAGCAAGGATTGAGCCGGCATTTCTCCCACGTAAGCCGCCGCGAGACCACTTTCCACCAATTCGTCTTCGAAGAGCAACTCGAGCTGCTTGTTGCGGAAGCTCGTGCGGTGGTGCGGCGTGCTGCCTATCGAGTCGAGCACCGTGATGTGCTCCAGGGTCGCGTAGCCGCAGTTTCGGTCCCAGCCATAGGCGGGATAGCGGCGGGCCAGCCGCCGCATGAGGCCATCGCGCAGCACCTTGGCGACGATCGACGCGCAGGCGATCCCGTAACACCGCGCGTCCCCGTGCACGACCGCCGTGTGCACGATGCCTAACGTGCGAATCGGGTTGCCGTCGAGCACCACGTGGTCAGGGCGCTGCGGCAGGCGGGCCACCGCCCGGCGGATGGCGCGGGTGCTGGCGTGGTAGATGTTGTAGGTGTCGATCTCGCGGACGGAGGCGGCGCCGACGCCAATGGCGACCGCGGCGTCCCGGATCTTCCTGGCCAGCCTGACCCGATCGGCCTCGGCGACGCGCTTCGAGTCGTCGACCCCGGCGATGGCCCGGCGATCGGCCGGCATGATGATGGCACATGCGACGACGGGGCCCGCGAGGGGGCCCCGTCCAACTTCATCAACTCCGGCGAGCAGCGGACCGTGTGTGGCGCGCAGTTGGCGCTCAATGCCGCTCCACCGCTTTCTGCCGTCAGCCATCCCCGAAACTATGACATCGCGAGCAGGAAATCGACGGCGAGATTTCGTTCAGCTTTCGGTCGTGTTTGTTTCGGGAACGGCGACGCGAACTTTCTTCTCGCGAATACGCGTGGCCTTGCCGGCGAGCGAGCGGAGATAGAACAGCTTCGCCCGACGCACACGTCCGCGACGCAACACCACGACTTCGGCGATCATCGGGCTGTGCACGGGGAAAATCCGTTCGACACCAACCCCGTTTGAGATCTTTCTGACGGTGAACGACGCGCTCACTCCGCTGCCGCGGCGCGCGATGCAGACGCCCTCGAATGCCTGAAGGCGCTCCTTGTCACCCTCGCGCACGCGAACGTTGACACGAAGCGTGTCGCCGGCGCGGAACGGTGGGACGACCTTCATCCACTCTTTTTGTGTTTCGATGAACGGGTGCATGACTCAAAACCCGGTTGAAAGGCTGTTTTTGATAGACCGATTAAAGTAGTGGACCACAAGCGGTTACGCCAGTCCGGAAGTTCGAGTCGAAGGCCAAAGTCAGAAGTCCAAAGTCGGCTTCACTTTGGACTTTGGTCTTTGGTCTTTGGACCAGCACTTTCGTTCGAGCGCCGCCATTGCTCGATCTTCTTGTGGTCCCCGGAGATCAACACCTCGGGAACGGCAAAGCCCCGGTAGTCGGGTGGCCTCGTGTAGCTCGGCGCGCTCAAGCCACGGTCGTAAAACGAGTCGCCCAGGGCACTGTCCATGTCCCCCAGGGCACCGGGAAGCAGGCGGACCGTCGCGTCGATCACCGCCAGCGCTGCCGGCTCTCCTCCGCTGACGACAAAGTCGCCAATCGAGATCTCTTCGGTGGCGAGATGATCGGCCACGCGCTGGTCCACGTCTTTGTAGTGGCCGCAGAGGATTGTGAGTTCGCTGCCGGCCGCAAAACGACGGGCATCGTCCTGCGTAAAACGGCGGCCGCGGGGTGAGAGCAGGACGATCGGTCCGGATGGCGCCAACGCGTCGATCGCCTCGAAAAACGGCTCTGGCTTCATCACCATCCCGGCACCGCCGCCATACGGGTAGTCGTCGACGGTACGGTGCTTGTCGTGCGTGTAGTCCCGCAGGTTCACGATCCGGTAATGCACGGCACCCGCCGCTGCGGCGCGCGACGGGATACTCAGCGACAGCGGACCGCTGAAGAACTCCGGGAAAATGGTGACGACAGTGATGAGCAATGGAAGTCCAGGTCCAAAGACCAGTGTCCAGGGAAAACCGAATTCCCTTTACGGTCTGACATCCGACAAGTCACAGCAAGCCGTCAGGCGGATCGACGACCACTCTCTTCCCCTCCAAATCAACCTCGATCACGAACCGGTACGGGATCATCACGGTGTCGGTCGTTCGCGCGATTTCGATCATCAGATCGTGCTTGAGCTGGTAATACGCTTGCACACGACCGACGATTTCGCCGTTGGTCGCTTCCGCCGTCAGCCCGATGAGATCGTACAGGTAGACCTCATCATCGCGCGGTTCCGGAAGGTCCGCGCGAGGCGAGAGCACATAACGATCGCGCCAGCGATCGGCTTCATTGCGATCGCCGATAGCATCGAATTGGACTCGAAATCCGCCCTGGAAGGGTTCGGCCATTTCGATCCGCAGCACGCGCGGCGGAACGGCTGCCTCGCCCTTCACGGTGCCCGCGACGAGTTCGCGCTCAGCCGCGAAAACCAGTTCCGGACTCGCGGTCATCGGTTCCACCACTACGACACCGAGTAAGCCGTGTGAGCGGCGGATGCGGCCCACGACTACCAGGTCATTTGCTGATGTCACGGCCTCGATGCCGGAGTCGATGTCCAAGGTCGAAGACCAAGTCCAAAGTGTTAGAACTTTGGTCTTTGGCCTTGGTCTTCGACTTCAGTTACGCGTTCTCGTCCGTCGCAACCGGAACTGCCGAACCCTGTAGCTTCTTCGCCAGCCGCGCCTCGTGCCGAGTCTTGAGAATACCGGCGCGCCGAAGGAGCGAGCGCACGGTGTCGGACGGCAACGCACCGGAATCGAGCCAGTAGTTCGCTCGATCCTTCTGGACCTCGAGGCTGCCCTCTGCCTGACGAGGATGGTAGTGGCCGATGATCTCCACGAAGCGCCCGTCGCGCGGGCTCGTGCTGTCGGCGACCACGATGCGGTAGTGCGGCTGCTTCTTGCGGCCGACACGGCGAAGACGAATGCGAACTGCCATGGTTTTATCCTCGTTCAGGTTTTTTCTGCATTTCACCGGGCTCATCGCGCCATCGGGATTTCCGATGCGCACCCGGACTAGCGAATAGCGACTAGCGAACAGCTTCTCGCTTCTCGCTGTATCACCTCAACAGCCCTGGAGGTAAACCCATTCCTCGGGGTCCACCAGACGCTGCCTTCTTCATCATCTTCTGCATCTCCCTGAACTGGTCAAGGAGCCTGTTCACTTCATTTATTGGACGGCCGGCGCCCTTCGCAATGCGTGCCCGCCGCGACCCGTTAATGATACCAGGCGTCTTCCGCTCCTCGGGCGTCATTGAGAGCACGATCGCCTCGACGTGTTTCATCCGCTTGGGATCGGAATTCACCTGCTTGAGCATCTTCGCGTTCACGCCGGGGAGCATCTTCAGCAGTCCCTCCAGCGGTCCGAGTTTCTGCATCTGCTTCATCGCGGACAGGAAGTCCTGAAGGTCCACACCCTCCTTCCGCACCTTCTTCTCGAGCTTCTTGGCCTCGGCGGCATCGAAGGCTTCCTGCGCCTTCTCCACCAGCGACACGATGTCCCCCATCTGGAGAATCCGCCCCGCCATGCGCTCCGGATGAAACTCCTCGAGCGCGTCCACCTTTTCGCCAACACCCACGTACTTGATGGGCTTCTTGATCACGCCATAGATGGACAGTGCCGCCCCGCCGCGGGCGTCGCCGTCCATCTTGGTCAGGATCACCCCTGTGATGCCTAACGCGTCGTTGAAGCCCTGGGCGATCTTCACCGCGTCCTGTCCGGTCATGCCGTCGGCCACCAGCAGGATCTCGTCGGGGTGAACAGCATCGCGGAGCCGGACGAGCTCATTCATCATCTGCTCGTCGATCTGCGACCGGCCGGCGGTATCGAGCAGCACCACCCGATCGCGCGCTTTTTTCCCCTCCTCGATCCCGGCCCGGACGATCTTGACGACGTCTTTCGTCGAACGATCGGCATGGACCGGGACGTCGAGTTGCGCGCCAAGCGTCTCGAGCTGGTCGATGGCCGCGGGACGGTACACGTCGGCTGCGACGAGGCGCGACGGCCGACCCTCCGCCTTCAGCTTGCGCGCCAGCTTGGCCGCGGTCGTCGTCTTTCCCGACCCCTGAAGGCCGACGAGCATCACCACCGTCGGCGGGACACTGTTGAACGTGAGTCCCTCGCGACGTTCACCCAGCATCGCGGTGAGCTCGTCGTGAACGATCTTGACGAGCTGCTGCGCCGGGGCGACGGTCTTGATCGCCGCAATGCCCACTGCTCTCTGCTCAACTCGCTCGAGAAACTCGCGCGTGAGCTGGAAGCTGACGTCGGCCTCAAGAAGCACACGACGCATTTCGCGAAGCCCTTCCTTGATGTCAGCATCCGTAAGGACGCCGCGACCGCGGAGCTTCGAAAAAACGCTGGAGACTTTTTCGGAAAGTTCGTCGAACATGAGCCCAGAAGCATAGCCGGGCTAGTGCGTAACAACAAGTCCTGATTGAACTTCCGTCGGAGCGCTGAGTTACCCGATCGGCGTCAGTCCAGAGCGTCAGACCGCCATCGAAGTTGCACCGACGCACGTCGGCCGGTAAAGCCCGGCCACGTGGGGCCAGGCTGCCGATTCAACACGTTACCCACCTCACCACTCAACTCGATCCCGGCCGCCAGTCGCCGCGAAAGGCGTATGTCGAGTTGAGGGAATGCACCCCGGTATGCAGTCGAACCGCTGGCTTCATCTCGTGATACGGGCGTACGGTCAGCGTACGCGACCTTGATCGTCGCGCGAGTCGACGACAGGACTGGACCCGTGGCTGACGCGCGCACCGTGAACGGGATCCGGCCAAGGAGCGGCGTGCCTGACGCTTCATCGCGCGTCCACAGTCGCTCGCCGGCTGCCTCGATCCGCCAATCGGCCAACAGGAATCCGCTCTCCAGCTCGACTCCGCGTGTCCATCCGCGGTTGATGTTGCCGTACGTGTAGACACCGGAGGCGTCAGGCGCCTTCGTTTCGATGAAGTCGCGATAAGCCGCGGTGAAGGCGCTCCCCCGGATAAATGAGCGTACCCCGGTCCACTCCGTCCCCAGTGAAATGCTCGTCGATCGTTCGGGTTGGAGGTCGGGATTGCCGTAGACGGCGTACCCCGCGGCGTCGTTGACGAACGAGAGATAGAGCTCCTTGAAGTCCGGGGCCCGATAACCGCGTCCGATCGACGCGCGAACCGCCACGTTATCGCGCGGACGGATCAGCGCCGCAATCCGTGGCGCCACGAATCGCCCCCATCGATCACTCCAGGAGAGGCGCGCTCCTGGTGTCACGAGTGCCCGTCCGGCAGAGAACGTTGCCTGGGCGAACGGTTCGATGCCGACAATGTCGGTGGTGCGTTCGGACAACCGATCCGCGTCGATCCATTCGCGCTTGACGTCGATGCCGGCATCCCAGACTCGAGGGCCGCGCACGCCGCTCCACTGGAATTCACCTTGCACCAATCGTTGCCGGTCGCGTGACCCGCTGTCGGACGCTGGCGCGTCTCGTGTCGCGGCGCGCGATAAATGATCGAACGTCGAGGCGACCATGGTCGCGGCCAGACGGTCGAGCTTCCCGTCCTGGCGCAAGCCAATGCGGCTCGACGTTTGCACGTTGTCGCCAAAGTGAAAGAGCTGGCCGGTGCGATATCGCTGTCGCTCGATGAGACCCAGTGTCCCCCATTCGACGCGTCGCGTGGAGTCCAGCTGCCACCGGCCGCGCCACCCTCCGTGTCCCCGTCGCGAATACGTCGCGACGTCCGATGAAACACCCGGCACAAGTTTCACGCCCTGGTAGCCCGCGTCCACCGCGCTCGAAAGGGCACCGTTTCGCCAGGCGACGTCACCGGAAACCTCGGTGCGGCCCTGCGACCCGCCTGTTGTCGTCACGCCGGCAGTGCGACCGCTCGTTGGCGCCGACTTTGTGATGACGTTGATGACACCGCCGATGGCGTCGGTGCCGTACAACGTCGATTGCGGTCCCTTCACAATCTCGATCCGCTCGATTCCCGAAACAGGGATTCGCGAGAGGTCCATCGTCCCGTTGACTCGCCCTGTCAGTGGTTGGCCGTCGAGCAGCACCAGGACGCGTCGCGACCCGAAGCCCCGCAACTGCACCCCCGCACCCGACGGCACGCCGCCATCGAGCTGAATCCCGACGTGATCGGTGAGGGCGGACGCCAGGTCGGACGGGCCGCGTTGTAGCTCGCGGGCGGTGATCAACTCAGTTTCGACCACGGCGTCAGCCAGCCGCTGCTCGCGCCGGGCGGCCGTCACGACGATCTCGCCTAACGGGATCATGGTCTCGCGCAAGTCAACACGGATCGTCATGTCACTCCCCGCGACCACCACGGTGTCGCGCGGCCGAAACCCCATCGACCGTACGCGCACACGCCGCACGCCGGCCGGTACCGACCCGCTCCAGCGACCCTGTTCGTCGGTCCTGCCGTTCGGAACCAGGGCACTATCGATGATGACGGTGGCGCCAGCCACGGGGCGCCGTTCGACGCCGGATGTCGCCTGGATCTCCAGCTTGACGGAGTCCTGCGCTCCGGCCGACGACGCGACGATGGCCAGGAGCGCGATGACACGCCTCACGGCACTCGCGACGATCGTACAGTGATCTGCCGCGCGGTTCCCGACGGACCGTAATAGCTGATGATCTGCACCTTGAAGATCGTGTCCCCACGCCTGACGAGATAGACGTTGAAGTTCGGCCAGATCTGGTTGTCGGTTCCCGTGATGTTGTAGCGATACCACGGTGAGGTCACGAAGACGCCGCCGTACGAATCGGAGCGATAGGCGACGGCCGGCGCGAACGACGCGTACTGCGCGGTGAGCTGGCTGAACGGCACCGACTCGTCGAGGACGGCGCCGACGCCGCCTGTTCCGCTGACGCCCCCGTTGACGCGGATCTCGTAGCCCGACAGCCGGAGATCCCAGGTGCTCGTCGCGGACACGGGCCCCGAGGCGAGATCCAGATACACGGGGTTCGAGACATCGATGGTGCGGGTGATCACGGGACCGAAGGCCGCGCCATTGGACGGCTGGATCGCGTACTCCACGGTGACGTTGCCCGCGCTTGCGAGCGTCGCACCGGAAACCGCCGTGACGCGGAATTTCGCCAGGATGACACCACCCGCGGTCCGCCTGACGATCCATGTGCGCGTAGACACCACGCTCGCCGAGCTGGCGGTGCCTGTCACCCAGCCGTTGATCGCCGGGTTGAGAGCGTCAGCGATGAACGGCGTCGCGGACGGCACCTGTGCACTGGTGACGCCTTCGAAGGCCGCGAGCTGATTCGCGGGCGTCATCGTCTGCAGATCGCCCACCGTGGCATTCGCGTTGGCGCACAGGCAGAATCCGGTCACCCCGCCGGGCCCAGCGGCCCCGCCGTTCAGCGTGACCGAGGTGGCGAGGAATGCCAGGTCCCATCCGGTCGATGCCGATGGATCGGTGATCGTGACCGCGGTCGAAGGATCGCCGAGCTTCACGTACGCCGGGGCCACCGACGCGTCGACGGTGAGTTCCGCCGTGACGGGCGGGGGAGGCGGCTCGGTGGTGGAATCCGAACACGCCGCGAACGTCACACCAAGGCCGGCGCCGGCCAACGCGCGCCTAACGAACGACCGGCGAGGGGAACGATGCGTCATGGGAAGAAAACTCCATGGCGACCGGGCCGCGCGTGGCGCGGAGGTAGCCGAGAGAGATGAGGATGATTCCGAGGAACTCGGTGACGTAGAGAACTTCCGTGTATCCGAATCGCGTGAAGCTCCCACCGATGCCGGGAAGCAGCGCGCCCAGCGCGATCAGCCCGTTCCCCTCAGCCCGCGCCCGGGTTTCCCGGCGCCGCCAAAAGTGCACAGCGGACTTGATCGCGCCTCCCACGAGGAACACGAAGGCATAGAGGTTGATGAACGGACTGAACGCGCGCACCCAGGGCCAGGCCATGACTCGGCCCGTGAGCCGGTGCGACTCGACGAGCTCGTATCGGATGGGAACGACCAGCACGAACGCCGCGGCGATCACCACTGTCACCACGAGCGCGATGGACAGGATGTCGGCGGTCCGGCGGGGCAGGTGCAGATACACCGCACCCTGCGCCAGGGGAGCGCCGCCTAACAACGCACCGGTGATGTACCATGCCCGGAACAGCGCGTCCTGCCAACCGAACAGCGTGACCGATGCTTCCACTGCGGTCCCGGCCGCGTAGGTCAGCGCACCAATCGTCCACCAGAGTAAGTGCGGCCCGCCCCGGGCCCGATACCGCCGCGCCAGCGAGACCGCGAGCCCGAGCGCGATCAGGGTCGTGACGATGGGAACGTAGTGAACGAGCGTGGGCACGCCCGCAAACGTGCCCAGCGACCACGCTACCGACTATTCGGTCTACTACGGTGGGAAAACTACGGAGGCGAGGTCGGCGCTACCGGGTCTGGTCGAGGAGGCCGGAGTCCAGCGCCAGGCGAGTCAACGACGCGACGTTGCGCAGTCCTGTCTTTCGCATCAGCGAGTCCCGATACGACTCGACTGTGCGGACGCTGATGCCGAGGTCGGCCGCGATCTCCTTGTTGGGAAATCCGCGCGCAATGCGGGCCAGCACGTCACGCTCACGGACGGTGAGGCCCTCCAGCACGTCGTGACCTGACGGACGTTCGCGAAGGGCCTCGACCAGTGTGCGGGCCGCCGATGGGCTGAAGAACGCGTCGCCCGCGTGCACGACCCGAATAGCCGCCCGCAGATCGGCCGGTGTCGTGTCCTTGCGAAGGTAGCCGTGCGCGCCAATCCTGACGCTCTCGCGCACGATCTCCTGATCGTCGTGGACGCTGAGAATGAGAACCCGGATCGATGGCTGCGCGGCAGCCATCGCCTCGACCACCTTCAGCCCCGACTCGTCAGGGAGGTTGATGTCGAGGAGTACCACGTCGGGCTTGACGTCACGCACGAGCGCAATCGCTCCAGCGGCCGTATCCGCCTCGCCAACCAGGTCAAACTCCGGGTCGGCTTCCAGCACCATGCGGAGTCCTGCCCGGACGATCGCATGGTCGTCCACGACCGCGACGCGAATCGTCATTCGCGCGCCTCGGGGAGGCTGACGCGCACTTCCACGCCCCCCTGCGGCGGATTCAGCACAGCCAGGCTTCCGCCAAGCGCCGCAATACGATCGTGCATCCCATTGAGTCCCCGTCGTCCGTTCTGTTCGAAGGCCACCGACGAGCGCGACTCACTCAACCCGACGCCGTCGTCCGCGACAGTGAGGGTGACTTGTCCATCCGAGCGCGCGAGCGTCACACGGAGTGACGTGGCGCTGGCGTGGCGCAGCGTGTTCGTGAGGGACTCCTGCAGGGATCTATACAGGGCGAGTTCAGCGTCGGTCTGCAGTCGCCAGTTGTCCACCGGGAGATCGGCATGCACGGCAAGTGAGGACCGCGTTGTGAAGTCGGCAATGAGCGATCGGAGCGCGGGCAAGAGTCCCAGCTCGTCGAGGACGGCGGGACGCAACGTTTCGGTGACGCTGCGAATACTGGTCATCCCTTCGTCGAGCAGCGACAGGGCGCGATCGAGACCTGGCACCGCCCCCGGATCGCCGCGTTCCTGCAGCAACCCGAGTTGCAGCTTGAGCGCCGCAAAAACCTGCGCGGTCTCGTCGTGCAGCTCGCGAGACAGGCGACGCCGTTCGTTTTCGTCGTGCCGGACGACGCGGGTCGACAGCCGGGTCAGCGCCGTCGTGCGCTCCTGGAGCCGCGACACAAGCTCGGCGGCGTCCAGCGCCGATCCGAGCTGCGTACCTAACGAAACGAGGAACGAGTCATCGAGCGCCGCGAAAGGATCGCGCGTATCCCCGGCGACCACGAGCGCTTGCGGCGCGGCCACACGGCAGGCGAGGGGAAGGATGGCCGTGTAGCTGTGTGTGACGCCATCAGGCGCCACCCAGTCCGGCCGCACCACGGGCCGTCGCGTGGCCATCGCGTCCTCGAGTGCCCGCGCCGACGCGGATGAAAGGCCGAGATCCGCCCACGCGGCGGCGGATCCTACGCCTCCGTTATAGGTCATTCCGTTCGCATCGAGCCGATAGAGCGCCGCGCCCCGGGCGGCGGGTAACGCGATGGCATGATGGAGCAGTGCCGGCGTCGCACCACCTGAGGCAGTGGTGCCGGCCGCAAGCGCGGTAAGGGCGCGCATTCCACCGCGCAGGTCATCGAGAACGAGAATGGTGACACCGCACAGCGTAGACAACAGCAGGACTACGTCGAGGTAGTAGCCCCATGGCGACCAGGCGCCCTGCGCACGCAGGAATGGATAGTCCAGGTGATGCACGGCCCAGAGCAACAGTGCTATCCCAAGGAACCCGGCGCCCGGGCTCCCCACGCGCCGCCAGTAATCGAGGAAGATCCATCCGGTCCACGCCGTTACGCCGCTCAGGAACAGAACGGCTGGCAATACAGCCCAGAGGAAATTGTCGAGGAGATAGATCGCGACGAACGACCAGGCGACGGGGAAAAGCAGCGTGATCGCAAACACTGGCCGGAAGCGAACCTGGCGGGAGAAGACCAATGCGGTCCACAGCAGTGACAGCGCAGTCCATCCTGTAGTGACCTGATGCCAGTACAACCATGATTCGTTCTGGCTGACGAGAAAGCTGACGATGGCGCCGAGTCGCACGACGTAGAGAAAGCACGCAACGGCGAGCCAGCGGAAATACGTCTTCCGATATCGACGCGAGAGGAATAGCGAGTAGAGCGCGCCACCAAGTGTGACCGCCACCTGGAGGATGGCGGCGTCGAGTTCAACGCCAGGCGATGGAAGGGGAACCTGCACGACCGAATATTACGAGCGCGCGTTCAGCGGACTCACCAGAAGGCGTCCGGCGGAGGCCGGACACTGTGTGCCCAGTCTGCACCATTGTCCTCGTCGATTTCCGTTTCCGACTGCCAGCCGGCGGCTTACCGTGCTATGTTCAGCCCCGTGAACAGGTTGGGCCCCTCCCACGACGGGCCGGAGACGGGAGGCGATAGGGTAGTTTCTCAGGTCTCACTTCTCCCATCTCCCATCTCCCCTAGATGTCCCGTCCCCAACGCCGCGATGAAATCCTCGGCGCCGAGCTGCCTCCGACGCTTCCGATCATGGCGCTCCGGTCCACGATCGTGTATCCGCTCGGCACGATCGCGGTGCAGATGGGGGCTCCTGAAAACCTCGCCCTCCTTCGCGAAAACGAGGACTCCGGACTGGTCGTCGGTCTCGTGGTCGCCGGCGGGGAATCGGATGAACCGCTGGACGAGCAGAAGTTCGTCGGCCGCGTCGGTGTGGCCGCCCGGGTGCACGAACGCATCAACCTTCCGGGCGACACCGTGCAGATCACGCTGCAGGGCCTTCGCCGCATAACGATTGATTCGATCGAGCGCACGGAGCCTTACGTCATTGCCAAGGTCAAGCCGGCGAAGGAATCGCCGGCCGATCCCGCCGAACTCGATGACCTGGTCGCGCGAATCGTGTCCGCCGCGGAAACGCTGGCGAACCTCATCGACCGCATTCCCGACGAGGTGCCGCAGATCCTGAAGATGAACGTCTCGGATCCGGGGCGGTTCGCCGACCTGGCCGCGACGAACATGAATTTCCGCATCTCGGATAAGGACGAAGTCCTGCAGCGGCTCGATGTGGGCCAGCGACTCCACTTCATCCTGTCTCGGCTCGAGCGCGAAGTGGGTCGCGCTCGCGTGATGGAAGACGTGAAGCGCACGACCGAGGTCAAGATCGAGCAGCACCAGCGCGAGTTCTACCTCCGGCAGCAGTTGCGGGCCATCCAGACCGAGCTTGGCGAAACGGATCCCGGCGAAAAGGAAGCCATCGAGATCCTCAAGAAGGTCGACGACGCGAACCTGCCCGAACGGGTGGGGCAGGAAGCGCGTCGCGAGATCGAGCGGCTGCGGATGCTCTCGCCGGCATCGTCCGAATACCAGGTGATCCGGACGTACCTCGACTGGATCCTGGCGCTGCCCTGGAACAAGAAGACCGGGACCGAAGAGATCGAGCTGAAGAGAATCGAGGAGGCGCTCGACACGCGGCACTACGGACTCGACGAGGCGAAGGAGCGCATCGTCGAGTACCTGGCGGTGCGCAAGCTGCGCGGCGGCGATCCACACGGCCCGATTCTCTGCTTCGTCGGACCACCGGGCACCGGGAAGACGTCGTTAGGTTCGGCGATCGCCACGTCGATTGGCCGGGCGTTCTACCGCATCGCGGTCGGCGGCGTGCGGGATGAGGCCGAAATCCGCGGGCACCGGCGGACCTATGTCGGCGCAATGCCGGGCCTCCTCATCCAGGCGCTGCGGCGCGTCGGCGTGCGCGACCCGGTCATGATGATCGACGAGATCGACAAGATGGCCGGCGGCGGCGCGTCGGGCGATCCGACCGCGGCCATGCTCGAGGTGCTCGACCCGTCCCAGAACCATGACTTCGTCGACCATTACCTGAACCTGCAGTTCGACTTGTCGTCGGTGCTTTTCATTTGCACTGCCAACAACCTGTTCGACATCCCCGCCCCGCTCCGCGACCGGTTGGAAGTGATCCGGATCGCCGGCTATACGGTCGAGGAAAAGGTCGAAATCGCGTGGCGGTACCTGCTGCCGAACCTCCTCACCGACCACGGCATTACGGTTACCGACATCCAGTTCACCGACGAGGTGTTCGGCTTCATTTCCAGTCGTTATTCCCGCGAGGCCGGGCTGCGTAACTTCGAGCGCAACCTGGCGGCGATCATGCGCAAGCGGGCACGCAAAAAGGCCGACGGTGAAGAAGGCGCCTGGATCATCGACAACGACAAGGTCGAAGAGATCCTCGGCGCTCCTCGTTATGCGGCGGAGGAAGCGGAGAAGGAACCCGAGGTGGGCGCGGTCACCGGCCTGGCATGGACAGCCGGTGGTGGCGACATCATGACCATCGAGGCGCTGCGGATGCCGGGGACCGGCAAGCTGACCGTCACCGGCCAACTGGGCGACGTTATGCGTGAATCGGTCGACGCCGCGTATTCGTTTGTCCGGTCGCGTTCCGTCAACCTCGGAGCGGCGGAGAAGGAGTTCAAGGAAACCGACCTCCACATTCACTTTCCCGCGGGATCCGTGCCGAAGGACGGACCGAGCGCTGGTGTCGCGGTGACGCTGGCAATCGCCAGCGTTCTCTCGCGCCGGAAGGTGCGCCGCGACGTCGCGATGACGGGCGAGGTGACACTGCGAGGGAAGGTGCTCGAGATTGGCGGCGTCAAGGAGAAGACGCTCGCTGCCTATCGAGCGGGATTGCGCGAGGTCATCCTGCCGAAGGGAAACCAGAAGGACCTCCGCGAAGTCCCGGACGAGATCAAGCAGCACATGGCGTTCACGTTCGTGTCGACGATGGACGAAGTGCTCGCCCACTGCCTGCTCGGGAAAGCGGTGACTCCGCCGGTCGCGGACCAGGTGCAAGTTGAACCACCGTCACCGTCGCGGACACCAACGTCGACTGCGACGACGCCTCCCGCTTGATTGCCGCACCGTCAGGCGGGCGCCTCAACCAGGCCTGGTGAATGAAACCTCGAAATGCGCTGGCCCTGTTGCTGACGGCCGTCTCGATCGGACTTCTCATCCCCGGGTTGACGCAGCCGGTCCTGACGATCGTCGCGAGCCTCAACATGCTCGGCGCGCAGCAGGAGATCTTCCGGCAGACGCAGAGCGTCCTCGAGGCGGTGCGAAAGCTGCACGAGTCGGACAACGACTTCGTCGCCGGACTGATTCTCTTGTTCAGCGTGACGGTTCCGTTCCTGAAAGCGCTGGCGCTGATCATCATGCTGGCGCTGCGGAACCCTGCGTCGCGCTACCGGCTGTACCTCATGGTGAGGTCATTGAGCAAATGGGCGATGGCCGACGTGTTTGCGGTCGGCGTGTTCATCGCTATGCTCGCGGCCCAGGGGACCGACAACCTCGACGGCATCCCCGGGCCTGGATTCTACTTCTTCGCCGCGTACTGCCTGGTTTCCAACCTGGCCTTTCAGCTCCTGACGATTCCGCCGCCGGCGGTCGAACAACCTTTGCCCGCGTCAGGCACTACTTCTTCGTTGTAGTGTCGGTCTGCGGCGGCGCCGTCACGACGATATTCACGGTATCTGTCACCCAGGGTCGCAGCGGGATGTGTCCCGGGTCGGCGAGCACCGCGATGATGCGATGTGGGCCCGGCGCGACGCCCTCCCAGTGATAGTCGGTCTGCGCCTGGCCGAGGTGAACCACACCGCCTTGCCCCATCGGAATCGCCGTCTCGGCCAGCGGAAAATCGACATCGAGATACAGATGGTGGTGAGCGGTCTCCGGCCGAGCATCCGCGGCCGGTGCGATCTCGATCCCGGTCGCGCTGAGCATTATGTGGACTGCTGATCCGGAGATGGTATCGCCGTCAGCCGGGCTGGTGATTTGCACGGCGACGTCTGATGTCGCCGGCTCCTTCGAACAGGCGCCCAGGGCAACACACATGGTCATCCAGCCGATGCTTCTCGACACCAGACTCATCATTCCTCCACGCGAGAGATCACGACTCGGCGTGGAACGTACAGCGTACGACGACGGTTGCGCCATACGATCAGCGCTTTTGCGCGAGGATGGTGCCTCGGCAGTTGGGCGCGCCGCAGTTGCAGGGATAACGTCGCTTCGCAGCCGGGGTATGGCGTTCCGGCAGGATGAACGCGTAGTCGTAGGCCAGCTCTTCACCCGGTTCGACATCGCGGATCGTTTCGATCCAGATGCGCCCGTCTTCGACGATCGCGTCACAGTTCGGGTCGCACGAGTGGTTGATGAACCGCGCGTCGTTCCCATCCACCAACGCGTCGATCACCACGTCATCGTCGATCGCGAACAGGCACGTGTGATGCGCGACGTCCGAGGGCTCAGGGTAGCGTTCATCGGCCTCGTCGGGCGTGAGCCGCGCCCCGGCGTATTCGATCAACCGCGTTCCGGATAGAATGGCTCGAATCGCGAACGCACCCAGGCCATGCATGCTGGAGGGACGTACCTCGAAGAATTCCTGCCGCGTTGGATCTAGCATTCCTTGCAAAGCAGCGCCCCGTGAACAGCCGTAACACGGAGGCGCACGGAGTACGCGCAGAGGCGCACAGAGAAGAACTGGTTCAAACAGAATCGAACAGACATCAGGAAGAACAGGTCACTTGGGCAACCGCTGCAAGAAGTCCCTCGGTGCGCCTCTGTGCGCCACTGTGGTTAAGGCTTTCTCGGAGTCCCGATACTACCTCGGGAGCCAGTCGAAGTGCATGGCCCTAAAACAAACCGCCGAGCAGGTAGAGGAGCGTGCCAGCGAGACCGCCGACGAGCGTGCCGTTGATGCGGATGAACTGCAAGTCGCGGCCGATGGCCAGTTCGATACGGCGCGACGTTGCCACGGGGTCCCACCGCTTCACCGTGGTCGCGATCAGTTCGCCGACCTCGTCCTGGTACCGTTCGATCACCGCGATGGCGGCATCGACGATCCACTGGTCGATCTTCGCCATCAGCGCCGGATCCGACTGGATCGCCTGGCCGAGTCCACGCAAGCCGCGCTCGATCGCCTCGGTGTTCACCTCGTCCGGCGAGTCCGCATAACGACTGAGCTTCTCCTTGGTATCGCGCCAGATGTTGCTCGACAACTGGCGCACGGCCTCGGCGCTCAGCACTTCCTCCTTGATGCGCTCGGCTTTCAGGATCACGTCGGGTGACGCCTGCAGCCTGACGATGAACTCGTCGAGCGCCGTGTCGAACCGGAGCCGCAACGGATGTTCCGGGTTTTCGTTCACGTCACGCAGCGTGGCCTCGAGCGCGTCGACGATCCGCTTGGTGATCTTCTCATCCACCGCACCCGGCACCCACCATGGCGTTTCCTTGTCCACCCGATCGCGGATGAGGTCCTGGTTCTCGGCGATGCCCCTTGCCGTCAGGCGGATGACCTGGTCGAGCAGCGCCTGGTGCCGGTTGTCGGCGGTGAGCAGCGCGAGGAACTTGCCGATCAGCGGCGCGACCGGCGTCTCGCGGATGCGGTTCAGCAGCGCGTTGCCGATCAGGTTGTCGACGTCCTCGTCGCGGAGCACGTTGGCGCCGGCGGAGACCGCGCGCGCCAGCTGCCGCGCGACGGAGCGCACCGACTCGGGCTCCATGAGCCAGGCCGACATGCGCTCCGCCGGCCGCAACATGGTCAACCGTTGCGCAATGACGTCACGGTTCAGGAAATTGCGCTGGACGAACATGCCTAACGTGATTCCCACCCGGTCCTTCCGGGCGGGAATGATGGCGGTGTGCGGGATGGGAATCCCCATCGGGTGCTTGAAGAGCGCCGTCACGGCGAACCAGTCCGCGAGCGCCCCGACCATGGACGCTTCGGCCGTGGCGACGACAATGCCGAGCCAGGGATAGCGCGACTCGAACAGCTTGGCGATGACAAAGACGACGGTCGCCAGGACCAGCAGGCCCGTGGCCCAGGCCTTCATCGTCCGCAGCGCGCGTTCTCGCTCCGCCTCCTCGCCGGGACGCAGGGATACCGGTTCTGAAAGGCTGCGTGCTTCCTGCTTCTTGCCAATGCTCGTACTGCGTGCTGGCGCTTCCTGCAACGCGGTGTCTTGAGTTTCTGGCGAGTCGCCCCGTACGGCGCTCATCGCTACTCCCGCAAAGTGACTTTCGCGAGGTCCAGCAAACGCGGTGTGACACCGGCAGGCGCATCCACATACAGGATCACCGGGCGTCCATTGATGTCGCTGATCTGAAGCAGGATGCGTCGGCCAGAGGCTCCGTACGAGCGGGTCGTTCCGCTACCGCCCGGCACGATGCGGCCATTGTGTCGCTTAATCATCGAAGCGTCGAGCAGGTCGAAGAACTCGGCGGCGTCGATGGACGTATCCCACACCGTCACCCAGGCGATCGCGTCCCCGCGTGGCGTTTCGATGAGCATGTACCGGTCGCCATCCCATCCGGCTGCCGCCCGCACGGCGGACCCCTGGTCCTTCAGGTACTCGAACAGCAGGATGCGGGTCTCGAATTCGCCCAGGTTGTTCTGGTAGACATCCCGCCCATCGTTAGGCGCCGGCAGGACGACCGTGGTCGGGTCGTCACGGCTGGTGAAGTAGCGGTCCGGATGCATCAGCTGTTCCGTGGAGACCGGCATCCGGCTGAAAGGCGTTTGCCCCTCAGCGTCCGTCTTGAACCGGCGCATGAACTCGGCGCCGGTGAGGTACGGGAAGATCAACGTCTCCTGGAGGATCATCGGCGCCGACGCAAAGACCGGCATCGATCCCTGCGCTTCACGAATCATCTGCCTGACGCGATCCCAGCCGCCCGGCAGCGCGGTAATCGCGTTGTCCGAACCGATCATGGTGCCAAGCTGTTCGAGCGTGGCCTGCCCTTCGACAACGGCCTGTCCGGACGTCAGGCGGTCGTTGTCATCCCGGGCGCGCTGCAACGAGTCGAGGTTGAAGTGCTGGTCCTGCAGCGCGTGCACGAGTTCGTGAGAAATTGTGATGTTCGTGACCGCCTCGTCGCCACCTTCAACGACGTAGAGTGTCTTGGCCTTGGGGTCGTAGTATCCCGCGACCTGTTCGGTCAGGAGATCGAGCATGAAGCGACGCAGGTCCATCCCGGCGGGAAGGAGACCGAATGCCTTGTACGAGCGCTCCATCCCCGACAGCTCGGACTCGGGGAGTTCTTCGTGAAAGCGCCGCTCGAGAAACGCCCGGACCGAATCGCGTGGCTGCGACTCGATTCGCGGCGGCGTCTTGAATTCCAGGTTGGTTGACTTCTCGATCTTCGGAATCGTCTCGGCGACTTTTTTCGCGTAGGGGTTCTCGCTGTCGCTCCCTGCACCACAAGATGTGGCAGTCAACACCGCTGCACCCAGCACCAGGCACCTCACGCCGCCCACGTGACCTCCCGGCCTGTGGCGACTGCGACCACGCGCGCTACGTCGATGCCACGGACCACGATGCCTTCCTGCATCAGGGCGTCGGCCAGTTCCGCTTCAACCGCTCCGAGCGTCACCGGTGGCGCCGGTTGCGCTGGCGGCGCCGGCGTTTCGCCTAACGGCTCAGGCCGTGACGGTGGCGGAGTCGACGTCGACTCGGTTTTGGGCGGAGCCGGCTTCGGTGTCGGTGGTCCGATGAATATTGCTTCGAGCTCCGCACCAAACTGCTCGAGCGCCGCCATGCCGCTGTCGATGGGGTCTTCCATCGTCACAGGGTTTTCATTCGACTCGTACGCGGCCCGCGAATGTCCGCGGAGAAACTCGCGGCGACGGCGAATCAGCCCTTCGGCCCGTGGTGAGTAGCGCGCGATGGCGTGCGTGTGCGCGCAGGCTTCGTCGAGCACGTCGATGGCGCGGTCCGGACGGCGGCGATCCGTTTGGTGGATATCGGTGAGGTCGACGGCAGCGCGCATCGATTCGTCCGAGATCAGCACGTTGTGATGCCGCTGCAGGCGCTCCTGCCGCGCGCGCAGGATGTCGAGCGTTTCTTCGGACGACAACTCTCGAACCAGCACGCGCTGGAACCGGCGCTCGAGCGCGGGGTCAGCCCTGACCCAGCGGTCATACTCCTCGTCGGTAGTGGCCCCGATCACGCGGAAATCGCCGCGCACGAGAGCGGGCTTGAGCATGTTGGCCGCGTCCATCGCCACGCCCATGGCCGTGCCCTGCCCGATGAGATTGTGCAGCTCGTCGATGAAGAGGATCACGTCGGGCCGCGCCCGGGTCTCATCGACCAGCGAGCGAATCCTCTCTTCGTATTGCCCACGGTACGTCGTTCCGGCGAGCAGCGAGACGTGATCCACGGCCAGCAACTTTGCGTTGCGCAGCGAGAGGGGCACGTCGCCCGTCACCAGGCGGGCCGCCAGTCCTTCGGCGATGGCGGTCTTGCCCACGCCCGCCGGTCCCACCAGCGCCGGATTGTTCTTCCCGTGTCGCAGGAGAATGTCGATGACGCGGGAAATCTCGCCCTCCCGCGCCTTCACCGTTTCCAGGCGACCATTGCGGGCATCCTTCGTCAGGTCGCGCGCAAAGCGCGCGAGAGCGCCGGAAATCGGCCGCGAAATGTCATCACTATCGATCACGATACTCCCATGACTCGACTGAGGTACCAGTCGAGAAGTTGCTGTCCAAAAACCAATGCCAGCATGGCAGCCGGCGCAAGGAAAACTCCGTACGGCACGTTGGGCAGCGCCGCCTTACGTTCGCCGAGCGGCAACTCGATTTGGGCTTCGCTGCTACCACCGCGCAACCGCATCACTGGATACACCACGAGCAGAAAGGTGATGGCACCAACCGCTGCGCCGAGGAAAATCACCAGCAACGAACGTCCGGGGCCGAGCGCCGCGCCCACCACCGCCATGAGCGTTTCATCACCCATTCCCATCGCTTCCTTCCTCAGCACCACTTCCCCGAGCCAGCCAACGATTCGAATCGCCCCCGCACCGACACACGCGCCGAGGATCGCATCCCACGGCATGGCGAACATCGTGAACTCTCCGCGCATGCCACTGAACACTGCCGTCGCGAGCACGAACACCAGGCCGAAGACGGTGAAGCCATCAGGAATCAGGTAGTGTTTGAAGTCGGTGACGCCGATCCCCAGCATGATGGTGCCGAAAACGGCGACACGAACGGCCGTGAGCGTGGGACCATATGCCAGTTCAGCCAGCACCCATCCTAACGCGACCAGCAGTTCCACGGCTGGATACACTACGGAGATTGGCGCCCGGCAGTTCCGGCATTTTCCGCCCAGCCGGATCCATCCCAGGATCGGGACGTTGTCATACCATTTGATGGGTGTCTCGCAGTGCGGACACCGGGACGGCGGGCGAATGACCGACATGTCGAACGGCCAACGCGCGATGCAGACATTGAGGAACGACCCGATCGCCGCTCCAATGAGGAAAAACACGAGTAACGACGGCCAATCGGTCACGGTCTGAGCTCGTGAAGGAGGATGCCGGTTGCCACGGCGACGTTGAGCGATTCCACCATCGACGCGATTGGCAGCGAGACGATGCGCGATGCTTGCGACCGAATCGACGCCGTGAGGCCGCTGCCTTCGTTGCCCACGGCGAGCGCGAGGCGGGCCGGCGCCTTGCCGGACAGCGGTTCGCCATCTGCGTCAGCCGCCCAGAGGGGGATCGACGCGCGCGTCAGGAACGCGTCGACTTCTTCCCACGAGGCGTGGAACGCAGGGTGATGGAAGTGAGCGCCCATTGCGCTACGGACGACTTTGGCGTTCCACACGTCAACCGTGCCGGGAAGTGCAATGGTGGCACTGGCACCGAGCGCCGCCGCGGTACGGATGATCGTGCCCACGTTGCCGGGATCCTGCACGGCGTCGAGCAGGAGGTATCGCACCGGATCGGATACGACCAACGTGTCCAGGGTGTGCTTTGGGGCCTGGGCGATGGCGATGATGCCTTGAGGCGACTCGGTCTCCGCCGCGCTGCGGAATTCCTTCTCGTCCAGCTCCGCAACCTCGAGCCCCCGGGTTCGCGCCGTTTCGATCAGCGCAACACCACGAGGTGAGTCGACCAGCTTCGGTGCGACCATGAGGCCACGAACGGTGAGGGAAGATCGAAGAAGCTCCTCGACCGCTCGAATCCCTTCCACCACGAATACGCCCTCACGTTCACGCGCCTTTCGGCGCTTCAAGTCACGGGCGAGGGTCAGTAAACGCACGGATGGCGGATGGCGGATGGCGGATGGCGGAAGTCGGAAAACTGCAGAACTGATTACAAGCGCCCTACGAACTCGATGGCCACTGACTCGAACTTCTCGCCCGCCGCCTGTGTGATTTCCAGGACTTCGGCGTGCGAGATCATCTGCGCACTCAGACCGGCCGCCAGATTCGTTATGCAGCTCATGCCGGCGACGCGCATGCCGAGCGCCCGCGCGACAATCACCTCGTGCACGGTTGACATGCCAACAGCATCGGCGCCGAGTTGGGCGAGCATCCGCACTTCCGCGGGCGTCTCGTAACTCGGGCCGCTTAGCCCGAAATACACACCCTCGGTCACGGGCACACGTGCAGCCTTCGCACTTTCTGCAAGGAGGGCACGAAGGGAAACGTCCCACGGCTCAGACATGTCGGGGAACCGCTCGTCGCCCGGCACCACCCGGCCTGTGAGCGGATTCTGCCACGTCAGGTTCACATGATCCTTGATGATCATCAGATCGCCCGGCTTCATCGAGCGCCGGATTCCGCCCGCCGCGTTCGACAGCAACAGTGTCGGCGCCCCCAGGGCGTGAAGGACGCGAACGGGAAAGGCGGCCATCGCCGCCGAATGTCCCTCGTAAACGTGAAAGCGGCCTGCCAACGCGACGACGGAACGTCCGGCCAGCGTCCCCGCGATGAGCCGCCCCGCGTGACCGGGCACGGTCGGTGCAGCGAATCCCGGCAGTTCCGAATAAGAAATTGATCTCTGGCCCTCTATCCTCCTGGCCAGTCCGCCGAGCCCTGAGCCCAGCACGAGACCAGCAACCGGCGCATCCGCACCGATGGCTTCGCGCACCAGGCGCGCGACTTCGTGCGCGGATGGCAATCCTCCAGGGGGCGCAGTCATCAGGCCACGTTGACGCGTAAACCATCGATCGCCGCAGACGCGCGCGCGAGCATCGCCTGCCGGTCATGCCACGGGAGGAACGCACTCTCGAAACCGTTCAGCGCCATGCGCGCCAGGTCGTCGAATCCCAGTCCGAGGCTTCGCGACGCCACCTCGTATTCATCGGTAAGCGTGGTGCCACTCATCAATCGGTTGTCGGTGTTGAGCACCACATTCAACCCTCGGCGCAGGTATTCCGGCAGCGGGTGTGTCTCCAGCGATTCTGCGGCGCGCGTCTGGACGTTACTCGTCAGGCAGACTTCAATCGCGATCCGCCGGTCGTTGACGTATTCGGTCAATGCCGCATCCTCGATCAGTCGCGTTCCATGACCGATGCGGGTCGCACCGCAGTCATGGAGAGCTTGCCGCACCGAACCCGCGCCATCGCCTTCACCCGCGTGGCAGGTGCACGGCAGGTCGTGCCCTCGCGCGTGCGCGAAAGCCTCCGCGTGCGCCGACGCCGGATTCCCGAACTCGGCGCCCGCGAGGTCGAACCCCGCGACGCCACGACCGTGAAAATCGACTGCCAGGCGAGCCATCTCGAGTGACGACGACGGTGGCAGCGTCCGCAGTGCGCAGACCAGCACGCGCGACACGATTCCGAATTCACGCTCGGCCCTGGACAATCCAATGATCGCCGATTCGAGGACCTGCTCCTTCGTCAGGCCGCCACGCGTGTTGAGGTTGGGCGCAAATCGAACCTCGAGATACCACACGCCTTCGCGTGCCGCATCCTCCGCGAGCTCATAGGCCACCCGCTCGAGCGATTCCGCCGTCTGCATGACGGAAAGCGTGGTCGCGAACCGCGACAGGTAGTCTTCGAGCGTGCTGTGGTCGCGGACGATCATGTATTCGCGCAACGCTTCGGCATCGTCGCGCGGCATCGTCACGTGATATTCCCGCGCCAGCTCGAGGAGCGTGGCCGGCCGGACCGAGCCGTCGAGGTGGCAATGCAGCTCGGCTTTGGGAAGTCGCTCGAGGAGCGAACGGGTGACGGTCATTCAGATGTCGCGCCGCGACGGCGCCCGGAAACAATCCGGATGATGCTCCCGCCCGCGAGCACAGCTGAGGGATCGAGCGGAAGGCCACGGCTATCGGTGAGCGCGCGATCGCCGGCGATAACCTGGTCTGCGGCTTCGACGTCCCAGGCACGCACAGCATCGATGGCACTGGCGCCAGTCGGAACTTCGACACCGCGACCGTTCACGTACGCGCGAATCGAGTCACTCATGGGGCGCGTTGAATAACGCGTTCGTCGCGCGGCGCCCGAACCGGCGAATGCCGGCGGACAAACTCCGTGAGCGCGTCGATGTCGACGATGCCGAGTTCCTCGACGCGTTGGACTCCTTCGGTCGCCTTTAACCCGTCGCCGGCGGCGTGGAGGAAATCGCTGTACACGAAGCGGTAGGTCTCGGCGTCCGCGAGCGGTCGGCCGTCTCCCATCACCGCGCTCACGAGTCGGCTCCCCGGGGAGCGCGTCGAGTCGTACGTCACCACGATGCCGCTCAGCATGATGCGAAGCTGCGGTTGCCCAAGGGCCTTCTCCAGCCACGCCCGCAAACCGGCGCCGGTAATCGTCAGGCGGACGAGCATGTTCCCGAACGGCGCGAGCTCGAACAACTCACCATACGTCACGGTGCCACTGTCGAGCGGCGCGCGGACACCTCCCCGATTCATGACGCTCACGTCGCCGCCGCCGGCGGCGCGAAACGCGTCGGCCATGAAGTTCCCGAGCACGCGGTCGGCCATTGGCTCCGCCAGCGTCGCCAGCGGCCGGTTCACGATCGCCTGCAGCGGGGTGACGACCGCCCGCACCAGCGAGTCGATGGCCGGATCCGGTGCAATGCGTTCGGGAAGGATGTCACGCAACGCGATCACCGGAGCCGCGCCGGAGAGCGACACGTCCAGGATGCCTAACGCCGTCCCGTGCGACCGGGCCTGCACGATGGGCACACCGTTGACCACGGTCGTGACGGGCGTATGGGTGTGCCCGCTGACGATGGCGTCGACGCGCTCGGTCAGTCCACGCGCGAGGTCCACGATCTCACCGGTGCATGACGGCGTCGGCTCCGTCACGCAGAACGCTCCGACGTGCGCAACGACCACCACCAGTTGGGCGCCGCGCGCCCGCAACGCCCGGGCGCTCCGGTTCACGACCGGAACCGGGTCGACGAACCGGAGATCGGAGACGTTGGTCGGCTTGGTTGTGGTCGGCGTCTGGACGGTCGCCAGGCCGACGATTCCCACGCGCAGGTTGCCGACCGTGACGATGGTGTCGTCGGGAATCCAGGCCGCGTCTTTCCCGCTCGCGTCGGTCACGTTGGCGCCGAGGATCGGGTATCGCGCCTCGCGCATGCGCGCCCGCAGCGTGTCCTGCCCCCAGTCGAACTCGTGGTTGCCTAACGCCGAGGCCGCCCGTCCGAGCCGGTTGAACACGGCGACGACCGGCCGGCCATAGCCGAGGTTCGACGCCGGGGTGCCCTGGAACTCATCTCCGCCGTCTAATAGAAGTGCCATGCACTGCGGTGCACGGCACTCGTCCCGTGCGCGTCGTATCTCGGCCGCCAGCGCGGGAGCCCCGCCCCGGAGCACGCCCCGCGAGTCGCGGCGCGGCTCGAGCGCGCCGTGGAAGTCGTTCGTGGCCAGGATTCTCAGCCACCGGCCCGACGCGAGGTGCGGGCTTGCGGTGGACGGCGCCGGAGCGGAAGCCACGGGCGTCGCCGACGAACAAGCGACGGAGACAACCAGAAGGACGGCGACGCTGGTGACGGATTGCAGCATGCAGGTACTTGTTGCTGGGGCTGGTCCGTGTCTTCTGTTGGACTTGGACTTGGACTTGATTCTAGCCCTCGCCACTACCAGTCGCGAGCGGGAGAAAGCCTTGATTGACGGCAGCTTGCGCCCCGCCGAGCTTCATCGCACGAAAGAGAAAACGGTGCGAATTGGCGTTCCGACCCTGCCATCCGCCTTCCGCCATCCGCTCAGTGCCCCGATACAATAACGTGACAGCACCCACGCTTTTATTTGTAACGACGCCAAGGCATCGTCCCCGGCGATCGAACCCTTACTGCTTTGTCTCGTGAAGCCGCTGATTATCGGCATTGCGGGCGGTACTGGGTCAGGAAAGACGACAGTTGCCCGGAAGATCGCGGAGTCGCTGCCCGACTCGTCGGTCCCGAACGCGTCGGTCGCCTTTCTCGACATGGATGGCTACTACCGCAACTTCGCCCATCTCGAGATGGACGAGCGGCGGAAGATCAACTGGGATCATCCGGAAGCGTTCGATTTCGACTTGTTCGTGTCGCACCTGGAGCAATTGGGGCGGGGTGAGCCGGTCGACAAGCCGGTGTACGATTTTTCGACGCACCTGCGGAGCCCGAAAACAGAGCACATCACGTCCGCCGACGTGGTCGTGGTCGACGGGATCCTGTTGTTCGTCGATGAACGCGTCAGGGCGTTATGCGATGTGAAGGTGTTCGTGGATGCTGATCCGGACATCCGTCTGGTGAGACGGATTCAGCGTGACATGTCCGACCGCGACCGGCCGCTGGAGGAGATTCTGCAGCAGTATCTGACCACGGTGCGCCCGATGCACCAGCAGTTCGTCGAACCGAGCAAGCGGTACGCCGATATCATCCTCCCGCGAGGCGGACAAAATGCCGTCGCTATCGAGATGATCCTCACTACCATCCAGCGCCGGCTCAACGCGCGACGGGCATGACACAGAACGGATCCAGCGGTGGCGAACGCATCCTGGTTGTCGACGACGAGCCCGATATTGTCGCACTGGTCGTTTATCACCTCGCCAAGGCCGGCTTCAAGATTTCGACGGCCAGCAACGGTGCCGACGCGCTAAGAATCGCCCAGCAGGACCGACCCGCGCTGGTTGTCCTCGACCTGATGCTCCCGGGGATGTCCGGTCTGGAAGTGCTGGACCAGCTTCGGGCCGATGAAGCCGGCCAGGAGATCGCGGTGCTTCTGTTGACGGCGCGGCGCGACGAACCCGACCGGATCAAGGGACTTTCGTCGGGCGCCGACGACTACCTCACCAAGCCCTTTTCACCGCAGGAGCTGGTCCTCCGAGTTCGCAACATCCTGCGCCGGATGTCGCAGGCTCAATCGGGAATGCCGGACGTTGTCCGCGTGGGTCCCATTCACATCGATCGGTCCGCCCATCGCGTCACGGTCGACAACGCGGAACTCGACCTCACCCCGACCGAATTCAAGCTCCTGATGACGCTGGCCGAGCGTCGTGGCCGGGTGCAGTCGCGGGCGTTGCTGCTTGAGATTGTCTGGGACGCGGCTCCGGATATCCAAACACGCACGGTGGACATGCACGTGCAGCGTCTTCGCACTAAGCTTGGAGCGGCGGGAGAGTTGATCGAGACCGTCCGCGGATTCGGATACCGCCTGCGAGCCGCCCAACCGCGTAGCGCTTGAGTCTTACCCAACGCCTGATCGTTGGTGCGCTGCTTGTTTGCGGAGTTTTCGTCGTCCTGACTGTCGCCAGCCTTGATTGGCGGCTGCGCGACCGGCTGCGCGAGGAAAGTCTGACGGAACTCCTGCGCGAAGCGCGGCTGGTGGGTGCCCAGTGGCAACCGGGGCTCGATCCTGATTCGCTGGCCGATGCGGCGGGGACTGCGCTTTCGCATCGGGTTACCCTGGTCACGCCAGACGGCCGTGTGCTCGGCGATTCCGAGTTCGACGAGCCGGCGTTGAGTCGCCTGGAGAATCACGCGACGCGTCCCGAAATCAGCGCTGCCTTCCGCTCCGACAGCGGATCCTCGATTCGGACGAGCCCGTCCGCGGGGGACGAGGAGTTGTACGCGGCGGTGCGCACCAGCCTGGGGGTTGCTCGCGTGTCCGTTGCCACGCGCGCGCAGGAGTTGATCGTCGACCGTCTGCAGCGGGACGTGCTGCTTGTGGCCCTGGGTGCCACGTTGCTGGCATTGGCGTTGGCAGTAGTTTTTGCGAAGTCGGTTTCGCGTCCCGTGCTCGAGTTGCGCGACGACGCCAAGGCGATTGCCGCCGGAGACCTCGAGCGTCGACCAGCGCTGAACGTGGGCGGTGAGGTGGGTGAACTGGCCACGGCGTTTTACCAGCTCGCCGAACAACTCAGCACACGACTTCGGGCGCTCGAGGCGGACGACGCGTTGCTCCGCGCGCTGATGGACTCACTCAACGAGGGCGCCCTCGCGTTCGACTCGCGACAGCAGGTCGTTCACGTCAATCGGCAGGCGAGACGGCTCCTCGGCGTGCGGGACGAGGTCCCCTTCCCCGCGGACCAGCTGCCCCGGGAGCGCGCGCTTCGCCAGGCAGTCGCCGCCGCGATTGCCGGCGAGGCCATTGATGGACTGGAGCTCATGATCGCCGGCCGGACGGTTACCCTGACGGCCAGGCCGCTCGCGTCAGGCGGCGCAGTGCTCGCGTTCTTCGACCTCACGCCGCTCCGGCGCCTCGAAACCGTCCGCAGTGACTTCGTCGCCAACGTCTCTCATGAGCTCAAGACGCCGCTCACGGTCGTCGGGGGCTTCGCCGAGACGTTAGGCGATGAGAGCCTGGACCCCGAGGTGCGGCGGCAGTTTGCTGGAGCCATCCTGGCCAACACGCGTCGGATGCAGCGCATCGTGGATGATCTCCTTGATCTGTCGCGCATCGAGTCGGGCGGCTGGACGCCGAACCCCGCGTCCGTCGACATCGAGTCGCTCGCGGAGGATATCCTCGCCGGCATGGAAGAGCGTGGCGCAGCGAAAGGCATCGCGCTGCGCGTGGATGTCGCTCCTGAAGCGGCTGCAGTCAACGCTGATCCTACTGCGCTCAGGCAGGTGCTGACCAACCTGGTGGACAACGCCGTCCGACATACCGCGGCTGGCGAGGTGGTGGTTGAGGCGCGCGGTTCGGGTCAGGGAATCGCCGTCAGCGTTCGTGACACAGGGGCAGGCATTCGCCCCGAACATCTGGCCCGGATCTTCGAACGCTTCTACCGCGTGGATTCAGGCCGATCGCGAGACGAGGGGGGGACTGGACTCGGCCTGGCGATTGTGAAGCACCTCGTTGAGGCCCATGGCGGCCGAGTCGAAGCCGCGAGCGAACCTGACCGGGGAACGACCATAGAAGCCTGGTTCCCCAACCGAGCGAGGGGCACAAACGGGAGGTTGTGACGCCGCTACTCGACCGTGACACCTCCGGTCAAGGTGCGTGACGTGCCGCCTTCAAGTTGGGGTTTGCCAAGCCCATTTCGCCGCAGCTGACGCAGCATTCGCGTCGGGCCCGTGACGGATTCGTTGCAATTCTGTGTGTATCCCGAGACGAGGCTGAGGCAGCGTCAATGTGTTCCGTGACAATCGGATACGCATCGCCACTCCCTAACGAGCCCTTATGACTCGCATCGCGTTGCTCATTCTCAGCGTGTTGACCCTTTCAGTTGGAGCGCAAGAGCCGGCGTCGACCGGACCGAGAGGCCGCATTGTTGGCCGTATTGTCGATGCCCAGAGCGGCCAGGGAATTGCACATGTCGCAATTCAGGTCGTTGGAACGCGTCTGGGCACGATGTCCGGAGTTGACGGACGCTACACGATTCCGAGCGTCCCATCGGGGACCGTGACGCTCCAGGCTCGGCTCATCGGCTACCAGCCCAAGACGGTCACTGGAATCATGCTGGCCGCCGACAAGAGCCTGCAGCAGGACATCTCACTCGATCAGTCGGCCGCCGTCCTGACCGCAACAGTGGTAACGGCAACGAGCGAACGCGGGACCGTCAACGAAGCCCTGAACGCGCAGAAGACTGCGATCGGCATCGTGAGCGCCGTGACGGTTGAGCAGATCTCGAAGAGCCCTGACAGCGACGCGGCGCAGGCTGCGCAACGTGTCAGTGGTGTGACGTTGCAGAAGGGCGGCACTCTGTTTGTCCGGGGACTGGGAGAGCGGTACACGACGACGCAGCTGAACGGCACCCGCGTACCGAGTCCGGAGCCGGAGAAGCGGACCGTTCCACTCGACCTGTTCCCCTCGAGCCTCCTCGAGGCGGTCACCACGTCAAAGACGTTCACGCCGGACCAGCAGGGCGACTTCAGCGGCGCGCAGGTCGAGATCAAGACGCGGGAGTTCCCGGCGCTGCGCCAATTCAGCGCAGCGATGACGGCCGGCTATAACGCCGGCGCGACAGGCAACGACGTGCTCTCCGCGTTCAGCGCCGGCGGCGAGCGGTTCGCCAGTGTCGGCTCGAAGCGCGACTTGCCCTCGATCCTGCGTTCGTTAGGCAACCTGCAGGGGATCAACCTCAACCAGAGTGACGAAAACCTCCTGATCAGCAGGTTCCGCAATGCCTGGACGCCCACGACGTCGACCGCGGCGCCGAACACGTCTTCGTCATTCTCGGTAGGCGGCAACGACCCCCTCCTTGGTCAGCGCATCGGCTACCTGCTGTCCGGCACGTTTTCGCAGTCGACCGACCTTCGCAGCGGTCAGATCCGCGCGCTGGCGAATCGCGGCAACACCCCTGGCAGCACTGTCGAGCAGGATCGATTCGAGGGTGAGTCCGGGAGCATCGGAGTCATGTGGGGTGGATTGGCAAACTTCAGCACACTGATCGCCGGACACACTCGGCTCAGCCTCAACAACACTTACAGTCGCACGGCAGACAACGACGCTCGCCGCGAGTTCGGTTTTTTCGAGAACGAGGGATTCAACGCGCGCATTGATCGCCAGCAGTACGTCGAGCGGTCCGTGCGGTCGAACCAGGTCGCAGCCGAACACCAGTTTGGTGATGCCCACCGCGTCGACTGGGCGGTGACATCGAGTGGCGTGAGCCGAGACGAACCGGATCGGACCGAGTTCGTGTACGTCATCGAGCCGGGAACGAACGGTACCGATGTTTTCCGCTGGCACAACAGTTCCAATGCCGGCGCCGTTCGCACGTTCTCGGCGCTGAAGGAAGAAAACACCGAAGGTCGGCTCAACTATCAGCTCAATTTCGGCGCCTTCGGCCGGCAGCACTTCGTAAAGCTTGGAGGACTGTACCGAGAGACCGAGCGCGATGCGGACACGCGCGCGTTTGCGATTACCGCGACAGGACTCTCAGACGCGATTCGTGAATTGCCGCCTGAGCAGCTCTTCGACGGCCGGCTGACCGGTCCAGCCGACTCGTCGTTGCACATCATCCCGCTGGCACAAGGCGGCTCGTACGGAGCGACTGACAAGCTTTCCGCCGGGTACGTCATGACGGAAATCGGCCTGTCGGATCGGATCCGGCTGGTCACCGGTGCTCGTTATGAATCGGACCAACTCGTTGTCAACGCGGCGTCGACGCTCGGCCAACCGGTCAAGACCACCAACGACTGGAACGATCTCCTTCCATCGGCAGCGCTGAACATCAGCCTGACCGATTTCCAGAACCTGCGCTTGTCCGTTTCGCGCACGTTGGCTCGTCCTGAGTACCGCGAACTCGTTCCCATCAAGAGCCGCGATGTGCTGAACGGCGACGATCTCGAGGGCAATCCGAACCTCGAACGCACACGCATCGACAACGTCGACCTGCGTTGGGAATGGTATCCCGCGAGCGGCGAGGTATTCAGCATCGGGCTGTTTGCGAAGCGTTTCGATCAGCCGATCGAGCGGGTGTATCGTGCGTCCGGTTCGAGCAACCGGTTCGTCGGATTTGTGAACGCGGAAAGCGCCGAGAACTACGGTGTCGAGTTGGAAGTGCGGAAGAGCCTGTCGTTCGCTGGACGGTTCTTCGATCCCTTCTCGATGTTCAGCAATCTCACGCTGATGCACAGCGAAATCGATCTGGGTGAGGGGCAATCGTCGGCGACGAACACGAAGCGGCGCATGGTGGGTCAGGCGCCGTATGTCCTGAACGTCGGTCTCGCATACGCGCCGATCTCGGGAAGCACGAGCGCGACGCTGCTGTTCAATCGCGTCGGCGATCGTATCGAAGCGGCGGGCGATTTGCCTCTGCCTGACGTTGTGCAGCAGGCGCGGAACGTCATGGACTTCTCGCTCCGATTCCCGGTGGTCGGCGCATTCTCAGGCCGACTCGACGCGAAAAACCTGCTCGATGAACCATTCCAGAGCATCCAGGGCACCGTCACGCGCGAGTATTGGAAGTCCGGGCGCACGTTCCAGTTCGGCATGATCTGGAAGCCGTAAGAAATGCCATTCGAGCGCCGTGACATGGCCGTGACTCTTGTGACACACGGCCGCAACGCGGCGCTCCTTTCTTTGCCCTGGTATGTGGCATCTCGATGACCCTCCACAACAAGGCCTGACGCATGCGATTCCCTTCTTTGTTGACTACGCGAGTTTTTGCCCTCGCCCTGATCGGTCTGCTTGGCTGCGGTGACGACGATCCGACATCGCCAACGGTCGATCCGCCGCTTGGACTGCAGGTCACGGCGACCGGATCCAGCTCGGCCCGCGTCTCGTTCAATGGACGCGCCGCCGATGACAGCTACACGGTCGAGCGGGCCGAAGGCGCCGCCGTCGGAACGTTCACGGCGGTGACGACGATCAACGCACCCGCAGCTGACGGCGTGCTGACCTACGACGATACTGGACTCAACGTCCAGACCGTTTATCGCTATCGCGTGAAAGCAACCCGTGGCAGCACCAGCAGCACGTTCAGCGGTGAGCAGACCACCACGACGCTGGCGCCGGGAGCCTTTGCCAGAATCGTGACGGGGGACATCACCACAAACACGACGTGGTACCGCGACACCGTGTACACCTTGCAGGGTTTCATTCACGTAGCCAATGGCGCCACGCTCACCGTGGAAGCCGGCACCACGATCAAGGGCGACTTCAACACGTTAGGCTCGTCACTGTTCGTCCTGCGCGGCGCCAAGATCATGGCCGTCGGCACCGCGGCCCTGCCGATTGTCTTCACGTCTTCACAGCCGGTTGGGCAGCGCAAGCCGGGTGACTGGGGTGGCCTCGTCATGATCGGCAACGCCGTGATCAGCCGCACCGGCGTTACGGTTGCCCTCGAGGGCTCGGGAACGGACGCCGGTACGACGCCGGGCACCAACTACACGGTCAACTACAGCGGTGGCACCACAAACACGGACAACAGCGGTGAACTCCGTTACGTCCGCGTCGAATATGCCGGGTACGCACCAACATCCGGCGCGGAACTGAACTCCTTCTCGTTTGCTGCGGTCGGCAGCGGAACAAAACTCTCGTACCTGCAAGCGATGGCCGGGCTCGACGACTCGTTCGAGTTCTGGGGAGGTGCGGTCGACGCCACGAATCTGGTCTCGTACGAGTCGGGCGACGACCACTTCGACATGTCCGAGGGATACCAGGGGCGATTGCAGTACCTCATTGCGTTGCAGAGCACACAATTGGTGCAACGCACAGGAGCCGGCTCACCGGCGGCCGATCCTCAGGGGATCGAGAACGATGGTTGCTTTGGCTCTGGCTGCACCAACGGCGCGAATACTACGCCCTTCACGTATCCAGTCGTCGCCAACTTTACGCTCATCGGCACGAACAGCACAGCGACGTCAGGCGGCAGCGGCGGCGTAGGTATCATGCTCCGCCGCGGCACGGGCGGCTTTTATGTGAATGGTCTGGTGTCCCGCTGGCCGCGCGGCGCCATCAGCATTCGCGACCCCGAGACGTTTGTACGGGCTGGCAGCGCTGTCACCCCGGATCTCACCACAACCGATCTGGCGGTTCGCAATGTCCTGATCGCGGAGACCGCGTTGGCGTTCCAGACCGGCACAGGGCAGAACGCGTTTGACATGGCCGCGAACAACATCGTGGCGGACGTGGCGTTGACGAGTGCGATTCTCACCGCGTTCCCGGCGTCCGTCACCACAACCACGACGGCTACGGCGTTCGACTGGACGCCACCAGCATCGTCGGCCGCCGCAACCGGCGGCCTCGCGGCGTTCACCGGCAAGTTGCAGACGGCGGCGGGCGCCGCGGTCACGGCAACGGCGTATCGCGGCGCTGCGGCGCCCGGTGGCGCGAAGTGGTGGGCGGGATGGACGGTCTACGCACAGCAATGACGGCTGGTTTGTGAGTGAGCCGTTTTACACCTCATGAAGCATTTCACCATCGCGTTCACATTCTTGTTAGGCTGTGCGCAGAGCGACGCAGCCACGTTCGACTGGGCGCGTGCCGATTCGCTGGCGCGCGCCCGGCAGGATTCCGTGAATCGAGCGCAGCTCAGTTACATCGTAGACAGTATCCTGCCTGTCGAAGAGCAATTGCGTCGATTCAGGGTCGGACTGACCGAGGTGCCGGCACAATTCGCAGGAGGTGCGAGCACTCCCAATGAGCTCGCGCAGGCGTTCATCCATAGTCTCGAGGTCAGCGACACCGCGGCGCTGGTCCGCATGACGATATCAAAAGCCGAGTTCGCGTACCTCGTCTATCCCGAATCGCCGAATAGCAGGAAGCCGTATCAGCAATCACCGGACCTGGTTTGGCTCCAGCACTCCGCCGCGAGTGGCACTGGCCTGACGCGGCTACTCAATCGGCTCTCCGGCTCAGGAATCCGCTTTCGCTCGCTGACGTGCGACGCCGAACCGATTCACGATGGCTCGAACCGGATCTGGCGAAACTGTGCGGTGCGATTTGCACCGCGATCGGGCGACCCAGTGTCACTGCAACTGTTCGCCGGCATCATCGAACGAGAGGGACGATTCAAGATTCTGTCCTACGCCAACGCCTTTTGATGGCGCGCTGGTCAGCGGCCGTGACACGTCGGTGTTGTGTCCGTGACAATCAGGACCCGTGCGTTACCGATCCGTCGCTGAACTGTTACAAAGCGCCGGTAGCCTCCCGTTGCCTCACCTCCGGGGCGCAGGCTCACCGGTCGCCAAGAGGTCTACGTGCAAAAGTCGAGGATTTGCCTCGTCGCGCTCGTTTCGTTTGTTCTGCTTAGCCCGCCGCCGACTCACGCCCAGAACTCCAGCCCACCGGCCGATTCGTCTCCGCCCAGCCCGCGGCCAGCTCCGCAGAATCCGACACCGGCTCCACCACCCGTTTCGATCTCGGGAGTGCTCTACCTGAACTACCAGTATGGCGGGCCGAAGAACAGCAAGTCAGAGAACCGTTTCGACATGGATCGGGCGTATGTCAACGTCCGCGCCGCGTCAGGCAGCCGCGACAGCATACGGGTCACACTGGATGTCTTCCAACAGCGGGATGCGACACGCGACCAGTACTACCGAGGCTGGACGATGCGCGTGAAGTACGCATACCTCAACCACGAGCTCGTTCGTGGGTCCGGCGATGACCTCAAGGTTTTCGCGCGGCTCGGACTCATCCAGACCGTGATGATCGAGAAAGAGGAGCAGTTCTGGAACCGTGGGTTGTCGCAGGTCGCCGCCGAGCAAGCGGGCTACTTCAACTCGGCTGATGCCGGCGCGGCCGTCGGCATCACGCTGCCTAACAAGGCCGGCGAGATCTACTCGACGATCATGAACGGCTCCGGCTATGCCTCACGCGAGACCGACCGATACAAGGACCTTCAGACGCGAGTAACGCTGACGCCCTGGGCAAACGGCAGCGGACCGCTCAAGGGGTTGCAGCTGTCACCGTGGGTGAGCCTCGGCGCGCGCTCCAGCGACTTCCTCACCGGCAAGGGTACGGTCCAACCGGTAGCGGCCGCGCGGCGGAAGCACCGCTACGGATTCCTGGCGACGTATCGCGATCCGCGGCTCGTGTTAGGCGCGCACGTGGCGCGACGACTCGAAGTGGCGGAAACGGCAGACACGACGCAGGCCTCGTCGCCCTCGACGCGCGACGTCACCGGCAACTTGACGTCGGTTTTCGGATTCTGGCGTCCCCTCGGCACCGGCACGGTGACGTCACCCCCGGGTGCGACGACGGCACCCACGGTCACGGCGACGTCGCCATGGTTGCTGCTCTTTCGCGTCGATGACATCAAACCGGATGACGTTTCGTCGGCGTCGCAGCGCCGGTATATCGTCGGCTCCACCTGGGAGCTGAGTCCAAGAACGTCAGTGACGTTCGACGTGCAATCGCTCTCACCGCGCAACGGGCTCTCGGGAGTGCCGTCGCGGACGTTTTTCCTGCACATCATCTCGAACTTCTGAGCCGTACCACTCCAGCCACGAGCGTTGCCATGCGCTTCTTCCCGATTGCCCTCGCGTTGACCGTTGTTGCCGCCGCCTGCAGCGGTGGCGGCGACTCCGCGACCAGCGACTCCATATCCACATCGGGCGTCGACCTGACCGGCGCCGGCGCCACCTTCCCGCAGCCGATCTATGGCAAATGGTTCAATGATTACGCGGTCGCGCACGGGGTGCGCATCAACTACCAGTCGATCGGGTCCGGCGGCGGCATCAAGCAGTTGCAGGAAGGCATCGTCGATTTCGGCGCCTCGGACAGTCCGATGACCGATGCCGAGATCGCGACCGCAAAACACGGCGCCATCCTGCATTTCCCGACGGTGCTCGGAGCCGTCGTGATTACGTACAACCTGCCTAACGTTACGACGCCGCTTCGGTTGTCGGGGCAGGAGATCGCCGACATTTTCAACGGCACGATCAAGAAGTGGAATGACGCGCGCCTGGCGGCGCTCAACCCGTCGGTCAAACTGCCCGCCGACGACATCATCGTGGTCCATCGCTCCGACGGTAGCGGCACGACGTACATCTTCACGGACTACCTCAATGCCGCCAGCACCACGTGGGCCACGACGGCCGGCGGCCCCGGTCGTGGAAAGGAAGTGAGCTGGAAGGTCGGCCTGGGCGGCAAGGGGAACGAAGGAGTCGCCGGTCAGGTGAAGCAGACGCCGGGAAGCATCGGCTACGTGGAACTCGCGTACGCGAAGCAGAACGGACTCCCGGCGGCACACGTCAAGAACAAGGCCGGCGAGTTCGTCGAGCCAACCATCGCCTCCATTACCGCGGCCGCGGAAGGCGTCATGGCCACCCTTGGCGCCGATGCGGACTACCGCGTCTCGATCGTCAACGGCCCCGGCGCCGGCGCGTACCCGATCTCGTCGCTGACCTGGTTGCTGATCTACCAGACGCCGCCAGACGCAGCCAAGGGGAAGAAGATCGTCGACTTCATGCGCTGGATGTACTCCACCGGTCAGCAGAGCGCGGCGAGCCTTGATTACGCCCCCTTGCCGGCGGCGATGACCCAGCGACTGACGGACCGACTCGCGACCATCACGTTGACCGCGACTCGGTGACGGACCCGGCTCCGGTGGCGCCCGACCTGGCGGTGACAACACCGCCGGAAGACCTAACGACCCTCGAAGGCAAGTCGGTCGGGGATCTCGTGTATCGGATGCTGACCACTGGATTCGCGGTGGCGATTCCGGTGCTGCTGGCCCTCATCACGTTCGAGGTGGTGGCAGCAGCCTGGCCTGCTTTTCGGCGGTTTGGATTCGGCTTCCTGACGTCGGGTGTCTGGGATCCGGTGCGTGAGCAGTTTGGCGCCGCGCCGATGATCTATGGAACCGTCGTGAGCTCGGTCCTGGCTTTGATCATCGCCACACCCTTCGCGCTGGGTGTCGCGATCTACCTCTCCGAGTTCTCGCCGCGCTGGTTGCGCCAGCCGGTCTCGTTCCTGGTGGACCTTCTCGCCGCGATTCCCAGCGTCGTGTACGGACTCTGGGGCATTTTTGTCCTGCTGCCCATCCTGCGCGAGAAGGTGATGCCGTTCCTGGCCACGACGCTGGGACTTGGCCGCACCCCGTTCTTCTCAGGCCCCGCCTACGGTTACAGCATGCTCGGCGCGGCGATGATCCTGGCGATCATGATCCTCCCGTACATCTCGGCCGTTTCGCGGGAGGTGCTGATGGCCGTGCCGCGGTCGCAGCGTGAGGCCGCGCTGGCCATGGGCGCCACGAAATGGGAGATGATCCGGGATGCCGTCATCCCCTATGCCCGCTCCGGTATCCTGGGCGGGGTGATCCTGGGATTGGCACGTGCGTTAGGTGAGACCATGGCGGTCACGATGCTCATCGGGAACCGGCATGAAATCTCGGCGTCGCTGTTTGCTCCCGGCTACACGCTGGCTTCAGTGATCGCCAACGAGTTCGCCGAAGCGACGAACGAGCTGCACACGGCCGCGCTGATGGCCTGTGGCGCGGTGCTGCTCATCGTCACGTTGGTCGTCAACGCGATCGCGAGGTGGCTGGTCTGGTCGGTCGCCAGGGAGCCGAAGACGTGATGGCGCGGGCGCAGCCGGCCGCACCTCGCCCGCGGTCACTCCGCGCCCGGCGGATTGTCAG